>ERZ791802.713-NODE-713-length-31039-cov-3.220114_pt1 | contig 31039 bp, 23 predicted proteins | sample MGYA00510308_ERZ791802 | MGnify/ENA primary metagenome ERZ791802 (study PRJEB30046, sample SAMN00792028) | human gut metagenome | study: EMG produced TPA metagenomics assembly of the A metagenome-wide association study of gut microbiota in type 2...
AATTCTCAACTCTAAACTCTCAATTTAGAAAAAGCCGATGGTACACAGACGACACGGATAGAGCGGATAAAGACGGATTTTCTTTCAATTATTAATCCGCTTTAATCAGCCCAATCAGCGTTATCAGCGAACCTAGCTCTCTAAAAACTATCGGAACCCATAAAGAGAAAAAGCCGATGGTACACGGACGACACGGATGGAGCAGATAAAGACGGATTTTTCTTTATTATTAATCCGCTTTAATCAGCCGAACCAGCGTTATCAGCGAAACTTGCTCTCTAAAAACGCTCCCTTGAGCGATAGCAATCGCCCTCTTAGGCGTTAGCAATCGTCCCCTTGGGCGATGACGATCGCTCCCTTGAGCGATAGCGATCACTCCCTTAGGCGCAATTCACTATTAATTCTCAACTCTCAATTCTTAACTCTCAACTTATAACAGTTCCCGCAAACCGGTCCGACCGGCACTGCACGCAGAGAGCTTACGAAACCGCACGCCCTCCTTGCGGGATTTTATAAAAACATCTCAGCGATACGGACACCCACCCCGCATACTCGCCACCGTGAGGATGATTCTTTCGGCGCTGAAATATCTTGTCACAACAGACGGCCCATGAAGGTCATCGCATCCCTGCTCGCTCCTACTCCCGTCTGCCTGTTTGGAAATTGCCCGGCTTGTTACACCCGATAGATTATACTTGCCACCCTGCCATCCGCCCCCTTCCGGACCTGTAAACTTGCTTCAAACGCCGTACACTTAATCGGCATCTTACTGAAAACAATACGTCAGTATCCGTAAGGCAAACCTCCTGCGAGCGGAAGCAACTTAATCCTTACAATTTCCTATTTATGTATAAGTACGTCAAAGATCACTTCTTTTTCAGTGGACAGGCGGAATATTCCCTACGTCCTCTCCTGCCCTTGCGCGGCTAGTACACGGTAATCAGGTTGCCCGCCTTGAAGCTCCTGAACTCTCCGGCTTCGAGGTCGAAGTAGCACACGGTTTTGTAATTCTTCTTTCCCGTGCCTTTCACCTTTTCCGAAGCACCTTTCAGCGTGCCCGTAGCCCTCCTCACCCTGCCGTCCGCTTTCCGGTAAGTGAAGGACACCGGGCCCTCCCTCAGCTTTTTGAGCAGACGATAAATTCTCCATGCCTCCATCAGGCACTCCGACCAGCTTTCCGGCCCGCTTCTCCACATCTCGTGCGCCGTCATCATGACTCCATGTTTGTAATTTTCCTTCATAACCCGTTACTGTTTTTATAGGTGATTAATAATTGTACCCGTAATATTTCTCCCAGAAATCTATCTCCTCCTCAAAAGAAGACAGGCACTCCCGCTTCGTCTCCTCATACCTCTCCAGCACCTCCACCTCCGTCATCAGCAACACCTGCTGATACTCCCTGCACATCCGGTTTAAATCTTCTCTCGTCATCGTTTTAAAATAAATTTGCGATTCCTTTGCTTTTTCAATACTTTACAATTACCTTTGTTGCGCACCGTTGTAACGATCCGACAGTGCAAATATACTAGAAGTTCTATATCTAGCATAGTATTTCTAGTTAATATAAGTTAAGAAGCTAGATTTTCTAATAAACCAAAATAGATATTCTATATGACACTTCGTGAGCGAATGTTCTATCTGATTGATAAAGAAGGTCTTAACCCGAATCAGTTTTATACAATCTCAGGATTAGGAAACGGCTATCTCGACAAGGTAGGTGAAACATTTAGGAAACCGACCATCGAAAAGATACGGCAAAGTTTCCCTCATTGGAATATGGACTGGATTTTGAAGGAAGAAGGCGAACCGTTTATAGAAGTTCTAGAAAAACCGAGAGAAAACACGGAGAGAATCCGGGAAAACCTGGCAGACAGAGTGCCCAACACCGCCCACGCGATAGAGAGCACCGGATTTATGAACGTGCCTCTTATACACGTGCGCGCGCAGTGCGGGTACCTTAACGGTTATGAGGATACGAACTACATCGAAAGCCTCCCCACCCTGCCGGTGATTGTAGACAGGACTTATCACGGGCAATACCGTCTGTTCGAAGCGGAAGGCGACAGCATGGATGATAACACCCGCAACGCCATTTGTGACGGCGACATCGTGCTGGGACGTGAAGTGCAACGCCCCCTATGGCGCTACAAGCTCCACATCAACGACTGGTACTTCATCATCGTGCACCGCACGGACGGCATCACCATCAAGAAAATCACCGAGCACGACGTGGAGCACGGCATCATCACCTGCCATCCGCTCAACGAAATGTTCAAAGACTTCAAAATCTGTCTGGACGAAGTAGCCGAACTCTACAACGTCATCAAGATTGTAGACCGGAGCGCAAGGTTGTAGTCAAAACCTCGCTCTCCATTTTTTATAACCAAGCCACCAATACTCAGATTCTATGATACGACATTTTACACTCAGACTGTTTTTACCTATCCTGTGCGCATTCATTTTCGCGCAAGTCACAAAAGCCGACGAGGTTATTATCGGGCAATTGAAGTACCGGTTGTATGATAACTGGACGGCAGAGGTTTCATCAAAAGACGAGTCCATCAGCGGAGATATTGTTATTCCGGGTGAAATCACGTACAACGACAGTAAATATGCAGTTACCGGAATTGGAACTTTCGGCTTCACTGCTTGTGAAGGCATCACCTCAATTACACTTCCTGTTAACTTGACCTCCATTAGAGCCTTATCTTTCAACTATTGCTCCAATTTAAGAAGTTTCATCGTTCCGGAAGATAATCCGACATTCTGTTCCATAGACGGTGTGGTATTCAGCAAGGATAAAACGGAAGTAACCGTTTTTCCTCCGGGTAAGTCCGACAACTACAATATTCCCGACGGAACCTCTAAGATTGGCAAAACGGCATTTTTTTATTGCACAAATCTAATCTCCGTAACGATTCCCAACAGTGTGTTATCCATTGAAGAAGAAGCCTTTAAAGGATGTCAAAGTCTGACAAACATAACGTTTCCCAATGGTTTGACAACAATCGGATATTCAGCCTTTGAAGGTTGCAAAGGATTAACCGCTATAACGATTCCCGCCAGTGTCACTTCAATTGCTCCGGACTTTATAGAAAAACCGGGTAGATATGGTAGCAATATGTGGGCTTTCAGCGGTTGCAAAAATCTAAAGAAATTTACGGTAGCGGATGATAACCCCAGATATTCAACCATTGACGGAGTCTTGTTTAACAAAGAAAAAACGGAACTGATAGGTTATCCGAATGCCAAATCTCCAACTTATTCTATTCCCAATAGTGTCATTACCATCGGAGAGAATGCTTTTGAAAGATGTTCAGACTTAACCTCCGTTGTAATTTCCGCCAGTGTTGCAAAGATTGATAATTTTGCTTTCACTTATTGCTCCAGCTTAAAATCGGTTACACTGGGTAAGAATGTTACCTCTATCGAATTCGGAGCTTTCTATAATTGCGAAAATCTGGCATCCATTAATATACCCAACAGCATAACTGTGATTAATTCAAGTACATTTGAATATTGTAAAAGCCTTACTTCCATCAATATACCCAACAGTGTACAAACAATCTACAGCCACGCATTCGATGGTTGTGAAAACCTGTCTTCTATCAACATTCCCAACAGCGTGATTAATGTGGATTATGATGCTTTCAAAAATACCGCTTGGTATAACAATCACAAAGACGGGCTTATCTATGCAGGACGGACATTATATGAATACAAAGGTACAATGCCCCAAAACACAACGATTGAGGTGATGGAGAACACGGTTTCTATCTGCGCAAAGGCTTTTATGGATTGCACAGGGCTGACTTCAATCACTCTTCCCAAAGGTCTGACATCCATTAATTGGGCATCATTTCAGAATTGCACAGGATTAAAAGAGATTCACTCGGCAAACCCTACTCCTCCAAGATGCACTAATGAAACGTTCGGGGAAACAGACGCGTCCAACTGCGTTCTTTACGTCCCGTTCAATTCCGAAAGAAGCTATCAAAATGCAGACGGATGGAAAACATTCACCAATATCCGATCCTGCTATTTTGCCTCTGCCAGCCAAACAGCAGGAGGAAAAGTGACGATCAATAACCAGACGATAGGAACGTTAGGACTATCACGCGGAGAATCCGTCACATTCAAAATCACAGCAGACCAAGGTTATTCCATCGACAAAATAACCCTGAACGACAAAGACATCACGAAAAAGCTGATTAACAGCCAATATACAGTTAGCTCTGTCGATGACAACATGAATCTGGATGTCGTATTCAAGAAAGACCAGATAAATATAACCGCCATTTATAACCAGTTGCAAGGAAAGGTCAAACTGAACGACGAGATTATCTCGAACAAGAAAGTCATGCAAGCCTACGAAGAGGCGGTCTTCATGATAATCCCCAACAACGGTCTTGTCATAAAACAAGTTTTGGTGAACGGGCAAGACGTAACATTCGACTTAGAGAACAATGCTTTCTACACGATTGAAAAGCTGACGGAAGACATCGAACTGAAGGCTTTCTTTGATAAGCCGTCCGATATCGCCCTCACCCCCGAAACCGACCGACCCAACATATACGCCGCACACGGCAAGGTGGTCATAGAAAACGCCCCGGAAGGAGAGAAAATATCAATCGTCAATCTCACCGGGCAGCTCGTATATCAGGGTATGGAAACCGAGATACCGTTGGGCAGAGGGTTGTACCTCGTGAGAATAGGAAAGACAGTAAAGAAAGTGATGGCAGAATAAAAACTCAAAACAAAAGATTCTATAAAAACAAATTTAAATAAACAATGACAATGAAAAAGATTCTATTTTTAATCGCAGTAACACTGGCATTTGCCGGATGCAGCAAGGATGACGAAGAAACAACAGAACAAACAGTACTTATCAATGTCAATTATGAATATGAGGGCGGCGATAAGACCTATATAGCCTCTCCTACCTTGGTTCAGCTATACAACTATGACGAAGCGGCAAGCTTTGACAAAGAAGAATCGGTGAGTCAGATGGCAAAAGAGCAAAACATTGTGCTACCCGATGGCACTGCACTCAAACCTGTATATACTTCCGACAGTTACAGCGGTGTGAATACTTTACAGAACATAAAGAATGGAAAATATTTAGCAATCGTCTTTTTCAAACCGGACGGTTATAGTTGGTCATTTCTATACTTTTATGGCTATAAAGAGATTGACGTAACTCCGGAAAACAACATGAAGCTGTACAATCTCACATTTACGTGGGAAAACAATGCGGGAAAATTCATCGCTTTATAATAATAAAACCGAAAGATATAGAATACAGTGCAAAATTAGAAGTTCCGTACATCCGTTTCAGTAGACAGATTACGGAAAGCATAACCCAAATTCCGGTTTCTGTTTCGAGCCCTTTCTTTTGATGGAGAATTTGCATAACTTTATGGATATAAACAAGATAAGGATATGGAAAAGATTATTCAGTTGGACAGTATAGATGCTTACAACAAACTGTACGGATTACCTACCCTGCATCGGGGGTATCTGTCGTAAATTTTAGCGACTCATTTTTGAAGAAACTGCGGAAACTACTTGCTTCTGCACTATGCCAATCCTTTAATCTTATAATTCAGTTCTTTAAGATTGTTTACCAATTCATCAAACGAAACAGATTCTCCATAAATCATATGCAAACGCATATTGTCGTAATCATCTTTCCATTGTTCCATTATGGAAGGCAGAGGAATAATATTGAGTGTAGCCGGATAAAGCATATTATAATCGAAGCCTCGCAATCCTATAAATGTACGGCGATGTTCTATTACCTGACGGTAAAGTTCAGTATCGTTTATCGCACGATTAGCTATTGGGGTGCTTAGCATTTGCCCGATGTCGTACATGTGTCGAGACATACGTTCCACACGAATCAGCTCTTTTGGCTTGGCAAACTCCTCGTGTAGCAGGAACACTTTTTCAAGGAAAGTGCGTTCGGGAAGAACGGCTCGCACATTGAACTTTGGTTCTGTAAAAGGTGCTTTCGGATAGACTTGGTCAACCATCGAATCAAGTGCAACCTCACTTACAGGCTCATTCATTGACCTTCCACTTACTTCCACTTTTACCTTGGGAAGAACATATAAACCGTTCTCTCCTTCAATGGAAAAAGTCAAGACAGAATCATAGTTGATGTTTATGACCTCCGGATCTGTAGTAGTGACAGGCGTTATATCCACATTTACCTTGAACTTTTCTTTTGATATGCCATTTTTGTACAGTTGTTCTGCCAAATCATGTTGCATCGTCTCTCTTACAAAGGAACAAGCTACACGTCGCAACTTGTCGCTGATTTGCGTTTTCGACAATAAACCACTGAATCCAAGATACTCCCGGTCAATAGCAATGTCAATATCCTCCGAAAAGCGATCTATCAGATGCCAGCACTTGCTCAACGATGTACCGCCTTTAAAAGACAAATGGTCTGCATACGGTAAGCTAAACATAGCACGGAGGACAGCCGTTACCCACCAATCCTTTTCTATGATCTCCCGCTGCCGTATATTCAATTCTGTGGAAACACGGTCAAGTATATCTAACCGATCTTCTTTTGACAAGTCTACAAATTTCATCGCTGCAATATCATTTTTACCCATGTCGGAGCCAGTACTATATCGTGTTTGAAGTCTTGTTCCGAAACGTGCTCTGTTATCATCTTTTTTATTTTTGACACCTGTTCTTCCGTTATCAACTTTTCGCCAATCTCTCGCATGGCAATTACAGCCAGTTGCATCAGTTTGGATTGGTAAGCGAAATTGCCCAAATCATTACTGTGACGAAAAGTGATACTCTTCCCCTCGCCAAACTTAACTTGCCGCGCAGAGGCATCTGTTATATAAATAATGTTGGCCGGTACTTGTGTGGACAACCCAAGCTTATTAAGAGCGTAGGCACCGGTTGGTATGATGCGGGCATTGTCTCTTTGCGCTATCTTTTGGGCAATAGTATCTAATGAAGGCTCACGCAGTGTCCCATCCCACTTGTCATACATCGGCACATAATAAATACCTTTAGCAAAGCGGTGCAGTTTTCCATTACGACACAAACGAGTTAATCCCGAACGAACCGCATCAGGAGTACCATACGTTACGAAATCATCAGGAATGAAAATCGTACCATCCTTAGCTTGTTCCACAATGTCATACATGGCCTTGTAAGAACTGTTAGCAGCCATAGTCTTATATTTTGCCACAAAGTTACTAATTTTTTGTGGCAAATCCTGGATATCTAGGGATTTATTTGTTTCTTATGATATTTTATCTTTTCAAAGGCTATAATGACAGGATGGTTTCAACCCACCCATCTCACCGGGCAGCTCATATATCAGGGTATGGAAACCGAGATACCGTTGGGCAGGGAGTTGTACATCGTGAGAGTGGAAAAAGGTGATGAGAAAAGTGATAGTGGAAAAAATTACAGGGATGGAGAACAACCTCATCCTCCCGATTATTCCAAGCCAAACAAGCAAAAGCCACGAAGTAATCACAAAACAGATCAAAGGATAGAGGAAGGCGTTTTTTTACGCTTTCCTCTTTTTGGTTTCATCATTTCCTTTCTTTCGATATATTCCTGCGGGGTATATCCGGTCTTTTCCTTGAACTGAGTGAAAAACGCGCTGCGACTGCGGAAGCCGGAAGCAGCCAACAGGGCATCGCTATTGAGCGCATTGTCGTTCAGTTCGATAAGATGGAGCACGTGTTCCAGACGGAAATGGCTGATAAACGTATAAAACTTCACCTCAAACTCCTTGTTGATAAAACGGGACAGGACGTACTGGCTCACACCAAGAGCCACGGCAACATCTTGCAAGGAAAGCTCCGGATTCAGGTACGGTTTCTTAGTATCGAAATACTCCAGAAGATCGGCCTTCAAGTTCACCATTTTCTCTTTCGGTTGCATATTCCCGTCCAGCTTCGCCCAATTTTCCGTGGGAAGGGAAGCGTACGTAATCTCTTTCTGACGGAAACCGAACCAAAAGATCACCCAGATGGAGAAAAAAGAAAAGATATGGAAAAACATCTTGAAAACGGGTGATGAATTGACCATCCATACACAATCGAAAATTCCAAGCAGGATGAACATCCCCATCATTATCTTTACCCATGAAAGATTGATTCCCTCGACGAAAGAATAATTATCACGGATAAATTGGCTATGCTTACGGTACATCTTCAACACGAACACACCAAGCCAGACATCCAACCCTATCACACACAGGTCGATAAGTATACGCCAAATGACAACCGGCGATGACAGATGAGTGACCACAGACGCATCCATCGAAAGATGGGAACGGGGTGACAACTTATCCAGCAGGCAAATAACCAGTGAAAACGCCAGCCATGCGCTACAAATGATTCCGATAAACTTTTTAGTCAACCGCCGGGGCTGCATCAAAGAAACGAAATAAAACAACACGGTTACGGCTACCACCAACGAAGCGATGAAATTCACCGGACGCAGGATTTCCCGATGGTCGCTGATCAGATAGCGGTCAAACGTGAGACTGACCGCCATACCCACTCCCATCGCTATAAACACGTATGCCAGCCACCGCTGCGGATGCGTACGCTGACGATTGGCAAGCAGCACAAATGCCGCCGCAAACGAACAGACGATCGGCGTATGGTATAGAAATATTCCCAGATCATTATAATAAATATCCATATCTTTCAAACTTCATTTATTTTTTCTTTTTTCCAAACATCTTCTGCACCCGGATATAACTTCGGAAATTCCCAAAGCCCGACATACATGCCAGTTCCTCGTCACTGAGACGCTCACATTCCGGATCATTCCTCAATCGTTTCATCTCCTGAAGACGGAGCCAGTTTATATATTGCGAGAAATTCATCCCAAACTGCCGGTTGATAAAGCGGGACAGAGTACAACGGTTCGTCTTGAAAGCAACCGCCATATCCGTAATCTTCAATTCCGGGTTCAGATAAGGACGCATCTCACGCATATAACGCTCGAACCGCCTGCGCTTCTGTTCCATTTCCTTCTTATCCTCCTCCTGCATATCCTCTCCCTGTTCCATATCTCCTTCCAACTCCTTCGGATAGAAAATCATGACAAAATTCCCGATTGCCATATTATAGCAGAGAATGGCATGCTGCACCACAAGCATTATCTGCGGAATCAGCAGCAGAAGCGATGAAATCAACACCCGTTTCGGGAAAATTATCGACAGCAGGGAAGGAGGAACCAAAGACAGAGAAATCACCAGCAAAAGCGTAACCCATGACAGTGACGAGCGGTCTGTATTGGCAGAGTAATCGGATACCGTCCGGTGATAGTCCAGCAGTCGCCACCACGCCAGTACGGTATACAAGATATTCCACACGCCACGAAAAATAAGCCGGGAGGTGAACAGGTAGGAATACGCTTCGTAACCCGGCATGATTTCCCCTCTTGAAGTGACAATACGCAGCTGCACGTCAAAAGGCACGAATATCGACCAGACAGCGAATATCCCTACAATTATCAATGGAATAAGATAATGCCAGATCGAGAATCTTCGCTCTCCCGGGCGGTGTGTAAGGGTATAGATGAACTGGTAGAACACTACCTGCCCCCAGAAAAGCCCGATATAATAAAGCTGGTTGATATAAGTGTAAAAAACCGGGTAATAGACATAGATCATTGAGCATCCCCACAGTATGCCAACCAGTCCGAAATAGGCTATCAGCATCCGGTAAAGCGGTTTTTCCTCCGTTTTGATATGATGAAGACGGTAGAGCACCAACATCACCAGACAACTCAGCGAGGAGATAATCGGTGCGGAAAAACCGACATACAGCAGAAATTCCTTCATCATCATGGCTTCGTCGGATTATCGGGGTTATCGGATACGGTGACAGATTCAGCTTCATCACCACGAACTTCCTCACTGATTCTCAAATACACCTGATAGTCCGGGAATCCGGCTTTCGCATAAAGTTTGACCGCCGTTTTCCCCCGGTTACTGGGCAGTTACAGCAGACGCTTCAACTCTTTAAGGCGCAAGCGATTGATATAACCGTTAAAACCGCAACCGTAAGTATCGTTGATAAACCGCGAAAGATAGCTGCGATTGGTTTCAAACACTTCCATCAGATCGGTCAGCCGGAGCTTCGGATTAAGATACATCTTTTTCTTGACGACATGTTTCTCGAACAACTTCTTGCTCAAGCGCGCCTTTTCCACTTGCACAGGGTCACCCGCCCTATTCCACCGAACGTATTTCTTGTTCCGTCCCTCAACATTTTGCGGAGGTTGCTCTACAGAAGGCATTCGCAACTGAACCGGAGAAATGATAAGAGGCAGGAAAAGCAGGGAACGACGGTTGAAAGTGAAGCTGCAAAGATACATGGCTTGCAGCCACGCTGCTGCCGCAGCGATAAGCAATACCCATATACCCGTACGAGGCAGTATGGTAAGGAAGAAAGCTCCCGACCATATAACCGACAGCACAACCAGCATACATGAGAGCCGTAACCACTTCCCCCATAGCTCCTGATTGATACCCTTGTTCTTCCGGAAACAAGCAGCCAATATCCGCAAGGCAAGTATCATATAAATAAGGGTAAGTATAAACTGCATGACAGGAACGCTACGAAACAGCCCCCAAACAGCATCGGCAGGAAGATACAAATAGAGGAATGTGCAAAGCACTCCCAACAAGAAAGGGTATATATAGTGAAAACTGAAATAACACTTCTCTTTATGTCCGGTATCGGTAAGGATTACAACGAAACGGTAATAGAGCACCGGAGCAATATTGAGCGAGAAAACAGTCAGTGGCCATAAGTACACGGAAACTTCCGGCAACGCCAATCCGGTGGATACACCTGAACCGATGACGATGAATGAAAGAAAATAATACATCAGCAGACGTTTGATTCTTTTCTCACGGACGGTTACACTATCTTGCAGGGAAACAGCTTCAATGATGGTACCCACAAGCGCAGTGAACAAAGGTACCAGACAAATAAACAATAATAGCAATGAAGGTTTTTCCATGTTTATAAATGTGTCTGTCTGCAAAGATAAATAAATAAATAAGAAAAACAACAAAAATATAAAACCATAAAAACACAGGCTATAAGGCATAAAACAGGTATTTGCAAGCAGAAGAACTAAATTTCACAAGCAGACGGACTAAAAACACCCTTTTTTACCTTTTAATATATGAAATATATACCTTTTGGCATGGTTATACGAAATTCCGTGCCTGAAAGATAGAAAGTTAAGACTTTTGGCATCTCCTTCCACCGTTACTTCCTGATATACCGGATCAGCCTTGCCGGATTGCCCGCTACAATCGCATCATCCTCCACATCACGGGTTACTACCGCACCCGCTCCCACAATCGCATTCTGCCCGACGGTCACTCCCGGAAGCAGAATCGCACCCGCACCGATCCACGCATTACGCTTTATCACAACAGGTCTTGTATATACGTTATGCCTCAATTCCGGTGCTTCGGGATGGTTCTCGGTAATGACACTGACATTCGGCCCGATGAAAACATCATCCTCGATGGTGATCCCGCCTCTGTCCAGAAAAGTACAACCGGAATTGACAAACACGTTCTTCCCAAACCGGATAAAACGTCCGAACACTGTGTGAAACGGAAGAAACATACGCACCGATTCGTCTATATCCTGTCCGGTCAGTCGGCTGAGCATCATGCGGATTTCACCTGCCGTGTGATATGTCCTGTTCAGCTCCTCCACCAGACGCATACCTCTTTCAAACGCTTCATTCAGTTTCGGATACTCCGGGTCGCTTTCCAAGATAAGCTCTCCGGCTCTCATTCTTTCAAAAACATCTCTCATACTTTTCCCTGTTTTTTGTTTACAGTGCAAAATTAGAAGTTCCGTACATCCGTTTCAGTAGACAGATTACGGAAAGCATAACCCAAATTCCGGTTTCTGTTTCGAGCCCTTTCTTTTGATGGAGAATTTACATAACTTTGCGGATATAAACAAGATAAGGATATGGAAAAGATTATTCAGTTAGACAGTATAGATGCTTACAACAAGCTGTACGGATTGCCTACCCTGCATCCGTTGGTCACGGTAGTAGACCTTACGAAAGCTACCAGTACCGTGAATCATGTTAAAATGAACTACGGAGTATATGCTCTTTTCCTGAAACAAGCCGCCAACTGTACACTGAAATACGGACGACAGTATTACGATTATCAGGAAGGCACGATCGTCTGCTTCGCACCGGGGCAACTCATCGGTGTAGATGCGGAAAAGGATGAGATAAAGAAAGAGGTGTACGGACTGATTTTCCACCCGGACTTGATTCACGGAACGGCGTTAGGACAGAATATAAGCAAGTACACGTATTTCTCTTACGAACAGAACGAAGCCCTGCATCTTTCGGAGCAGGAAAAAACAATCGTAATGGACTGCCTGCACAAGATTCAGCTGGAGATGGAATATCCTGTAGACAGACACAGCAAAGAGCTTCTATCCGTCAACATCGAATTGCTGTTGGATTATTGCCTGCGTTTCTACGACCGTCAGTTCCATACAAGGGAAAAGGTAAATAGCGATATTCTCCGTAAGTTCGAACAACACCTGAACGAATATTTCCGAAACGGAGAATCCCAGAAGAACGGCCTGCCTTCCGTAAGATTCTTTGCAGAGAAAGCCTACCTCTCCCCCGGTTATTTTGGCGACCTTATCAAAAAAGAGACCGGAAAGACAGCGCAAGAGTACATCCAGTCCAAGATAATAGACTTATCGAAACAATATCTTCTCGGCACGCAGCAGAGCATAGGGGAAATAGCCTATTCACTGGGATTCCAATATCCGCAACATTTCTCACGGTTGTTCAAGAGATACGTGGGTTGCACCCCCAACGAGTTTCGGACGATGGAGTGAGGAAGAGGGATTCTGATATATTTCAGAAATAAAAAAAGCAGTTTAAGATTATCTATTTTTCTTTTTATCAAGTAATTGTGATAATTCTTCTTCCACCTCTTCAATGGTAGGCAGTGCTGATTTTAAATTTTCGGGAATAGCTTTACTCAACTGATAATCACTGATTCCTATCGGTTGGGTATAGCCTGTTAAAGAATATTGTGCCACGACTTCATCTTTTCCTTTACAAAGTAATAATCCTATGGTTTTATTATCATTCTCACCTCTCAATTGGTTGTCCACTATATTAACGTAAAAGTTTAACTGTCCGGCATATTCGGGTTTGAATGGGGTAGCTTTCAACTCTGCAACTATATAAGCATGGAGTTTGATATTATATAGAATTAAGTCGGCATAAAAATCACTGTCCCCTACTTGAAAATGTTTCTGTTTTGCCACAAAAGCAAAACCATTTCCCATTTCCAACAAGTATCTTGTAACATGTTCTACAAGCTGTTTTTCAATATCTCTTTCGTCAGCCAGTTCTTTTGTACCCGCTACATCAAAAATATAAGGGTCTTTCAATAGATAATTAGCCAAATCGCTTTGAGGTACAGGTAACGTAGTTGTAAAATTACTGATCTTTTGTGCCTCTATCTGCCGTTTGAACAGATTATTCTCAATTTGTATTTTCAATACATTACTGCTCCAACCAACCTCGACAGATTGTTTTATGTACCAATATTTAGCACCCAAAGACAATGAACTGTCCAATAAAACCAAATGACTTGCCCAATTTACTTTGGAAATAGGTGAATAAATAAAGACGTTCTCTATTTCTTCAATAGAAATCTGCAACATCATAGAGATTGTCTTGTCAATATTCTCTATTTGCGCAGGAAGTTCCTGCGCAATCCTATCCAATTGATTTCTATCTGTTTGAGTTTGCGCAGGAAGTTCCTGCGCAAATCGTAAATCGTCTAACCCTTCGGTTACAGACAGAACTTTATCTATTGTCGGAGTTTCCAATTCCCGATCACAAGAAAGCATCTTTTGTAAAACGTCTATTGAATATAGTCGGGCAAACTGGCACATATATGTAAGATTTCTTGATGAATACCCTTTCTTTTCAGGATAATTCATTTTGATAGCCTGTGAAATCCTGGATATTACTTTACCACCCCAACCTAATCTTTTTTGATGATATAGAATGAAGTTTCCTAGTTTCCAATAATGGAACAGCATTTGAGTGTTAGCAGCAACAATCAATTTTACTTGTGCATGTTCTATTTCAAAACCTATTGCATGAATCAGGGCTTCAAAATCTTTCTTCTCTATAAGACGGTTAAAGTCTTCCATTTCTTTTTATTAGAATTACAGGGCAAAGGTAATCAGAATAAATTATAATCAATTGAATTTATCCATTGCATTTACCTTAATATTATATCCCTAACAATTCATATTACTCCCCCACGTCTTAATACTTCACCGTCACTTCTTCCCGCGTATCTATCCATAGGCGGTAAGTATCCTTGCCTGTCTGCTCCACCTCACCTGCGCTGGCTTTCGGTTTCCGCTTACACGTAAAGGTGAGATAGCCTTTGCCTTCATCCGCTTTCACACGAATGGTCTTCTTATCCATATACACCCGGATATTTCCGTTCGGAGTGGGTACGCTGCCCTCCATCCATTTCAGTCCACCCAAAACGGGAGTGACGGCAAACTCCTTGTAACCCTCTTTTACCGGACGAACGCCCAGACAATACTTGCCAAGCAGATAAACAGGACTTGCTCCCCAAGCATGGCAGAGGCTCTTACCGTAAGGACGACCGTACATCGCCAAATGTTGTGTACCCGTCTCCTCCGGATTATATTTCTCCCAAAACGAAGTAGCTCCCTCACGAAGCATGCCGCCCCAATACGCTTTCATCTCGCCCATCACAGCTTCCTGTTCGCCCAATGCGCAAAGCGCTTCCAACTCATAAAAACGCATGTAGGGAGTAGTGATTTTCAGGATAGAATCATTCAGCAGTACGGAATTCTTAATGGTCTGTTGCTTTTCCGGGTTCAGATAGTTAAAGAACACGGAGAACATATTGGCATAGCGAGTCACAGCATCACTTTGTCTGCCTTGAACGCGATTGTGTACCAAAGCCTGTTTTGCCTCGTTCCAAAACGCAGGTTCTAGTTTGGCACGCAATGCAGAAGCCAATCCGGTATATTTGCTCTTGCCCGCCTCATCATCTACCAGCCCGGCACAGAGCGCCATTGTCTCCAGACTCTTACAGAAAAGCACCTGTTCAAAAGAAAGCTCGCCTTTCTTATCCAGATAGCCGTCCGCCCAGTCCACAAACACCCAGTCGCCCGTCATGCCTTCCACCATACCGTTGGCATTGGTACGTCCGAGCACATAATCCATCATGGTCTGCATACGCGGATAAAGCTGTGTGACGAAATGCTTGTCGCCCGTGTACATATAATAGTCGTACACGCTCAAGAACCAGTAAAAAGTATAATCCATGATGGTATTGCTATGACTTGTCACGGGATCTTTGCCACGAAGCAGCCAGATAGTACGTTTCACCGTTTCACTGTCAAAAAACAAGTAATAGTTCATCAAATAGCTTTGGATAGCGTCACCGCTCCACACCCAGCGGTCGCGCTTGATACCGTCGATGAAAAACTCACGGGTGGTAAGATGCATGGTGTACGCACCGATGTCCCATATACGGTTTATCTCCTCGTCATTGCAACGGAACGAGCCCCGATATTCCTCCGGCAGATACTCGTACTGCATTGCCACTTCACCGATCTGTACATCCGCATCTTTCGTCAGGTATACATAACGGAATGCTTTGGAGTTGCCCATGACATATTCTCCGGTAAGCGGAGTTGTTTCCTTCACGGCAAGATCCGTCACCTGTCCCGGTTCTACCAACAGTTTGTCCAACGTCTCGCAATACTCGGTATCCAAAGCCTCTTCGGGACTCTCCCCGTAGTAGATGTTCACTTGTCCCTTACCCGACAGGTTCTTCACAGTGATGTATCCGAAAGTTTCCTTGCCGAAGTCTATCAGTTCCCCATCTTTCACGGCTTTACGGGAGACTGCTTGCATCGGTTCACGGTTCAAAGAGAACTCGGACGGTTTCTGCGTAGCTCCGTCGAAGTTCCAGCACCCGGCATCCATATACACTGTAGCGGAAGTATCGCTCGCCTTACCGCTTTCGTCAATCCATTCCTTGTCCTCATAGGTCACCTTCCATGAAGAATCGGTGTTCACCGTCTTTCCCTTGACATAAATGGCAGGAGGGGTAGCCTGATTCCACACTTTGATATTCAGACTGTGCTTACCTGCCGGGAGAAGGAATGTTTCGGGCATACCGAACTGTAACTTTCCGTCCAGCTTCACATTGTACTTTCCTTCTGCGGCGATGAAGATTTCTTCCGATTGCGACAGGTCGAGTTTCTTGCTGAACTCCACCACTACATAGTGGCTATCCGTTTTCCAGAACGGAGGGAAAAACGCTCCGCGTTCCGTACGGCGGTTGTTCATCTGGTTGCCCAGCCATATTTCGTAATCTCCCGGATACCAGATCCATGTTTGTGCGGCGGCTGTGGCTGTTAGTGCCAGCGCACCGAGTAAGGTTGTAATTTTGGTTTTCATAATGTTCTTCTTTCTTTTCGGCAGCGAAAAGAAACAAAAGCTGCCGGCTAACGTTACAAAGCTAAAATTCATCCTCTTTCACTAAACAGAACCAAACGCAGCCCTAAAGGGCTTTGAACGAGGTTCTGTTCTTTACGTGAAAAAGGAAGAATTTCTTCACGCTTCTCCACTAAAGGCCGGAGGTTGATTATACTGCTATTATTCTTTTGTTTCTTCTCATGCTTATATCTATATATTACTTCTTTTCAGTCTTTCTTTTCAGCAGCCAAAAGAAACAAAAGCTGCCGGCTAACGTTACAAAGCTAAAATTCATCCTCTTTCACTAAACAGAACCAAACGCAGCCCTAAAGGGCTTTGAACGAGGTTCTGTTCTTTACGTGAAAAAGGAAGAATTTCTTCACGCTTCTCCACTAAAGGCCGGAGGTTGATTATACTGTGCGACTATGATGCTGTGTACAACTTCTTAGCTTCTCCGCTTCTTTTCTTATCTGATTTTAATATTTCTTCTTCCCTGCCAACTAAATAGCTGCCACCTACTTTTTCAAATGCAGGTATTCTTTCTCTAATCCGGCTTTCACCTTGATGCTGTCATTCACCATCGGACCATTGTTTTCCCAGACATTACCGGGGCCATTAGCATTCTGAAGGAACTTCTTCCCTTCCGTCCAGTTGTCTTTTACATTGATGAAAGACGAACCTTCGTCGGTGTAAAGGTAGAACCAATGATGAGGATCATGCGCATAACCCGGTGAATAGATGCTGTGAACGCAGTTTTCCGTTACCTCACTTTTGGGTTGCGAACCCAGTGTATAGATTCCCGCCACATCATACATATGTTTGGCATAATGGTGAATCAGATTGGCATGAACACGGTTGTTACGCATACAGTTCACCGTCTTTGTCCATCCCCATCCCAAGCTGATACCGGAATAGGATACCTCGCATATCTCGTTATGCTCTATGTTGATGTCTTTCACATATCCGGCACAGATAGCCAGACAACCCCAATCCTCGTTCGTGACATCCGTGAAGTAGTTGTTTGCAATGTATTGATGCGAACAAACTTCGCGCAAGTCTGCCGGGTCATACGGATAATGCGTCTCATGTCCTGCCGGAGAGAAGCTGCCCGCTACCAGACCGTTGCCCGCAATGTCACGGAAAAGACAACCTTGCACCTTACCGCCGTGAGCACCGTAAACATAATCCAGTGCGGTAGAACCCATATGCTCGAACGTACAATCGGTAAAGTCTATCGAGTTACCGCAGGAAATCCGAACAGCAGCCGAAGGACGTCCCAGCCAGCCCTGATTATCCAGTTTGTGATTGCCATAGTTACGAATCATCTGCGGACGGAGTTTGTAGCCGTCTGTCAGATACATACCTGCCTGCAAAGGTACATGACCTTTCTGTGAAGGACGCATCCATGTAGTGTGGTGGAACGTTACGTTCTTGAAGATGATATTCTCAACAGGACGGTCTAACGTGCCTTCCACCTGAACCAGTGTCTCTATGGCAGGTACGACAGCCTCAGCATGTTTCATATCTTCTCCCTGACGGGGATAATAGTAAAGTTTACGGGTATAGATGTCGTGATACCACTCGCCGGGTTCATCCAGCAGCTCCATTGCATTGGTGAGATAGAATGCGGAATTATGACCATCCGTCGTCACCATCGGACGGGGCCAGGGATGTTCGAACTGTATCCTGCTCTCCGGATGATGGAAACGGACAGCGGCAGAGTCGCCATGCAGTTCCACCGACTTGATACGGAGAAAAGCTACGCACCACATCTCATGCAGCACCATTTCGGCACGGGGAGCTTTCAGTATCTTCTTCACCGCAGCAGAGGGAACCCATAGAATCTCATTCTTCGGGTCGTTGTTGATGATACGGCTCATCTGTTCAAAATCCGCCACATCACGGGCACGGACGGCTTTCTCACCATTCACCCACAGTTGCCGGAAATCCAGCGGACATCCGTTGAACTCCGGTACATCCGCCACCCACAGTTTGCCTTGTTTCTTCCATCCGCTGATGCGCACCCCACCGCTCAACACGGCGTTTCCATCCGTCTCACCCTGTATGACAGTGGGAGAATCCGGTGTACCGCTATCTTCAGGGCGAAAGAAAAGCGGTTCATACAAGGCATACGTACCGTTTTCCAGACGAATACGGATTCCTCCGTGAATACTCTCATCGTTCAGCCTACGCAGTTCCCTTGCCTGACGCAAAGCGGAAGTCAACGTAGCTTTCGGAGCCTCTTTCGTTCCGGCATTACTGTCATTACCCGATGGAGACACCCAGATGTCTGCCGCCGAGATTGTCATTGATGCCAGTACAAATGCAGTTGTTATCAGTTGTTTCTTCATTTTATTCTTGTATTTTAATCCGATGACCGATTACTTCGCCAAGGGCATCCAAACCGTCATTTCCGCCTTACCTCTGTTTCCCCACGCATAATAAGGAATCAGACGGATATTCACAGGCTTGTCCGCTTTGCCTACTTCCCGGTAGAGCGTGCCATCCCAAGAAGCCTCTTCCGCCAAACGTGCCGTGCCTTCCAATGCAACGACGGAACTTCCGGCAATAACCGTCTTACGGGGAGTCAGCCGGATATCGGCAGGAATCAGTACATTATCTATCCGTTTGCCACCTTCGATGTCCATGCTTTCCAGGCAGTACACCAACGGTCCGCGCTTCACAACCACCTGATTACGGGTTTCCTCTACCAACGGATGAGATTCCAACAGGCGGACGGGCATATCCATCACCAGTTCCACCCGGTCGCCTTTCTTCCACACACGATTCACCTCTACAAACGTATTGGCTTTCAGGTCTGCTTGCACAGGCTCTCCGTTCACTTTCAATATAGCCTTGCCACACCATTCGGGAATACGCAGGTACAACGAAAACGCTTTCTTCTTCGGAGCGCGCTCAAAGGTGAGCTTCACCGTTCCGTCCCAAGGATAATCCGTTTCCTGTATCAACTTCACCTTATCGTTCATGAATGCCGTTTCCAGTTGGTTTCCGGCATAAAGATTGCACCAGATACCTTTGTCGCTCAAGGTATAAGCATAATTCTGAGCCTCGCATACGGTACGCAGTGTGTTGGGAGGACAACAGAAGCAACTGATGTACTCCGTACGTTCTTTCGGCCAGCGAAGCGTATAAGGCAAATCATCACTGATACGCAAAGGATTGGTATAGAAGTAACGCTTCCCGTCCAGACTGATACCGCTCAACACACTGTTGTACAAGCAGGTTTCCACCAAATCGGCATACTTTGCCTCGCCACTGGTCTGGAACATACGCCAGTTGAAAAGCATATTCCCGATGTTGGCACAGGTTTCGTTGTGCGCCGTGCTGTTAGGCAACTGATAAGGACGTCCGTAGCTTTGGTGCACTTTCTGGATGCTGTCCGGCTCATAGCAAGTACCGTCCGGTGAAGTACCGTCATACAACGCACCGCAAGCTCCCGTCACATACATTTTGCGGGTAGTGATGTCTTTCCAGATGCTTTCCAGATTCTCCATCAGAAGTTTCTCACCCGTTTCCGCATAAACATCGGCAACACCCGCATAAAGGTAATTGGCACGCACGGCATGTCCCATCGCCTGTTTCTGGCTACGAAACGGGATACGGTCCTGATTATCGTCCGTTCCGTTCTCCACCATGCCGCGTATGTCGATCAGATTCTTCGACAGTTCCAGATAACGCGGATTACCCGTAGCACGGTACATCTCCACAACCCCCATATAGTGAGAAGGGCAGATAGCATTACGAGCCAGTTCCGCTGAGGCTGTCTCATAGAAATGACACAGGAAATCGGTAGCTTTGACAGCCGCGTCGAAAAGGGTTTTCTTACCCGTTGCACGGTAATGGGTGATACCCGCCATCATAAGGTGTCCCAAATTATAAGTCTCGAAGTTGAGGCGGTTGGCAAAAGCACCTTTCTCATCTTCCGCACCTACTTTCGTGCCTATCACCGTATTTTTATGTGCATTGGAGTGTGTATCGATTCCCTTATTCTTCTCTTCGATGATAACGGGGGTATGAATATATCCGTCCTCGCGTTGTGACTTCACGATATAGCTGATAACATGATCCATCAGTTTATCCAGTTCGGAATCTTTGTTTACGGCATAAACGGCAGCTACGCCCTCGAGCCACTTATACAAATCGCCGTCGTGAAACGGAGGTCCCCAATGTTCACCCGGACAAGCACCGGAAGCAATCTCGAAATTACGGAAACCGTGACTGACTTCGGGTGTATTCCATGTGTTCCACATGCTTTGCAAGCTTGTTCCGCTGTACACCTTGAAACGTTCTCCCCAAAAACCGTCCGTCCACTGCACAGCATCCAGTTCCGTATTCGCCATGCAGGCATATTTACTTCGACTCATATCCGTCAGTCCCGATGATTGTGCCCAAGCACCGGAAGCTACGGCAGAAGCGAGCAATAACAATGATTTTATCCTGTTCATATTTCTATATAATGTTTAATTCAATTCTTTCAAATCAATCTCGGCATACTTGATGCGCTGACGACGCCAAGTATAGATGACATGCACTTTACCGTCCTTTCCCTGTATGACGGACGGATAAGAGTATTGGCTGATGGGACTGTCCTCCAACACCAAGACCGGCGTCCAGTTTATCCCGTCCTCGGAAAGTGCCACGCTCAACGGAGTACGGGGTCCTTTCGGTGTGCCCGGCAAGGTTCTGAAATCATTATAGACAAGCAGATGACGACCGTCTTTCAACGTCACGGCATCCGTACCGGAGTTATTGCTCGGCAAAGAGGTCAAACGAACCTTACTCCATGTGTCGCCATTGTCCGGGCTCCAAGCCTCCGCCAACTGTCCGTTGCGTGTACGGCAAAGCACCTGTAAGCGTCCGTCCTTGTGTTTTAAGATACTCGGTTGTATGGCATAAATAGGTTTCATCCCCTCGCCTTTGATGGCTTCTCCCGCTTCCTGGTCGTCTTTCGCCTCTACCGCTTTTCCCTGCAACTGCGTAGGCAAAGCCAATTCCGCTTCCAACGGTCCTATCTTGCGCCATGTCTTTCCCTTATCATCGGAAATCTCGAAATGGATACGCCATCCGTCCTCTCCTTCCGTACTGGACGGACAAATAATCCGTCCGCCAACGTATTCGGGTTTATTTTTTATCGGACCTAAGAAGCCTTCGGGCAGAGCTTCACGCTTACCCCACGTCTTACCGCCGTCTTTGGAACGTACCAGCCAGCCCGACCAGTCGGATACTTTCAGCCCTATTTTGTAAAACAGCAACAAATCTCCTCCCGGCACTTGAAACAAGACCGGATTCCAACACGCTTTCCGATGATCTTTCGTTTCCGCCGTGACACCTGCCAAAGCAGCCAGCGGATCATTCGGTTTGAACACACCGTCGGCAACCATCTGAGGTGCCGTCCATGCGTCACTGCCTTTTTCCTTACGGCATACCCAGATGCAGCAATCCGGATTGCGTTCTTTCGTTCCTCCGAAGAAAGCGGCTACCAAATCACCTTTCGGTGTCTCCGCAATCGTTGCACCGTGACATTCCGGGAAAGACGCTTCTTCATACAGGAACTCGTCTTTCAGTACCGCTTTGCTGCGTGTAGGTATATCCACACTGTAATGATAACTTCCCGAACCGATCTTCTCCACCCGTCCGTCGGGAAGACGGACTTCGGCAGTCGTATTCACAGGAACGGTTACTTCCCATTCCAGATGCGTCAATGTCTTTTTCCAACGGCTCACCACTTTACCGTAAGGTGTACGGTAAGAAGCATCCGCATGACTGATGCCCTGTATGCTGAAGTCGGGCTTCATCAGGATATGTTTGAAACCTGTATGCTGACGGCTGCTGCGGATACCTCCCAGCGTCTCATAGCACCACGAAATCAAATCGCCGAGTAACATGACATGATTGCCGCTGTTCATTTCGGGATTGGCGGTATTACCGTTCCACAGTTCCCAGATGGTCGTTGCCCCCTGTTCCACCATATAGCCCCAACTAGGATAGGTCTTGTTGGTAGCCAGCAGATAAGCCACATCCGCAAATCCCTTACGGCTCAACTCACGCATGAGCCATTGCACGCCGATTACTCCGCAACTGATGTGTCCCTTGTTCGTGGTGATGATCGTGTTTACCGTATTCTTTACCACGTCATTGATGTATGGTTTCGGAACCAGCCCGAAAGCCAGAGGCAGGATATTTGCCGTCACGGTGTTGTTACCGTAATAAATACTGTCCGGATAAAGCACATGTCCCGGTACGGGCGACGTACCTTTTCCGATAACAAGGAAATGTTCGTTGAAAGCATCTTTCATACGGTGTTCCAAGTCTTCCCACTCCTGCGCATCCTCTTTCAGTCCCAGCACGCTCGAAAAACGATGCATCAGTTGCAACACTTTCAGGTAGTATGCCGTAGCAATCAGCTGTCCGTCCGTCTTGCGGGCAGGGTCTTTACTGTGTATCAGTTCCAATGATTCGGGCGGCACGCACCAGTCGCCGTATCTGTCTTTCGTGATGATATAATCTTCCGTCATGTACTCGTCACGGATATGACGCAACCAACGTTTCATGTCGCCGTAGTGCTTCGCCATCGGCAGTGTATCACCGAATTGCGTGTACATCATGTCACAGGCAAGCGGAAGAGCCGCAGGCCACGTCACATTGTCCGAATAATAGTTCCAGTATGCCGGAGCTACGTCGGGGATGCAACCGTCCTCACGCTGTGCGTCGCAGATATCCATCGTCCACTTGGCATAGAACGGTCCGTTATCGAAGATATAGCTTTCGCCCCAGCATCCCATCGCGTGATCGCCCAGCCAAGGCTGACGCTCGTTGCGTTGCGGACAGTCCACCGGCATTCCTTTATAGTTGCTGCGGATACCCCAGCAGGCATTCCGGTAAATCCGGTTCAATGTTTTATTGGAGCAGGAGAAAGAACCGATAGTCTCCAGATCGTCATTCACCACCTCACCGACAAAATCCGTGAGTACCGGTTTATTCATGCCCGTCACCTCTACATAACGGAAACCGTGATACACGAAACGCGGAGCCCATTCCACTCCTTTCTCATCCCCCCTGCATACGTAGGTATCCGTCACACGGGCATCGCGCAGGTTCCGGACATATAGTTCACCATCCGGCTGTAAAAGTTCCGCAAAACGCAAGCGAATGCTGTCTCCCGCCTGTTGCTTTCTTATCTTTATCCGTATCCAGCCCGCCATGTTCTGTCCCATATCCAAAATATACTTGTCGCCTACTTTCTTGATAGACAGAGGTTTCACCGTATCCACCACTCTCATGTAAGGCATCGTCATCGCACGCGACGTACCAGTAGGGATGCTTACCCGCTGTGCCGCAGCCCAACGGCTGTCGTCATACCCGAACGTGCTCCACGCACCCAATTCCTTACGGGCATCATACTCTTCACCGTCATACTCGTTATTGCTCCGGATAGGTCCGTCGGCAGTCAGCTTCCAAGAATTATCACTTGCCACCACCTCTCTCGTGCCGTCTGTGTATTCGATTATCAAGTCCAGTCGCATCTTCGGATAACCGAAGTTGGGTATCTTATAAGGCTTATAGTTCTGACGCATTGTGTAGAAACGTCCGTTGCCAAGCGTCACGCCGATAGCATTTCTGCCGGCAATCACTTCGGTCACGTCGAACGTATTATAGAGAACCGTCTTCCGATAGTCCGTCGGTGCGGGGGCAAGCACCTGATTTCCAATCCTCTTGCCGTTGATATAAAGCTCATACAGACCAAGCCCGGAGACGTGAACCGTTGCCTGTTTCACCTGTTTCTTCACTTCGAACTCCTTGCGCAGATAGCGGGCGCTCAAACGGCTCCATTGAGTTTCACTGTCCCACTCGGCAGCCTTGTCCATCCCTATCCACTGACCTTTCCAGTTGTTTTCCGACAACAGTCCCATGCTCCATAGGGAAGGCTCGCTCCATGCCGTCTCTCCGGCAGTGGTATAGCTTTTCACTTTCCAGTAGCAACGCACATTGCTTTTCAGCGGTTTGCCCCGATAGAGAACCATATGAGAAGCTCCGCTCCGTACCTTGCCGGAATCCCAAAGGTCTCCCTCTCCGTTTGCCAGTTTCTCCGGCGTAGAGGCTACCAAGATATGATAAGCTGTCTGCATCACGTTCTTCTCCGAAGATTCCAGCATCCAGCTTAAACGGGGTTGACGGACGTCGATGCCCAGAGGAGCATTCATCTGCTCTGTACGGATAGTCGTCACAGACACCGCACCCAGCACTTTCACCGTCACGAACAACGATATTAACAAAACGGATATTCTTATTTTCATGGTCTTTCTATTAATTAATAACGAATAATTTTCATCTACTTGGGCGTTGCCTATCGCTCAAGGGGGCGATCGACATCACTCAAGGGAGCGATCGACATCACTCAAGGGAGCGATCGGCATCACTCAAGGGAGCGTTTTTCCAGTTGAAAGTTGAAGAAGTTGAGAGTTGAAAATTGAGAGTTGAGAGTTATATTTTCTCCATTTTTAATTTTTAATTAAACGATTCTCAATTCAAAAGAACTCCTCCGTCGCTATGCGACACCTCCTCTATAAACAGAGGAGGAGCTGAGCATCCCATTTTCAATTCTCAACTTTCAATTCTCAATTTTCAACTCTCAACTTATTCAACTCAACATACTCTTTCCCTGCATCCACAGCGATAAGTACCTGATCGTTTCCACTGATGTAACCGCCATCATACTGGAAAGTCGTCACCTTACTGTCGAACTCACCGAGATATTGCAACTTACCGTCTTTCGCACCATACCACCATACTTTCTTCTTTGCTCCGCTGATTTTACTCAAATCGACCTGCATGGGACGTCCCGTATAATTGTACACCAACAAGTAATCATTTCCACGAGTGGCAACGGCACGGTCATAACGTTCACCGTTTGTTCCGGCAATAATGCTCTGGTCGGGCACACGCTCAAAGAACGGGAAAGCAAGCATCAGCCTTTTCAGATACTTCATCTGGTTGAAACCCGGATCTTTCATCGCATCCACCCATGTCTTTTTAGAACCGTCCGCACCGAATGAACCGATTACGCCCGGCGTGATAAACTGCATGATGTCATTGTGTCCGTAGGTATGTCCGAATGATCCGGCAAATACCGACCAGTAGGCATAACGGCGTACATCGGCAGCACTCCAGCGTGTTTCGTTCGGATCATGAAGTCCCTGCGGTATATCCTCGTAGATAGGCTCTCCGTCAATGACAGGTTTCATCGGCGTCATAGCCATGCTGCGTTCCACAAAACGCCAGTTATCCTCTTCCGTATTTTCTTCGATAGGATAATCCCCGTCACCGTTACGCTGTCCGTAACGGCGGTGACCGCTTTGAAACATATTAAAGTCCAACCAATCAGCATCATTGAACCAAGTAGCCGAAGTGGTTCTTCCTCTCGGGTGAAACGTCATCAGGTGATTCTTGTCAACGGCACGGATACTCTTTGCCAATGCTTCCCACTCGGCAGTCTTGACATCTCCGCGAATATCACCACCCACCATCCAGATGATGTTCGGAGCATCCTTGTAGCGTTCGGCAAGGAACTTACCGTAAGCCTGCGCATCTTTCACCGTCATCAGACCTTCGGAAACAGGCGTTCCCCAAATGGGAACCATACCGATATAGATGCCGTTCTTCTCGGCTGTCTTGATGATGTAGTCCATGTGATCCCAATAGCCGTACACGCCTTTCTTATTTATCTCCTTGAAGTTGAACCCATCCGGCAGGGAAGACTGACCGTAGCAGTTCATGGAAGGAACACTGTTCATGGTCTGCACTTGCACCACGTTGTAGCCCGCCTGACGACAATGACTCAAATAATAGGCAGCCTCATCACGGTTCAGACGTTCCGGCAGCAGCCATCCCGTCTCACCCAACCAAAAGAAAGGAGTCCCGTTCTCATGCTTGAGATAACGGTTTTCTTCCGATACCTGAAGTTTGCCATTCTCCCACGGCAGATATATCTTATTCTTTTGCGCCTGCAGGCTACCCACAGAAAGTAGGCACGCCGACAGCAGTAATACCAGTTTCTTCTTTTTCATGAAATCCACTTATTTTGATTTGTTATTGTTACTTCTTCAAACATTACTTATTCATCTTCTCGTATTCGATGGCAGCCAAGATGAAGCTACCCACCGACTTCGGGTCATTCTCAATGACCGGCTCGGAAACGTAATACTCGAAACTTCCGTCCCGATACACCTTGTCGCCACCCAGTCCGGCTACCGCGCAACAGTTCGTGATGGTATAAGTACCATCCTCTTCCTGTTTGATGAACTCCTTAATCATCCCGTCGAAAGCCTTCTTCACCGCCGGTTTATACTCCTCTCCGATATACCCCTTATTGATCGCTTTGCTCAGGAAGTAAACGAACAATGCAGAAGCGGAAGACTCGAGATAGTTACCTTTACGATTACCTTGATCCGTCACCTGATACCACACTCCGCTCTTCCCATCCTGATACTTCACGAGGACAGGAGCCAGATTCTTTACCAACGTCAGAATGGTATCTCTCCCGGCAACCGTCTCCGGCATATAATCGAGCACATCCACCAAGGCGGCAGCGTACCAACCGATGCTGCGGCTCCAGAAGTTGGGCGAACAGCCCGTTTCATCATCCGCCCATGCTTGCTCACGGCTTTCGTCCCAACCATGATAATACAATCCGGTTTCCGGATCATACGTTTTACGGGCAATCAGGGTAATCTGGTTCACTACATCCGGATAGACAAGAGAGTCGCCGAACACTTCCCCATATTGCACCAGATAGGGCGATGCCATAAAGATACCGTCCAACCACATCTGATGCGGATAGCGCAGCTTATGCCAGAAACCTCCCTCTGTGGTTCTGGGTTGTTCGGTCATCTGTTTGCGAAGTGTGTCCATCGCTATTTTATACCGATTGTCATGCGTCTGCGCATAGAAGTCGAAAAGTATCTTTCCGGCATTCACATTGTCGATGTTGAACGAAAGATACTTCATGGTTTTTATCTTACCGTCGGCATCAATCAGACTGTCGGCGTAAATCCTGGCATAATTATAATAAGCCGTGTCACCCGTATGTTTCCACTCCTCCAGCATGGACTTGACCACCAATCCATGTGTATAACCCCAATAAGGTTTCTTCGCCTTTTCTATCATCCAAGGTTCCGGGAAACGTTTCATTTCGGAACGCGCCATGCGTTCACTCCACTGTTCTTCCTTTTCCGTCCTGCCGTCGGTACATCCTAAAATTCCTCCCAACAACAGGAAGGCCATCCACCATTTAATCGCTTTATTATTCATAGTTCACTTATTTTCCTACAATGACATATTCCTCTCCCGCTTTCGTATCCAAGTCGTAGAGATAAGTCTTTTTCAATTCCACTCCATTCAGTTTCGCCTGCTCATTTATCAACGGTTTGCGAACGGCAGGCACAGCATACAACGTATTCGGATTGTCGCCTTTCGCTTTTCTCAACCCCTTGCCCGACAACTTCGTCAAGCAGCGCAGACGGCAGTTACCTCCTTTATGCGATTTAACCACCAACCGGTCTACCTTCCCCGCCTTCCAACGGATATCCAACTCGAAACCTCCGCGGGCAATAATGCCTTTTATCTCGCCCTCTTTCCATACATCGGGCAAAGCAGGCAGCAGATAGATAAAGCCGTCATAGCTCTGCATCAACATTTCCACGATTCCGGCAGTACAGCCGAAGTTTCCGTCTATCTGGAAAGGCGGATGAGCATCGAACAGGTTCGGATACGTTCCTCCTTTTTTCTTCTCGTTGCGGACAAGCGTCAGCTGATCCGTTATCAGTTTATAAGCATGATTTCCATCCAGCAGACGTGCCCACAGGCATACTTTCCACCCCATGCTCCATCCCGTAGAGGGGTCGCCCCGATGAATCAGTGAAGTACGGGCGGCATCAAACAGCTCCGGAGTGCGGTAAGGAGAAATCTGATTACTCGGAAACAAGCCGTACAGATGCGATACATGACGATGCACATCTTCCGGGTCATCCCAGTCGAACATCCACTCCTGCAACTGTCCCCAACGACCGATCTGCATCGGAGCCATCTCCGTCAGACGTTGTTCCAGATGGTCGGCAAATCCGGCATCCGTGCCCAGCAAACGCGCTGTGGTAATAATGGAAGTCCACAGGTCGAAAATCAACTGGTTGTCCATCGTGCATCCTCCGGCAGTAGTAGCCTTATCGTTGCTTCCGGCATGCGTATTCTCCGGAGAGTTACTCGGACAAACCACCAGCCATCCGTGTACAGGTTCTTTCACCATGATTTCGTCAAAGAAACGTCCGGCTTCCTTCATGATGGGATAAGCAGAACGCAAGAACTCCACATCGCCCGTATATAAATACCGTTCCCACAAATGACGGCACAGCCATGCACCGCCCGACGGCCACATGCCCGAAGGAGCCTTGTCCAAAGCTCCCGTAATGCGCCAGATATCTGTATTGTGATGAAGTACCCAACCATCGGCTCCATACATGATTTTCGCCGTCTCACGCCCCGTCTCGCTCACCTCTTTCGTAAGGCGCAGCAACGGTTCGTGAAGTTCACTGAGGTTGGTCACCTCAGCAGGCCAATAGTTCATTTCCACATTGATATTGCACGTATATTTGCTATCCCATGAAGGGAACAGTTTATCATTCCAAATGCCCTGCAAGTTGGCAGGCTGCCCGTCCGGTTGTGAGGAACAAATCAGCAGATAACGTCCGAATTGGAAGTAAGTAGCCACCAGATGGGCGTCATTGGTATTCCCGAAATTCTGCACACGCATATCGGTCGTTACCATCTCCTCTTTATTTGCGCCCAAATCCAGTGAGACCCGGTCCATATACTGTTTAAAGAAAGCCACATGGCTTTTCTTCGCTTCCCTATAATCCTGTTTCAGAGCCTTCGTCAGATAATCTTTGGCACGTTGTACCTGATCTCCCGTAATGTCCTGATAATTATTGAAATTCGTGGCAATAGATACATAGACGACGGCTTCATCCGCATTCTCCACCAGAAGTACACCATCCTTACAACAACTATTTCCACCCTTAATTTTAGTCGCCAGCCTTCCCTGAAACTCTACCTTTCCTTTCAGCCCCTCGTGCCATGAGGACACGCCCGAAAGCGTCACGCAATCCCCATCCGTAGCAATCAGTGCATCCTGATGAGGCGTAGTGAGCACAGCATTGAACGTAATCTTACCCGGAGCATCCGCCGTGAGCCTCACCATCACTACCTGATCCGTGAACGAGGTTATCATTTCCCGTCGGTAGTTCACTCCATCCACCCGGTAGCTTACAACGGCACGGGCAGAGTCCAGACTCAACTCCCTGTAATAATTATCATAACGCGCATGTCCCGGAAAAGCAATCCGCAAGTCACCGAAAGTCTGGTAAGGCATACCCGAATTCGTTTTCGCCATCACCTTCTCCGTCGCCAATGTCTGCGCTTCAAGATACTTGCCGGCAAACACCAGTTCACGCACCTTAGGGATGTACTCCAGCGCATCCGGATTCGCATTGTTATTGGGACGTCCCGCCCAAAGCGTTTCCTCATTCAACTGTAACTGCTCCATAGCCGGATTACCGAACACCATAGCTCCCAAACGTCCGTTTCCTAACGGCAACGCTTCCGTCCACACCTGTGCCGGGCAATCATACCACAACTTATACTCCTGTGCAGAGAAACACACGGAAGACGTCGCTAATAAGATGCAGGCACTCAGCACTATTTTCTTTATCGTCATTGGATTCAATCTTTTTGAACTTACTTCATATACATGAAGACGGACGGATATATGTTTTGTACTTATCAGTCTTAAAAAAATAAGAAGGTGTAGTACAAAAAGCCCCCGGTTACGTCCTATATCAAAACCAAAGTAAATAAGGTAGTATGGGAAAATTAAACATGCGTTCCTGGATGCAGGAAATTATCAATAACCCCAAGCGGGTAGCGGTTCCAATTATGACCCATCCGGGTATAGAATATATCAACAAAACCGTACGCGATGCGGTGACAGACGGATGTGCACACGCCGAAGCCATCAAAGTGCTGCAAGAGAAATATCCATCCGCAGCAGCTACGGTCATCATGGACTTAACCGTCGAAGCTGAGGCTTTCGGAGCGGAAATCGTGTTTCCACAACATGAAGTGCCCAGCGTCACAGGTCGTTTGCTCACGGATGAAGCCGCCATCGAGTCACTGGAAGTTCCGGCACTGAACAGGGGACGTATCGCACAATACCTGAAAGCCAATATGCTGGCAGCCAAAAGTATTGCCGACCGCCCTGTACTGGCAGGATGCATCGGACCCTACTCACTGGCGGGACGACTTTACGATATGTCCGAAATCATGATGCTGATTTACATCAATCCGGAAGCAGCCGCCGTCTTGTTACAGAAATGTACGGATTTTATCACCCGTT
>ERZ791802.722-NODE-722-length-30748-cov-3.828495_pt1 | contig 30748 bp, 20 predicted proteins | sample MGYA00510308_ERZ791802 | MGnify/ENA primary metagenome ERZ791802 (study PRJEB30046, sample SAMN00792028) | human gut metagenome | study: EMG produced TPA metagenomics assembly of the A metagenome-wide association study of gut microbiota in type 2...
ATCCAGAGGATAATCGGATGAAAAAGAATTTTAATGTGCAGTTTTGAAGGAACAGATTTTTTGTTCTTATCATATAGGGGTGTGGTGAAGTGGTATCATAGGGGTCTCCAAAACCTTTGGTGGGAGTTCGATTCTCTCCACCCCTGTTTATAAAGTTTAGTGATGAAGCGGTAACGCTTCTTTTTTTTATATTTTTATAATTTTAGCAAATACGGCATACGCATCTAGTGTATATATATTTGCTGAAATATATATTATTCAGCCGTATTCGGGCAGTTATTTCCCAATTTACATTTATCAGAACAAAATCTATAACAGATGTTACATTCTCATCTTCTTTAATTACAAATTATTAAACTGTAAATGAATATTCATTTAGGTAAATTTTGGTTCTTTACAAATAAAAGGTTATATGTTATTCTAACTAACGTTAGTTTAGACAAACATAAATTTGTAAAAACTAATATAAATTAATTAGAACTAATATGAATATCAAAGAGGAATGAAAACGAAAATGAAAAAAACATTATATCGATTAACTGCCGCATTTTTTGCGATTGTAGTATCATTTGCCGCAGTACTGGCACTGGCAGGCTGCGGTTCATCAAAAACAACTGATTCAAGTAACAGCAGTAAAACGGATAAAAAAGCGGTTGAAGCTGTTGCAGGAGATTATTATCTGGATTTATCAGAGCTGGGAATGAAACTGGTGATTTATCTGCGGCTGACAGAAAACGGTACATTTCAGTTTTCTAATACAACGGATTTTGAAATTAATAAAAGCTCAGGTGTCGTTCAGAAAGGTGCAAATGACTATGTAATGGTTTATGAATCGGTAAACGGTGCGGATAAGAGCATTTCGGATGGTTTGACAAGCAGCTTTTTTGTAGATGACGAGGGCAGACTGGATTTTACCCATTGTGAAAAAATTTATTATGGTTCGGCATCAGCAACAACAACGAGCGACAGCTCCGATGCGAAACTGCTTGCAGTAAAGATTCCGGAAGGATATGAACAGCCGGATACCGAATCAGCATTTACAACGGGAACTTACACGGCAACGGGTGCGGACAGAACGTATACAGCAACTTTTTATGTGGACAATACATATGTAGTGACAGAAAGCCGGACGGAAAACGGTGAGAAGCAGTATTTTTCGGAAACGGGAACATACGGTGTGAACACATCACAGCTGGCATTGACACCGGAGGGAAAAGAGCGAATTTCATGTGAGGTGCTGAGTGATTTGGAATTACAGATTCAGGTTTTAACAGGAGTGGATACAGACAGCCGCGAAACATTGACATTCAAAAAGCAGGAAGTTAAGGAAGTTACGGCAAAACTGACAGGAACAGGAACGGTTACGGGAACGAATGAAAGCTTTGATGTGACGGTGCTGTTATATTCGGACGGCAGTTATACCAGCCGGGCAGGCAGTTTTACGGAAAATGGTGTGATTGTCCCGGACAGTAAAGACGGAACATTTAAAATTTATCCGGATAACAACGAAACCAAACTGCGCGGTTTAAATCAGATTGCAACCGTACCTGCAGGTACATTAAGCAGTGAAAGCGGCAGTTTAAAGCTTGAGGGCTTCCGTGTCAGAAACTCAGACAATCTGACACGATATAAGTGTGAAATTTCAGAAAATTGAAATAAAAGAAACAAAGAAACTAAAATAAAGGAGAATACTATGCAGTCATCAAAAAAATTTTTTAACTGGGCGTTTAATACGAGGGCAGAAAATGTTATCAAATTACAGAAAGGGGAAATGACATCACCGGAGAAGATGTTTTTAAGCTTCTGTTCACATGAACCGGCATTTGTATCCTACGGTCCGGCGGGCTTAAACGCATCGGTAAAGGGTGTCGGATTTTTACCGAAGGACGAATATCTTGAGGAAACGCTGGAGATTTATTTAAAGCATATTGCAACATATGAGCCGGGCGATAAAAGCTACGGTGAGCGTGGTTTAAAGCTTTTAGTGGAGCAGATGTACGGCGAAGAAGCCAGAAAGCGGATTGATTTTACAAAGCTTGGCAGTCTTGAAATGGCAAAAAAGCAGAGCTGGACAAACTATCAGGTAAACCCCGAAGCGTGTCTGATTTTTCATCAGCCGCCGATGATTTCCTATAAGCTGAAAGGAAAAGTAGAGATTTACGATGAGAATTTATCCGGAAAGCGGGAACTTTACCAGCAGTTTATCAATGCACAGCATGACGTATACCACAATCCGACCGGAATGAAACGCTGGAAAGAACAGCCGGCATACATTTTCAGAATTGAAGAAGTTTACGACAACAGTGCAACAAAAGACGGTTTTGGAGAACGGTTAGAATATCCGTATGTGGAAGAATAAAATGCAGAGATTAAAAAAACTGGCGGGAGTGCTTGCCATGGTATTTGTGGTGTCGTTTTTATTTAGCGGGTGCGCGGACGCCTCGATTGCGGAGCGCAGGCAGGATACGTCATCGACCTTGTATACAGGATACGTGGGAACGTCTTTTCCGACTTCCTTTATGCCGTGGCTGTCGAGGGACGGTATTGCGCCGACCGTTGCCAGCATGATTTACAACACACTGTTTTCATATGACACGGACAGCGGCACGTATGCGCCACTGACAGCAAAAAGCTGGTGCTATGTGGATTTGGAAGGGCAGCCGCTGACACAGGATCAGACATTTCAGACTGCGAATGACAATGAGGCAGTAGAAAATTATTACAGCACATGCAAAGAAGATTATATGGCGGTGCGGATTGAACTGTATGACAATGTGTACTGGTCGGACGGTGAAAAACTGACAGTGGAAGATGTGTATTATTCCTTTGACCTTGCAACCGATTATGCGCTGTCTAATCATGCAGGCGCGTTGGCGTGGACTGCCGATTTAAAGCATGAATCAGACGGCGGAAAGCTTGTCACACAGGGCATGTTTACGGCAAAACACCCGGATTTAAGCGGTACATACGGGATTCTGCCGGGTGAGGAAGATACGGTGATGTATCTTCTGGTGAATAAATCTTTCGGTGCGGTAACAACGCTGTTTAATACGATTCTGATACTGCCGGAGCATATCTGGGAACCGATTGTAAGCAGTGAGTGTCAGTTAAACAGTAAAAATCCGCAGGGTGAGCTTTTAAAACGGTATGAAAATCCTGTCGGAAGCGGTGCGTGGATATTGGAAAAGGACGAAACGAATACGCAGGTGATTACACTGGTGCAGAATCCCAATTATCATCTGAAAGCGCAAGACGGTTCGGCACTGTATAAAGTGGATAAAATCAAAATTTTATTGTATCTGGATTCCAATACCGCCATTTTTGCCCTGCGCAAAGGCTATATTGACATTCTGGATTCGGCGGTAAGCAGTAATTATCTGAATCTGCTGTCCGGGGAAAAAGACATTTTCGTATCGAATGCACCGGGAAACGGTATCAGTTGTCTGGTGTTCAATGTCAATCCGTCAAAGCCGTATGATTCCGGCATGAAAATGCTGTTACAGGATATTGAAGTCAGAAAAGCGATTGCACTTGCGGTTCATCAGGAAGAACTGATTGCAAATGTGCTGGACGGTGCGGGAAAAACGGCATCGGCGGGACTGATTTCGGTAAATGACGAACTGCTGTATGAACCGCAGGCGGATATTTTATCCGGACCGGTTGAGGAGCGGCTTACTCAGGCAAATGCGATTTTAGATGAACGTTTTCAGGATAAGGACGAGAGCGGATACCGTTTATACAACGGGGAGCGGATTCATTTTCAGATTGTGACGGCGGCGGCAAATCAGGATTTGGTGTCTTATTTACAGCGCCAGTTACAAAAAATCGGAATTGAAGTGACATTGCAGGCGGCGGGCTCAACACCGGAAACAACGTATCTGTACAACAGTAATTTTGACATGACGGTGCAGCCGGTGATTTTATCCATGGCAAATGCAGATGTCATGTATAAAGCGCATTTTGTGACGACAGAGCGTTCATCCAATTACGGAAAAATACAGGATGAAGAATTGACAGATGAAATCAATGCCATGCGTAAAACGTTGAATCAGGAAGCGCGTATTGCAAGGATTCACCATTTGCAGGTGCTGACGGCACAGCAGTATTACAAGATTCCGCTGTATTCGTCCAATGTATTGTCCATTGCGCGTACCGACAGATTTACAGGGTATGTGGTATCGGACGGCCAAACGGTTTTTAACAATGAAACACTAAAGAATCTGGTACAGGTAACAGGAGAGTAAAAAGATGAAAAATACTTATATCATACAGCGCATTTTATATACGCTTTTTATCTTTGCACTGGTTGTTACTTTGTGCTTTTTTATTCCGCGGATCGGCGTGGAAGACCCGTGTGCAAGATATTATCCGGCGCAGGGCAATATGAGCGATGAAAATTATGAAATGATTAAGGAGCTGACAAGACAGCAGTACGGGTTAGACGGCTCGAACTGGTCGCAGTATGTACGGTATGTCAAAAATCTTTTAAAGGGTGATTTAGGCACGTCCTATCAGGCGGGTTCGCCAAAGGTGTGGAGCCTGATAGCACAAAGACTGCCGTGGACACTGGTGCTTTCGGTGTCGAGTATGCTTATCAGTCTGTTTTTCGGAATCCTTATCGGTGCGGCATGTGCCGCAAAACGCGGCGGCATGGCAGACAGGATGCTGATGAATGCTTCCACGGTAACAACGGCGGTTCCGTCCTTTTTTATCGCACTGCTGTTGTCCTTTTTTCTGGGATTTCAGTTAGAGTGGCTTCCGGCATATACAGACCAGAATATGGTATCGGAATTTGCATGGAATTTAAAAAGCGTGGAAATGGTTGCCTACAATGCCGCCTTGCCGGTGTTATCGACAGTGGTTGGCGGTATTGTATCGTATGCGCAGAGTACCAGAAACAGTGTGATTGCCGTTGCCAATGAAAATTTTATCGTTACGGCAAAAGCAAAAGGTGTATCGCAGAATGGTGTTGTTTACAAACACATTTTAAGAAATGCACTGCTTCCGATTGTGACGGGGCTTGGAATGGGGCTGTCCGGACTGATTGGTGGTTCGGTGGTTATCGAAAAAATATTTAACTGGCAGGGAATCGGCATGCTGTATCTGGAAGCGAATAACAATAACGATTATCCGCTGATGATGGGCATTATGATATTTATGGCGGCGGTGGCACTGCTTGGCAATCTGATTACCGATTTGTGTCTGGGGCTGTTAGACCCGCGCGTTACGGTAGAGTAGGACTGAGAAGTTACAAAGAAACGAAAATAGAGGATTAAGATGAAGGGATTCAGACTGATAAAAAAGATTGCACAGAATAAACAGGGCAGAATCGGACTGATTATTTTGCTGGTGCTGGCGGTAACTGCCGTATTTGCACCGCTCATTGCGCCGTTTGACCCGTATGATGTGACCATGCGCGATGCAAAGGGGATTGCCCCGGATAAAATCCATTGGCTGGGGACAACGATTACAACCGGACAGGACGTATTCAGCATGTTAATTTACGGAACGCGCGTGTCGCTTGGCATCGGTATTATTACCGGGATAGCAATTTCTGTGCTGGGGTCGCTCTTAGGCGTTGCCGCAGGGTATCTGGGACGAGCCGTCGATATGATTATCATGCGGATTGTCGATGTGATGTTAGTCATACCGACACTGCCGCTGACAATTCTTATCACCAACATTTTTGGCAAAAGCTATGTCGTGATTGTGCTTGTTTTTGTGCTGTTTGGGTGGCCGGGGCTGGCAAGAACCGTGCGTTCTCAGGTTTTGCAGATGAAAAATGCGGATTACGTCAAGGCAGCGGAGCTTTCGGGTGCGAAAAAGGGCTATATTATGTTGAAACATATTCTTCCCGGTGTATCTAACCTTGTAGTCATGAGTACGGCACTTACCAGTGCGGGCATTATGATTGCGGAGGCGGGATTGAGTTTTCTGGGACTGGGAAATCCCACAATGATTAGCTGGGGGAAAATGCTTTCGGAAGCGCAGAGCAGTGGCGCGGTGCTGTTTGGACAGTGGTGGGTGATTGTTGCGCCGGGAATCGGAATCTTTTTATCGGTGTATTCATTTATGCGTGTCGGATTTGCGATTGAAGAAGTCTTAAATCCGAAAATGCACGGACAGGGCAGTGTAAAAAAGCTGTGGAAGCATATGAACGGCACTTATTTGGACGAGGTTTTTGACACAATGGAGGAACCATGCAAAACGCAATCGAAGTAAAGAATTTAAAAGTGGTATTTCCTGACAGGGGCAGAATGATTCGTGCGGTCGAGGGTGTAGACTTAACGGTAAAAAAAGGGGAATGTCTTGCGCTGGTGGGAGAAAGCGGCTGCGGTAAAAGCATGACTTCTTTATCGTGCATGAAATTACAGCCGTCTTTGGCGGCGGTGCGGCTGGATCAGCTGTGTATCTGCGGGGAAGATGTCACAGACTACACAGACCGTCAGATGCAGGCACTGCGCGGCAGTAAGATTTCCATGATTTTTCAGGACGCACTGACGGCATTAAATCCTGTGATGACGATTGGAAAACAGATGGACGAGATTTATCGCTGTCATGAAAAAATCAGCAAAAAAGAAGCGAAAATGCGTTCGATTAAAGCTTTAAAAGCTGTCGGCATTCCGGATGCAGAACTGCGGTATCACGCATTTCCACACGAATTATCCGGTGGTATGCGCCAGCGTGTACTGATAGCCATGGCATTTGCCTGTGAACCGGAGGTTATCATCGCAGATGAACCGACAACGGCATTGGACGTCACGATACAGGCGCAGATTCTGGAGCTGCTTTCAAAAATGCAGAAGGAAAAGCAGACGGCACTGCTTTTGATTACCCATGATTTGAGTGTGGTACGCAGTATGGCGGACAGAATCGCCGTGATGTACAGCGGAAAGATTGTTGAGGAAGCACCGGCAAAGGAACTGCTTGAAAATCCGCTTCACCCGTATACAAAAGGGCTTATGGCGGCAGTGGCACGCCTTGATGACGACAAAAAAGAATTTGTACAGATACCCGGACATCTGCCGGATCCGGCGGATAAGCCGGCAGGCTGTTATTTCCACCCGCGCTGTCCGTATGCGGCGACAGCGTGTAAAAAGGCAATGCCGTTACTGACACAGAATGAACAGGGAAGAAAGGTGCGCTGTTATGAGGCAGGAAAATTTAAAGACTAACAGGGATATTTTGCTGGAAACCAGAAATTTAAGCGTTGAATTTCCTATGAAGAAAAAGTCTTTTTTTGAAAAACAAAAAATGCTGTCTGCCGTATCGGACGTATCCATACAAATCCGGAAGGGAGAAACGTTTGGACTGGTCGGGGAGAGCGGCTGCGGCAAATCAACGTTTGCCAATGCAACGCTTGGTTTTGTAAAGCCCCGATCGGGAGAAATTTATTTTAACGGACAGCCGCTTTATGCCGAAAAAAAGGCGGTGCAGGAAGCAAGACTTCACATGCAGAAAATTTTTCAGGACCCGGCATCGTCTTTAAATCCCCGCTTTACGGTGCGGGAAGCGGTCTGCGAACCTATGCGGATACGCGGCGGATTTGACAAAAATGAGGTGGAGCAGAAAGCGCGGGAAATGATTACGGCGGTCGGACTGACCGGGAAAGATTTAGACCGCTATACTTCGCAGTTTTCGGGCGGACAGCAGCAGCGTATTGCAATAGCAAGAGCATTGATATTAAACCCGGAATATATCGTGTGTGACGAACCGGTCAGCGCATTGGATGTGTCGGTTCACGCACAGATTTTAAATCTGCTTATGGAAATGCAGGAAAAGACACAGACGACCTATTTATTCATTTCCCATAATCTGGCGGCGGTGAAAAAGCTCTGCTCACGACTGGCGATTATGTATCTGGGCAAGGTGGTGGAATACGGTGACGCGGCAAAAATATTTGCAAATCCCGTGCATCCTTACACGAAAGCTCTGTTATCGGCGGTGCTTACGGTGAATCCAAATGAGGAAACGAAGCGTATTGTGTTAAAGGGTGATGTGACAAGCCCAATCAATCCGCCGTCCGGGTGCCGTTTTTGCAGCCGGTGTTATCAGGCACAGGCGGACTGTGCGGACAGGGAATGTGTGCTGACGGAGGTTGAGCCGGAGCATTTTGTGGCGTGTCCTGTGGTGACAGGACTAAAAGCAGATATAGAACAGTAAACGATAAGGAGAGAAAGATGAGAAAGACGACATTGGTGGCGGCAGGACTGGTTATCGGTCTGAGTATGGGACTGGCGGCATGCGGCTCAAAAGATACGGCAAATCAGAACACTTCAAAAAGCACAACGGAGGCGGTAACGACAGCAGAGAGCAAGACCGCGGCGCAGGCGGCAGGAAAAGAAAGTGCTCAGGGCAGCAGTGAAGCACCGCAGGGCGAACAAGGGGATACAGAAGTGTCCGGGCAGGAAGCGCCAAATCCGGATACACAGCCGGCAGAGGGCCAAGCAGGGAATGAGGAAAGAGCGGTAGATGTATCCGAACCGGAAGCCCCGGTGGCAGAAGAAGCGCCGCAGGCTCCGGCAGAAGAAGAAGCTGCACCCGTACCGGAAACACCCGCACAGGAAGAAAAACAGGAGCGTAGTGTGGAGGGTACTTACACCGGTTCGACCGATAAATACGTAGATGCCATGGGCAGTTACATTCACTATGATGTAACGCTGACACTGTCCGGCGGAAGCTATCAGTATGCGGTGAGCATTACGGTATCGGGAAACCAGCAGTACAACTCAGGCGAGAATTATGATGGCAGTTATACGGTAAACGGTGACAACATTTCTATGACGGGAAAGTTAGAGAGTGCGAAAGCATATGACGGTGCAATGATCGTTACGGGACATTTGTCCAGCTTTGCGGGAAGCAGTGACAGTATTACCGTGTATCATCTGTAAAAACATGCGGCGGCGGTAATATTTATTTTGGATTTCCGCTTTACAAATCACACAGATAATGATAAACTTAGTAATGACTAACATATATTAGAAATATCTAACAAGAAAAACAGCAAGGAGAAAGAGGTTTATGAAAAAAAGAGGAACAGCCGGTCTTTTAGGCGGTGCGCTTGCAGTCGTTTTACTTGCAGGCAATGTACTTGGCGGCAGTTATCCGGCTTATGCGCAGGATACACAGTACCATGACGGAAATTATACGGCTTCGGCACATGTAGAATTTCATGAAGTGGTCAATTATGATTTATACGTAACAGTTAGTGTGAAGGACGGTGTGATCAGCAAGGTTGCCTTAAACGATGAAAAAAATGCAGACATTGAGGCGGTCAATGTACCGTATATCAATTATGCGATGAAGGGTATGGCGGATTCTTATATCGGAACAACCGGCACAGCAGCAGATACCGTCAGCGGTGCAACGTATTCAGCCAATGCCATTAACGAAGCGGTTGCAAAGGCAATGGTTAAATCACAGTCAAATGAAGCCGATGCCGATACGGCAGATACCCCTTCCGGTGACAACGGACAGAACGATAACCAGAACGGCAGTGACAACACAAATGATACACAAAAGCCTTCTGATGATAAAACCAATTCCGGCGATACAGGAAACGACAGTTATGAACGTGTGTTAAAGACAGGTGCTTATGTACTGACAGCAGACAGCTATGACGCTTCTGCAATGATGAAGATGCCTGCATACATCGGAATTGATATGGGAAAGAAGACCTTTATCGTACACCCGTATAAAAATGACATGGTAGACAACGATACCAATAAGGGTTCAGGTTCAATTTCCTTTGATTCTGCAACCGGTGTATACACAATGACTTACGAAGGCGGTGTAACGGTTGTGGCACTCGGCAGTACAACAACATTTACGGTTTCAGACAAGGGTATTACATTTACAAGTCCGTTACGTTACGGTGCGGCACAGATGAATACAACCGATGCAGACGGTAATTTCCTTTCTTATACGGCAGTGCCTTATACACAGGAAATACCGGACGGTGATACCAATGATGACACACAGGGCAAAGGAGATTCAGGAAATACATCAGGCGGCACATCCAATGACAGTACACAGTCCGGTGAATCCACAGGAAACAGTGCATCAGAGAGCAGTGCCAATGCGTCTGAACAGGACTCAGGCAGTACGCAATCCGGCGCACAGACATCAGGCAATAGTACCGTAGAGACAGGTGATTCAGCGATGACAGGCATTTATGCTGTATCAGCCGTTGTATCAATTGGTCTTCTCATTGCGGCGGCAGTATTGAAGAAACGTAAAAGAGTACTGTAGGACATGATATGCAGACAGAGGTATGTTTAAAAAAATAAAAAATATAAAACAACACAGAGGTGTAATGGCAGCAGCGTCCGTATGGTTATGCGGGCGCTGTTTTGCACATTTTTTTTCAGAAAAGAATTGAAGTTATGCGGCTGATACGGTATAATTCAATATGAAAATTTATGTTTAAGTTTATTGATAGATGGAGGACAAAGAAATGACAAGAACATATCAGGTAAAATATAAGAGCAAGAGTAAAATGCTGACAACACCGGAGGCAGTTGAAGATACAAAAAAGACGATTTTAGAAGTACCGCGTGTAAAATCCGTAGAAATTAAAGATGACGGACAGATTGTCAGCATCGAAGTAGAAAAAGAAGAAGATTTTGAAGAAGTGATGAACCGTGTGGTAAATGTATTCAGAAGAATCGACGACAAATCCGAGGTTTCTTATAAATTTGCATTAAATGCATAGTACTGGGCGAAGAGCAGTGAAAAGGGCTGTCACACTAAGGTGAACATTGCGTTAGTGCGGCACCCTTTCATCATTTCAGGCAGACAGAAAATAAGAAGTAAAACAAGGAGAAATAAAATTGGCTGACATTAGAAGCGAGATTGAAAAAAGAAGAACATTTGCCATTATATCCCACCCGGATGCCGGTAAAACCACACTGACGGAAAAGTTTCTGCTCTACGGCGGAGCGATTAATCTGGCAGGGTCGGTAAAGGGTAAAAAGACTGCAAAACACGCGGTTTCAGACTGGATGGAGATTGAAAAGGAAAGAGGTATTTCCGTAACGTCATCTGTATTACAGTTTAATTATGACGGATACTGCATTAATATTCTGGATACACCGGGACATGAAGATTTCTCGGAGGATACGTACAGAACCTTAATGGCGGCGGATTCGGCGGTCATGGTTATTGATGCGTCAAAGGGTGTGGAAAAACAGACAATTAAGCTGTTTAAGGTCTGTGTAATGCGCCATATCCCGATTTTTACATTTATCAACAAAATGGACCGTGAAGCCAATGACCCGTTTGAACTGCTAGATGAAATTGAAAGTGTATTGGGTATCAGCACCTGTCCTGTGAACTGGCCAATCGGCTGCGGCAAGGAATTTAAGGGCGTATATGACCGCAATACAAAGGACGTTTCTTTATTTAAAGCAGCAATGAACGGACAGAAAGAAGTTGAAACGAAGGAAATCGCCGTAGATGATGAAGCACTTCTTGCAGAAATCGGACAGGGCTATTTTGACAAGCTCACAGAAGATATTGAACTGTTAGACGGCGCGAGTGCGGAATTTGATTTAGAGCAGGTGCAGGCAGGAAACTTAACACCGGTATTTTTCGGTTCGGCGCTGACGAATTTCGGTGTGGAAACGTTCTTAAAGCATTTTCTGGACATGACAACCTCTCCGCTGCCAAGACATTCTTCAATTGGGGAGATTAATCCGTTTGAAGAAGACTTTTCGGCATTTGTGTTTAAGATTCAGGCGAATATGAATAAGGCACACCGTGACAGAATCGCATTTATGCGAATCTGCTCCGGAAAGTTTGAGGCAGGCATGGAAGCCAACCACGTACAGGGCGGCAAAAAAATCCGTCTTGCCCAGCCACAGCAGATGATGGCACAGGAACGCCACATTGTTGAAGAAGCCTATGCGGGAGATATTATCGGTGTTTTTGATCCGGGTATTTTCTCTATCGGAGATACAATCTGCAAGTCCAACCAGAAGTTTGAATTTGACGGAATCCCGACCTTCGCACCGGAACATTTTGCACGTGTCAGACAGATGGATACGATGAAAAGAAAGCAGTTTATCAAGGGAATCAGCCAGATTGCACAGGAAGGTGCGATTCAGATTTTTCAGGAATTTAATACCGGTATGGAAGAAATCATTGTCGGTGTTGTCGGTGTCTTGCAGTTTGAAGTGCTTGAATACCGCCTGAAAAACGAATACAACGTAGAGATTAAACTGGAACAGCTTCCGTATGAATATATCCGCTGGATTGAAAATCCGGAAGAAATCGATGTAAATCGCATTGTCGGTACTTCCGATATGAAGAAGATTAAGGACTTAAAGGACAATCCGCTGTTAATCTTTGTGAACAGCTGGAGTGTCAATATGGTACTGGAAAGAAATGAAGGCTTAAAGCTTTCTGAATTCGGTAAGAACAATTAACTTGTAAACGGCAGAGTAAGTGCAGGAAACAGTACAGAAATGAGGACACTATGGGGAAGAACGTACATGAAAAAAGAAAACGTTTACTGACAAAAATGAAAGCTGCGTGTCTGGCGGTGGTGATGTGTGTTTCAACGCTGCCGGTGCTTACGGCACAGATACAGCCGGTGACGGCTTATGCACAGGAGAAGACAGGAACGGTCAATGCCGGTGTCACAGGACTTCGTATCCGTTCATCGACAGATACCTCCAGTACGGCAAATGTCATTACAAAGGTCAGCGGCGGATTCCATTTTGAAATTCTGGATACGGTGCAGACGAGTGATACCTACGCGTGGTATCAGGTGGGTTTTTATTTAAACGGTACTTACACCAAGGGCTATGTGACGAGTGAATATGTCACGGTAGACAGTACGGATATTGACTATTCGGACGATACGGATTTTGAGAGCTATCTTTCAAGTCAGGGCTTCCCGGAATCTTATAAGGAAGATTTGCGCAGTCTGCATGCGAAGTATCCAAAGTGGATATTTGTTGCGGATTTTGTGGACAAGGACTGGGATACGGTCGTTGAAAATGAAAATGTACTTGGCCGGAGCCTGATTTATGCTTCGGCAAAAAGCTCGTGGAAGTCAACGGCGGATGGCGCATACGACTGGGAGAGCGGTTCGTGGTATGAATTGGACAGCGGCGGCTGGGTACAGGCTTCAAGCGCATTGGTGCAGTATGCCCTTGACCCGCGTAACTTCTTAAACGAAACAAATGTGTTTATGTTTGAGGATTTGTCCTATAACAGCTCCGTGCAGAGTGAAACCGGCGTAAGCAGTATTATTGAAGATACGTTTATGGACGGTTCGTCCCATGACTTGTCGTATGACGGAACGGATTTTAGTTATCCTTCGGCGCTGATGTATGCAGGACGGGCATCGGGTGTCAGTCCGTATCATCTGGCAACGCGCATTATCCAGGAGCAGGGCAGAAAAGGACAGGGCAACAGCATTTCCGGAACGGTGAGCGGCTATGAGGGGTATTACAATTACTACAATCAGGGCGCTTATAAAACCGCAACGGCAAGTGCGGTGGTCAACGGCTTAAAGTATGCCGCCAAAACCGATGTGGCGACATTAAGACCGTGGAATACCCGTATGAAATCTGTTATCGGCGGTGCGATTTACATAGGAAGCCGTTACATTAACCGTGGACAGAATACGATTTATTATGAAAAATTTGATATGGTAACACCGTATACCCATCAGTATATGACAAATGTCTTAGCACCGAGAAGTGAGTCTTCGACCGCTTCACAGGCATACAGCGATACGACTAAGAAAAATACGGCACTGGTGTTTAAGATTCCGGTTTATAAAAATATGCCGGACAGTGCGTGCGAGCTTCCGACAGGGGAGGGCAGTCCAAACAATGCCTTAACAAGTCTTTCGGTTTCAGGTTATTCGCTGACACCGACGTTTGATATGTTTACAACTGAGTATGGTGTAATTGTGGAAAATGAAATTTCTTCTGTGGATATCGAAGCACAAACAGCAGATTCCGGTGCAAAACTTACAGGAACCGGCAGTCATGCGCTAAAGGTCGGCACGAATGAGATTGAAGTGACGGTTACATCACAAAGCGGCGAAACAAAGACGTATATCATCCGTGTTGTGCGCAAAGAAGCGGCTTCCGGTGATAGTGGAAACAACAGTAACAACGGCGGTACAGATTCCGGAAACAGCGGCGGTGACAGCGGCACGGATAACGGAAACAGTGGCGGCGATTCGGAAAAGGGCGGATATTCGACAGATTTTCTGCTTGAAAACGGCAAGATATCCAGAGTCGGTGTCGGGAGTGCCGCACAGGACGTTTTAAATCACATTTCCTTTACGGGCGGCGCATACGGAAAAGTAACACACAGTGACGGCAGTGCCAATGACGGTATTGTGGGAACTGGCGATGTGCTTACGATTTACGATAAAAACGGCGGTGAAATGGCACGCTACACGTTTGTGATTTACGGTGATGTCAACGGCGACGGAGCGGTGACGAGCATGGATTTACTGTATGTGAAGCGCCACATTTTAGGAACAAAGCTGCTGGAAGAACCGTATCTGACGGCGGCAGATGCAAACCGTGGAAATGACGGCATTACATCAATAGACTTGTTATATATTAAAAGACACATTTTGGATATCCGGTACATTGAACAGTAGGATTCAGACAGTAGTGGGAGTTGCCAAAGAAATGTGATTGAGGTGAAAAATGACGGGAAAATGGAAAAAGGCAGCCGCAGTGCTGCTGGCAGCAGTAATGGCAGTTTTGCTGGTACCGCTGCCAACGTATGCAAAAGAAACAGCAAAGATATCCGTAGGCTCAGGCTCTTGTGATATTGGTGATGAAGTGACGATATCGGTCAGTGTCAGCAGCAGTGTGGACATTTATATGTGTGACATCTGGCTCAGCTATGATTCAGGCGTGCTACAGCCGGTTTCCGGCTACAGCGGTGGGGGCGGCGGCAGTGTGCGCCTGCTCTCTACTGACAGTACCTCATTCAGCGTGCGGTTTAAAGCAGTATCGGCGGGAAGTTCTTCGATTTCTGTAAGCACTTCCAATACGATTATCAGTTCGGCAGATGAGGATTATATGGCAGTCAGTGCCGGTTCGGGTTCAGTAACCGTAAAAGCACCGGTCAGCTATTCAACCGATAATACGCTTGCATCGTTAGATATCAGTCCGGGCGTGTTATCTCCGGCATTTTCACCGAATGTCACATCGTATACGACGACAGTCGGTTCAGACTGTTCACAGCTGGTTGTCAGTGCGGTTGCAAATGATGAAAATGCTTCGGTATCTGTCCGCGGAACGCGCATGGACCCCGGCAGTAATACGACAACGATTACGGTAACGGCACAGGACGGCTCTAAAAAGGTCTATACGATTTCAACAACAAAGGACGATTCTGCGGCGGCGACAACCAAAGCGGACGAACAGGAAACGACCAAAGCCGGAGAGCAGGAAACAACGACTGTCAGTTCGGAAGAACCGACACAGAGTGAGGAACAAATCCGCAGTATACAGGTAGCAGGTGCACAGTATGAACTGGCTGATGACTATACGGCAAATCCGCTTCCGTCCGGTTATGATGAAGTGGATTATGAATATAACGGCATTACCGTTAAAGCCGGAAAAGGCGTGAATACGAAGCTTATTCTGATGTATCTGAAAAATACGGACGGCAAAGGCACATCGGGCTTTTATGTGTATGATTCAGTTGCGAAAACATTTTCATTATATATAGAAGCAAGTGAACCGGATATTACTTATGCGGTGCTTCCGATTACGGATTCCATGGAAAAACCGGACGGATATAAAAAGACGACTTATACAATTGGCGGACAGACGGCAGATGTGTTAATGTCTGAGGATGGCAGTTACTGTCTGTTTTATGGTGTCAGCTCGCTGGGCGTTACAGGGTGGTTCCGTTATGACTGCAATGACAATACAATACAGGTATACAGTGTGATGTCCGCTCCGGCGGGAAATCTCACGGCACAGACAGATTCACAGGAAGTCAATTCTGCCTCTGACAGAATGTGGAAAGTAGTGGCACTGGTGCTTTCGGCAGTTGTGGTTCTTTGTATCATTGCGATTGTAATGCTTGCAGTGAAGCTTTCAAAGAGTAAGCGGGCATTTGCAGCGGCGGCAGATGACGGCTATGACAGATATGATGACGATGAATATGATTTTGATTCTTATGAAGAAGATGATGATGAAGATTTATCGGAGGACGTGCTGGCAGATAAAGAAGATGAAATCCAGGAAGACGATGAAGATGAGGTCGTACGTTCGATTTCAGAAGCATTGAAAAAAAATGAGGATGATCTGGAAGTGTTAGACATTCAGGATGTAGATGATGTTGATGATGTGAAACGGACATAACAGAAAAAGGAACAGACTGCTGCAGAAATGCGGTGGCCTGTTCTTTTTTGACATTTTTCGGTATAAAGTCTAATTTACTGAATATATTACTGAAATATATATAATACAAATATTAGATTGCCGCCTGCCAGTGTTCTGCCTGCGCCTGATAATCCTCAGCCTGTGCTAAAAAAGCGGCAGAAAGTTCGGCATTTTTATCCTGTTTGGCTTGTGCGGCAAGCGTGCTGTAACATTTTGAAAGACAGGCAAGCGGCGCATCGCCGGACGAGTGGATGTCGATAATGCTCGGTGTTTCGGAAGCTGCGTTTAAATACCAAAGAACAGCTTCTTCATAATCCTTTAATCCGTAAAAATAGTGTCCGAGTTCCATGCAGATTTCCGCACACGGATTCTGTGCCATATCCTTTAAGCAGATTTTAAAGAATTCATTGTATGCGTTTGTCAGGCGGTAAATGCGCGCCAGCACGCAGGCAATGTTTTTGCGGCAGTCTTCGGGACGGTCTTCCTTTGCAAGCACATTTTCAAAAATTTCACGGACACTTAAAAAGTCTTCATCTGTTCCAGAAATAAAAAGTTCCTTGCAGAACATAATCACGACATAATTTTCAAGGCGCACACCGCGGCGGACAGCATCGGCAAACACACCGAAATCCCGTTTGGTATGGCTTTGTTCAGGTAGATGTAAAATCTTAATATCACTGTCAAATACAACCGGCTCTAATCGTACGGTTTCGTGAATCGGAGAAATCCATTCAAACGTACGCAGGCGCTTAAACAGCTTCGGGCGGTATTCTTCTTCAAAATTATAAACGGTGTTGTGCGATTTGCTGTTGACGTAAATCATCTGTACAATGTCAATTTCCGGAACAAGCACCTGTTTTAAATTTAAAAACTGGCGGCGGTTTTCCTCGTCTAAGACCTCGTCCGCATCGGCAGAAAAAATGTAGTCGCAGTTTGCTTTTGAAAAGGCAAAATTTCTTGCGGCGGCAAAATCGTTGTTCCATGGATAATCATAAATCAAATCCGTATATCCGGCGGCGATTTCTTTGGTGCGGTCGGTTGAGCCGGTATCTACGATAACAATTTCATCGCAGACCGGACGGTACGAATCCAGACAGCGTTTTAATAACTTTTCTTCATTTTTAACAATCATGCAAAGACTGATTGAAATCATAACGTACTCCTATCTGCCAAACGGCGTATATTCCAAATCTTTTATTACTGTAAGTATGACATTTTTGTGGGAAGACTGTCAACGGGAAGTTTCACAATGGGGAAAAGTATGGTATACTGTTTTTAGTTTAGAATAAGTGGAAAGTGAGGCACAAAAGTATGAAAAAAAGAAAGGCAGCAGTGCTGGCAGCAGCTGCGTTTGCAATGACGGCGGCATTTTTTTTAAACGGCATCCAGAGGGCAGAAGCGGCAGACAATGTTGTAGTGATGTTAGATCCCGGACATGACAGTACACATACAGGGGCGGCAGCATATGGTTTAAAAGAGCAGCAATTAAATTTAAAAATCGGACTGGCGTGCCGTACAGAGCTTGAAAAATACGATGGCATAACCGTTTATATGACACATGATACCATTGCGTGTCCGTTTGAAGGCAGTACAACCAAACAGGACTTAATACAGCGGACAGAATATGCAGGAGAAGTCGGAGCGGACCTTTTTGTAAGTCTGCATAACAATTCGGGCGATGACAGCGGATATGAAATTTATTATCCCAATAATCACTATGTATCAGAATTTAATGATATAGGATATGCGGTATCTGAGCATATTGCGGGTTACCTGAGTGAAATGGGCATATACCGGAATGGATTGTATACAAGAGATAGTGATGGCGAGGAAGATGATGATACCAACTGGTATCCGGATGGAAGCCGCGCGGATTATTACAGTGTCATCAGAAATTCCAAGTACAACGGTGTACCGGGAATTATTGTAGAACATGCTTATCTTTCAGATGCGGGGGATACACATGTATTTTTGTCCAATGACAACATGCTGGTACGTATGGGACAGGCAGATGCCAGCGGAATTGCAGATTATTTCGGACTGCATAAGAAAAATGGTCTATGTACGGATAAATACGGTGACTGGCATTATTACGAAGACGGTGAAGTATCGGATTACACGGGAATGGCGGTCAATGAATATGGCTGGTGGTATGTTACAGACGGTGAAATAGATGATTCTTATACAGGTATTGCAGAAAATGAGTATGGCCGCTGGTATATGCAGGACGGTGTTGTAAACATGGATTATACCGGAATGCTTTGTGACGGAGCAGAATGGTACTATGTTCAGGGCGGTTATATAAATGATGCCTATACGGGAATGGCATGTAACGAGTATGGCTGGTGGTACTTTGAAGACGGAAAGTTAAACTGGAATTACACGGGAATGGCGTTGAATGAATACGGTTGGTGGTATTTTGAGAATGGCGTATTAAACTGGGATTATACCGGAATGGTATGTAACGAATATGGCTGGTGGTACTATCAGAATGGCAACTTGAATCGTGAATATACGGGAATGGCGTTGAATGAATACGGCTGGTGGTATTTTGAAAATGGATTTTTAAACCTGAATTATACGGGAATGGCGTTGAATGAGTATGGCTGGTGGTATTTTGAAAATGGCAATTTAAATGATGCCTATACGGGAGTGGCGTTAAATGAATATGGCTGGTGGTACTTTGAAGACGGTCAGCTGAATCGTGAATATACCGGAATGGCGTTAAATGAATACGGCTGGTGGTATTTTGAAAACGGTCTGTTAAATGAGGAATATACCGGCATTGGCACAAACAGTTACGGCGAATGGTATTATCAGCGGGGCAGAATCGGATATGACTTTAGCGGAAAAGTGAAATTTGATGATACAGAATATACCATTACAGAAGGTTATGTCGTAGAAAAAAGGATTGTAAATGAAACAGAAGCAGATACAGCAGATACAGTACATACAGCAGGAACGCTTCCAGCAGGCGAAGAAAGCAGTACTCTCGGCAAATAGGCATAATAAAGGGATTGGAACACTTTCCGAAAAGACGGTACATAGTGTACTGAAAAAATTTTTTGAGCCGGAAGAAGACAACCATGAAGTTGCGCTTGAGGGTTATTTTGCGGATATTTACAATGAAAACGGGGTTATTGAAATCCAGACAAGAAGCTTTGAGCGGCTTCGTGAAAAGCTGGCAGTCTTTTTGAACCACTATCCGGTAACAATTGTCTATCCGATGCCCTGCAACAAATGGGTGTTCTGGGTTGATGAACAGACAGGGGAGGTGAGTGAACCAAGAAAATCACCGCGCCACTACACGGTCTACGATGCTTTTACGGAGCTGTATAAAATCAAACAGTATCTGCATCATCCACAGCTGACGGTCAAACTGGTACTGATGGATATGCAGGAGTATAAGACGTTACAGCAGCGGATTCGTACCAAAAAAGGAATCCGCAGGCACGGTGAAAAAAAGGACAGAATCCCGATAGGCATACGGGAAATTGTGACAATTGAGCAGCTTGAAGATTATATGCAGTTTGTGCCGTATGAACTGGAGGGCACATTTACATCGGCGGATTTTGCAAAAGCCGCCCATATTCCGGTGGATACGGCAAGAATAACGCTTAATATTTTAAAGGACACGCAGACGGTTACAAGAGTAGGAAAGCAGGGCAGGTCGTATCTTTACGAGGTGAAGGAAAACAACAGATGTATGTAATAAAGGACAACGTAATTAAACTTTCAGTCCGCGGACTGGTTGAATTTATCTGCCGCAGCGGTGATATTGATAACAGAACCGGCGGATTTTCAGATGTGCGTCTGATGCAGGAGGGTACGCGCATGCACAAAAAAATACAAAAAAGCATGGGCGCTTCTTACAGGGCAGAAGTTCCGTTAAAAATTGAACTGCCGGAAACGGTGGATGATATTGATTACATCATACGTCTTGAGGGCAGGGCAGACGGTATTATCAGTGATTTTCACGAAGAAGCGGACGGCAGTAAGACACCGGTTGGAAAGGTTATTATTGATGAGATTAAAACCATGCAGTCCGATGTGGAAAAGTTAGAACAGCCGGTGCCGGTACATGAAGCGCAGGCAAAGGTGTACGGCTATATTTATATGGTACAGAACCATCTTTCCGGTATCGGCGTACAGATGACCTATGCCAATCCTGAAACAGAAAAAATAAAGCGTTTTACAAAAGAATATTCAAAAGAAGAACTGACAGAATGGTTTGAAACGCTGATCAACAGCTTTAAACGGTGGTCAGATTTTGTCTTTTGCGAACGTGAAAAAAGGACGGCATCGATTAAGAAGCTGTCCTTTCCGTTTGAATACCGCAAAGGACAGAAAAAACTGGTAACAGGTGTTTATCACTGCATCGGGGAAGCAAGAAATCTTTTTATTCAGGCATCAACCGGTGTTGGAAAAACCATTTCAACTATTTATCCGGCAGTCTGTGCCATGGGACAGAGTAAGGCAGACAAAATCTTTTATCTGACCTCTAAGACGATTACAAGAACCGTTGCCGAAGAAACCTTTTCAATTCTGCGCAGGCAGGGGCTTTCTATGCGTACGGTGACACTGACGGCAAAAGATAAAATCTGCATTCTGGAGGAAAGAAACTGCAATCCTGTTAAATGCGAGAGGGCAGCAGGACATTTTGACAGGATTAACGATGCGGTCTATGACATGATTACACATGAAATGGTGATTGACCGTGAAAAAGTGATGGAATATGCAAAGAAACATTGTGTCTGTCCGTTTGAGATGTCGCTGGATATTTCATACTGGTGTGACGGCATTATCTGTGATTATAATTATGTTTTTGACCCAAATGTGGCACTCAAGCGCTACTTTGGCGAAGGAAACAGGGGCGAGTATATTTTTCTGGTGGACGAAGCACACAATCTGGTTGACAGGGCAAGGCAGATGTACAGTGCTATTCTTGTAAAAGAGGATTTTCTGACAATAAAAAAATATGTAAAAGATACAGACAGGGCATTGTATAACAGCCTTGAAAAGTGCAATGCCGGATTGTTGGAATATAAAAGAAAATGTGATACAATAGATGTGATTGATTATCTGGGAACTTTTCCTGCGGCACTGGAACGGTGTTATGTAAGATTACAGCATTTTCTGGAACATCATAAAAATCATCCGCAGCAGGAGGAAATTTTGCAGTTTTTCTTTACACTGCGGCATTTTCTGAATATGTATGACTGCATGGATGAAAAATATCTGATTTATACAAAGCATGATGAGAACAATCATTTTTATATGAAATTGTTCTGTGTAGACCCGTCAACGAATCTGTCGGAAAGACTGGCACAGGGAAGAAGTGCCGTGTTTTTTTCGGCGACGCTGCTTCCGGTCAATTATTTTAAAGAAATGCTGACTGCAGATACACAGGATTATGCAGTGTATGCACAGTCTTCGTTTGACAGTAAAAAGCGCAGAATTGTTATCGGAAAAGATGTCAGCAGCAGATATACAAGAAGAAATGCAGGGGAATACCGGAAAGTATGCCGCTACATTGCCGAAACGGTACAGGTGCATCCGGGACGGTATCTCGTATTTTTTCCATCATATGGATATTTGCAGCAGGTAAAAGAAAACTATGAACAGATGTATAAACCGGATGAAATCATCATGGGCGCAGAGGGCGGTACACCAAAGCTTACAGCAGAACAAAATCTGATTGTGCAGCTTCCGTCAATGAAAGAACAGGAAAAAGAAAATTTTCTGTCTTTATTTGAAAATGTGCAGGGAAGTGGAAGCCTTTTAGGATTTTGTGTAATGGGCGGCATTTTTTCAGAAGGGATTGACTTAAAAAGAGAAAGCCTTATTGGGACGATTATTGTCGGAACGGGAATTCCTATGATATCAAAGGAAAGAAATCTGTTGCGGGATTATTTTGACGGATGCGGAAAAGACGGCTATGCGTATGCGTATGTCTATCCCGGCATGAATAAGGTATTGCAGTCGGCAGGGCGCGTTATCCGCACGGAGGAGGACTGTGGAGTGATTATTTTACTCGATGACAGATTCTTAACACCCGGATATGAAAAGCTGTATCCGAGGGAGTGGAATGAGGTCTATCCGGCAACAAAGCACAATTTTAAAAATATATTAGCAGATTTTTGGAAAAATTTAGTGCAATAAAGTTAAATATATTGTATAATAATTAAAAGAATTAATGTAAGCTGTATATACAAGTGTGGCTCGTGAGTGAAAAATCCAACGCAATATTAGGAACGTCTGACAAAATAATTGGCAGTGAGTGGAGAATAGCATATGGAGAATAGTATTAAGAATCAATTAGAAGAAAGCAGAAAAGATGGTACTTTAAAGGAAACGCTTCAGGGGATGGGGTTTAACCGTCTGCAGTCCGTAGAGATTGCCAAAGGCTTGAACAATGAAGTGGATATTACAAAATATGCGGATAAAAAGTATGACGCAGCGCAGATGAAGTCTATCCGGCTGGCACTCGAAGAAGGCATGGATATCACACCGTTTGCAGATAACCGTTATAATTATATGCAGATGGAGGAAATTAAAGCGGTTATCAGGGAACATATGGATTTAGATGCGGTATGCAATCCGGCATATGATTATTCGGTCATGAAAGAGATCCGTTTATCGGAACGGATGAATTATGATATTACAAAATACGCAAAACGGGGATTTTCAGGGAATGTTCTTAGACAGATCCGCAAGGCAAGGGAAAAAGAGATTGATTTATCGTTCTTTGTCAATGAAGGATTTGATGAATATCAGCTGCGGGAAATCCGTCTTGGTATTGAACACTGTGTAGATATTACAAAATATCTGCTGCATGAATATACGGGGGACCAGATGAAGCAGCTGCGGCTTGGATTACAGGCCGGTCTTGATGTCAGCTGGTATTCGATGGTTGGATTTTCATCCGCCCAGATGGAACAGGTACGGCTGGGACTGGAAGCCGGAATTGATGTTTCAGGATATGCAGATCCGTTTATCGATGCACTGGAAATGGAAGATATGAGGTTAAAGCTTGAGGGCAAATCCGAAGGCGGCGGGCTGGATGAATTGCAGAGCCAGGAAGTCCTTTTGGGACTGGAAAGCGGTGTGAATGTTAATCTCTATGCAGATGCAGCATATGATTTTAAACAGATGGAGCAGATAAGACTTGGGCTGGAACATGGGATTGATGTGACAAAGCTGCTCAATCCGCTGATACCAAGTGATGTTATGATGAATATGAGGCTTGAGTCAGAAGCATTAAAAAAGTAGGATATTGATGAAATAGGATATGAGGCCTTTTGGGGCAGAATTGAGGTACATATGGGAACACCTGAACTTTTTGATGAAATGGGACAACTTAATAAAAAAGATATTCAGGTCATAATAGCCGATGACAATATGTCTGCGACCCTTTTTTTAAGTGAACCTGCAAAAGAGGAAGACCCCTATACATATGAAGAAGTGATGCGGGCTTTGTCTAATGCCGGCGTAAAGATGGGGTTGGATGATGCCAGGATTCATCATATGGTGGAGGAGCAGATTTATAATACAGCGGTGGTCATTGCACAGGGGAAGATGGTGCAGGATGGCGCAGACGGTTACTATGAATTTGAATTTGAAACGGATTTGAAGGCAAAACCGTCTGTGCGTGAAGACGGCTCGGTTGACTATTATAATATGAAGCTGTATGAAAAGGTGAGTGAGGGTGATAAGCTTGCACAGTATTATCCGCCGACCAAAGGCGTATTCGGATTTGATGTCAAGGGGAAACTTTTGGCGCCGAAGGCGGGCAAACCAAAATCCAATCTGCGCGGCAAAGGATTTACCGTGTCAGAGGACGGTAATACCTATTATGCAGCCATTGACGGTAAAGTTGAATACTGTAACTATGATTTGCGTATCGTGAATGTATTGGACATCAGTGGTGACGTTGATTTGAATATTGGTAATATTGATTTTAATGGGGATGTCAATATCACCGGAAATGTTATTACCGGTGTAACAATCCGGGCAATGGGCAGCATCTATATCGGTGGCTATGTAGAGGGTGCGGTGATTAAGTCGAATAAAGATATCGTTTTAAATAAAGGCGTCAACGCAAATGGCATCGGACAGATTGAAGCCAAAGGGAATATTTCGGCACGTTTTTTTGAGAATGCGATTGTTTATGCGGAAGGCGATGTCAATGCAGGCTATATTTTAAGCAGTAAGATTATGGCACTTGGCAAAGTCATTGTACAGGGAAGCAGAGGAACGATTCACGGCGGTGATGTAACAGGTGTTATGGGGATTGAAACCTCCAATGCCGGTAATGCATCTTATGCACCGACCAATTTAAGAATCGGTGCAACCAAGAAACTCCGTATGGATTATGCCAATATTATTGTACAGTTAAAGGATATTGATTCCCAGATTGAAATGTATGAGAGTGCATTGAAGAAACTGACGATGGTAAGGGATGTGAAACCTGAGGCATTTGACAGCGTTTCTTATACAAAAATCTGTCAGTCCAAGATTATAAAGAGTGCGGAGAAGGCTAAGTGTGAGCAGGAAAGCAAGCGGCTATACGATTTGATTAAAGAGTCCGGAAAAGCTGTTGTAAAGGTTGATTCCAAAATCTTTCCGGGAGCACGTATTTATATAGAAGCCAAGGTTTATGAACCGGCGGATACACTGGTACATGTTTTAGTCCGAAAGGTCAATGACAGTATCGTTGTAAGGGATTATGAAGAATAGTGGAGGAACAATCCGATGATAGAGGAAGTTGTATCGGTAGATTTGGCAGTTCATGAAAGACTGACGGTGAGAAAAAACAGACTTGCACCGAAACAGCTTACAGGAAATGAAAAGCGAATTTCCATTGTGACGGGTACGCATGGAGATGAACTGGATGGGCAGTATGTCTGCTATGAGATTGTGAAGCAGCTGAATGCGCATCCTGAGAAGTTGAAAGGAATTGTTGATATATATCCAGATGTGAATCCTCTTGGACTTGATACAGGTTCAAGAGGAATCCCTATGTTTGACCTTGATATGAACCGGGTCTTTCCGGGAGATAACAATGGTGCGATTACGGAATATCTGGCTGCTGGGATTATTGATGATATTATCGGAAGCGATATGTGTCTGGATATTCATTCCAGCAATATTTTTGTCAAAGAAGTGCCGCAGGTGCGTTTAAATGATGACAACGAGGAGAAGCTTCTGCCGTATGCAAAGCTGCTCAATGCGGATTTTGTCTGGATTTATTCATCTATTACAGTGTTGGAAGCAACACTTGCCTACAGCCTCAATAATATGGGTGTGCCGACTTTAGTGGTTGAAATGGGTGTGGGACACCGTATCAATAATGCATACTGCCATCAGCTGATAGACGGCATTTTTAATATGCTGATTCATATGGGAATATGGGAGGATGAAGCACCGCAGGTGAAACAGCCGATTATTTCTACCGAAGGAGAAGTCAGCATTATCAATGCTGCTCAGACCGGTGTGTTTGTTGCAGCAACAGACCATATGGGAGCAATTGAGATGGGAACGCATATCGGCGATATTATTGAGCCGATAGAAGGAAAGGTGATTCAGAGAATTGAGTCACCGACAAACGGAATTATATTTACCCTGCGGGAAAATCCGGTTGTATACAAAGGTGCGTTGATTGCCCGGGTATATGGAGGAAAAGCATGAAAAAGATTGAGTTATATAGATTAAAAGGCCTCTACCGGGAAGATTTTGTTGTAGAGGGCTACCGGTTCGGCGGAGAGGAGAATTCAGCCTGTATCGTCGGGGCGTTGCGGGGAAATGAAATGCAGCAGCTCTATATCTGTTCACAGCTGATTAAAGTTTTAAAAGAGCTGGAAGCACACGGGGCGATTACACACGGACACGGCATTCTGGTTGTGCCGACGGCAAACAGTTATTCCATGAATGTTGGCAAACGGTTCTGGGCAGTGGATAATATAGATATTAACAGAACCTTTCCGGGCGATCTGCGTGGAGATACCACAAAGCAGATTGCGGGAGAACTGTTTGAAAAGGTAAAAGGATACAGCTACGGTATCCAGTTTGCAAGCTTTTATATGCCGGGGGATTTTATCCCGCATGTGCGCATGATGGAAACCGGTTATCAGAATGCAAGCCTTGCGAATCTGTTCGGGTTACAGTATGTAGTTATCCGAAAGCCAAAGCCGATGGATACGGTAACACTAAATTATAACTGGCAGATGAACGGAACAAATGCATTTTCGATTTATACCAACAGCACTGATTTGGTGGATGACCGTTCAGCAAGGCAGGCTGTGTCATCGGTGCTTCGTTTTCTGACCCGCATGGGCATTTTAAAATATAACAACCACAGCGGCTATATTGCCAGTGTGATTAATGAATATGACCTGCTTCCGGTAAAAACATATGATGCCGGATTTTACAGGCATTTGAAAAATCCGGGAGACCCGGTATTTCACGGTGATCTGATTGCACAGGTAATTGATCCGTATGAGGGAGAAGTCAAAAGTGAAATCTATTCCCAGACGGACGGTATCGTATTTTTTGCGCATACGGCACCGATGGTTACGGGAAATGAGGTTGTATATAAGATTATACGAAGAATGCATGAGTAGTTATTGTTTAATTTTGACAGATATGCTACAATGATACTTATTTCAATAATACATTAAAGCGGGGCGCGGTAAAGTTTGCACCCGGCAGAATTTTAGGAGGAAAAGATGAGCGGCGTTAAAAGAGTTTTTGTTGAAAAGAAAAAACCATATGCTGTAAAAGCAAAAGAGCTTCATGATGAGATTGCAGGATATTTGGGAATTAAGACGATTTCACAGGTAAGGGTTTTAATCCGTTATGATATTGAGAATCTTTCAGAGGAAACTTATACACAGGCATTGACAACGGTATTTTCAGAACCACCGGTTGATGATGTATATGAAATGGAATTTCCGGCAGATGCTGATGATTTCGTATTTTCCGTAGAATATCTTCCGGGACAGTTTGACCAGAGAGCAGACTCCGCAGAGCAGTGTGTGCGTTTTTTCAATGAAAATGAAACACCGGTTATCAAAACAGCAGTTACATATGTATTGACGGGTGCGTTAACAGCTGATGAAAAAGAAAAGATTAAGGAACTCTGTATCAATCCGGTAGATTCAAGGGAAGCATCCAGTGAACTGCCAAAGACACTGGTGACAGAATTTAAAGTGCCGGCAGATGTAAAGATTTTTGACGGATTTAATGAAATGTCAGAAACTCAGTTAAAGGAATTATATGATTCTTTAGGACTTGCTATGACTTTTAAGGATTTTGCATTTATCCAGCAGTATTTTGCAGGAGAGGAAAAGAGAAATCCTTCCATGACGGAAATCCGGGTACTCGATACATACTGGTCTGACCACTGCCGTCATACGACATTTGCAACCGAATTAAAGAACGTTACATTTAAAGACGGTTATTACAAAGCACCAATGCAGGCAACTTATGAAAAGTATCTTGCAGACAGAGCCGTAATTTATAAAGACAGAAAAGATAAATTTGTCTGCTTAATGGACCTTGCCCTGATGGCAATGAAGAAGTTAAAGGCAGAAGGAAAGTTACAGGATCAGGAAGAATCTGATGAAATCAATGCGTGCAGTATTGTTGTGCCGGTTGAAATTGACGGAAAAACAGAAGAATGGCTTGTAAACTTCAAAAATGAAACACACAACCACCCGACAGAAATCGAACCGTTCGGTGGTGCGGCAACCTGCCTTGGCGGTGCAATCCGTGACCCGCTTTCAGGACGTACCTATGTTTATCAGGCAATGCGTGTAACCGGTGCAGCAGATCCGACCGTTCCGATTTCACAGACCTTAAAGGGCAAGCTTCCGCAGAGAAAGCTTGTAACAGGAGCTGCACAGGGCTACAGCTCTTACGGTAACCAGATCGGTCTTGCAACCGGTTATGTAAAGGAAATTTATCATCCGGATTATGTGGCAAAGAGAATGGAAATCGGTGCCGTTATGGCAGCAGCGCCAAGAAGTGCCGTAAAGAGAGAAACCTCTGATCCGGGCGATATTATTATCTTACTCGGCGGACGTACAGGACGTGACGGCTGCGGCGGTGCAACCGGTTCTTCAAAGGTGCATACAACAGAATCCATTGAAACCTGCGGTGCAGAAGTACAAAAGGGTAATGCACCGACAGAGCGTAAGATGCAGAGATTATTCAGAAGACCGGAAGTTACAAAGCTGATTAAGAAGTGTAACGACTTTGGTGCGGGCGGTGTATCCGTTGCAATCGGTGAACTTGCAGACGGTTTACGCGTATCCTTAGATAAAGTGCCAAAGAAATATGAAGGTCTTGACGGAACAGAACTTGCAATTTCCGAATCACAGGAGAGAATGGCGGTTGTCATTGATCCGGCAGATGTAGAAGCATTTTTAGCATATGCCGCAGAAGAAAACTTAGAAGCAGTAGAAGTTGCGGTTGTTACAGAAGAACCTAGACTGGTATTAGAGTGGAGAGGCAGGGAAATTGTCAACATTTCAAGAGCATTTCTGGATACCAACGGTGCACATCAGGAAACTTCTGTACTGGTTGACATTCCGGAGAAGGAAGACTGTGTCTTAAATGCAGGCAAGGTTGAAGATGTAAGAGGTAAGTGGTTAAAGGTTCTTTCAGACTTAAATGAGTGTTCACAGAAAGGTCTGGTAGAACGTTTCGATGGCTCTATCGGCGCCGGTTCGGTACTCATGCCTTACGGCGGTAAGTATCAGCTGACCGAAACACAGGCAATGGTTGCAAAACTCCCTGTATTAAAGGGTAAGTGCGATACTGTAACGATGATGGCATATGGATTTGACCCATATCTGTCAAAGTGGAGTCCATACCATGGTGCGGTTTATGCAGTTATTGATTCTGTTGCAAAGATTGTGGCAGCAGGCGGTGATTACAGCAAGATCCGTTTTACGTTCCAGGAATACTTCAGAAGAATGACAGAAGACCCGTCACGCTGGAGCCAGCCGTTTGCAGCACTGTTAGGTGCTTATGAAGCACAGTTAGGCTTCGGACTTCCGTCTATCGGCGGTAAGGACAGTATGTCAGGAACATTTGAAGATATTGATGTTCCACCGACACTCTGCTCATTTGCAGTTGATGTAGCAAAGGAAAGCGACATTATTACACCGGAATTAAAGACAGCAGGAAATGTATTGGTACGGTTTGATATTACAAAGAATGAATATGATTTACCGGATTTTGAACAGGTAAAGGCTTTATATGCGGCTGTTCATGAACTCATTGTAAAGAAAGCAGTGGTTTCTGCTTATGTATGCGATGCAAACGGTCTGATTCCTGCACTTTCAAAGATGGCATTCGGTAATATGAAAGGCTTTGCGTTAAATAATGATCTCAAGGAAGAACAGTTATTTGCACCGGCTTACGGCTGTATTGTGGCAGAAGTAGAAAAGAGCCGTTTATCAGAAATTACAGTACCGTATACAATGGTTGGTACAGTAACAGATGAAGCAAAGTTTACTTATAAAGAAGTGGCAATTAATGCAGAAGAAGCATTAAGCGTATGGAAAGAACCGCTTGAAAATGTATTCCCGACAAAGGTTTCAAAGGATGAAACACCGGTTGAAAGTAAGCTCTACAAGGCAGACAGTGTTTATGTATGCAAGAATAAAGTAGCAAAGCCGACTGTATTTATTCCGGTATTTCCGGGTACTAACTGCGAATACGACAGCACAAAGGCATTTGAACGTGCAGGCGCAGATGTCATCGTAAAGGTATTTAAGAACCTTTCTGCACAGGGAATCAGAGAATCTGTGGATGAATTTGAAAAGGCAATCAACCAGTCACAGATTATCATGTTCCCGGGAGGATTCTCCGCAGGTGATGAACCGGACGGTTCTGCGAAGTTCTTTGCAACGGCATTCCGTAACGCAAAGATGAAGGAAGCTGTTGAAAGACTGTTAAATGAAAGAGATGGTCTTGCACTGGGTATCTGTAACGGTTTCCAGGCATTAATCAAGCTGGGACTTGTGCCAAACGGCTCCATTACCGGACAGAATGACCAGTCACCGACACTGACATTTAACACCATTAACCGCCATATCTCAAAAATGGTTTACACAAAGGTTGTATCCAATAAGAGCCCATGGCTTGCAAAGGCTGAATTAGGCGGTGTATATACCAACCCTGCTTCACACGGTGAAGGACGTTTCGTAGCACCGAAGGAATGGTTAGACAAACTGTTTGAAAACGGACAGGTAGCAACACAGTACTGCGATCTGGCAGGAAATGTTTCTATGGACGAAGAATGTTTCTAAATCTACTAATTTCGTATATTCTAATGAAGGTGTTTCAATTCTTGA
>ERZ791802.752-NODE-752-length-30139-cov-3.057339_pt1 | contig 30139 bp, 19 predicted proteins | sample MGYA00510308_ERZ791802 | MGnify/ENA primary metagenome ERZ791802 (study PRJEB30046, sample SAMN00792028) | human gut metagenome | study: EMG produced TPA metagenomics assembly of the A metagenome-wide association study of gut microbiota in type 2...
TTAATAAAATACGTTTTAACTTTTTCGTATTGCTGCATGCGAATACAATGGAAAAGATAGATGAGAAGAATGAATATGCACCAAGTAGTTCGTGCCTGGAAAAAAGGCAAGCAATGTGCCAAGTCGAAATCTTGTGCTATGTGCTTGATTAATAAGATGCCTTGTTGCAGATTCTCAGCCCGGAAGAATATCCATAAGAAACTGACGAATGAAAAGGTAAGTAACCACGAGAAGAAATTGAAGACTGGAGTATTGGGCAGCCGGTTTAACCATGGCTTATTGAGTTTCTGGATGATGAGACCTACTCCGTGAAGTCCTCCCCAAATAATAAACATCCACGAAGCTCCATGCCATAATCCGGCTATAAGCATGGTTGTTATATTGTTAAGGTAAGTGCGGAAACTTCCTTTTCGGTTGCCTCCTAAAGGGATATAAATATAGTCTCTCATCCAGGTAGACAGGGAAATGTGCCATCTTCTCCAAAACTCTTGCAGATTAGTAGATTGATAGGGAAGGCAAAAGTTCTTGCCTAAATCAAATCCCATGACAGAAGCTATTCCGATACTCATATCGCTATATCCGGAAAAGTCGCAATAAATTTGAGCACTATATCCTATGACGGCCATTACCCCCTCGAAACCGGAGTATTGTAACGGAGCATCGAACACCCAGTTATTGTATTGTGCAATGTAATCAGCAAATACTGCTTTCTTGATAATTCCGATGATGATAAGCCATAGTCCGCCATATATCATCTCTTTGCTGATGTATCTTTTACTCTGTATTTGTGGGAAGAACTTATCCGCCCTCATGATAGGTCCGGCAAGTATTAATGGGAAGAAAGACAGATAGAAGAGGTATTGCAGGAAAGAATTGGTCGGCTTAATTTTTCCCCGATATACATCAGTTATATAACTGATGGTTTGAAATGTATAAAAGGATATGCCGATAGGCAGGAATATGTCGAATGGCTGCAGGTTATTTGCCAGTAGATTATTCCATGTCTCAAGGAAAAAGTTACTGTATTTGAAACTGAACAAGATACCTGTGCTGAGGCAGATGGAGTAAATAAGGTAGAATCTTCTTTTCCATTGGCTTTGAGACTTATGAATAAGAATAGCCAATGCCCAGTCGATAAATGCAGTGCCGGGTAATATGAGAAACATAAATCCGTTAGCCCGATAGTAAAAGTATAGACTGAAAGCTGTAACATAAAGCATCATTTGCACTTTCTGCCTGCGTATGAGCGAGTAGACAGAAATAAATACGATAAATATGATCCAGAAAGTTCCGGAAGAAAACAATATCGGTTCTCGCGTCTGTAGAGAGAATACAGATTGTAGTGAAGTCAATATGTTGTTGAGGATTTCCATGCTTGTCATTATTTAATTGGTGCAAGCAAAATCGTATTTCCTTGCCGTGGGGCTTGTCTGTCGGGTTTGTCTAAACGGATTGGATATTTGCTTTCATGTACTATCCATGAAGCGATACTGTCCATCCATTGGGAGGCGGAAGCTAAAGTAGGATGTGCTCCGTCTGACGAACGTTCGAAAGATAAATTGAACGATGGGAAGAAACGACCTTCCCCTGTTTGCTCATAAATCATTCTATTGATACCGGTATCTTCTTTCCAATTGGGAGGTCCGATCCATATATAAGGCTTATTATCAATCTTTTTGATAATGCTTTGGATATATTTACTTCGTTTATCCAAGTCTCTTACGAATAACTCATTGGCACCAAGACATAATATAATGTAGGTAGGTTGGAACTGCTCTAAATAATAAGATAATGTATCTGTTCGTGCCCATAATCGGGTGGAAGAGCTATACCAGATTACATTCAAAAGCTCATGTCCATTGAGATAAGCATATTGTCTCATGCGTTTGCTGAGTCCTTCCAACATAGAGTCTCCGAAGAATAATATACGTTGTGAAGTAGTGTCTGTGGTGAGAGTGTCTTGTGGTGTGGAAGTAATCGTATCTGTTATAATAGGTATATCGGGGATGTTTTCTGCGGGAAGTATTTGTTTCCCTATTTCGCTTTTTTCCAGCGTGAAGTTGCCTATGGATATTTCTTTGTCGGATATGGAATAGGATAGTATGAATAGTAAAGGTATTACTAAAATACCGATTAGCTTTGCATATAAGAATCTTTCGGGCTTCTCCTTCTTCATATCTATCCACTTCAGATGTATGCAAATGTAAAATTATACATTGGCTTTTCCAAATGAAATAGTGGATTGTTAGTGTTTGGGCATAAAAAAAGGAGTACCGCTGTACTCCAACCTTTGTTAACCTTAAAATCTAATACTATGAAAAACACAGTACAAAGATACGGCTTTTGAACAGAACTCCAAATTTTTCTGCCGGAAAACCATGTTTTATAACATCATTTAATAGTTACGACTCCGCCATCCTATTCTTCAAAATAACCGGCATATACTCCAAAGCCCATTCTACAAGTGCTTCTACGTGGGGAATAAGACTATGGCCGGTACTCGTTAAATTATATTCTACCTTCGGTGGCACTTGAGCATATATTTTACGCTCCACCAACCCATCTGATTCCAATGTACGAAGTGTGACAGTAAGCATCCGTTGTGAAATGTCTCCGATTGTTTTATGAATATCACTAAATCGCATCGTGCCGTTTGCATTCAGCGTAACCAAAACCAGCATAGACCATTTGTCACCAAGCCTGCTCAATACGTCCCGTATCGGGCAACTTCCTGTAGGATGAAATTTTTGCATTTTTTTAATCTCTTCTATCATGTTGAACATCAGCAATAGTTACCTTTATGTAACTTCCTTATCCTGAGGTACGTTCTTGTTTATATGAATAAGGAAGCATACATTTGCATTACAAAAGTAATAAACTTACGAAAAATAACTATTGTTTTATTTAATATTTAAGATTATGGCAAAGAAAGTAGCAGTTTTAGCAGTTAATCCGGTAAACGGGTTTGGTTTATTTCAGTATTTAGAAGCATTTTTTGAGAACGGCATTTCTTATAAAGTATTTGCCGTGGCAGAAAGCAAAGAGATTAAGACAAATTCGGGTATTACATTATTTACGGATGATGTAGTGGCTAACCTGAAAGGACATGAAGGCGAATACGATGCATTGGTATTTTCATGTGGAGATGCTGTTCCTGTATTCAAAGAATATGCCGAAAAGCAATACAATATTGATTTGATGGAAGTTATCAAGACTTTCGGAGAAAAAGGCAAGTTAATGATAGGGCATTGTGCTGCGGCGATGATGTTTAATTTTACAGGAGTGACGGCCGGAAAGAAACTTGCAGTTCACCCACTTGCAAAACCGGCAATACAGACCGGAATCGCTACTGATGAAAAATCTGTTATAGACGGGAATTTCTATACGGCACAAGATGAGAATACTATTTGGACGATGATGCCTGAATTAATAAAGGTGTTGAAAGCATAAAAAGATAAAGCAAACAAGAGGTTCCTATTATAAACAATAAAAAAATCTGCAAACCAACATCTTAGGTCGGTTTGCAGATTCTTATATTTATATATCAGAACGATTCTTTATAATCCGAGAAGTATTTTATGCTTTCTTCAACGTAGCGATGCTTTCCTTCAAAGAAGCAATTTTGCTTTCCGCATCGGCTTGTTTCTTGCGTTCCATGTCGATAACATTTGCAGGAGCCTTACCTACAAACTTTTCATTGCTTAGTTTCTTCAACACAGATTGAAGGAATCCTTCCTGATACTTTAGTTCGGCTTCCAATTTTTCTATTTCAGCTTCCACGTCAATCATATTGCCCAATGGTACTGCATATTCTGTTGTTCCCACCAAGAATGAAACAGAGCCGTCACTCTTCGTCTCTACCGTTTTAACAGCAGAAAGATTACACAATTTTGAAATCAGACTTTGATAGTTGGTTATATCAGATTCATCGACAATCTCCAGTTCCAACGCATCTTTTTGCGGAATATTCTTTTGTACACGAACAGTACGGATACCACTGACAACATCTTTGAGCGTTTCAAACCAACTTAAAACTTCTTTACTTTGTGCGGGAAGCTCCTCTACATTGCTCATTTGTTGAGTCATAAGGCTTTCACCTGCTTTACGCTCTTCAATATTCTGCCACAGCTCTTCCGTAATAAACGGCATGAACGGGTGTAGAAGTTTCAAGAGTTCATCGAAATATTTCAGTGTCAGTTCATAAGTTCTGCGATCAATCGGTTGTCCGTATGCCGGCTTAATCATTTCCAAATACCAGGAAGAGAACTCATCCCAGAACAACTTATAAACAGCCATCAAAGCCTCGCTTAAACGATACTTAGAAAATAGGTCTTTCACCTCATATGCCACGTCACCCAGTTTGATAGAAAACCATGCGGTTGCCAGTTGTGCATACTCCGGCTGCTCGATATCGGCTACATTCCAACCTTTAACCAAACGGAATGCATTCCATATTTTATTATTAAAGTTACGTCCCTGTTCGCAAAGAGCATCATCAAACAAAATATCGTTTCCGGCAGGAGCTGCAAGCATCATACCCATACGCACACCATCCGCACCATATCTTTCGATTAATTCTAACGGATCCGGTGAATTACCGAGAGACTTAGACATCTTACGCCCTATTTTATCGCGTACAATCCCGGTAAAGTAAACGTTCTTAAACGGCATTTTGCCCTCGTATTCGTAACCTGCCATAATCATACGCGCCACCCAGAAGAAAATAATATCCGGCCCTGTAACAAGGTCACTGGTAGGATAATAGTAATTTATTTCCTCATTGTTCGGGTTATTGATTCCATCAAACAGGGAGATAGGCCATAACCATGAAGAGAACCAAGTGTCGAGGCAGTCTTCATCCTGACGCAAATCAGAAATGGTTAAGTTGCTGTTCCCTGTTTTTTCTTTTGCCAACTTCAATGCCTCTTCAGAAGTTTCGGCTACTACATAACCACCTTCAGGCAAGAAATAAGCAGGAATACGGTGTCCCCACCAAAGTTGGCGACTGATGCACCAGTCTTTGATGTTTTCCATCCAATATTTATAGGTATTCTTATATTTTGCCGGATAGAATTTAATCTCGTCGCTCATTACCGCTTCCAGCGCAGGCTTAGCAAGTTCTTCCATTTTAAGGAACCATTGCATGGAAAGTTTCGGTTCAATAGCCACATTGGTACGTTCGGAAAAACCTACTTTATTGGTATATGCTTCCACCTTTTCCAATAATCCGGCAGCAGCAAGGTCTTTCTCTATCTGCTCGCGTACATCGAAGCGATCCATACCTACATATCTACCGGCAGCCTCACTGATGGTTCCGTTGTCATTAAAAATATCAATGCTCGGCAAGTTATATTTTTCACCCAGCATATAGTCATTCACATCGTGCGCCGGAGTCACTTTCAGACATCCCGTACCGAATTCTATATCTACATAGTCATCTTCAATTACCGGAATGACACGTCCAACCAACGGAACGATAACTTTCTTTCCTTTCAAATGTTGATTCTTCGGGTCATTCGGATTAATACACATTGCCGTATCACCCATGATGGTTTCAGGACGCGTAGTAGCAACTACCGCGTAACCGTCTTCTCCTTCAATCATATATTTCAGGTAATACAGTTTGCTGTGTTCTTCTTTATAGATAACTTCCTCATCACTTAGAGCAGTCAAAGCCTTCGGGTCCCAGTTTACCATACGTACTCCGCTGTAAATCAATCCTTTATTGTAGAGGTCTACGAAAACCTTCAAGACACTTTCACTACGTTTCTCATCCATAGTGAAAGCCGTGCGATCCCAATCACAGGAAGCGCCGAGTTTTCTAAGCTGTTTTAGGATAATGCCTCCATGCTTGTCTGTCCAGTCCCATGCATGTTTTAGGAATTCATCACGGGTAAGATCGGTTTTCTTTATACCCTCCGCTGCCAGTTTATTTACAACTTTAGCTTCGGTGGCAATAGAAGCATGATCTGTGCCCGGCACCCAACAAGCATTCTTGCCTTCCATGCGGGCACGACGAACCAGAATATCCTGAATGGTATTGTTAAGCATGTGTCCCATGTGCAGTACACCGGTTACATTCGGAGGAGGGATGACGACAGTATAAGGCTCACGTCCATCGGGTTTTGAACTGAATAATTTGTTTTCCATCCAATACTGATACCACTTATCCTCAACGTCTGCGGGATTGTACTTACTTGCTAATTCCATTTTTAATATCTTGTTATTAGTTGATTTTCGCATAATTGCGTGCAAAATTAATAAAAAAGCTTTGAATATGTAGGAAAGAGCACAAGGTATTTCTTCTTTTGTTATTTTTGCGAAGATTATTTAAAGAATAATGATATGAAGATTAGCAAAAAGGTTCGATTAGTGATTTTAGGTCTGTTGATATTGTTGATCTGGATAACGAGATACTTCCCGGCTATGGGAGAATGGTATGCCTTACATATTTATCCTTATATTTCTATTGTATTATCTTCTTTTTCATCTCTATTTCCTTTTTCATTAGGAGATTTATTTATTCTATTGAGCATCATTGGTGTAGTTGTTTATCCTTTTGGGGCATGGCATAGAGGGTTGTCTTGGAAGCACTCCCTGCTTAAAGTTACAGAATATCTGCTTTGGGTCTCTGTGTGGTTTTATATTGCATGGGGATTAAACTATTTCCGAGAAGATTTTTATACGAGAGCATCCGTCTCACCGATAGAATACAATCAGAAGAGCTTTCAATATTTCTTGCAGGAATATGTGACCAATCTGAATGCCTCTTATGTTTCGATGTCGAACTTGGACAAATACAGTGTCGCTTTAAACATAAAAGAGGGATATGCTCGCATGGACATATCTTTTGGGCTGGCACACCCCAAAGCCTGGCAACGGGTAAAAGTTATGATGTTTTCTCCTTTCATTTCTAAAGTTGGCGTTTCCGGTTACATGGGACCATTCTTTTCGGAATTTAATCTGAATAGAGATTTATTGCCGTCACAATACCCCTCTACTTATGCACATGAAATGGCACATTTATTAGGGATAACGAGTGAAGCCGAAGCAAATCTTTATGCTTATCTGGTTTGTACAGAGTCTGATAATCCTCAGATTCGGTTTAGTGGTTATTTTTCCCTTTTATCCCATGTATTCAGGAATGTATCGAATCTTCTTCCGGAGAATGAACAACAGCAGATGGTAAATTCCATAAAGCCGGAAATCATTCAATTATATAAAGACAATCGGGCATATTGGTCAGAGAAATACAGTCCTACTATCGGTGGCATTCAAGATATTATCTACGAATGGTACTTAAAAAGCAATAAAATCTCCAACGGACAGAAAAATTATTCGGAAGTGATTCAATTACTTTTGGCCATCACCAATCCATCGAAGGAATAAACTTTTTGATTGCTACCTTTAATTCCTGAGGATCTATCGGCTTTGTAAGAAAGTCTGAGCAACCACACTCATATGCCAACAGTTTATCCGCATCATACGCATAGGCAGTCTGCATAATGACAGGTAGGTCCGGCTGTGTCTTTTTGATTTCTTTTAATGCTTCTATGCCGGTCATCTTTGGCATCTTTATATCCATTAAAACTATATCTATCTTCTCTTCATTAGCTATATTAACAGCTTCCAAACCATTATGAGCCCAAATTAGTGTACAGTATTTTTTCAGAACACTTTTTAAAAGCAGGTAATTCCCTTCATTATCTTCTGCAATCAGAACAACGGGACTATCCCCCTTAGATTGCTTTTTTATCGTAATTACAGGTGAAACGGACATTTCTTCTTGCTGAACATCAGCCATATCCGTTGAAAGCTGATTGTCAGATGTATCTGTATTGTCCGTCACTGGTACAATCGGTTCTTCTTTTGGTATAGATGCTGTTCCATCCTCTCTTTCCTTATTCTTTTTACGTAAAATAAAGAATACAGTAAAAATGAGAATTAATAACGCTCCTACTACAAATAAACAAATAAATACGATACGGTGCTTTTGAAAGTCAGGAATATTAATGATCTCATAGTTAGCAGGAATAGAAGAAACAGGTATGTTCCATCGTTTAAGTTCTTGCCAATCTACCACATACTTCTTGCGGCTTTGCGTAATAGGCAACTCATTAATACTTTCTCCTTTTAATATTCTGGATGCATAACTTATTTCTTCCTCAACTTGTATTTCGGCAGTAGTGATATACCCTCCTAATACTCCCATGTTGTAACCGACTCCTTCACTTATAACGCTAAAAGTTGGAATAGAGGCTAACTGCCCGATACGCATTGTGATAAAATCATATTTTGTTTGTACAAAAACAGAGTGTTTTACCATTCCACTTAATGACCATAATACATTCTTGCCTTTATCCTCTCGTGCGTTTATATAATAAAAAGTGGTGGTATCGGGAGGAGAGAACCGTTTCTCTATTTGTTCCAGAAATGGCAAATATTTCTTTGTTATCTGTACGGAATCATTGTTCTCCAACAGATTGAATATCCATGTATTTGCAAAACGATTCTTCTTGTTGGTAAATTGTATTGCCATTTCACGGACCACTTGTTTACCGAGAAAAGTCTCATCATGAAAAAAAAGGATTCGTGATCTTCCCAGTAAACGTTCTATCATTTCCGCATTTTCTACGTAATCCGGTTTATCCCAGAATCCGGTAACGTTAGAATAGTCTTGAAGTGTTTCCCAGTTTGGGAAATTAACCCCAGAAAAAATGATTGGAATAGTTTTTAAAAAAGGATGGTAACAAGCAAGTGTGGAATAAGTAGCTTGATCTTCGTTAAGTATTATCAAATCCGGTTTCCATACCTGTATAGAGTCAATAAAATGATATACCCTATCTAATTCTTCATCTTTAACAAATTGTTCACAATCCAAATAGAAAAACTTAAGTTCGGCCTTTATCTTCTCCTTTTTAAGATTCTCAGCAATCAATTTATTGAAATGAGGATAAACCGGGTAGTTCGGTTCATAAGAATGAATCACCAAAATTCGATAATTGTCTTTTGCAGTTTTTTTTGCAAAAGCAAGAGTGCATTTCATAGTAAAAATGCAAAGTAACAAGACTATAAATAAATATTTTTTTTTCTGGAAAGACATAGTGTCTTCTTTTAATAAATATTACATTTCTACATATATTATAATATGCAAACATAATCTATTTTTTTGAAATGAACTAATGTATTATTAGAAATAATGTTTGAAGAGATGTGAGATCTGGGCTTTTTACCTACTTTTGTATTCTAAAATTATGAGATTATGCATACAAAAGAAGAAAAGATGGAAGCCTTTGGGCGTTTCCTGGATATATTAGATGAATTGCGTATTAAATGTCCATGGGATAAGAAGCAGACCTATGAAAGTTTACGGACAAATACAATCGAAGAAGTTTATGAACTTTCAGATGCTCTGATGAAACATGACATGAAGGATGTACGTAAAGAATTGGGTGATGTATTATTGCATGTTGCATTTTATGCAAAGATTGCCTCTGAAACCGGAGACTTCGACATTAAAGATGTATGTGATAGCTTGTGTGAGAAACTGATATTCCGCCATCCGCATGTCTTTGGAAATGTAAAAGCAGAAACAGCCGGTCAGGTTTCAGAGAACTGGGAGCAATTGAAACTGAAAGAGAAAGATGGGAATAAAAGTGTGCTCAGTGGTGTACCGACTTCATTACCTTCATTGATAAAAGCTTATCGCATACAAGATAAGGCGCGCAACGTTGGGTTTGACTGGGAAGAGAAAGAACAGGTTTGGGATAAAGTAAAAGAGGAGTTTGGAGAACTTCAGGTAGAATTGGCCAATCTTGATAAAGATAAATCGGAAGCTGAATTCGGCGATTTCCTTTTTAGCGTTATCAATGCCGGACGTCTTTATGGGATAAATCCGGATAATGCTTTGGAGCGTACTAATCAGAAATTTATTCGTCGTTTTACTTATTTAGAAGAACATACTTTAAAGCAGGGCAAAGATTTAAAGGAGATGCCTCTAGAAGAAATGGACAAATATTGGAATGAAGCTAAAGCTAAAGAATGATCGTATTATATTAAATGGAGGCTCAATAATAAGATAAGTTCCATTATGAAAACTTTATAAGATATGATTATTCCTTTTAATTAAATATTGGTTCTTTTTGAATCTTTGAGAATAAAAAAGAGACCAAAAATTTGTTATTTCCCAGTAATAATGTACTTTTGCACTCGCAATTCGGGGTGTAGCTCAGCCCGGTTTAGAGTACGCGTCTGGGGGGCGTGTGGTCGCTGGTTCGAATCCAGTCACCCCGACATTGAAAGGTCTAAAGCATTAAACTTTAGACCTTTATGTTTTATAAGTGTATGCTTTCTACGTACAAATATGTATGTTGTTATTTAGGTTTTCAATATCGCAAAAAATGAATAACCAATTAATAATTAACATGTTATGCCAAGAAAGAAAGCAATTATTATTTTGCCACGCTTAAATGATCGTGGTGGTATTTTAGCCAAACAGTGGTTTGTTGAATATTCCTGCAGGAATCCTCATACAGATGAAATGAAGAGATTCCGGATTTATGAAGGCTTTTCTGAGTTGAAAACAGCAGAAGAGCGTTATGTACATGCTAATAAGATCATCACAGAAGTAACAGAGAAACTTCAAAATGACGGAAGTCCGTTTGATAAGCCTACTGTTATCTATGAAGATGAGATAATGTATAGCCATGCTGCACGTATTTGGGGTAAAGAAAAAAAATCTATAGTAACCATCCGTTCTTATCTTAGTGAGTTCCTTTTGGAAAAGAAAGATGAATTGATCAAGCATAGTTACCAAACCTACCAATCAAAGTTTAGGATATTCTGTTCTTGGATGGAAATTAAGAAATTAGATAAAATTCATGTTAGTTTTATAACTAATCAACATATTATTGAATTTCTCAAATATGTTTCCAACCATAATCAATTAAGCCGTAGAACTGTAAGTAAGTATAGGCAAATGTTACATTGTTTTTTTGAATGGCTTATTCGCAACAAAGGTGTTATAGATCGTAATCCAGTTTATGGCATACCTCAAATAGGAAAAATAAAAGATGAATCTCCATGTCCTATTCCAGATCAGGAAAGAGAGGTATTAAAAGTATATATGAAAGCAAAAGATCCACAACTTTGGTTAGTCTGTTTGTTTGAATATTATTGTGCTATTCGACCACACGAAGAACTTCGCCATTTAAAAATTGGAGATATTAACTTTGAATCTCATACTATTACGATCAGGAATGATATAGCAAAAAATCATCTTACAGAAACAGTCGATATTCCCGATCAGTTATTTGAGGAAATAACAAAAACCTATAAGTTACATGAATATCCCCAAGATTATTATGTTTTCTCTTTAAATCGACAGCCGGGTCCTGTTCATTTAGGCAAAAGCAATTTTCGAAACAGATTTTATGAAATTCGAAAGGTTCTCGGATTATCGTCAAAATATAAATTATATGGGTTCAAACATACAGGAGCTTCAAAGTTAGTTGATGCGGGTGCAAGTACATGGGAATTACAAAGACACTTTAGGCATAAAAGTATAACGACCACTGAAGCGTATTTTAGAAAGAATTTAGGGTTGAAAAGCAAAAAACTGAAAAGTGACTTTCCGGATATATAAAGAGGGGTATTTTCCCCTCTTCTTTATATCTCTTCAATGATACTGGCTTTCAACTTAAATTAAGCCTCTTGCACCTCTATGATATTCAACGGAACAGCAATGTATGCACCGGATGAATTTACTCCAAATAGTATATTAAACCCATCATTCCCTACGGTTATGGTTTGTTCCAACCATGTGGAAAGATTGCTGTTGAGTACAAAACCGGCAGGCTTTTCAAATAATGTTTCAGTACCACCAACAGACAGCTTATACGTTGACCTGTCGGCATCCGCTCTGGATATAGTCGAACAGAACAATCTCACCTTATATGTGCCGGCAGGTATATCTATCTTATACTCACGGTACTTCTCCGTATTTGCGGATGTACATATATTGCGCTCCAGTATCTCATCCGGATAAATACCTGAATTATCCCCTGTGGTGAGACCTTTATTATTATCAGACATAAGGGAAGCCCCTTCCGAATCCACTTTAGTCATTGTTCCTGCAATATCGCCGGATATAGAATACAATGTACCGACAGCTCCCTGTGTCGTAATAGCGGTTCTTGTGAGTAAGTTATCGGAATCGAACAAACTTGTCTTATTACCCAGAAGTGCCTTGCCCCAGCCTAATGAAATTACAATTTTATTGCTAGTATCCGGTATATTTATTGACCCGCCCATAACTTCCGATACGTCCGAATCCTTTTTAATCTGGGCATACAAAGTCTTCATCCCGAAACTGTCAAAGGCATAAGTGATATCTTCTGTCCATTCCAACCAAGGAAGAGAACTCAAATCCTCACTCTCACCCAGCCTGTAATGGGTAGGAGTACCGATACACGTCAATGTAACCTTTACACCGTTATCAATGGATGTGTCAAGCTCAAGCAATACACTTTTCAGGCGTACGCTGCTATCGGCAATTGAAGCGTCAATGTATTTTCCCATAAACGGGCCTACCGGATACACCGAATTAAACCAATTCTTGTAACCCTGATAGTCAAAATCAAAACTGCGTCCGGTTCCCATTCTAGCTAAAGGACTATCGTGTGCGATTCGAAAATCGGCATTTTCATAATCTGAAATCTTATATTCCGCGCATTTTTCATACAGCTCATCAAAATTAAAAATCACATTGTTTACCGCCTGCTCATTCCATTTAGCCAGTGTAGCTGTAGACATATTGGTAAACAGCGTACCATTGTTCGCCAGAACATTGTCATATAAATGCACACCCATCACCTGCACCGTATTACGCCCGTTGACCGTCCGTCCGGGCGTAACAAGCACATTGTTGTGAAAGAGAATTTGAATGTCATTGTTTATCACGTTACTTGTCGCTCCGGTAGGATTAATTTCAGGGGTGGCGAAATTAAAAAGGAACTGGATGCCTGAACCTCTGGTAGAATAAACCACATTGTTAAATACGTCCAAATTTCCAATGGGGCCTATTTGAAGGTTAGGCCCGTGGCTGTCATAAATGAAATTATTATAGCATTTTCCCGTCAAACTCTGAATGGATAGCCCGGAAGTTTGGCTTGCTTCCTCCTTGTATGAGCACCCGATGAGTGTATTGTAACAGACATCGCCTTCTGAATTTGATATCTGTACGCCATCATACCCGGTACGCTCATACAGATTCCTGTAAAAGCGGAAATTTGTCAGGTAGTGCGCTTTCTTAGGGTATTTCTGTCCCTTTACATACGTCACCGCTTCGCCTTTCAAGTTTTTGAACGATACCGTTTCGCCGGTATAGGTTGTTTCGACCTGCTCGGAGGTGTAATATCCAAGATAGCAACCTTCGCAAGTCGTATCGTGCGTATAGTTATGATGAAACCAAAAATTATGCTGCTCAAAATTACCGTACCAATAAATAGGATTTGTAGCGTTCGGATCGGTTTTGCTCATAATCGCACTGAACTTTACATCCGTCATTTCCAGCTCGAACAATTCCGCATCGCTTGTTCCGTTCAGGAGCTGAAAGCAGGTTGTCGGCAATTCCCCGGTAACGGGATTTTTAGTGAATTTGATACCGTTATGCAAGTTATAATATCCCCTTCCATCCCATACGGTGTGGTGAATGTCACCGTCATAATTTACACAGTGATAGGCTGACCCGTGAAACTCTACCGGTGTCGGGCTGTCAATGGTAATCACAAGGGGGTGCTCATACGAGAATTGCGGTGTGCCGCTCGCATTCGCAACCCCTCCATTGCCATTACCCGCCAGACGTATCTTGGAATACACATTGCCGTCTTCCGATGCCGGCTTCGACAACACCAAAGTATAGGCATCATATCCGGCAGGGAAATTGGCGATATTGATATTGGTATAAAATGTCAGGTTAGGCACTTCAAATGTCGCGTACAAATCGTTTACCCCCGTCCTGTACATCTGTATTTTCGTCCCATGATCCCCGTTAATAATACCGAAAGGCTGTTGTCCCTCGGACGGCCGGACAGCCAGCCGTGGGGTAATCGTGATAATTTTATTTATCCGCTTTACCAATGTACGCCCAAGCAACACATCGGTCACAGATACCTCAATGTCATAGATACCACGGTCTGACGCTTCGGAAAAAGAAAAGCTGTCAGTATCACCCTCAACCGTGCCTCCGGTATCGAACGTCAATGTCCTTACAGGATTGCCCTTTTCATCCTCACGGTAAATCTTCGCTGTAATGGTATGTTCACGGGTAAAGGAATAGCCGTTATCAGGTTTGACGGTGATAGAACCGATATCACCCACGCGCACGATTTCGGATACTTCGACATCGAAATACGGTAACTGTTGCGGTTGCATAGCGTACAGATAGCGTGATTTCTCGGCGGAAAAAAGCCCGGTAATCCCGTCATTGTCGAAATTCATTGCACGTACCTTTTGCTGCAGCTCGCCTTCAGTGGTTACAGTGATTGTGGTTTCCGTTGCCTGCGATGTGTTGTTTATTGTCTCGTTAATCGGTGATCCCTCCAAACTTTGCTTTTTTATGAACTCGATGCGCTGCGCCCATTTAGTCAGAGCCTGAAGGGTTACGGTTTCACCAACCAGCGGAAATGAATTGCTCGCCTTGGTATTAAGCTGCACCCTTCCGATGCCGCCTATTAATTTATTGTTATAAATCTGACTCATAGCTATTGTCTTCTATTGTTAATGTATAAGGATTATCGCTCACGTACATCCCATCGGCAGACACACAGTACAATGCTACGGATACAAATTGCCCGAAACGCATAATTGCGTCCCCCGTTTCCGGTGTGAATGTAGACTTGAACAATATCCCCCTTTTCTTGCTGTTGATGCGCAGTAAAAGCAGGTCATCCGTCGGAACCCTGTATGCCGCCGAATTATTGAATGTAACCAAATCCACGATGTTAGTGCCCTCATATCCGGAGCTGGTGTCTGTCGATTCGTCCCAGACAACACCGTCCAAATTATAAGCACCTATATTGCCTCTCGCAACGGATTTCAGGTACTCTCTGTCAAACTCTGACATATAATCCATATTGGCGGGATAAGTATCCTTGAGTGACGCCAATAACTTGTAATCGCCTCCGTTGTCCGCGTTAAGCACCTTATCGGTCGCACTGACAGCTACGGAATTGGTTTCATAGCCACGGCTCTGGTATTCGCTGAGTTTACGGGTTTCAAAGCTGAAATCAAGGTATCCATCCTCTGCGCCACCCTCTATTTGCGGAATGTCGAGTATTTTGAATTTTACAAACCGTTCCTCCGGCTTATTATCCCAGAATGCTGAAGCATAGAGGTTGTTATAGGATATGTATTCCTTTAAGCCTGTAAGGACAAATACAGCATGGGCATTGGCAAGATGATTGATATAGATATTGTTGCAATTAGTCAACTTATCTACAATTCCCGCCGATATGAATTCCTGATTGGTGCTGAATTCACCATTGAAGTAGACTGTATTGTTGCGGATATCCAAATTCTTGATATCGGCAGCACCCATAATACGGCGGGTGTACACGTACTGCCCTTTGGTGATATTGTTGTAAAACACATTCGATTCAATTACAAAGTTTGTTACCGGCTTAGGCAGTGTGAATACCTGCCCCGCTGTATTCTTGATGGTATTCCGGCACATGTCAATGGTATCGAATCCGCTGAACGAGCAGGCGTATTCGATCATTGTCGCCCCGTCAATGATATTATCATGGAGTTTCAGAACCCCGTTGTAAGAATCCAATTGGAGTACATAAGCGTGTGACACTCCACCGCCTTCAATGTAGTAATCCCCCTGTAAATTATTGCGGGTGATTTCAACCGATTCCGCGCCGTTGGTATAAATGACCACAGCACCGGCTTTTTGAAAATCACAAGAATCAACAATGAAATTTGATGTTTTCTTGAACCGCAGACAATTACATGAGAACGCCCGGTATCCGAGATCATTTTCATAATACCCGTCAAATGTACAGTTGTAGACAACGATGTTTTTTATCTTGGCATCATCTGATCCGCGAACCATCACCGCCGAAAGTTCTTCCGGTGCATCCTGTCCGGAAAAGTTGCAGTAATTCCGCATCGTCAGATTTTTGATAATGATATTGTCCACGCCATTTATGTCAAAACCGCCCAGCCACCGGCAGTCGATCGTGTACAGGTTTTTCCCGTCAATCGTCAATGTGTACCGGCTGTCCTTGTTCCAATTCTCCAGCTTTGCCGTCCATATGCCAAATTCTGAATTATACTGTGAAGAGCGTATTTCGGTAGCCTTCTTGACACACGAAATCACGACATCCCTTGTCAGTTTTCCCGGATAATCCTCTTTTAGTGATGCGAGGCACATTCCAATACCTGAATAGAACACACCCGGTTTGTCGCTACGGGTTAAGAAATCCGTATCACCACTTTGTATCTCCGCCTCTTCCATCCATACGTACATCGTATGATCAGCCTGCACATCCAGGAATGTATATTCGGACACTGAACCTTGAGGTGCCTTATCTACATTTAATTGTTGAACCTGATAACCTTCTTCGGGAACGATGGTAACCGTAGCCTTGCCACCTTGTTCCACAGTTATCAAGTAGCTGCTATTGTCCTCATTCGGGGTTACGGTAACTCCGCTACCCACGGCAGTAACCGTACATTGCCTTATATTGGATGGATTTATTCCTACTGAAATGGTATATCTGATGATTTCTTTGCGGAACCAGGCATACATCGTATGATTATCCTGAATGTTTTGGAATGTATATTCGGCAATGGCCCCCTGATCGGTTGCATCCACATTGACACGGCTGACTTCATAGCCCTCATTCGCATTTATCTTCACCGTAAGGCTACTTCCCTTGCTTACTTTTGTGTTACCTAATGGTTGTATCGTTCCCCATGTCCCGTCATCACCACCCCAATAAGAAGTAGATATAGTAAAGAAATCAGGATCGGCAGGAATGTCACCTCCGCTGCTGAAATAACCGGCCGGAACAAACAACCATTTTTTTGTTTCGGGATTGAAAACAGGAACAATCATTTTCTTTATATCGGAAATTTCACCGGTAACAGGTGTAACATAACTCCAAAATTCTTCGCCTTTGACCGGGAAAGAACCTACCGGAGCTGTATCGACGGATTGGTCCACATTGCGGAGTTTACCGAATGTGGGATTACTGCCACCCAAAACGACATCCGAATGAATGTAGATCTTATCGCCTACGCGGTTATAAGTAATCAGGATGATAGAGCCGGCATCGGTCGGAAGGTCTACGTTGCCTATAACATCAAAAGAGGTAAAATAGATTCTTTTATTCCCGGTTTGAGATAAAAGTATCTTTCCGACACTTCCGTCTTTTGTGTTATTGATGGTGATATCAAACACTTCAGGATTACCGGATAAAGTCACTTTTGCATAGGGTGTTTTCGTATGAGTGATTATTATATCATTTCCTGCCGGAGCAATCTCTACAAATTGTTCTTTGGCGAAAGAACGGAATACATCAAAGTTCAAGTATTCATATTTTCCGTTCACCCAGATATATAAGCTTTCACCTACTTTGAAAAATCCATTCCGTTCAGGGCCTTCAGGATAAGCAGTGACTAATTCTTCATAAGTGTCAAAACTGTCTATTATGATAAATTCCAGGGCCCGGCCATCATCCCCTTTGTCTCCTTTCAACTTAGAAATGGCTGCACGAACTATCTTGGTAATACCGTTTACCCGGTGTACTGCCGGTAATGAACTGATACCGTCCAGTGAATCAACAAATGGGGTAGTCCCCACGTCCGTAGCATTCGATTTGATTAGCGGAGCCACGAGTATGGCCAACTCACGTAATTCTTCCTGTGTAATATCCAGTGCCATATTAATTTCGTTGATTTAAAAGATAATAGTCTCCATTATAATAATATAGTTCGAGGATATCTCCTTTCGCCATTTTTATTTCATTCATAACTCCAAAGTTATTGTCCCTGATGTATGTCCTAGAGTCAAAATCAGTTCCTTCATACCTGTTTTCTGTACGACATTGTATTGAATATTTAAATCCAATATCATATTCGGTATTAGTGATTCTCCATTTCCCGGAAGCGATGATAGTCAGTCGGAATCCGAATAAACTTAATCCCCTTTCATTGAGATCCTTTATGTCCGGTAGATATACGGGATAATTTTTATCTTGAGTAACTAACATGCCGGGAGCCAAACCTAATATGATCGTTGTCATTTGGGCGATCCTGTCAATAATGAAATTTTCGAAATTAGCTTCGGTAATTGGTTTTGATGAATCGAAGATAAAGCGCTCTACATCATCAAACACAGCATTACCACCGGCTAATGCACCGGACTCGAGTATCTTCAAATTTCCTAAAGTCACGACTTTTGAATCTTTATTAAATATGAATCGATCGGCAATATTGATACCGTTGGTATTTATCATTTCAGAGACAATATTTCCGGCAAGCAGAGTAGCCACATCAATTAATTTAGTATTCAAATATCCTCCGACAATAAGCGTGTTTCCGGAGGCCGCTGCGTTTTCTACAAGTTGTGCATAGTTTGTATAACCGAGTTGACGGGCGATGTCATCTTTGGCCGTCATACTTGCATTGCTGAAATAGAGTTCAAATGCAGCCTGGAATTCCGGAGTGAAGCTCTCAAAGTTAACTACTCCTTTGACATTAATAAATGAGCTGTCTAAAAATATGCCATCGGGTGTCACATTGAAAAGGCTTAATTTCTTTTTCCCGTCCCCGTCGACATACCATGCATATATTTTAGTGCCGTCTGCTGTCGTTTGGAAGCCACTCTCTTTTACCGTATTAGTCAGATTGTTTATGCTAGTGACACATGCTTTTATCGAATCGGCCATTTGCTCGAATTTGGAGTTGATCTCTACTTTGAAATCATCCAAAGGCTTATTCGTTAATGAGACAAGTGATACGTATATCTCACCGGAGAATTCCAGTATAAAATCTCTAGTTCCGTCCCATACTCCGGAGAATTCGTGTATCTTAGGCGTCCGGTTCTCTGTTATTTCAATTTCATTGTACAACTCTTGGTTTTTAAAGCCACAGGACAAAGTTCCTGCTTCTGTACAATAGTATTTGAATGAGACATAAAATACTCCGATGTTGCTAGGATCTTTAATAACACTGGCGAGTTGTTTAATAAATCCATTTTTAATCCGGAGCATGTATTTTCCATTATAACTAGCCAATCCGACAAATGACTCATTAGCAGTATACAGTCTCTCATTTACGGTCAATAAACTGGAGTTATCTTCATATACAGAGACACTACTTCCTGTTATCCAATTATCTAAATCAGCAGTAAAACTAGCATTTGTCAGATAATTGTCTGCATCATTGATAATATATTCAATATTCTGTATCTCTGTTTTAATTAAGTTTTCAAGAACTTGGAGCTGCGTTGCTATGTTAATGCCTGTTTTTAAAATGAAATCACCAGTAAATACATTGCCATGAGGGGAAACCACTGTACATTCTTTTCCTTCCAGAGTATAATGGTCAATATACATATATTGTTTAATACTCGGAGCGTCCGGACCATAAGAGGAAAGGATTATTGCATTTTGCCGTTCTTCTTGTTCAGGATCACGGTTCCCTAATTGCACAATATCATCACCTGCTTTAGGAATATCACTATTATCATAACAATCCGTTTTTGACAAATCAATATAATCATCACCAATACCGGTAACAAGCCTCCAATAAAACCGATTAGACACATTCTCATGCACACCGGGCTTGATGTTGAAGGTTTGGCATCTTGCCTGATCGTGCAGAACGAATTCATTATTGATCGTGGTATCACCATCCGTACTTTTGAAATAGCATCTATAAGTATCCTCCTGTTCTTCAACCCTTATACATTTCATTGAAGCCGGAGAAAGAATTACTTCACCCCCTACATGACTTAGAATTTCAATAACGAGTTCATGAAATATCGCTTTTACTCTGACAATGAGTTCATCGACTTCCGCCACTGATCTACCCGAATTATTGATATAAGCAGCGAAACCAGCCCCCAAAGCACCGGAAGTATATTGGCGTGAGCGTATTGAATCGGTAATTATGCCTTTTAAAAAAGTAATTAATCCGGCTGCCGTATCATCATCAACCTTACTTAGCCGTTGATTGATCAGGTCCAATAAATCATTATCGTTTTCAACCAATTCCCAAAGATCATTTGCTATCTTTTGAAAGTTTCTCTCTAATTTTAGACGAACATCACGTCCCGTATCATTAGCACCGTTCCAAGGAACTATATATTCAAAATCCGTATTCATGATAATTCTAATTCCTCTCCCTCATAAGTTAATAATAACACTTGATAGCACATGCCGTATTCCAAAGTATCCAAATTAATAAAGTTGAGCATAATATCGGCGAAACGGTTCTTCTCTTTTGTAGATTGTTTACGTAACCGGGCATTTTGAATTTCTACTATTCCTTCACTTTTGCCACGTTCATAACTGTAGCTCATAAAACTAAAAGAAAAGCATTCCCTTTTTTCGCTTTTCTCCCTCATTCTCCGTATTGCTTCATATACATCCATGTAGCAAAATTAAAGAAACGTCCCCCTTTAAAAAAGGACATAAAAAAAGCCCACGATCTTCACAGACAGTAGGCTTCTCCAATGATAGCTATAATAAGTGACGTGTCTTTTTCCTTATTAAAACAGCTATTATTGATAATATAAACAATACAACAATACAAACAATGAAATTTATGTTTACCGGGCTGTCGGGTTTACTCTTTTCCTGTACCTCCTCATCCAGCTTCTTCTTTACGCCGGATGAGGAGCTTTCTAACATACTTTCTTTTGTTCGAACGGAAACCTCTTCTCCACTTTCATTTTCAACTTTGGCCTTAAACGTTTCGCGTCCGGACAATATACTTCCCGATACATTGCCCGTACTATCCATTACCGGCACATATATTTCGGAAGTCCACTCCCAATACAGGTTATTCTTTTTCATTAATTGCCAGATAGAATCAGTTTCGTTATGTGAATCCATCCTTTTGTTATTAATACTATCAATCTCCAAACTTATATTTCTCCGAAACTGGTGACTTTTACAACTTTGAACGGATAGACAGGTAATGACACTTATTGCAAATACCAGGCAAACAGTTAAAACAATATTCTCACTTTTCATAAATCCTCTTTTTTCGCTCTCTCTAAAAAAAATTTCCTGTCATTTATCCCATTGGTACCACCATTTACTTTTCGAGTTACGGCAGTAATATCATCTTTATCTGCAAGGCTATTGATATTATTACGTTGCCAATACCAGCATGCAGCCATTACAGCAAGTCGTGGTTCTTCTACTCTTTCAGGGTGATCAACAACATTAGGATTATACTTTAGAAATTGCGCGAAAAGCCTGTAATTAGTCAATCCGGTTAATTGTATAAGTCCCCGTCCTTTATAGAGCTGTCCGTCTCCATCAGCTTCCGGAGTATTTCCCAACCTTTTTGCTAATATTCCGGTATCGTATGCCTTTCCGCTTGCCAGCTCTTTAACGTAACGAAAACTTCCACTTTCATGCGCTATCTGAGCTATAAAATGTGCTTTCCGCAGTGGTGTATCAATATCGAATTTAGGCATTAACTCATTCAAAAAAGGAAGATACTTCCGGATGTTGGCTAGAGTTGCATAAGGCATGATACGTTTTAATTGTTCTGCATTCATATTATTTTTTAATTAACAGTTGTCATCTTCTTTCTTTCGGATACGAATTTCGCAGGTGGTATTGTAACATCTTAATCCTTTTAGATAAGTGATTTGTACTTTCAGGTCTGCCACTTCATTGCATTTAGTTTGTACTAATTCAAACATCTTCAGGTAATCTTCTTGCAATTTGTTTACACGCTCTTGAATATATTCCGCTTTATTTTGGTCAAGTTCCTGGCTCTTTCCTCTGTTCTCTAATTCCATAGCTGCTACTTCCGCCTCTTTTTTCCTCTTTTCATATTTATAAAAGAAGAACTGAAAAATACTTGTACCTCCGAACAGTACAGTTAAAATCGTTGTTATAATTTCCCACCTCTCCATAATTTGTTTTTTTTACAGGAAGAGATACTTCACAGTAGCCATTCCTTTTTAATGATAAAATAACTATTTTATATACAGCAAATGTACTTTCAGATGCCCGTTGAAAAAAGGACACGATCAATGCCGCGATACATTCGCATCCAATCTTTCCAATTTATTGAGTCCTTTCTTTATATCACGTGGATCCACAACTAATTCTTTTTCAGAAATTATTGTTAAAAGCCTGTTACTCTCAGTAAGTAGGATGATAACTTTCCTCATTTCTTCGCCATTGTTATTGCCAAATGGAGAAGAAGCCATAGAATTAGAACTTTCATATCCCAAATTAGATTCTGTACTGTAACCTCCTGAATATTTCCCGCTTTTGGTTTTAACCTGTTCTAATATTTGAGTGGTATTAATCATGTGTATAGTACCATTTTTTTGCGCAACGTCAAATATATCATAAAACTGTTTCACATGAGGGTTTGCTACCCCTGCATGATTTCCTACGAATTCATTTTTATGAACCGGGATAACGCCTGCCACATCATCCGGATTTCCTGACGTTGTATATCCTTCCACATATTCATCAGAGTATCCACCTTCCTTCAGTCCTTTTGCCTCGTCACGGGCTTGTTTGGCAGTAACTAACTGTGCTGCTCCTGCTGCTAATGCGGAAGCCATTGCGATAGTTGCCAATGCAGGTCCTACAACCGGGATTTTTGCAAGAGAAGCGTAAGCCTCCATAGCTGCAATAGCAGTAGTAGCCATAATTTGCAGAACTGACATAGCAAATTGTTTATCAGCGTATTTTTTTTTCACAGCATCAACAGCCGCTTCTTTCTCTTCTTCCAGTTTGGTCGTATCTTTTCCCGCTTTTTTTGCAGCTTTGATCTCCTTATCATATTTTTTTGTGACTTTGGATACCTCCTTATCTTGTAATGCCTGGTATAATTGAGACATGGACGAAGCAAAATTTGCAATTTGTTGTAATCCTTCCTTTGCTTTCTCTGCGCGAGTCCATTCATGCTCCTCTTCCAATCTATCTTGGGCTTCTTCATATTCTTTCTTGCTGATTAATCCTGCCTCGTAGAATGATTTTAAAATATCGAGCGCAACTGTTTTCCCTTTTTTCATTCGCTCTATTACCCCATCATTAAATTGATTGACCAGATCATCAGATTCTTTATCTACATCACCTTTCACCTCTTCATCAGGAACTTTTATTTTCATGGTTTCTTTGTGAAGCCTCTCCAATTCTTTCATTTTCCGTTTAGTCTCTGCAATTATCTTATCGTATATTTGCCCCTGAATATCGGCAGCATCTTTTCCGAATTCTTCCATCAATGCTTTTCGTTCTCCAAGGTGTGCAATGACTAATGAATATAACTTCTCTTGAAAATCATTCTCTGATATTTCTTTATTGGTATAATCATCTTTCAGCTGATTGATTTCTTCTGTTTGTTGAGATTTCATTAATTGGGTACGCCTTTCGTATTCTTTCCTTAAGGCCTTTTCTCTTTCTTTAGCTTGTTTCTTTCGTTCTTCTTCGGATAAATCATCATTGCCTAAAGGAACGTTACCTGATAATTTCTTTTTTTCTTCCTCAAGTTGTTTTATCTTATTTTTAACATCACCGAGAATTTGATTATAGTCATAATCCAGTTTTTCTTTATCAAAAGCCGACATGTTATTCAGTTCTGCATGTCTCTTTTTAGCTATTTCCAATTCATTAGTAACAAGTTCAATTGAACGGACATTTTTATCATTAAATAGACTTTCTTGAGTAGCTTTTAAATCCTGCTCTATTTTTTTCTTTTCTTCCACCCACTCATCCCATTCAGGGACAGCAGAACCCGAAGTAAAACCATTCCATAACAATTTAAAAACATTAACTTCTTTGTCCAAATATTCTTTAGGATCATTCCCATATTTGGCCATTTTAGCATTTAATTCAGCGATTCTTGCAAGTTGGGTCTCTATTGTTGCTTTCTTTATCAGCGACTCAATATATTTATCAATAGATTTTTTTGCCTGTTGAGTTCTTATATTTTCAAGATCAAGATAACCTAAATATTCAGGAGAAACCTCATTTAATTTTTTTATCGCAGCTAATCTATTCTCTTTGCTAGTTGTTTCATCAGAGGCCGTTTTGTAAAGCTGTTCTATATTCGTTTTCTCAGTAGTAATATTAGCGATAGCTTTTTTCCTTACATCTTCAAGTTTTTGTTGGGCTAATGTTGCAGAATCGGTTCTTCTCGAAAATAAATAAAGAGCACCTGTAACAGCAACAAGTGCAGTTAATACTGCTGAAAATGGATTCAATTTCAAAACACGAAAAAAAGCTGAAATTGATTGTTTTGCCAGATCGGTATTACCTTTAAGCGCATAAATGGCAGCAGAATGTAATAAAGTACTTGCGGCGCATACTTTGTCCCATCCATTTTTTAGTTTTAGGATAATGACATATTCGCCTGTAGCTGTTTTCATTTTGTTGGTCCATAAAGTATGCGCTTTTATAGCTATCGTATAGGTTACTAAAGAAGCCGTTGCAATTCCTATTGATTTTTGATGGCTTATTATAAACCCCGTAAGTGTAATCAATGCCCTTATAAGTGTACCTGCTCCAGTAATAACATTACCCATGTAAGGAGACAGTTTTTTCCCTAGTTCATAACTTACCTCCTGAAATTTATTTTTAGCTTTATCCAGCCCTGCTTGTAAGGTTGTATTTTTAACATTAAATTCGTTAATGACAGACGTGCCATCATTAAAAGCACTAGTAGCCAATTCTTGCTCACTCCTGACTTTATCAATATTGCCAGCCAATACCGAAAGAACAGATGCAGCCCGAGCACCATCCAATTTCATTTCGTCAAAGATCGGTGCCAGTTTATTCATGCCTCCAACCTTTCCTAATGTTTCCAATAACTGAAGTAAGGCTTCATTCGCATCTTTTTCCACTAACTCGGTAAAGGATTTCACTTCCAGGCCAGCGATAGAAGCTAATTTAGCAGGATCTTTGAACATTTTCATAATGACTCCCTGCAAAGCAGTAGAAGACATTTCGACTTGCTGCATATTTTGATCTAACACAGAAGCGAAACCCATAATTTGTGAAACAGACATGTTAGCCTGATTTCCCACACCAGCCAAACGTGCCGTAAAATCAACCAAATACGGTTCGGCAGCACTGGAATTTTGAGCAACTTCATTAACAGCACTACCAACAGATAACATGGCTTTCTTTAGCCCCATCTGATCCGCATCACCAAACATCTGGCTTAACTTACCAATGTTTTTGATTGCGTCTTTTCCTAAATCTTCTCCTAATGAAATTCGGATGATATCACCTGCTTCCGCAAATTCCAACAGATCTTTTTTTGAAGTGATACCCAAACGTCCGGCATCTGCAGCAAGGCTGTTTAATTCGGTTCTAGCAGTGCGAGTATCCATTTTTTGGAATTCTTCGTTTAGCTCTTTCACCTGCTCTCTTGTCATCCCGGTATATTTACGGACATCAGCTTCAGCTTCCTCTAATTTGGCATAATCATCCACACTTTTCCGCACTGCCATTGTAACACCTGTTAATGAGGCAATCGCACTGGCTCCCATTGCAGCATATTTATTAAAGCCATCCGCCATTTTTGAAAGAGAAAAATGCGTTTCCTGAGAAGTTGTTTTCAACTCCTTTAATCTAGCATTAATTTGGCCTAATTGTTTGTTGTATTGGGCATATAATGGAGAATCACCCGGTAATTGTTTTAGAATTGCGTTTAATTCCTGTTGTCTTTTACGGAGTTCTTTTATGGATAGAGAACCAATGCCTATTTTTTCAAATAAAGCATCGTATTCTTTCTGAGCAGCTTTTAAGTCATTGTGCTTGGCTATATACTCCGCAGTTCCCTCCTTTAACCCTTTCAGTTCCCTCTTGGTAGCTCTCATTTTTTCCTCAAGCTCCATCATTTTCTGACGTGCCGAATCTTGCTGAATTACAATTTCTAACTGTACCCTGTCTATTTTTAAGCTCATAGTTTCCCAACTAATTAGTTATTATAGGCAAAGTTATCCGGATGATATACTATAGAAAAGGACATAAAAAAGCCTTGTTTAAAAACAAGGCAAAACTATTTAATCATTCATCCAGCCACCTCCCATTTTCTATCCAAACGCCTCCGTCACGCCATTTCCCGTCATCAAGTATCCAACGTTTTTGCGCTTCAATATCATTTAGTTTGATAGGATAAAAAGTTCCTTTCCACGGACCTTTTCTTCCATTACGATCCAAAATGGATTCTATAGTCTTACACACATAGCGTTTATTGCGAATATTAAATATCAATCGAGCATCATATACATTAGGATCATAACTCTCTACAGAGTATGGTTTAGAAATATCAATATCATAGCTTCCAGAATATAACATTTTATCCATGTAAGTTAACCTCAAATTACCACCATCAAATAACTTGTTTTTTTCTTTCAGGATGAAAGGCTTGGGATATCGAGTATACATTGGATTATTTGCTTCTTCCATACCATGATTCGGATCATTTACAATATTAACCCATAAGGCAACCTCATCCATCCCCTGATAAAAGGCTACTTGAAATGGTGCAGAAGAGGTTTTATCAGTATCATCTGTGTCACTCAACTTATCAAATATTCCTTTATTGGCGTCATTTTGGACTGGATCGTTTTCCATACAAGGAAAATGTACTTTCGTCATTTCATCAATATCATAATATCCTCCCGAAGATCCTGCCATTGGAGATTTTAAAGAGAATGCCGCCATTTCCGCAGGGACCATTCCTATTTTTATTTCATTTTCGATGCCTTCTCTTTTTATATCACCAAATTGGTTCACCTCCACCTTTCTTTGCCATTCCGGTTGAGTCGTGTTATCAGCTATATAATAGCGTCCTTGTTCTGATTCAAAAAACAGGATATTTTTTACTTCCGCATAATTCTTGCCATATAAATATTCATCAATACTCTTTTCTGTTTCTAATTTCATTAACGTTGAAGAATTCAATATATCTTCATTTAATTTATAGAAACGATAAAACTCATTATCAGGAATATCATAAACTATATTGCAACGACTATGACTTTCATCTTCATCACTGATTTCTATAGAATACATATCAACAACATTCTGAACGGTAACTTCTTTCTGGGCAATAAAATAAATGTTGTTGAAGAGAATACGGACCGTATGTTTCTTAATATCAATAACAAATGAAAGATTAAATAAATTTTCTACTTCCTCCATGAACTCGGAAACAGTTCTTTTAGGAAACATTTTTGCATATTCCGTCGGATGCCCACTTTGCGGAAGATATAATGTTTGCCATTCCGAACCTACTAAATCATTCTTTTCTACCTTGTAACCCAACGCTTGCATTAAGATTTCCACATAAAAACACAAATAAGGTTGTGCGTAGAATACAGCCAAATCACCATACAGATCTTCACGTATAACGGGGATTATTCCTATTCCCGGAGCTACTTCCCAATCCAATGCAGGTCGCCACTCATTTAATATATTATTGCTTGACTTATTACCTATTGGGCATAAACAGAAATTTACTGTAGGATAGTAATACTTTACATATTGAAAAGGATTGCTTAAATCGGCTTTTCCCATATCGAGATCTTCTAATAATAGATTATTACTTATGAAATAATTCAATTCTGAACCTCCGGAAACAAGTTGAATATTAACTTTTTCTAAATCCCATCCAGTAACAATTTCCGTACCCTTACAGTATACTCTGTTATCTGATATCAGGATTGCCGTCCGTTTTGTTTTTAATTCACTAGTATTATTCATTCTATTAAGATGAGAATAGCATTCTGCATTTACAGGATTATCCAAATGCAATGCAATTTCATAAGTATATTCTCCTTTTTTAGTAAAAAGAGTATTTTCCTGCTTTACTGTCGTACTAAAGTTTTCCGGTAAAATGACCAGTGTTCCGTCAATATATAATTCAGTCATAATCTTTTAAATCAAATCCTATACTCATACCGCTAAAACCGCCGTATATATTATATTCCCATTCCGTCTTGATGTTTTTAGGTGCTTTATAGCTATAACTACATGAAGTGATATCCGTTTTTATAAGCTCCTTTACTTTTTCCATCACTTCCTGGATACGTTCGTAAAATTCAGCTTCTTCTTCGTCATTCTGTTGTCCGGAAGATACTTTTTCCAACAGGAAAAATAAGACATGGTTGTTCGTATTATAGCTATCCCGGTTTTCGACAATATCATCTGCATCGGGGAAATTAGAACATAACCATAGTTTATCCTTGTCTTTGAGTTTCTTTATCAAATGTTCTTCTTTTACAGCAACGATAGTACCCGCTATTGCATTTTCCATATCAGCATTTACTTTCCCACGTATATCGGCTACAAATTCACGAAATTCTTTAATTTTAATCATAAGGTTAATTATTCAATAAGATTATTATGTTCCGGATTAGCCATTTTAAAAGTAAACTCTACCGCTTTCAATACACTTTTACGGAAGGAACGTTCATAATTGGACTTCGTAATGATAATAGGATACCATTCATTTCCAATCAAAATATCTACTTCCTGTGCATTTATCAGGTTATGCCATAGTTTATAATCGCTTTGGAGAAAAATCACCCCGCTGTTGGCTGTATATTCATCTGTTACTTTAACATCGAATTTACGATCGACATCATACATGGAAGCAATTTCATGTTCGCTATTCGGTTTTAATATGAGTTGGCCAACTGTTGTCAGTGTCTCCGGCATATCGTATATATTCTTAAAACGAAAACACCGTGTCTCTAAATATTGAGTCTGATCCAGTAAGAATTCAAAATTATGAGTTTCTGTCAGAACAAAGTAATTACGTAAAGAACCAATACCCGGAAATTGTTCTTTTATCTTGTCCGGACTAACATCCAATGTTACTATAGCCTTTTCTCCCGTATGAGTATAGATAATTTTGGTATTGCTTACATTCAATAAATTTATTCCCAATAAATTTATCTTTTCACCTGTATTCATTAAAATACTAATATACTCTCTCGCTCCCATGCGTGTTACTTTCTTGTTTACATCACTCAAGCATGCCGGCGAATATGCATTCATTTTCGTGAACATCCGGCTATAAATCACAAAACAGGATAAATCCACAGTATTATTGAGATAGAATGTAAATGTTCCGGCAGCATTACTTTGTACTTGATCACCTTCCGAATACCATGTTCCCCATAATGCCAACCGACAGAATTTACCTAAATTGCGTATACGGACTTTGAATTCCGCATCAGGAGAATATTCTTCTTCAAGAATTCTTCTTCCTTTGTATTCAATAGCAAATGCAATCGTGCTGTCCGTATCGATAATATAATCTTTCATGGATGCGCAAAAGTTCTGCACATCAGGCCGTTGAATCACATTCATAATTGCATATATTTATTTTTAGGATTATTATCCGGCAAAAGATCTAAGACCACATTTTCACCATTCCGTAATTTCTTCATTTCATTAAGCCAAATGTCAGCATCATCTTTCATCCATCCGGCCAATAAACGAATATCATCCATAGAAGCAGGTTCACTATTAATGGCTCCCGCACTTTTACTGTATTCCCTGATGACAGCTTTAGGTATGACTTGAATTTGCATACGTGTCATGGCCATACTCATTGCATATAGTGCCAATGCTTTACAGGCTGCATAATGAACTTCCGTTTCATTTTCACTCTCATCGTTTAACAGTTCCTCCCATTTATCAAAACCATATCCTTTCTTAACATACAAGAGTTGAGCTTCTTTGATAAATGGAATCAGCTCTACATACATACGTTCGGATTTGCGAATAGGAAAATAGCTATCAAAAGATTGACCGTTCTTTATTAATAATAACCGGGATAGTTTGTATGTGTAGGCTAAGCACCCAGCGCCTTGTCGCATTTCTGCGGTAGGTTTCCGGGCACT
>ERZ791802.783-NODE-783-length-29209-cov-4.253790_pt1 | contig 29209 bp, 32 predicted proteins | sample MGYA00510308_ERZ791802 | MGnify/ENA primary metagenome ERZ791802 (study PRJEB30046, sample SAMN00792028) | human gut metagenome | study: EMG produced TPA metagenomics assembly of the A metagenome-wide association study of gut microbiota in type 2...
TGCGCTTTGAAAACATATCCGACTTGCCGATGAAATTGCCCTCGCTGTCGAGGTTTTCCAAGGAGCACAGCAGAAAATATCCACTGTCATCCCGCATATCCAACGATGCACCACGGCTGTTGATGAGTCCAAACTTACTGTGGTAGTGGTCGTACTGGCGGTTGAGTTTGGCTTGCAGCTCCGTGATGACTTCATCCGGCATATCTTCCAGCTGGGCTTGGATCAAGTCCCGTGTGGTGTCCCGCAGTTCGATCAACTGCCGCATACGCGCCGCGGAGGTAGCACCAAGGGAAACCTCGCGCATAATGGCGTTCTCGCGGTAATAGAATTTTCCGTTACGGATACAAAAGCTGAAATTGCGCACATCGGGTTCGGCGGGGATGCTGGCATCCACAGCGCCGGATTCCTGCAGCTCGATGTCCTGAAAGTGAAATTCAGCGTGCAGGTGGGACATGGCCTCTTGCAGCACATCGGGAAGGGGCTTATCGGCAAACGCCTCGCAGGTCAGGGTCGGGCCATACGGACCGCTGACGGTTTTCAGTGTGCCGCAGACCATTTCGGGGTGTTCGGCAAAATAGCTGTTGAGGGAAAGCCCGTCCTCCGTCTGGGTGGTGTGCAGCCAGCTCGCGTCCTGCTCCAGAATGCGGTCACGCTTTTGCAGGAAGATGATGTCCGCCATCGCCTTGGTTCCGGCTGACTTAAAGGTGGAATCCGGCAGGCGCACGGCACCGATAAAGTCGCATCGGGCGTTGATGTACCTGCGCACTTCCTCGCTCTTTTTGTCCAGCGTGCCACTGGTGGTGATAAAGGCGATGATGCCGCCCGTGCGCAGCTTGTCGATGGATTTGGCAAAAAAGTAATCGTGAATCTTGAAGTGCAGCCGGTTATACTGCGGGTCAACCACACTGTAATCCCCAAACGGCACATTGCCGATGACCACATCGAAAAAGCTGTCGGGCAGGTCGGCTTTCTCAAAGCCGGTGATTTGGATGTTTGCTTTCTGGTACAGCTGGCGGGCAATTCTGCCGGTCAGACTGTCCAGCTCCACACCAAACAATCTGGTGGTCGGCTCATACAAATAGCTGTGGCTTTGCCCAAAAAACGCGCCCGCACCCATACTGGGTTCCAGAATCGTTCCGGCACCCACGCCCATTTTGCGCAGGGTGGTGTACATTGCGTCAATGACTTCGGGCGGGGTGTAAAAGGCGGTCAGGGTGCTGCTGCGGGCAGCGGCGTATTCCTCCTCTGTCAGCAGGCTTTTCAGCTCGGTATATTCGCTGTGCCAGCTGTCTTTGTTGGGTTCAAAGGCATCGGACAAACCGCCCCAGCCGGAGTATTGGGCTAAGATTTCCTGCTCCTCACCGTTTGCGTGGGGACCGCCGTCCGCCATACGCTTTTCGATGGATTTCAGGGTGCGGATGGCGGTGATGTTGGCTGCAAACTTTTCGCGTGGTGTGCGCGGGGGTACAGGGTCCTGCGGCGGGATATAGTTGTTCGGCTCATAGGCTTCCTTGAGAGCAATGAGTTCCGCCGCCTGCAAGACCTGCTCGCCAAAACCACCAGATGATTCTTCTGCGGGTTCTAAGACTTCACCCTCAACAACCTCTGCCGCCTCACCGGCGTCCGGTAGATTGGGTAATTCTGGTGCCGCCAGCGCATTGTTTTTAGGGTTCGCCGCCAGCAGCCTTGCAAACTCCCCGCGGTTGACGGCGCGCCCGATCAGCGGGAAATCCTCATCGCGCAGATGCACATCAAAGATGCCGATTTCCTCCACCGTAAAGGGGTGGTCGTTTTCCAGATAAACGGTATCTCCGGTAGCCAGCGGGCGCTTTTCCACGGGCTTAGGCTTGTAGCGCTCCTGATATGCTTCATACGCTGCTTCCGCATCGTCAATGAACTGCGAAAATTCAACGTCCTCAATGCCTTCCTTGGCAAGCGCCCTTGTGCTGTCGAAGCGCGCACTGTCCACAAAGGAGCCGTCAACTAGATACACAATCTCATTGCGCAAGAAGTTGGCGTACACCTGAATTTCGTGTTCGCCGTCCCCGGTGGTGGAATAGGCAAGGTCGATGTGCGTAAGGTCCGAATAATCCGGTGCACCCAGCCCTTCGCGTTCACAAAAATCCGCGATGGTTTTCTCCGCATAGTCTATCTCGGCTTGACGGGCGTCGCGTTTGGCTTTCTGTTCCGCTTCCCATTTTTCATATCCCTGCTTGTTGTTTTCATCCAGATATTTGTCGTTGTGGACCAGCAGATGCAAACGGCGGGCAACCTCGTTCCACGGCAGCAAGCGGAAATGATCCGGAGCGTTATCGGATGCATAGCGCTTGATTCTCAGCCCCTTGGCATCATAATCCAGAAACCCTCTTTCGCCATCTCGGAAATCCCAAGTGCGCCCGCCGATACCGTATTCTTTTTTCAGCCAGTCGGCTTGCTCCTTTACTGTAGGCAATACTGTGGCAGAGAAAAATTCCTGTATGCGAAAACGCCCCTCACAAAAACCGCTGCCCATGACAAGAACATCGACAATGTCCTGCTCGTCGATATGGGTGCCATCATCCTTGATGGGCGGCTGCCAGCTTGCGCGGTGCTGTAATTGGCGGATGGTTTCTTGCTGCTGTTCAGGTGCGGGCAGACCGATTGCGGCGGCAGTTTCCTCGGCAAGGTTGCCGCGCCCCACGCTTTCCGGCAGTTCAATCTCATCGGAAACAGAAACAGCGGAGGGCGATAGCTCGCTCTCCGCTGTTGTGGGTTCGGTATTTACAGGCTCGTCACGATGGGCATCGCCAATTCCGCTGCCTGCGCTTGCAGACTGTTCATGTGCGCCGTCCAGCCCAATGGGTCGTTGTTCTTGTCCGGTGCCGGGTTGCTGACCAGCAGCTTCGTGATGGTCTGCTCCACCTGCTCCCAATAGCGCTGCTCGGTCTGTTTCAGGTCGCTGTACAGCGTCCCGTCCAGCAGCATCTTGTCGTACAGCAGGGAGTGGTTCTCTTGCAGGAACTTCTCCCGCTGCAGACCGATTCTCCCGACCGGCGGTCTGTGCGTTTCCTTCATTGCCATCTTGGGCACCAGATACCCGTTCAGATTCGTCATATCCATGATCCTGCACCTCCTGTTGGTTCGTCTTGCTTACATTCTCATCATACTGTTTCGGCTGGGTCTTTGCAACACTGTCGATGCTCTTGACGACAGCGCCGATTTCGGCAAACATCTGCCGCCCCGCGCGGTTGACGGCATTGCCCAGCGCCAAAACTGCGGATTCGGTATCAAAGCGGTCAATGTCCGCAAAGGCGTCCTGCGGCACGGCGCTGTCGCCCAAACCGCAGCGCACTGCCGCCATATAGACGGCACTCTGCGTGATGAGGTTGGCAAAAATCGCCGTTTGCTCCTGCGGCTTTGCCCATTCCAGCGTACTGCCGATCACGGCATTCTGTAAATCGGCGTCCAGCTGTTTGCCGTGCTGTGCCACAAACAAGGCTGCCTGCAGACCAAAGATTTCCGGCAGGCTCTCGGCATTGTGCTTTTCCTGCAAGGCTTGCAGGGTCGGATAGCGGTTGGCATCGGTGATTTGCCAGCCCAATGGTTTGGCGGCTTTGCCGGCAGGGTGGGTGTCCTTGATGTCAAACAGATACCGCACATTGCCTGCCATATTACCGGTGCCAAGGGACGCTACGCCGCGCGCACCGCGGTTGACCCAGCGCCCGGCAGCACGGTTCCAAGTGTCGATGTCCGCCAGCATGGTGGCACCGGGGCGCTGACTGTAAATAAGCGCCTGATTCGGGAAAGCGTAATGCGTTGTATACGCGGCTGAACGCAAAAACGCCCGCCAGCTGTCGGCATTGTCTGCTACATCGGCAATCGCCTGATGTGCCTGCCGTAAAATATTTTGGTAATTCGCCAATCGGTTTCATCTCCTTTGCGGTAATAAAAAAGCCCTGCACATGGCTGTGCAGAGCTTATCCATTCGAGTAATTTAATTTTATGCGGGGCGGTTGTTACTGCGTTCGCTGCGTTTGATGCCCATAAACGGGGGAACCGAGGAACGGTTCAGCCCTTTTTCGTGCGCTTGTTTCATGGAAAATTCGTGTGCTGCAACCGCATCGATGAACGCACGCTGTTTTTCAGTGGCGTGGTAGTAATCAACCTTATACCGTTTGCATACGGCAAAAAAGACATCCAGATACTGAATGTTTTCCTTAGTCATTCGCGTGACCTCAAGCTCGGTTTTATCCTTTTGCATAAGCGTTCCTCCTTTATGAAAGATAGGTGCTGAAAATCTCCTGTGCGCTTTCGTCAGCAATCATTAACAACTTAGGTATTATATCGAATTACCATAAAAAATCAACAAACGAAATGTGAATGATTTCATGATAGAAAAACCAACAAAGAAAATCCAATTCATTTATGGGTGTATTTTCCTTTGCTGAGCTGGTTTTGTTATCGTTCTTCGCGTACAACGCTGCGTTTCTTGGTTTGTTCCAGCCCCGGCAGCAAGTCATCCACCTGTTTATATCCAATCGGCTCCACATAATAGGCGTGTGCCTCACCGCCCTCATGCGTTACAATAATATCACTGACAGACAAAGAGCGCATCTTTCTGCCGTTGGGGCGGTTTTCCTGATTGTGCAGGCAGTAAAGGCTGTCCAGTGTCTGCCAGCATTCCATCTGCCCGCGGTACACCAGCTTATAGGATGCAGCATTTATATGATCTTTGGTGTAGTCATACCGTAAAAACGCAATCTCACGGTTGTTGGTCTGGTAGATTTCATACGGCAGCAGCTCGTACTTCTTTCTTCGCAATCCCCACGGAAAAATGGTGCCCTTTTCAAAGAGAAGAGGCTGGCTCAGATTCTCCGGAAACAAAACCGGAATGATGGGTTCGCCACAATACAAAGAAGCGTAAATTCTGGTTTTGAATTTCTCTGCATCGACATACGGAATGCGCTCCCGAACGCATCCGTTGCAGTCAAGATATTCGATATAGCCAATGACCGTATCGTGTTTGTTCATCTCGGTGATTCTCCTTTATAATTAACGGCTCAACCTTTCCCAAAAAGAGATTTTACTTCCAAAGCGCTCATCCGGCGGGCGAACCTTGGCAACCGGCAAATCACCGGACAGCATATCCTCTACCTGCGGAAAGAACAGCAGCCGATTATAGCGCTCCGCCTGTTCTTTTGAAAGCCCCAACATTTTGGACTCACTGAGTCCACAAACCAGAAACCGACCGCGTATCGTGCAACCATCTTCCAGTTGTCTGTTGTATTTCAGCCGGCTTTGGTTTTTACTGCACACAACGCCGATTTTCGATGTGCCGAACGGTTTCAGCAGCAAACTGTCGCCCTCGATCACCTCGGAAATTGCCGCCTGCGGGCTGTCAAAGGCAGCCTGATAGGGGCAGTAGCCCGGTTCTATAATCAAAACTCTTGTCATACCGCCACCTCATCGTTCGTAATCCTGCCGCTTGCGGTAGTAGTTTTCCAGAAGTTTCAGGATGGTACTTTCCATCTGTTCGGAGGTACAGCCCTTCGGGAAATAGCGTTCGACCTTGGATACGGCAATCGTGAGCTGCGGTTCGCGCGGCTTTACGCTGGGGGAACGGGCAGACATGATCCCGTGAATCTTGTCTTTCGTCAGAACACTTTCCTTGCTGGCAGCTTTCAGCTTCTGCGCTTGGGATAAGGACGGAGTGCAGCCTTCTTCCTCCATATAAGAGAGAAATTCTTCCTGTTCCTCCGGCGTCAGGTAGCTCAACTCCACAGCGGGGGTGGTCTTGAGTCTGCCGTCGTCCACAAGCTGCATCAGGTCAGGGGTGAGTTTGTTCAGCCGGATAAAACGCTGAACTTGGTTTCTACTTTCTCCTGCTCCTTGTGCTACAACCTCATCGGCACGGAAATTTGTCCCAACTTGGGACAAATTATTTTTTGACGGTCTACCGGCTTTTCTTTTTACCGCCTCCAACTTCATTTCATACGCCTTGGCCTTTTCGCTCGGCAGAATATGCTCGCGCTGGCAGTTGGAATCCACCATCAATATAATGGCGGTATCATCGTCCATGTCCCGCACAATGCAGGGCATAGTGTCCACTCCGGCGCGCCGGCTGGCGTGGCAGCGGCGGTGTCCAGCTACAATTTCATATCCGCCGTCCCGTCGCGGGCGAACGATGGCAGGTGTCATCACGCCATATTCTTTGACGCTGTCCACCATCTTGTCCATTTCTTCATCGTTGCGCACCTGAAACGGATGCCCCTCAAAGGGGTGCAGCTCAGACAGCGGCAGGATCTGGATTTTCTCCAACTTGGCATCCTGCCGTTCTTCCTCAGTGGAAAACAAGTCATCTATCGAGGGCAGTCGGATGTTTTTCGCGAGATCTCTCACCCTTTTCCACCTCCTTTGCCAATGCTCTGTAAGCAACACTCGCCGGGCATTGCTTACTATAACGAAGTACGCTCTCCGATTTAGTAAGGCTTTCACCGACTCTGGTGCAGCGCGGAACGATTGCCTGATAAATGCGCGTGTGCGGACCATAGCTTGTGTGAATGGCTTTGATCATATCCCGTGTCATATTGGTACGATGGTCTGCTATGGTAATCAGGACACCGTCAATCTCCAGTTTAGGATTGATTTTCCTGCGAATTTTACGGATGGTGCCAATGATACTGGCAAGACCTTCGACATCAAGAATCAGCGGCTGTACGGGAATCAAAACACTGTCTGAGGCGGCAAGAGAGGCAGTGACAAGGTTGCCGAGTTCCGGCATACAGTCAATCAGACAATAGTCGTATTGCCCTTGAAATGGTTCCAGCGCCCATTGCATTACGCATTCACGCATAAAGGTATTTGTCAAACTTCGCTGCAAATCAGAAAGTTGAATGTTGGCGGGAATGACATCTACTTTTTCATCGGTATGGATAACAACATCGGGCGGGTCTACCTCGTTGCAGGCAGCCTCAATCAGCTCTTTCAGGGACGCACCTTCGTTCCCCTGCGAACAGCCAAGGTATCGGCTCAGGCTGGCCTGCGGGTCGGCGTCCACCAGCAATACTTTATAACCCATATCTGCCAATGCTACGCCCAAGTTTACAGCGGTCGTCGTTTTGCCCACACCGCCTTTTTGGTTGGCAATCGCTATTGTTTTCATACGCGCTCTCCTCGCTGTTTTTCAATCTTTGACTTGTACCAGATAAGGCTTTCGTTGTAGTCCTTACCTACGGCAGGCAGCCGCTTTTCTACATTACATCCTCGCTCGGCAAGGCGCTTGGTAACCGTTTCGGCAAAGCGCAGCCCCGGCTCATCACGGTCAAAGCAGAGCACCACATTTTTCACCTGCGGATGCTGCTGCAAAAAGTAGTCGATGGGCAGATAGTTCAGCCCGCCCAGCGCCAGATAATGCACACTGCGCCACTTTCCAATGTCCGTATACTGACGCAATGTCGCGCCGGACATAGCATCAATCGGGGCTTCGTACAGCTCCACGGTATCGCAGTCCGGGTTTTCCGCTTGCATCAGAAATCCGTACTTCTTTTGGCTGCCGGTGACATCACCGCGGTAGGTGCCTTGGCAGCCACGCTGAAAAGCAGAACGCGGAACGCTGCCTTCATCCTTGCCCACAAAAACGCAGTTGCGGTAGTTGCCGCGCGTGGTCTGGTACAGGATGCCGCTGCCAACGCAGTAGCGCAGGACCTTAGGGCTGATACCGCGGTGCATCAGGTAGGCAGCAACGGCTTCGACGTTTCGATCCGGGGTAGGAAGTGTAAATGGACGAGGCTCGTGCGGCTTTACAGGCGCTGCCTTAGCCGGTTGAAAAGAAGCAGCGACCGGTGCCATCTCGTTCAGCAGACGAACCGCTGATACAAAGTCCATGCCCTCCACCTTGGTCAGATAATCAATGGCGTTGTTGCCGCCCACATTACGCGAAAACCAGTGGAAGAATCCATTGGCAGGCGTGATGATCAGGCTATCGTGCGTCCGGGTGCAGTACTCGCGATCCGTTTTGCGCACAAGTTCGCCGGGGTGATAGGTTTCCAAATACTGCATCACGGTAATTCGGCGGGCAGCTTCAATGTTCTTTTGGTATTTTCCCATGGGGGTGACCTCCGTTTCTGTATGAAAAAAGCACCTTGCCTACAAAACAGGTAAGGTGCCAAGGATACGATTATTTGTTTTCAGCAGGCTTTTTGTCACTTCAGCTGGCTGAAAGGGGGTGCGGGGGAAAACACAGACGGCACCCCATTTCCCGAAAAAAGATATACTTCCCCCTTGGTGTACAGAAAAGGATTGACGCTGCGACAAAAACGCAGATTGCAAAGCCCCGCCGAATAGAGTATAATCGTTCTATAAGGTAAGGCAGGTGAGCAGAATGCGATTTTTCCTGATGCAGCGCTATCATCAAGTGGCTGTTATTGAAATAGCTGAAAAGACCGGCGACATTATTGATGTGGCAGAGGTTCTTTCGGCGCAGAGGATTCCCCTTGGCGCAAAGCATAGCGATGGCAGCTTTGATGTTCTGTCCCTGCGCAAATGGTGGGCAGGGCGCGGTATCCCGGCAAGCCGTTCCGGGCTGGAGCACGCCTTGGAAACGCTGCATATCCCTTACGCCGAACTTCTGCTTGTCAAATGCAGCGGGCTGAGCCTTTCAGACCAGTATTGGGTCACGCCCTGCGATGCCCCACAGAATTGGCGAGATGTAAATTTCTACGAGAACGACTTTTCTGACGATGTGGGACGCGCTTTGTTTGGCGAGGGGGTTCTCTCGGCACAGCCGGATTTGTGTTCCCCCTGCAATACCTCAGACGGCTTTTTACAAAAGCGCTGGCGCATTGCGGACGGAAAACGAATCCTCTTAAAAGCAGGATCGGGCATTTACAAGCAGGAGCCTTACAACGAAATTGTTGCCACGGCTCTGTATGATGCGCTTGGTATGCCGCACGTTCCCTACTGGCTTATAGAGCAGGGCGGGCAGGTCATGTCCGCCTGCGCGTGCTTAACCAATGACCACACCGAGCTTGTCACCGCCGCCCAATTTATGCGGCTGCTGCCGCAAGCGCGGGGTGTTTCCAACTGGGAACACTTCAACGCTTGCTGCCGGGCTGTCGGAATTCCTGATGCAAGTGAAGCGGTCTGCAATATGCTGGCTGCCGATTTCATTTTAGCCAACACAGATCGCCATTTGGGAAACTTCGGTTTCCTGCGTGATTCCGAAACGCTGGAATGGAAAGGAACAGCGCCCATCTATGACAGCGGCACAAGCCTTTGGCAGATGACGCTCACCCGCGCGATCTGCGCAGAGGCGATGGTTCCGGCCAAACCGTTTGAAACCTCGCAGCAATCCCAGCTAAAGCTGATTGCGCCTTATGTGGATCTACCGCTGGAGCGCCTTGATGGATTTTCCAATAAAGTAGAAGAAATCTTCCGAACAGCCGCCCAGTTTGATGATGGACGAGCCGCGAAAATTGCCGCCGCTGTTAGTGGCCGAATTCAAATGCTTCGATTTAATAGGGCATAATCTGAAATAGCTCCAAAGCATACGGTTTGTGAAATGACTACAAATTGTAGGCAGTTAAAAATTACAGAAGCTATATGTCGCTGCCTAATGCCGATGACAGTCATGCGCCAACTGGTGACAAATTGTCAGCAGTTGAAATAGGGCTATAAAAACAGCGTCCTCCGTTTTACATTCGGGGGACGCTGCTTTTCTCTATAGCACTCATTTGGCGGTGGGCTTTTTTGTAGATTTACCCTGTCGGCTGAATTCTTTCGCAAGGTCAACCAGCTTTTTAGAAGGTCGATAGCTGTCCAGAATATGAGGACTAAGCAGAAAATTCAGCAGACAAGATTTGGGAATCATATACCCACCACTAATTTCAAAGTATCGGATGTAACCGTTATGGCACCAATTCGTCAAGGTGTTATGGTGATAGCCGGTAAGTCGGCTTGCTTCGGCGACGCTCAGCACATCGCTGTAGGGCTGCATTTTCAGGGTAAGAAAGTCCTGAAACTTCTTTCTGCTTTTAGCAGTATCCAGATTTGCCCACTCCCGTAAGGTCAGCATTTTGGGCTTGCCGCCTTTGTTCCAGCTCGCCGAGTAATACCCGGTCGGTGCCGAGAATTTTTCCGGTTGGGATTGACGCTTTTTAAGATACGTGATAACATCTTTTGTATTGATGATGTACTGGCGGGTTTTCTTGCCGGTATCTATGCAGGGAACAAGCCCGCTTGTCAGCAGGTAACGCGCCGTCTTTTTGCTGATATGGCAGATGACGCGCATCTGCTCCAGCCCGATTTTTTCAGGGTAGTTTGCCTTGATTTTTGCAAAGTCGTAACTGTAATCCACTAGAATCACCGTCCATTATTCGAACTCATCAACAGCAGGCAGGGACGGTTTGATTTTTGAGGCAAAGGGGAATTTGCATAAAATTTAGTCAACGCACTTCTGTAAATGCCCATAACAATAAGGAAAATCGAGCTTTTTTGTTCTCTCCTGTTTTTCTCTCCTACATCTCTCCAACGTGCCAAAAATGCCTGTTTTTCTCTCATTTTTCCCGAAAAATCGGCATTTCGAAATGGGTTCGAATTGCGACGTTCTGACGTTAAAAAGGACTTCTTTTTCAACATTTTTCGTCGTAGGTCGGTCGAATCATCTTCCGACAACTTCCGCTTTTTTCCGACAAATACCGTCAGTTTCGATATATACCAAAAAACTCGAAATCAATTTGGCAGCAATGCCACGTGGGTTCGAATCCCACCGTCTGCGCCAAAGACAGCATCCTGCGGGGTGCTGCCTTTTATTTTTGCGGCAAACTATGCAGGGGCTGCAAGGTGGGATTCGAACAGCCCGTGCCCGGCGCTTTGCGTCCCGCCTGACAAAAATGCCCCGGTGGGGCATTTTTAGGGCGCGGGAGAATCCCACCGTCTGCGCCAAGTATCACTACTCAATTCTACATTGGGTAGTGATTTTTTGTTGCTTTGCAAAATCCCCGTACTTTTCTTATAAACATCTCCCCTTTATTTTCAAGTAGTGATTTTCGGGTTCGGTACAAATCATACCAGCAATCGCGGCAAATAGCTATTCACAGAACTACATAAGATTCTTCCCGCAGCTTGGGTACAAATTGACAGCAAAAAGGCGGCACCTGATTCCTCAGATGCCGCCGCTGTTCAAATTACCACTTCTTTATGGGCTGCGCTTTGGGCAGTGTCAGCGTGTTAGCCATCGTCCGGGCGCTCAGGTTCTTGGATTGCGAATCCAGATGCGCGTAAATGTTGGCTGTAGTGGAAATATCGCTGTGACCCAGCCACTCTTGAATCTGCTTCATCGGTACGCCCTCTTTCAGCAATAGGCTGGCACAGGAGTGGCGCAAGTCGTGGAATCGGATCCTGCGCAGACCGTTCTCTTTCAGCAGCTGTGGAAAGCCTGTCGTCACGGAATCCGGCTGGATCAGATTTCCCATTGCATCCACAAATACATAGCCAAGGTATTCTTGGTTATAGCAGTTGCCGCAGATTTTTTGGTTGTATTCCTGCTGCTCTTTGACGGCTTTCAAGCGCTCGGCAATCGGGTCTACCAGCGGCAAGGTGCGCAGACTGGATTTTGTTTTGGCGCGGTCTGCTTCTACCAGAATTTTCTTTCCGTCAATGCGGGTGCTGGTCACGATGTGGCGAATGGTCAGCGTCTTGGCTTCAAAGTCGATGGCCTCCCACCGCAGCCCCATCACCTCGGCACGGCGCAGTCCGTAAAAGGCTGCAAGCTGGATGATAAGTTCCAGCTTATGGCCTTGGGCGACTTCAAAGAGCTTTTCCATCTCCTCGGCGCTGTAATAGCTTGCCATGAACGCCTGCGGCTTTGGGCGGTCCACCTTGTCCACCGGGTTGCTGGCTATCAGGTCGATGCGCACGGCGTATTTCAGCGCCTTGTGCAGATTGGCGTGGAATCGCAGGATAGAGGTGTTTTTCAGCGTTTCCGATTCGTGCAGATAAAAGCTCTGAATCTGGCGCGGCTACAGCCCTGCCAGCGTTACTCCCAGCGGTTCAAAGTAGGGAATGATGTGCTTTCCACATTGAAGCAATAGGACGAGTAGGTAGTCTCCGTTACAGCGGTCCGCATCATTTTCAGCCAATAGCGCATATAGTCGCTGAACGCCATATCGGGGCTGAGTTCGGACACCTGACCCTTGGGAATCGTGAAATCCTTTCGCGTTTCTGCCAGCATTTTTTCGGCGCGTTTTTTGTTGCCCTTGACGGGCAGCCCCGTGCCGATCCACGGCTGGCGGCGTTTGCCCGCCGAGTCCGTGTAACTCAGCACGATGTAATAAAATCCGTTTTTCTCCTGTAAGCGTCCTGCTACCATAGGCATCTCTCCTTTTTTTCAAGTTGCTGCATTTTGGGTTCGGTACAACGATACCAGCAATCCCGCCGGAAAGCTATTCACAGAATTGCACAAGAACCGTCCTGCACATTGGGTGCAAACTGACATCATTCGCGCTCCCGTTCCCGTCTGCGGCGGCGTGGTCCGGGATGTTGCGGCATTCTGTTTTCCCGGTCAATACGGTTGGATTCGCGTGTGCGTTGAATACGCTTGATGGCTCCCTCTGCAATCTTGTCCTCTTTGCGGAGTTCCGCAATCTTGCAGGTCAACGCCATGCGTTGGTCGGCCAGTTCCGGCGAGGCATCCTTTCGGCGCATCTGCTTAACGACTTCCGCCCGCTGCGCCGCAAGGGTTTCCATCTGCTGGGACAAACTCTTGCGGTAGTCCACGATGGCCTGCAAAGAGAGGAACTTGTGGTCGTGAACAAAAGCGTGTTCTGCAAGAATTTTCTCGGTATCTTTCCAGATGCGCTCTAATTCAGGGCGGTTGATGCGGGGCTGCTACTTCTTGGGTAAGATGCCCAGCTGATAACAGTAGTACAGATACAAGCGGTGCATCTGGGATTCACCAAAGAACACATCAAGGAAAATTTCTAGAATGCCTTTTCCTGCATAGGTATCCTTGGGGCGATACCGTTTCGGCGTATACTGTCGGGGCGGGTGTTTCCGTTCATACAGCCTTGGTCCATACAACAGGTAATTTCCGCGCAGTCGGTTATCTATGGCTGCAAGATCGTATTCTTCTCCCAGCCTATATAGGCGCGCGGCTCGTCCGCCATCCCGCGCCCGAATCGTTGCATACTTTCGATTGGGGTCACTGCCGAAAATATACCCTTGCCGATACAGCGCCCTGTGGAAGTCCTCGGCAGTGCTGGCATCCTCACAGGCTTGGTCGATGGCCTCCCGCATCCGGGCGTACCGCGCCGGTTCCTTGGTCTTGGGCTGCTCCACTACCGACAAGCCGTACTCCCGGCACAGCTTGTCGGATGCTGCCCGGAACTCGGCATACTGACTGCGGCGTTGCTCGTATTTCTTGCCGTCCACATAGGATACGGAATTGATAACGAAGTGGTTATGCAGGTTATCCGTATTCATGTGAGTGGCGACCAGCACCTGAAAACGCTTGCCCCAGACCTTGCGGGCCAGTGCCACGCCGATCTCATGGCATTGCTCCGGGGTGACCTCACCCTCGCGGAAACTCTGGTAGGCATGGAGCGCCACCACGCCGTCTGTTTTACCAAAGCGTTCCTGTACAGCCCGCATATCTTCCCACGCATGATTTGCCCTGCAATGGATGCCGGTGACAAGCTGGGCGCTCTCGTTCAGCTTGGTCTTGGCATCATTTTCTGCATAGTGCAGTGTTTGGGCAAGGGCATCGTATTCGGTTTTGTTCGGGTTGGCCGCATAGTCAAGGACGCGCTGCAGACTGTCCTTGATTGCCCAGATCTTAGTTACCGCCAATGAGCAAATCCCTCAAGCGGTCAGCACAAGTGCCGATTTCGGCACATGTTGCTGGTGTACAGCCTTCTGCGATTTCATCCAATTTATCCAGCACATCAAATGCCTCCTTGGGCGGATGCCCGCCCGGTTCATATCCCAGCGCCCGCTGGCGTAAGTATTCCGAAAGTGATAACCCGCATCGTTTAGCCATCAGCGTCATTTTTCGTTTCTCTGTGACGCTGACGCGGACATTGATTCCAACGCTGCGCTTTCTCATGCGCCAGCAGCCTCACAGGGGTTCGGGGCTGTCCCCGTAGGCTTTTCGGCGGGTTGCCCTGTGGCAACACTTCGCCCATGCTTGCTCTCCTTACGCGACCTTTGTGACGCTAATGACGCTGATGACGCTGTTTGTGAGATATCCCATTTGAAAAGCTGGGTTATGTCAATTTCAGCGTCATTAGCGTCATCTGCGTCATTTCCGTCATGGGAGAACTTCATCTGCCGCGCCTGCGAGGTGCGGTGGGTTTCATAGCGGATACCTCTTGGCGTGAACACGGTATCGAAGTGTTCCACTATTTTCCGGGTCAGCTGGTGGGGCAAAACGCCTTCAATATCGGCTGCGGAAAGCAGTTCGGTGGCTGTGCCCTGCCATGTTCCGACACTATCGATGTAGTCGGCCACCTTCCAAATATATCCGGGAACTGCTTTTGTGACAATCTGTTCTGTGCTTTCTTCCTCGTCCAGCATTCAAACGCAGTTTTCTTCGTGCAGACGCAGTGTTTTGTTGTCCATATCGCGCCCGGTCACCAAAATGCTGGCGGTCTGACTCATGCGTTTTCGCTGCATGACCCAGCTGGTATCGGACGCACCCATCAAGCCATTGGAACCTGCAATCTGCTGGAACGGATCGTCTGCGGCTTGTTTGCGTGGATCAGCAAAATGCAGATGTTATACTTGTCCGCCAATGCCTTCAAAGCGCTGATCTCCTTGTAATCGCTGGCATACATACTGTTGTTCTGGTCGTTGGAACGAACCTTTTGCAAAGTATCGATGACGATCAGCCCGGTGTCCGGGTGCTGATAGAGGAAGCTGGTGAGCTGTTCTTCCAACCCCTGCCCGATGCTGCAGCATTCCGTCTGCATGACCAGCCGTTCGGGTGCTTCTTCGCTGCCCACAAGCTGGAGAAGGCGCTTCTGCAGGCGGTTGAAGGTGTCCTCCAGCGAGAGATAAAGCACGGTGTGCGGCTCTATTTCGCGCCCCCACATAGGCTTGCCCTGCGCGACCTGCAAGCACAGCCACAGGGTCAGCCAGCTTTTGCCCGCTTTGCTGGGGCCGGCAAACAGCGCCAGCCCTGCCGGGAGCAAATCAGGAATGATCCACTTGACCGGCGGCAGCGGCGTGGAGAGGAGTTCTTCGGCAGAGATCGTTTTTGGAAGTTTTTCATAATTCATTCGCATCGTCCTTTCTGTTTTGGTATATATCCATTATCTCATACTATCGTCTTTTTGTGTGTAGTAAGTTTTATTCTCCAGTGTTAAGTTGTACGGCTCACGCCGCCCCACAGCCCCACAAACGCGCCAGACGGCGGGTGTTCTGGCTGTTTCGTATCCGTGTGCTGCGTGTGGCATCTGCCCCACACCGGGCGGATTTGGGCGATTACTGCGAGTGAATCAGAACTGATTCACTTTTATGCCTTACGCTCTGGAACGTGAATCAAATCTGATTCACTCCCAATAAATTCCCCGAAAGTATACGGTTCTGATTTCCTACTTTTATTAGACTGGAAAACGTGAATCGGTTTTGCATACTTTCGGGATAACATTTCGATTTACAGCTGCATTTGCCCACCTTGCCCCAGCTGTGGGGACGATTCGCAAAGCTACCGTTCGGCTGCAACGGCATCATGGGTATTTTTACCCCAGCCAGGTTCTCTGCCTGCCGCCCTCATTGTGTGAACTGTGACTGGACGGAAGTATCTTTACGACCACATCTGTCATTGCGCTCCACTCCGCCACGGAGTGTTTACCAGAGATTGAATCGCTCGTGCCCGGTGGCAGTCATGGCGCGTACTCTGTTTGCGCTGCCGTACTCGTAAGTTGACGGCAATGCGGTGAATGTACCTTGCTTGTCGGATATGCAGTTTTCAAGGTGCCGAATCTATTTAAGACGGGGAGGTGCTCTTGCCAGAATCAAGGCAGCTCCTACGCGCTCACGCGGGTCTGACCGCACGGACTTTTCAGAACATAATTGATCACATTGATTTTGGGGATTTTGTAGGCGTTTCCCAGCCGGATGCAGCTGATTTCGCCATCCCCCAGCAGGTCATAGGCTGCATGGCGGCTGATGCCCAGCATGGCTTGCAGATCCTTGACCGTTACAATGTCCGGGTACTCCGCAAACATGAGCTTGTACATTTCTCTGATTTCTTTACAATCCATTCGATCACCATCCTTGAATTTCAACTTTCGCATATTTGCGATGCGAATGTAGGATGCTGCGCTTTTATGCGAATGTCAATGGTTTTCGCAAAATTGTTACTTTTTTCTTGCGCTTTTATGTTATGGTGTGGTACAATAAGGAAAATCCTGCAAAGAGAGTGAACTGAAATGAACATCGGAGAGAAAATCAAGCGCATCCGCCAACACCGCCGCATGACCCAGAAAGAGTTGGGCGAGTTGGTCGACCTCAGCGCAAACCGCATTGCGCAATACGAAATGGGTTACCGCGTACCAAAAAAGCCCCTGCTAAATCAAATAGCAGAGGCTTTGCGTGTTTCCCCGTTGGCACTTTCCGATGGCGGAAACGGCCCGGCGAATGATATTCTGGAGCAGCTTTTCTGGCTGGACGAGGAGCAGCCTGGCGTTATCAAGCTGGTGCCCACCGAGCGCGGCACAGCGCGGTATAATGCCAACCCAGACCTTGCGCTGCACTATGATGACAACGATAACTGGCCGCCGCGCTCCCCCGTGGCGATGTGGTTCGATGATACGATTCTGGATGATTTTTTAAAGGATTGGGCTGCAGTTCAGAAGAAGTTGTATGCTGGGGAGATTACGCAGGCAGAGTATTTTGAGTGGAAGATTATGTGGCCGGAATAATGTATAAGCGACTATGAATTGAAATTGGCAGTCGTTAATTCTACTTGAAAGGACTTGCCATACGCATGTATTTTAAGCATTCCCGACCGCCATCTCAAATATCGGAAAAGAAGCCACCGAATAATAAAAAGTAGAATGAAGACATGAGAGAATAGCTTTCTTGTCGTGTACATTCACAAAGATTGAAAAGTATGTTATTATATATTACATTAATAGATTTAAGGGGGTGTGATGAATGTTCAACATTGCAGGAATCGACCTGCTGGAGCAGGAGCTTTTAGATTACGAACACACCCTCCTTGAGATTTTGCTTCAAGACAAGACCACCGAGAAAAACATCATTTGAGCAGCTGATGATTACGTGGAACTGGGAGAGCAATATGGCTTCAAAAAAGAAATTCTGCCGGAACTCGTCACAGGCAATCGGGACAGTCTGATTCAGCCTCGTGTAGAAAAAGCACGGGAGTATCAGACAAATCGCTCCCGCGATAAGGCTGAAGTGTTCACACCAAGCTGGATCTGCAATGTGCAAAACAATCTGGTAGATGAGCAATGGTTTGGTCGGAAGAATGTTTTCAGCACCCAGAAAGGTATGACACGGAAAGCCGCCACTGACAGAATCACTTTTCCGGATGACAGCCAGCACACATGGCAGAAGTATGTGGATGCACAGCGGTTGGAAATCTCCTGCTGGGAAGCGCTCTATCTGGTGAGCTGCTATGATACTGGTGACAGGCGAAACAATTCCTATTGCCAAGCGAATCGGCTTGCTCGACCGTAAACTGCGTGTTGTCAGTGAAAACACAGAAACTGAAGAAGAATGGTTTGCATGGGCAAAGCGGGCGTTCCAGAGCATCTACAGATTTGAGCATCAGAGTGACAGTCTGCTGCTGGTACGTGAAAAAATGTTTGTAAATTGAAAACTATTAGACAATTGGCTTATATAGGAGGCGCTGTAAAAATGGACGAGATAAAAGAAATAAACTTTAATGAAACGGGGGATATTATTGACACACTCTCGGGAAAAAGTTTGAAGGACACCCCGGAAGAAAGAGTGCGACAAAGATTTATTGGGATTCTTCAGACAGACTACGGCTATCCAAAGGCAAATATTGCAAGGGAGGTTCCGGTTCAGCAAGGTTCAAAAATTTTATTATCGACTGACGAAGCTGAAATTCGTGCAGATATTGTCGTTTACGCGAATAAAAAAGCTTGTTTAGAAAGAGACCAAGGAAACATTCTTTTTGTTGTTGAGTGCAAAAAGCCTACGGTAACAGAAGGATATGCCCAACTAGTGTCTTATATCTACAACACCTCTGCAATTGGTGGCGTCTGGACGAATGGAGAGGGAATGTATGTCTATAAGAAGCGAAGCGGAGGTGAAATTGGTTTAGATGAGATCCTTACACTGCCACGCTATAGAGAAAGTTGGAGTGGGGGCGATTCTATCCCCAGTAAGAGTAGTTTGCCAAGGCCTCATAATGTAAGGTTTCTTCTTTCAGCCTGTCATAATAAGCTTTACGGCCGAGGCATGGAAAACGAAGATTTTGACCTTGCAATGGATATGGTTAGGATACTTTTGGCAAAAATTCAAGATGAAACTGCGCCGGGCGATTTTCCTCGCTTTTGGATAACTGAGCGAGACTTTCAAACGGCTGAAGGCAGAACACATGCAGCTACAGAGATTCAGAAATTATTTAGAGAATATGCCAATCAATTTCCAGATGTGTTTGATCCATATGAAAAAATACAGGTAGGTGATGATTGTATTGCAGAAGCCGTAGGCGTATTAAAAAACTGGAGCCTCGCCGCACGAAATGATGATGCAGATGATTGGGATTTAATGGGTGAAACCTATGAACAGTTTACACATATAAATCTAAAAAGACAGCAAGGGCAATTCTTTACAAACCGCTTAGTAATAGATATGATGGTAAAGATACTAGATCCTGAAATTGGGGAGCACACATTAGATCCTGCTGGTGGAAGCGGTGGCTTTGCCACTGGTATATTCCGTTATTTGAGAAGAAAAGTTATTTCAAGAACTACGCCGAACTCTCCTGCAAGAGATCGTCAGCTGAATATTATTAAAGATAGCGTCTATCTTATTGAGATTGCGGCAAGACTTGTTAAAATTGCCAAATGTGCAATGCTTTTAACTGGTGATGGACAGTCAGGGATGACAAGAGGAAATTCGCTTGATCTATATGAAAACTTAGATCCCTGGATTGTATCAAGATGTATTAAGGGAAAAAGCAATGCACCATCGGTAATTGCTACAAACCCTCCATTTTCCGGACAAAAGATCGAATCACAGATTTCTGATAGATCCATCTTGAAGCAGTTTGAATTTGGACATAGCTTTCGTAAAGAGGACAATGGAAATTTTGTTTTTTCTCATGCAGACAATGATATTCTTATGCATCAGGCCCCGGAGTTGCTTTTCCTTGAGAGATGCATAGATTGGCTTAAACCCGGTGGAAGAATAGGGAAAGTTTTGCCTAAAGGAATTCTTGACAATATTAGTTATGAGGCATACCGAAACTGGATTTTTAGACATTGTGAGCTTATGGGAGTAATTACTCTTCATAAAGATACTTTTCAACCAGATACCGGAGTTCGGACATGCATTCTTATCTTGCATAAGCCAGAGACTGGAAAAACGCCAAAAGGTGATTATAGTATTTTTATGGCAATGTCTCAACGGATCGGGCAGGATTCAAAGGGAAACTCTGTTTTTGTTCTTGATGGCAATGGAAATAGCACAGGTGTTTTAAACCATGACTTAAATGATATTGCTGATGCGTTTGTTGACTTTAAAAATGGAAGAGAACATAAAAAATCGGAATATATCTTCACGATAAATAAGAGCCAGATCAAAGATCATATTAATATAAACCCACAGCATTATTCTCCGAAACTTAATACTGCACTAGACAATGTTCTGGCGTTTGACAATAAAGAAAATTGGGCGACAACAACGGTGGGACAGTTAGAAGCGGGAATTCGGATTTATATCGGACCCCGTTGGAATTCGTCAACAGTAAAAGTGGATAATCCATCAGAAACTAACACACTGGTACCGTACTTGACGGCGAATGCAGCGTTAGAACTGAGACGCTTTACCATAAAATGGCTCGACCCAAGTAAAGCAAATTTTCATCAAAAACAGTGCATGGAAATGCTTAAAGTGAACGAGGGCGATATTTTAATTTCACGATCTGGAACGATTGGAAAAGTGACATACGCGACAAAAGATCTAGCGGAAAACTATATAGTAAGTGATGACCTTGTAAGAGTCCGAGTGAAAGATCCAAATCTGAGAGCGTATCTCGTAGCCTACTTTACTTCTGCTACAGCATTATCATTAATGTTGCTTGATGAATATGGTTCTGTTCAACAGCATTTACAACCGCGGCATATCCAGGAAATGCTTATTCCAGTTCCATCAGATTGGAGCTATGCAAAAAAAATTATCGATGCCGGAAATGAATTTATCCACGCGATGGAGTGTATGTCTGTGGCAGATAAAATGGTTCGAGAAGATGGACTTGATGTAATGCTAAAAAATGAAGTGGCTGAATAAAGAAGCGCCCGCATGGAAAATAGTACGGATGTTAAAGTTACTTAGTAAATTCCCACAATTAAGGATACAAAATGTCACCCATTAAGCACGACCAGTGAATTGCCGAGAATTTTAGCTACTTTTGCAATTCTAACAAGGAAACTGGTTTGACCCCGTGATGTGTGGTAAAAACCTGCATCTGAGCAACATGTTTGGAGGTTATCGCTTCCTTATCGAGTGGTTTGACACACAAGATGTTCTGGATGAGCTGCGTCTGGTTGATTAGGACGATGTGACCGAAGATATTTTCCTGAACCCGGATGCTCGGATTCAGAAATGAACTCTAAATCCGGGTCATATCTGCTGCATATGGTGTACAGCCTATATGCCATGAATAAATAATTCATTATGGAGGAATTATGAATATTTCACCAGATGACTTTGAAAAATTGGGGATTGATGAATCCAATTTGGATGAAAAAGCGGAACAAACAACATATAAAATAAGGTATGTTGCCCGATATGTAAGGCAATGGGTGAGAATAGAAGCGAACCGAAAAGAAATTCAGCAGATTAATTTTATAGACTGTATGTGCAACGCGGGAGTCTATAAAGATGGTGATGCCTGCACTGCACTAGAAGTTATAGAGGATTTTAATGGGCTTGCAAAACAATTTCCTTCCAAAAAATTTGTTGTCTACCTGAACGACATCGACAAAGAAAGAATAAAAATTTTCGACAAAATATATCAAAAATATATTTTACCTCAAAAAAGTTCGAATTTGCAAGTGCATTCAAAGAACAAGGATGTCAACGACTATTTGGATATGATTGCAGCAGACTCCCAAAATAAGCAGGGTCTTTTTGCATATGGAAAGTGTAACCTAATATATGTTGATCCTTATAATTTCGGGACGGTTCAAATTTCTAAACTTCATGCTATTTTAGAAAATAATTACTGTGAGTTGCTTTTTAATCTCTTTACTAGCGACTATGTGCGAAATATTGCTAAAGATACCGGTAGAATTCAAAAGTGTTTAGGAGGATTTAAACCTGCAACCAAGGACGAATTTATAAATTGTGTTACAAAGGAACTGCACGTCGGTCATGTCAAATTTACTTTTTCTTATTCGTTCCATACTATGAAAAACGTTGAGTTGTATCAAATACTTTATGCAACACCCAGCATTCGGGGATTAGAGGTTCTAAAGGATAGTCTATGGGATGTTTTTGGCGGTGAAGAATTTCATAGAAACCATGTGCCGAAGACTTCAGATGTGGAACAGATTTCGTTTAGGAAGAATGCATCAATCTCCAGCATTGAGGTCAGATATTGTCCAAAGTTTTGCAGTCCGGTTGTCTGTTCAACGAAGTTTACCAGAAATTTTATCTGATCCGTGATCTCTCCCTGATGAGCCGTATCTACTGCGAGACTCCCGCCGGTAAATTTCCGATACAGCTTTTCCAACGGAATAAGATCATAGCCATCCGCGAGAAAATCAGCGCTTTTACAGCCACTGTAAACTCGGTCTTTGTATTTGATTTGCGAGTACTCATAAGCCACAAAGGGGTACTTAACGGTTGACTTGCCTAGCAGCGCGGAAACAATTGTTTCCGCCAGCCCCTCATACCCCATGTGGTCAGCCTTGTACCAGTATCCATAACATTTCCATTTCAACTGATTTCCCTTGGATGTATGGTTCAGCGTTTCTTGTGGCTCAAGCCTGCTTAAATCAATCATTTCCATAGAGCCCTCCTTACGCAGCGATGTTACGGATCATCTGCACCCATTGGTGGTCCCCAGCCATACGCCCATTGGTCTTTTCAATAATCAGCAGCGGATCAAAGAAAGGAACGTCCATCTCCCGGAGTATGTCTTTCAAACCGGCTCGGCTGGCGGGGAGGCATCTTTCTTTCAAAAATTCCTCAAAATCCGCCCAAGACGGATTTTCTACAACGCCAAACGCCCGCAAAGGAATTCGGTCGGTGTAGTTCTTCATGAGGACAACTTCGTGCTTGAAATCAATGTCGATGACCGTACATAGCTGCTTACCGTTCATGAAATTCATCCGCATGGTAAAATCCGGGTCCGTGCTGAAATGCTCGGCGTTATAGATATACTTATATATGGTCTGGCGCGACACGCCGAACTGTTTCGCAATCTCGGTGTTGCCGATGCCTTTTCTATGCAGTTCCAAAACCTCTACGGTCTGATCGGGGGTAAGCTGCGCCTTGCGACCCGCATTGCGCGGATTTGGATTATTGATTTTCAGCATGATATATCCTATTCGACACTACTTCCCGGATATAAGGGCGAACCACCGGCCCGGCTGCTGGAAACAGCTCCCACTTCCTGTACCACATTGTTGGCAGTACCGCCGACGCCTTGAGAGCATCGCCACGGTGTGTATCATGATTGCTGACCCTTCGCTTGAGGTATGTGTTCCACGCCACCTCTCCCGGACCGTTAAGCGCTCCGCTGCCTATCAGGCAGCATCATGGCGTCAGAACAGCCGGGGCGCACCTGCCGTCGCTCCTTGGGTTGCGGCAAGGTCAGTTGTATGTAGCCGGTGATTCGGATATTCGGTTGCCAAGGTGCAGAAAAGGGGGAAAGAGGGCTTTTTTGTCCCTCTATATAAGAACAACGCGAAAAATCAAAAAAGTTCGAGAAAAATTTTCGATTTTGGCAAAATATTTTTTCGGGCTACACGAATGGTGGTTGCTTGTTTTGCCAACAATCCGGCAGACACATATGATGTGATTCTAATGGATGTCCTGATGCCTAAAATGAATGGGCATCAGGCGGCAAGGGCAATTCGTGCAATGAGCAAGGAGCGCCCAGACGCTGCGAAAATTCCAATCATCGCACAATCTGCAAATGCTTTCAAGGAAGATGTACAGGCATCCTTGGATTCTGGAATGAACGGACACATTTCAAAGCCATTCAATATAGATGCAGTGACCACTGCAATAAAACAAAATATAAAGAGATAGCAGATTGAGCAACAATCCGATAACTATCAGAGCATCGTTCAAGGTTTATTTGGACGGTGCTTTTTCTATGCCCATTTTGCAGAGAGGAGGTGCGCTATGGCGGCAGGAGAACACGTTGATAGCAAAAATATTAAGAAACATAAGAATGATGTTTCCGTCTGACGGAGTTGATTGATCCCACCGCCAAGATAGTGGCTCACTAATATAGCAAAACAGACAGCTTTCGTCACCCGTTGCGCAGAAATGCGGCTTCGGTGGAAAGCTGCCTATTTTTTTGCTAGATACGATTTCTTACTCGGTCATCTCTGCATCGACCAGATGGTAGTCCATATATCCGTTTTCTTCGTAGGTCTGGAATGTGCCAACGACCGTGATTTCTGTTCCCCGTTCGGGATAGTCGGCAGGATAGTTATGCTCGCCCGCGAGGACGAATTCCAGCCCCTGCGAGCAGCAGGCAGTCGCGTCCATGATGATGCAGGCCGTGTACACCGCGCCGGTGTTCGGATTCTCATAGACCGCAAACTGCCCATTCATTTTGATGCGCTTTCCGAGATACCGATCCGGCTCGTACATCATGTTATAGACCTCGGAGTAGACCATCGTGCTGCTGAGCGTAGTCAGATCGACATCTGGTTCGCCGGAGGCCTGTGCCGGTTCATAGTCCGGAAGCGCTTCGGCGGGCTGCATCTGCTCCGGTTCCGGAACGGATGTTTCCGGTGTGGTTTCATCCGAAGCAGGCTGCTGCTCCGGAATTGCAGTCGGCGGAGCGGTCGTTTCGCCTGTGGCATTCGCCATCTGCTCCTGAACGACCTGCTGGGTCGCACTGCCCTGCTTCGATTTGGACCGAATCGTCTGATCGCCGCAGGCGCAGAGGGAAACCAGATAAAGCGCGACGGCGAGAATAAACAAAGCCTGTTTCATGTGCGGATACCTCCCAAACGGGATATTCCCGAGAAAATCAGAAATGCAAAAATGTCCACGGCCACAATAGTCGAGCCGACCGGCGTTCCAGCTAGGATGGAGATCAGAATGCCCAGTGTGGCGCAGCAGACGGAAAGGACGGCCGCACAAATCGTCACCGCACGGAAGTTTTTGTAAACCCGCATGGCAGACAGCGCCGGGAAAATAATAAGGGCGGATATGAGCAGTGAGCCGACGAGGTTCATGGCCAACACGATCACAACGGCGATCGTTATGGCAATCAGTAAGTTATACAAATCGGCCTTTGTCCCCACAGCCTTTGCAAAGTTTTCATCAAAGGTCACAGCGAAAATTTTGTTGTAGCAAAGAACAAATACCGCCACGACCGCCACCGACAGCACCGCGCACAGCCAGACCTCGCTTTTCGTCAGGGTCAGAATAGAGGTCGAGCCGAACAGCGTACTGCACACATCGCCGGACAAGTTTGTGGATGTGGAGAATAAATTCATCAGCAGATAGCCGATAGCAAGTGCCCCCACCGAGATCATGGCGATGGCGGCGTCGCCCTTGATCTTCGTGTTCTGCCCGGTACGCAGAAGCAGCACGGCGCTGATGATTGTAATGACCATGACCAGCGGCATTTCGTTGGTGATTTGCAGCACAGCGGCAATCGCCATGGCTCCGAACGCCACATGAGAAAGTCCGTCACCGATGAAGGAAAACCGTTTCAGCACCAGCGTTACACCCAGCAGAGAGGAACAGAGCGCAATCAGCACGCCGACCACCAGCGCATAGCGGACAAAGGGGTACGCCCAATAGAGGGTCAGTTTTTCCAAGATTGTGGTCATTGTTCATCACCGCCTTTCTCTGCGGCAAATAGCCGCCCTTGCGGGCTTTGGAGATACTCTGCCTTTGTTCCGAAGAAAACGGTGTTGCCAATATGCAGAATATGGCTGGCGTATTTGACTGCGGCGGCAATATCGTGAGAAATCATAATAATGGTGATACCGTCCCGATGGTTCAGTTCGTCGATCAGACGATACATTTCCGCTGTCACTTTGGGATCAAGCCCGGAAACAGGCTCGTCCAAGAGCAGCATTTTTTGTGTGGCGCACAGCGCACGGGCAAGCAATACCCGCTGTTGCTGCCCGCCGGACAACTCTCGATAACACCGCTTTGAGAGCTTATCAATCTGCATTTTCCGAAGGTTTTCTTCGGCAAGCTGTTTTTCTTCTTTGTTATAAAAGGGGCGGCTGCCGCAGCGCCCCTGACACCCGGAGAGAACGATCTCTCTCACGGATGCAGGGAAATCCTTTTGTACGGCGGTCTGCTGCGGCAGGTAGCCGATCTCATTTTTCCTCAGCCCATCGCCTGTCAAAATTCTGCCGCTGATGGGCGGCTGCAAGCCAAGGATCGTTTTCATAAGTGTACTCTTACCAGAGCCGTTTTCCCCTACGATGCAGAGGTAGTCGCCTGCAAAGACTTCAAAGCTGAGATCTTGCAGAACGGACTTCCCATCATAGCCGACGCGGAGATTTTGACAAGTGAGCTGAGCCATAAACCCACCTCCTTAACCCAATGCTTCTTTCAGCACGGACAGGTTCTTCTCCATCATGGAGAGGTAGGTCGTACCGTTTGCCACATCTTTAGAATTGGTGGACTGCATGGAATCCATGGTCAGCACCTTTTGATTTTTCTCAGCGGTGTTCTGGACAATGGTTTCGGCAATTTTATGCTGTGCGCCCTCAATGGTCAGAACGCAGGGCAGTTTCAATTCATCCACCTTCTTGGCAAGGAACGAAACGGTCTCAAAGCTGGCTTCCGTTTCGGCGGAGCAGCCCACAAAAGCGGCATAGTAGCTCAGACCGTAATCGTCCACCAGATAGCGGAACGGGAAACGGTCGCCGAACAGAACGGTCTTATAGGTCGCAGCGTCCACGGCAGCCTGATATTCGCCGTCCAGCGCAGAGAGCTTTTCAATATAGGCAGCGGCGTTGGTAGCGTAGGTATCCTTATTGTCGGGGTCCAACTCCTGCAAAGACTTGGAAATGGCATTTACAAGAACCTCCGCGTTTTTCAGAGAAAGCCAAACGTGCTCGTCCTTTTCTTCCTCATGCTCGTGCTCTTCGCCTTCTTCATGCTCGTGGTCTTCGTCCTCGTCGTGGTCATGACCTTCCATGTGTTCGCAGATCTCTTCGCCGGTCATATCAGCCGGGAAGAAGGTAGGCCAGGAGTTTTCGGGATCGACGATCGCGTCGAAGCTCTCGTTGCTCATCCGGATGTGGAAGTGTTCGGCGGCCGGTTCGATCATGTGGTCGTTCAACTCAATGTAGATCGGCGCGCCGGAATCCTTGTCCTCCGCCTCAAAGCGATACATGGCCGCCTTCGTGCCGGTAGACCAGTTCTGAATGTAATAGCCGACATACTTGTAGTTAGAGCCGACCTTCTTGCCATCATCGTAGGTGAACTCGATGTGGTTGCCCTCAATATCGATGTTGGTAATGTCCGTTTTGTAGCCGTTCTGATAGTAGGTCTTGTATTCTTCGGCGGTCATTTCGCCTTTCTCTGCCATCGCTGCAAACGCATCATCCAGCGTTCCGTCCGGCACAAAGGGATAGGCAGACTGCCAGTCGCCCGCCCAATCAGACAGGCTTCTGTCCTGAACCTCGTCATCTTCAAAGGTGGAGACTTCCTTGCTGTGGTCATGGTCGTGATCGTGCTCTGTTTCCTGCATACCCTCGACCACTTCTTCGGTCTTGACGCTGTCGCCAAGGACATCCAGCAGGTTGATGACCTTCATGTTCTTGTTGGTGGCATTTTTCAGAGCATCGTCCACCCAGCCGTCGGACTCGCCGCCCGCATAGATGAACAGGTCGCAGTCGGAGATTTTGACAATATCATCGGCAGTGGGCTGATAGCTGTGCAGGTCAACGCCGTTATCAAGCAGCATCGTGACTTCGGCGTTATCGGCTTTGTCACCTAAAATCTCACGCACCCAGTCATATTCGGGGAAAATGGTGGTGACAATGCTCAGTTTGTCGGTTTTGTTGGTATCGTTCTGCTTTCCGCAGCCGGCAAGAGCGCCGACGAGCATCAAAAGCGCAAGCAGCAGCGCAGTTATTTTTTTCATAGGGTTTGTTACCTCCAGATCATGATAAGAACTTAAAAATGGGCACAAAAATACAAGGGTAACAGCAACGCCGCAAAAGCCTATCCGAAAACAGATAGACTACACCCTTGTAAAAAGTTCTTATGTTTAATCTGAAAGTTTGACCTTGAGAGAAACCAGCGTAAAGGTACGGGCAACCTCTGTGCAGGAGGGAATGATCCGGCACAGAATATATAGAATCGCCGCTACGGTAGCTGCGGCGGAGCCGGCAAGCCCAATGCTTTTGAGCAGGTTTTCGCAGACGTTGATCTGATGGCAGATGGCGCAGTCCACGCCAGTACAGTCATGGTCGGATTCCGCTGCGATATAGGCAACAGAGGACAGCATAACAAAGGCCAGCACTACGGCCAGCAAGCCCGTCATAAAACGAAATTTCTTTGTCATGGTCTGTCCTCCTTTTCAATCGTTATTTTCCCTTGCAGTCCGAACAAGTTCCATAGAGGATCGTGTCAGTCGTGTCCAACATAAACTGTTCGCTCTGCGCCAAATACTTTGCGAGCAAAGCTGCGTTACCATCTGCCATGTGAAAGGTCTTGCCGCATTTGATACAGCTCATGTGCAGCGCACCTTTGCAGCTTTCGGCATCAAGGTATTGATAGTAGACCTCGCGCGTGCCGCTCTTGCTGCTCCGACGCACTTTTTCCTCTGTCTCTAACTGTGCAAGGTTTCGATATACGGCGCTCAGGCTGATTTTTTTATCTGCCAAAGCGTCCTCAATTTGCCGTGCGGACAACAGCTCGTCTGGGTGCTGGCTCAAATAGGCAAGCAGAACCTTTCGCTGCCGCGTGCTGTAGCTATGCAAGTCACCGCACCTCCAATTTGCATTTCATTCGCAAATATTATAATCCAAGAAAGCAAGAAAGTCAATATGCGAGTTGTTCGCAAATTGCAAGTTTTCAATGAACACAGCTACCGCGAAAATCAAAACCACTTTTACTGTTGCCCAATATGTTTGACTGCATATTTTAGGACTACAATTTCTGGATGTTGGAGTTGCCACTTGTCCGGATGCAGGAGACGCTCGGCAAGGCAGGGTTTACCCTTTCCCATTCGAGTAAATTCGATATCATTGTAGAATATTTTGTCGAACGAGGAAACTATAATGTGTATGAAATCAACGAGGCACTGTTTGCCTTTGACCAGAGCTTGATCGGAGCATAAGGACAAAGAAATGTCGCTTTCCATGCGACTACTTCACAAAAGAAAATCGCTATACTATGGCTGTAAGGTGCGAAACCGAGCATCCATAATCTTTTGGGCGGACAAGCATCTTTTAGAGAAAGGTCAAAAGGTTCGGCAAGGAAGATGGACCGCATCCCTTTGCGATACCGCTTTCGAAAGATTACAGCTTCGCCCCTTAACAAAGACTTTAAGTTAAATCTGTTATACTGCAACAGTCCCCTCAAAAATACAGACAGGAGAAAAAATTGACCTATGATGAAAAAAAGATATTTCGCTATTCCCATTCTTGCAATCGCACTGCATTTTTTTCTGTCCAACCTGTTGTATTTCCTTGTGGAAAGACTTGTTTTGGATGTTTTTCATATCTCCCCACAGCAATTTATGAAATACTCATATTGGGGCGAGATTCTGATTTACGCCGTCCTTATCCTCGTATTCTTCACCCTCTATAAACTGCTTTGGAGGAAAGAGATAAGC
>ERZ791802.785-NODE-785-length-29104-cov-11.042618_pt1 | contig 29104 bp, 17 predicted proteins | sample MGYA00510308_ERZ791802 | MGnify/ENA primary metagenome ERZ791802 (study PRJEB30046, sample SAMN00792028) | human gut metagenome | study: EMG produced TPA metagenomics assembly of the A metagenome-wide association study of gut microbiota in type 2...
GCTGCCGGATTCGATAAGATTTTTGTGGAAACCGTCGGTGTGGGACAGAGTGAAACGGCTGTTCATTCGATGGTGGATTTCTTCCTGCTGATTCAACTGGCGGGGACGGGGGATGAATTGCAGGGAATCAAACGTGGTATCATGGAAATGGCGGACGGCATTGTGATAAACAAGGCGGACGGTGATAATCTGGAACGTGCAAAATTGGCCGCTACACAATTCCGCAGCGCTTTGCATCTGTTTCCTGTACCCGAATCGGGTTGGACGCCACAGGTGCTGACCTATTCCGGCTTTTATAACATAGGTGTCAAGGAAGTGTGGGACATGGTCTATGCCTATATGGATTTCGTGAAGAAGAACGGTTATTTTGAATACCGGCGCAACGAGCAAAGCAAATACTGGATGTATGAAAGCATCAACGAGCAACTGCGTGACAGTTTCTATCATAATCCGAAGATTGAAGCGATGCTTCAGGAAAAGGAACGCCAGGTGTTGAGCGGCAACTTGACTTCATTCATCGCCGCGAAGAGTTTGCTCGATACTTATTTTGAAGATTTGAAGTAAGGATACCGGTAAAGCTTGGTGGCGGGAGCCGCTTGCTGAATAAACTTTTTATCTTTAAACTAGAGAAAATACGTTAAAATTTTCGTTTTCATGTAGGACTCTATGCTTTTTGCGTGTATTTATTATAAAGCGGAAAGCATAGATATAGATACATGGCATGAATAATTTTTATCGACTTAAATACCTTATGAACAAAACCTTGTTAACCGGTCTTTTGTGCTGTACCCTGACAACACAAAGTTTTGCAGGCCAACCATTAGAGGGCTTCACGTATGCTTCGGTGAGTGCTCCGGCAGGAAATGAGTGGGAATCTCCCGAAAATCTGGCATTGAATAAGGAACAGCCGCATGCTTATTTCTTTTCATTCCAGAATTTGGAAAGTGCACGTAAAGTACTGCCCGAGAACAGTAAGTTCTGGCAATCGCTGGATGGTGACTGGAAGTTCCATTGGGCACCCGATCCTGATGCCCGCCCGAAAGATTTTTATCAGACAGATTTTGATGTTACTTCGTGGGATGTAATCCCCGTGCCGTCCAGTTGGAATATTTATGGTATTCAGAAAGACGGAAGCCAGAAGTATGGAACGCCTATTTATGTCAATCAACCGGTTATTTTCCAGCATAGTGTGAAGGTGGACGACTGGCGTGGGGGAGTGATGCGCACGCCGCCTGCCAATTGGACTACCTATAAAGACCGCAATGAAGTGGGTTCGTTCCGCCGCGATTTTGATATACCGCAGGATTGGGACGGACGGGAAATCTTTATCAGTTTCGATGGGGTGGATTCTTTCTTCTATCTGTGGATTAACGGCAAGTATGTGGGCTTTTCCAAGAACTCACGCAATACTGCTAATTTTAATATCACCCCGTATCTGCAAAAAGGTAAGAACACGGTGGCTGCCGAAGTATATCGCAGCTCGGACGGTTCGTTCCTGGAAGCGCAGGATATGTTCCGTTTGCCGGGCATCTTCCGTACGGTAGCTTTGTATTCGGTGCCTAAAGTTCACTTCCGCGACTTGGTGGCTACTCCCGATTTGGATGCGGCTTATACGGACGGTTCTCTGACTATCAATGCCGATATTCGTAATTTGGATAAGAAAGCGGCCAAGAATTATAAAGTGTATTATTCTTTGTATGCCAACAAGCTCTACTCTGATGAGAATACGTTGGTGGATGGTGTCTTGTCTCCTGTGATAGAGAAGATTGAGCCGAATGAAACGGGTCGGATTCAGACGGTCTTTAACGTAAAAGCTCCGAATAAATGGTCGGCAGAGTTTCCGTATCGCTATACGTTGGTAGCCGAGCTGAAGGACAAGAAAAACAAGACGATTGAGACGGTTTCTACGATTGTGGGATTCCGCAAGGTGGAAATCAAGGATACGCCTGCATCGGCGGATGAGTTCGGGCTTGCGGGACGTTATTATTATATCAATGGAAAAACAGTCAAGCTGAAAGGGGTGAACCGCCATGAATCCAATCCGGTGGTGGGACATGCCATCACCCGTGAGATGATGGAAAAAGAGATAATGCTGATGAAACGTGCGAATATCAACCATGTGCGTAATTCGCATTATCCGGATGATCCTTATTGGTATTTCCTGTGTAATAAATACGGCATTTATCTGGAAGATGAGGCGAATATCGAATCACATGAATATTATTATGGCGCTGCTTCCCTTTCTCATCCGGTAGAATGGAAGAATGCGCACGTAGCCCGTGTGATGGAGATGGTACACGCTAATGTGAATAATCCGTCTATCGTTATTTGGTCATTGGGCAACGAAGCCGGGCCGGGTAAGAACTTTGTAGCTGCTTATGATGCGTTGAAGAAGTTTGATTTGTCCCGTCCTGTGCAGTATGAACGTAATAATGATATTGTGGATATGGGCTCTAACCAGTATCCGTCTATCGGCTGGGTACGCGGTGCGGTGAAGGGAAAATATGATATTAAATATCCTTTCCATATTTCGGAATATGCTCATTCGATGGGTAATGCCTGTGGTAATCTGGTGGATTACTGGGATGCGATGGAGTCTACCAATTTCTTCTGTGGTGGCGCTATCTGGGATTGGGTAGACCAGTCTATGTATAATTATGACCCGAAGACGGGTACTCGCTACTTGGCTTATGGCGGTGACTTTGGGGATACTCCTAATGACGGGCAGTTTGTAATGAACGGCATTGTATTTGGTGATTTGGAGCCGAAACCGCAATATTATGAAGTGAAGAAAGTATATCAGAATATAGATGTAAAAGCGGTTAACCTTGAAAAAGGCATATTCGAAGTCTTCAATAAGTATTATTTCAAAAACTTGGCGGATGATTATCAATTGGTGTGGTCATTGTACGAGGATGGAAAATCGGTACAAACCAGTCAGCCGATGGATATTAATGTAGCACCCCGTCAACGTATGCAGGTTACGCTGCCTTATAACCAAACTCTTAAAAAGGATGCCGAATACTTTGTAAAAGTGCAGTTTGTCCTGAAAGACAAGATGCCTTGGGCTGCTAAGGATTTTGTGATGGCGGAAGAACAGATTCAAGTCAAAGCGGCTACTGACCGTCCGTCAATCAGCGAAGTGGTTGCTGGTTCAGAAGAACTGAAAAGCCTTATTGACCCTAAAACAAGGAATGTTCAGATAACAGGAACAGGCTTCGAAGTGAATTTTGATTCACAGACCGGAAGCATCTATAACCTGACTTATGGCGGTGAGAAAGTAATAACAGACGGGAATGGCCCGAAACTGGATGCTCTCCGTGCTTTCACGAATAATGATAACTGGTTCTATCAGCCTTGGTTTGAACATGGCTTGCACAACTTGATTCATACAGTGAAGGAAGTAACGGTAGTCGGAAAAGATAATACCGTTATGGTGAGCTATACGGTAGAATCTCAAGCTCCGAACGGTGCACGCATCAAAGGCGGCACAAGCTCCGGTAAAAATAGCATTGAGGAACTGACAGACCGGAAGTTTGATAATAACGACTTTAAGTTTACTACCAATCAGATATGGACTGTTTATCAGGATGGTTCTATCGAGTTGCAGGCAAGCATTACTTCCAATCGTTCGAGTCTCGTTCTCCCTCGTTTGGGTTATATGGTGAAAATGCCGCAGCAATATGCAGACTTTACGTATTATGGCCGTGGCCCGATAGATAATTATGCAGACCGCAAGACAGGGCAGTTCATTGAACAATATACCAATACCGTGGCCGGAGAGTTTGTGAACTTCCCGAAACCACAGGATATGGGTAACCATGAGGATGTCCGTTGGTGTGCATTGACCAATCAAGCCGGTAAGGGTGCTATCTTTATTGCTACCGACCGTCTGTCGGCTTCTGCTCTTCAGTATTCTGCTCTCGACCTGATTTTGGCTTCACATCCTTATCAGTTACCGAAAGCAGGTGATACTTATCTGCATTTGGATTGTGCGGTTACCGGATTGGGTGGAAACAGTTGCGGTCAGGGCGGCCCGCTCGTACATGACCGTGTATTGGCAGACCAGCATAATATGGGCTTCATTATCCGTCCTGCGAATAAGGCGGATTTGACTGCTATTGCCAATGTCGCTCCTGCCGGTGAAATACCTCTTTCCATTATACGTGACCGTGCCGGTCGGGTAGAATTGAAGTCTGCGAAGAAGGATGCCGTGATTCTTTATTCATTGAATGGAGACAAGAAGGCGAACAGGTACACAACTCCTGTTCCGATGCGTGATGGGGGTACTATAAAGGCATGGTATGAACATGACCCGAGAGTAAACGCTACGATGACATTCGAAAAGATAGAAAGTATCCGTACGGAAGTGGTATATGCCAGTAGTCAGGAATCGGGCGATGGTGATGCTTCCAACCTGACGGACAATGACCCGAATACCATTTGGCATACCATGTATTCTGTTACGGTAGCCAAGTATCCGCATTGGGTGGATTTGGATGCGGGAGAGGTAAAGGAAATCAAAGGATTCACTTACCTGCCACGTCAGAACGGAAATAATGGTAATATTAAAGACTACTCCATTCAAGTCAGTATGGACGGAAAAGAATGGGGAACGCCCGTTAAGAAAGGAGCCTTTGCCAACAACTCAAAAGAAAAGAGAGTATTGTTCGACAAACCTGTAAAAGCACGTTATATCCGCTTTACTGCGTTGAGTTCGCAGAATGGGCAGGATTTTGCGTCGGGAGCAGAACTTACGATTCTGGCGAACTAAAAGGCTATTCACAGCCATTTATCCTCTTATAAATAAAAAACACCCACGCTACTGTTCAAGATAAATGTAGCGTGGGTGATTTCGTTAAAAAGGGAGTTTTGACAAACTCTCAGGTTTTATAATTCTTTCCCTATCTTCTCGAAATCTGCTTTCGACTTACTTTTAGTTACGATATATACCCCCAGGAATACAAGTACGATAGCCACTCCTTTTTGCCAACCGAAACTTCCGATTCCCATGATAATAGCAGCAATAGTAGCCACAATCGGCTGCATATAATTGTACATGCTGACAACAGTAGGACGAAGTAGTTTCTGCGCAATCATAATGCAGAGATAAGCGAGGAAGCTGCCACCCAACACCACATAAAGCACTTGTACAATAGCAATCGTGGAAATAGAGGCCCATTGGATAGTGGAAATATCATAATAAGAGAACGGTATATAGCACATAGAAGCATAAACGAACATCCACTTATTGATAGTCACCGCTGAATATTGTTGTGACAATCCCTTGAATACAGTTAAGTAAATGGAGAAACTGATCTGTGCAACCAGGCAAAGCAAGTCGCCAATCAGGCTTCCGTTGCCATTATTTCCCGCCTGACTGCTTATGATAAGAATAAGCGCACCCATAGCACCTACAAAAATCCCCAGTACTTTCTTATTCGTAATCGGTTCTTTCAGATAGATGGCAGCTACAATCATAGTCACAATCGGTAAAGTCGTTGTAACAATCGAGGCGTCGATAGGTGAAGTCATCGACAGTCCGAAAATAAATACTCCTTGGTTGAATACTAAAGCAAATAGGGAAGCGAAGAAGATTTTAAGCATATCCCGATGATTCACATGCTCCTGTTTGCAAAATATAGAAAGTAACCAAAAAGCGGCTGCTGCACCCACCATACGAAAAGTTGTAACGGAAAGGGCGGAAAACTCCTGAAGAGCCGATTTTCCGATAGGAGCCATCAACCCCCACATGACGTTTGCTGTAAGTGCAAACAGATGGCCGTGCAGATTTTTACTTTTGTCCATGTTGATAAGACTTAGTTTATAATTTTCTTATAAGAATAACATTCGAAATGAGAAAATGATTGCAAAGGTAGTCTTTATTCCCATATTAAAAATCACAAGCTTTTGATAAATGATTAAAAAACTCTTTGAAAATTTGATGCTTTTAATAAAATAATTACTTTTGCAATGTATTGCCACTTTCAAGGGGGCAGTGGAGTTTTTGAAAAGCGTTTTTAATAGGTAATCTTTAACATCTTTTGAATTTCGTAAATTCTGATAAGGGGTAAAGATGAATAATAAAACAGATTCCCACGCTTTTCTTATATCTAATAATAAGGGTTGAATCAGGGGAATTTATAGACTGGAAAACACCTATGGGAATACTAAGCTTTATTGCTACGCTCTTTTGGGGAATACTGGCGGGAATGGCAGTTGCTGTACTCGTCATGTATTTGATAAATGGACTGATGGGTACTCCCAAATGGTTGACAGGAATAATAGGTATTTTTCTCTTCTTCTTTCTCTCTTTTCAATTTACAGCAATTATTGGTGCGGCAAAGGTAAAAGGAGTAATGGCAGACATTACGGTGTTGAGCAACACAGTTAGCGGCAAGGCGGACTGGAGCGCTATTGAAACCAATTATCCTGTTTTAAAGCCTTATCTCGATAAAGTAGGAACGAAACTGGATGAAGTGACGGACAAGAAGACTCCGGCACTTTCTCTCGTTAATAAAATAATCAATGGATTTATGTGGCGACGTGCAGCCTGGGCATTAGGCGGGGTGGTTGTATGTTTCATCGTGGCTGCCGTGCCGGGGATGACTGGAAAAGGACGTAGCCGGCAGCAACAAGGACGACGCGGCGCATCTGTCCGTAACCGGGTTTCTGCGCCTGCGGGGCGACCGCATCGTCCGCCGAGAAGATAAGGGGAGAATAAAAACAATTATAAATACTAAATGATATTATGGAAACATTAGACCCGAAAAGTCCTAACCACATCTTGGTGGGGTTAGGCGGTACAGGCGGCAAGGTACTGAAAGCCATTCGCAAACGTCTTTATCAGGAATTCCCTAATGATGAAGAGCGCGATAATTTGTCTATCGGTTTTGTGTATGTAGACTCTACGCGTGAGATGATGACACCGGGCGATCCATCGTTCCGTGTGATGGGGAAAGATGCTTCGTTTACAGAAAGCGAGTTTGTGGACATTAAATCTGTAGATTTAAAGCAAATACTCGATAATGTTTCCAACTATCCCGGATTGAAAGGCATTGTGAAGAATGGTGCTTCCATGAAGAATACGTTGGGTGAGGTTGGACAGGCTGCGGGACAGAAGCGTCGTGCAGGCCGTATCCTTTTTGCTGCTAATTGCAATAAGTATCTTTCGGCTTTGAAGGGACAATACAATAAGGTAAAGTCCATTACCAACAAAGATGAGGTTAATATTCATATCTTTACCGGTTTGGCAGGTGGTACCGGATCGGGAGCTATTATCGATGTGATTGCACAGACACGTGCGCAGGAGACGTACAAACATGCCGATATCATGGTTTATGCCATGGTTCCTGAATTGGATATTCCTTCAGGATGCCAGGCGGGACGTTATCATCAGAACGGGTATGCGGCATTGAAAGAGCTGAGCGCGCTGAATATCGGACGCTTCCTGCCATCGGACGTTATCCGTGGTGACGAGCATATAGAGTTGGATCTCACTCCTAACAAACAGTTCGGATTGATGCTTTACTCTAATGTGAATGAGAATGGGGTAGTAGTCAATTCCTTTACGGAATTACCTCAACTATTGGCAGATACGGTTTACTTCCGTCTCTTTCTGGAAGAAAAGCATGGTACGACCGATGACCTTCTGCGTTCTTTCAGTCTGGAGAATATCAATGACTTCTGCGTGGAATATAGCGAAAAATCAAAAGGTACGGATAAGGAACGTGCCCGCACAAAGGCTATCAATACATTTGGCATCAAACGCATTATTTACCCGGAGAAACGTATTCTGGAGCATATCACTTACACCGTAGGAGAGAGAATCCTGTGGCAGATGCAATATAATAACTTCAAAGATGATTTCGGATTCGTACAGGAATCGGTTCGTAAGGATTATCGTGAACTATATATCAATGATAAGAATCTGCGCGACTGGATGTTGGATGACAGCCATCTGATGCTGGAAGAAAAGATTTTCGATACGGACAAGTATTGCAGTAAGATAGAGAACTTTTGGAATGATATAACGAACAGTTATTCTTATGACGACGCCAAGGCAGTAGACCCGGAACCATTGAGATTCCTCGAAAGTATCTGCTCGGATACGTATAAGGGTGCTTTCCGTAATAAACAGGGAGTAGAGGCTTACTATCAGGACAAAGGCAATGACTTGTTATTGAAAGAACAGGCGCAATATATCATCGAACGTATAGAAAAGAATCTGTACACCAAATGGTACGAAGGAACTCTTTCACTGGAAGACCTGCTGAATATCTGCGATGCAGTGCTGATTTACATCAAGAACCGGAAGGAAAAGATAGAAAACGACATTGCCGGAGTGGATGATAAAATAAAGGTAAACGAGGAAGATGCCGATGCCAACAACTATGACTACAACCACTTGTCACTGTTGCAACGTGCTACCGGACGTTCACCCCGCCTGTATTCCGATCATCAAATGATAATGAAGGATCTTTATACACTGCGTACCCAGCGTGTAGCTTATGAATTTGAAGGAAAGCTGTTGGGTAAACTACGTGCTGCGTTCGAGCAGTTCAGCGCGGAAGTCAGCCAGTTTATCGGTGTGTTGCTGGTGTCGATGGATGCTGCTGAAAAACGTATTTCCGACCGTAACAAGAATACAAAAGGTATTGCAGACCTGTCAAGCGCTATTGTAGAAGTCAGCGAAGATGACAAAATGCTTAAACTTGAGCAGACATTGATTTTGGATAAGAACCAACAGGAAACCTGGGCGGGAAATATCCGTAAGGCTATTGCGGGAAATCGTTCCTATGCCCACTTCAATGAGTTGGCCGCTACGACTTCCGAAGATACCATCTTTGATGTATTCGATGCCGAACTGAGTCCGAAAGTACGTGAAAAACATGATCAGGATTACCAAAACGATAAGATTCTGGGCTTGAACGTCCTTCAACAATTACAGAAAGTGTTATTGACTGATACTGATATCCGTAATTTCGCTTCTTCCGTTATTAATCAGAGTGGTACATTCTTGAAACTGGATGACGGACAGCTTTCGAAAGCATTGAACAACAATGAGAATCCGGTATCCCATCCCGAGTCAATCAACCGCAAGACGATTTTGATTTCGATGCCTACCGACGAAGGAAACGACTCTCTCAAAGCGTTTGCCAATAAGCTGAAAGCTGCTTTGCAAGGTGCTTTTGGTAATGCTACACCGGGAAGTACGATCAACTTCAACACTTCGGATGAGCGCATGAATGAAATCACAGTGATTTCTATCCGTTACTGTTTCCCGATGCGCGCCATTGCCTGGTTACCGTCTTATGACCGTGCGTATAATGATATGGTGAACAACAAGAACGAACTGGCTGCCAAAGAAGCCCGTATTCTGCTTCATTGCGAGGGAGACGGTACGGAACTGCCGGAATTGATGGGTGAAAAGAAGATTGCGCCGAAAGACTTCATCCCCTATTTCTTCGTAGCTGCCGCTAATGATATTCTTGCAGTACGCGAGAACGAACGCGAAGAAAAAGGTTGGTGTACGGTGACTGCCGATGAATGGGGGGCTGAGATGGTAACACTTATTTCACCCCAGTTCACTGAGATACTGACAAGTGAAGAACTGACGGAAGAGGTTCTGGACACTATCAAGGAGAAGGTGGACGACATTCTGAAGAACCCTGACCTGAAGATGAGTGACCGTGCCGCTATGGTAGAAGGCGTGAAAGTAGTAATGCGCGATTACGTAAGTAAAGAGTGCTCCAGCCCTACATCACCCAAATATCAGCAATATAGCGCTGAAGCAAAGAAAGCATTGGAATTAATCAATAAGAAATAAAATAATTATGGCAAGACCCAGTGACCGTGACAGATATAAATATGGTATCTGCACGAATCGTGACAAAGGCGGTGAAGGAACCCCTTGTCCCAAATGTGAAAGCAAAGAAGTACAGAAAGTAAGAGGTGGACAAGATTTCGTGTGCGACGAATGTAAAGAGCCGTTGCGTATGGTTCCGCCACCACCGGATGGCCCGAATTGGAAGTTGATTATTGGTATTACTGCTGCCGTGGTGGTACTTGGTGGCGCAGGTATCGGAATCGCCCTTAGTGGTGGTGACAAAACCGAAGAACAATTGGTTGACGATACGACAGGCGGCATTGAACAAGTAGATGGAGCAACCGATGATGACGGCATGGAAGTAGAAGAAGTAAACGTGACCGACATGACGTTTATGGAAACTGCACAGGACATGAAACTGAAGAAGAGCGAAACCAAACAGTTGAATATAGACTGTAACCCCGGCAATGCGAATGAAACCGTTACCTGGAAATCAGGGAACGAAGCTGTGGCGACAGTATCTCCGAGCGGCGTCGTAACAGCCGTTGCGGCAGGTAAGGTTACTATCACGGCTGTTGCAGACCGTTCGCAGACGAAAGCCGAGATAGAAGTTACAGTATCCGATGGCGGCAGCACCGGCACCGTAACAGACGGTGGCGCAACCGGCGGCATTGTAACGAAAGACTTGGGTTATGCAGTCTACAAAGGCCGTATGAAAAATGGCTTGATGAATGATGACAACGGAGTGCTGACATTCAAGACCACCCATATCATAGAACCACGTGACGTAAAGAAACGTGAAGCTAAAGCAGGCGAAAAGGTAGTTGGTATCTTCGAAGACGGTCATCTCACTACCGGTACGTGGTATAAGAGCGATGGAAACAAAGAAGTAATCATCCCGTAATGAGGAATCCGGCTACTCAAATAGTCTATGCGGTTCTTTTGCTGTTCCCACTCATCACGTGGGGACAGCAAACAGGAAAATGGGGAAACGGGAAACTCCGTCAAACGGTAGTTTCCATTTCTTCCGATGTTCCTTTTGCCACGGCAGCTTACGATTTCACCGAACGCTACCTGACGGAATTGCAAAGAATGTCCGTTGCCGAACGCAAATCGAAGATGGAGCGCGACAATGTGCAGATTCAGCAAGGCGGACTCGACCTGCTGAACCTCATCAACGAACAGACCTCCATGAACTTCTCCGAAAGAGAAAACCGTTATATCGTATCGTTTGTGAATGAATCCTTCCTTCTGATCGAACTCTCTTTCCCTGCGTCATGCCAACTGCTGACCGGAAAGAACCTGAAAGAACTGGAAGCCGGATTTGTGAAGGAATTAGCTTCTTACAGCTATATCCCTTCCACTTCCCAACCCGACCGGAAGGAACTTAAAAAGCTGACCGGAGACTATTATGTAAGAGTAGGAGACACCTATTACGTAGAGGAAATCAACGGAAACCTTTACTTTGAAGAAAAGAGCCGCACGCTGCGTCCGGTGTTCAGCATGAACCACCCTGCCGAGAGCGTATTCAATCTTTTCCTCAGTGAAGATACTCCCTGCAACGCTCTTGTAAACCTGACCGTGCGCCAGTACGGACTGAAAAGAGAACAGATGGAACTGCCCGTCCATTCATTGATGGCTTATATGAGAAATCAGGGATGCGCTCTTTATGTCGGTATCGAGGCTTTGGAAACCAACGTGGTGAAGGCTTACGTATTTGCGGTGAATACTGTCTTGAAGTATAATCATGTGATGAGCGTGGAAATACCCTATTCCCTTCTTAGCGAAGGAAAAGGAAAGATAGAGGGTGACATCACCCTGTTTGTCCCCACGCATAACCTATCATCGTTATTTGAAGAACTGAATTGGGTAAACACTACCCCCAAAAGGCAAATTAAAGTAAAATGAGAAAGATAATTACTTTGTTATTGTTTTGCGGAGCATATTGCAGCCTGATGGCACAGAGTGAAGCCGAAACAAAAGCGCAGATTAACAAGATAAAGCGCTCGCAGTCCTACCTCTCCGCCGAGGCCACCATGCCTACCGAAGAAGAGGCCATCCAGCAGGCTAAAGAGTTGTTGGTGAGTGAAATCAACGACTGGGTAGCTAGCAAGCGAAAAGGTGGCGAAGTAAAACAAGTCGTTTTACAAGATATCAATACGTGCACCCAGCGGATGGATATGAAGCGCGGGGTGAGAACACGCGCGTTCGTATACGTGAAGAAGAATGAGATTGTCCTCATCTACGGTGAAGGCCAGATCATGCTGAGTGAAGAAGAGAAAGGTGCCGATTTGCAACCCTTGTCTGAAATATCGGAACCGATAAAAATAGAACCTGTGAAGAAATCCTCTAAAGACGAAAAGATGGTTTCGACTGTAGAGAAAATCAATCCTGAACAGGAAAGCCTGAATCAAATACTGGCAGCACAAAACATGACGGATATGAAACAGATTTTCGCGTCGCTCAAAGAGCAGGACAGAATCTCGTATGGAGTATACGCTCCGGACACTGTGGCCGAGCAATGCTACCTGCTATTTTATACCCGCACGGGCGAAGTGAAAGGAGTGGTGAAGAAAAACGGCAAAGAACTGAGCAATGTCCGGACGAAAGAAGCTACGGACATAGTGACTTTCAGCGGTTGCGGAGCCTACTGGTTCATTCTAAAGTAACAAACATAAGTAGAAAGAGAAGAAGATGAAAAGTATAATTTTGAGTTGGGCACTGGTAGCGGTTTGTACATTGACGACACTATCCGTGCGAGCACAGGATGTTGTGAGTCTGGAAATTGTTGACGGTTTGTATAATGACGCCTTGAAAGCCAAGATGGAAAGAAGTACGAGCGTACTGTTGACAGAAATAAACAGGGCATTCAAAGAAAACAGAGCGTTGAATCTGGCGTCATTGGGTCTGACCGATACGGCGGAACGGGGACTGAATGCTTTGTGGGAGAACACTCACTTTTACTGTGATGATTCCGAAGTAGTGCAGTCATGTATCCGTAATGGAAACGGTTATCAGGTGCGTCAGATACCTTTAATGATAAAGCCGGTAGACGACACATTGGACGATGAATATCAGGAAGCGGTGGTTAACTACGATGCTAACGGAAATATAACGCGCTTCAATTTCACCCTCAGCACCACAGTCTATCAGAATGTGATGAAGAAAGGGAAGACAGTGACTGAAGTTGCCCGCCGTCAGGAAATCCTGTCCTATGTAGAGCAGTTCCGTACGGCTTATAATGAAAAGGATACCACTTTTTTAAGAAACATCTTCAGCGAAGATGCATTGATTATCACCGGAACAGTGACCAAAGTCAAGAAAACCGACGGTGCGGGAATTACCTATAATAAAGTGACTTACAAGAAACAGGGCAAGCAGGAATATATCAACAACCTGAAGAAAAGCTTTGCCGCAAACAAGTGGATTAACGTCCGTTTCGACGAAGTGAAAGTGGTAAAACACCCTAACCCGAAGATGGAAGGCTTCTATGGAGTAACCGTACACCAACTCTATGCCAATAGTAGCGGATACAACGACGACGGTTATCTGTTCATGTTGTGGGATTTCCGCGACAAGAATCAGGTGCAGATTCATGTACGTACCTGGCAGCCCCGTTGGATGAATACAGCAAAAACAGAAGAAATCGCGCAGGAAGAAATCTTCACTCCCGGCGATTTTGTAATTGACTTATAAACTTAATCAGACAAATGAAACAATTATATCGTTTTTTATTATTGCTGGGCTTTGCGCTGGTGGTAGGTGTGAAGGCAAATGCACAAAGAGTATCTTTTGTTGAGCCTAAAGAAGACACATCTCTCACCGTCAGCCCCAACCGGGTAAAAATAGTCGTTCACTCCAACAGCGACAAGATGGAAATGTCGCACAATATGGGGGAAGAAAGAGGAGTAAGAACGAGCAATGACGACGGAACTTACTCTTATACCATTGATTATAATTTCCCCGAAGATTATGATGAAGATTTTATGAAATCCACCTTTCTTGTCAGATTACCCGGCGGGCAGAAGGAGTTTATGCTCATATTGCGGAAAGGCAAAGGATTCTCCGGAACCTTCAACGAAAACTTCACTATTACAGCCGAAAAGAACAATGACGGACTTTTCCCTGCATCCAAGGCGGCAAAGGTCACCTTCCTGTCGGATATGAAGAAACTCAATATCGAGTGTAACGGCAAACCCTGTTTCGTTGAGGGAAAAGCCGTTCCCGCGGACGGATGCAACATGACTGCCGCAGTGAGCAATGAAAGCGGCGTGATGAACGCATACAGCATCGAATTCTCACTGGACGAAGAAAAGAAGACACCGACCTTTATCAAACATCCGGTTTTCAAAATCAAATCAAACTTTACCAATGAGATTGAAGTCGACCTTGGCGGAGACTTGCAATATAAAAAGTCATACAGCTATACGGTTGTCAGCAATATAAAAGTTATTGAGAAAGAAGCATCCTTCGAAGAAGTACTTGCCAGGGCGCAGGCTAAAGAGAAAGAATCCGATTTCTTTGCGGCGGCCAATGCCTATCAGGATGCCCGCAGCCATATAGACTGTCCGGTAGACCGGAGAAGCGAACTCGAAGCCCAACTGGGCAGAATGAACTCCGCCCGCAGATTCCTTCATTATGCCGAGAAGTTTGAAAGACAAGGCGCAAGAGTGGAACGCAAGGAAGGCTTCACAGCCGACAGCGTATTTATCTACTACCGTGGCGCTATCCGCAGCTACAAGAAAGTGCTCGAATACGCTCCCGGCGCAACCGTATATGCTCAACGTGAAGACGCACTGGAAACCAAACTGAAAGATCACCCGATGAACAATAAAGTAACAACTGTCACCGTGAAATATCAGGAAATCACCGGAAAGCATCCGAATGGCGGCGGAATACCTATCTACGCTTCTTATACCTCTGAAAAGCCCAAGGCAAGCAGTGACGATAAACCCCTCGGAACTACGCGTGGCGACGGCACATTCCGACTGGTATTCAAGACTACGCCGCCACCTTATCTCTATTTCTTCGGAGACAAGAAGTCTTACGCGATAGACAGCACGACAACTGAAATCAATTTCTAATCAAAATCTTCTATAATTAAACATTTAAAACATTGTTACAATGAAAAACAAACATCTGTTATTAGCTTTCGCAGCTATTCTTGGATTGGCCTTTGTGTTTCCTAATTCGTTAAGCGCTCAGAAAAAAGAGAAGAAGAAAAAGGAAAAGAAAGAATTTGTATGGGAACTGCCGGATCCCTCGGGTGATGAGAACATAGACAACTATCTTCTTTCTTGCGATACCTTGTATAACAAGATAACGACATACAAAGACAGTCTGTCGCATTACAAGTATCAGGAAGCGGCTTTTACAGTGAACGGCAAGAACTATCTCTTCAAATGTATGATTGACTCTGTCAACAACCAGTTCCTGAGCTACGGTATGGGACGCTGGCAGGTGGCACAAGGTATTATGGCAGGAGCAAATATTGTTCTTGACGCTACTACCCTTAGTCTGAAAACCGCCACCGCCGCTTTGTCTCTCCCCAATCTGGGACTGAAAGCAATCAAATATTTCAAACCCGTGAAGGATCTGGGCCCTCACGTGATTGGCATGGGGCTGAAAGAAATTCCTGCTATCAAGAAAGAATGCCAGAACACCATGCGTAAGTATGGTAATGCAAAGAAAGCAGCTATCCAGCCCGAAAATCTGGACGTTGCTGTCCGCGAGCATCTGATCGCCGAACTGGGCATCGACAATAGCACCTTTGATAAATGGTACGGCAAATATATCTTCGTCAACGAAGATATACAGGAAGCTGCCGAAGGCACGGAAAACCAAGTCGTAGAAAAGACGGACGAAGAAAAAGACGCCGGCAATAAGCTGACCGATTATAAGAACTTCGGAGTTGCCGACCTGCCGGAAGGACAGGCCGAACCGTCAGACGAGGAAGAAATGAACCTCCTGAGCTAATCCGAACCGGAGAATTGTTCTTATGACCCGGTCATAAAGAACAGCGAAAACAATACGAATGGTGCACGTAATATGGATAAAATAAGAAATCCATATTACGTGCGTCATTCTTTTTATTTGTTACCTTTACTGAAAACTGCTGTAAATGTGACCCGATTGTCATATGATTTATTTATATTTGCCTTGATTAATACTGAATATTATGGAACAACAGGCTAATTATATCCGTCGTATCGAAATCCACGGACTATGGGAACGCTTTAATATAGGATGGGATTTACGTCCCGATGTGAACATTCTTTCCGGCATCAACGGAGTGGGGAAGACCACCATTCTGAACCGTTCCGTCGGCTATCTCGAAGAACTTTCCGGTGAAATGAAAAGTGACGAAAAGAACGGAGTACGTCTTTTCTTTGACAATCCCGAAGCAACCTATATACCCTACGACGTTATCCGGAGCTACGACCGTCCCCTGATAATGGGAGACTTCACCGCCCGCATGGCCGATAAGAACGTAAAGTCCGAACTGGACTGGCAACTCTATCTCCTGCAACGCCGCTACCTCGACTACCAGGTCAACATCGGCAACAAAATGATAGAAATGCTTTCCAGTAACGATGAAGAAGAACGTCGCAGGGCTGCCACCCTGTCCATAGCCAAACGCCGTTTTCAGGATATGATTGACGAACTTTTCAGCTACACCCGCAAGAAGATAGATCGCAAACGTAACGATATTGCCTTCTATCAGGACGGCGAACTGCTGTTTCCCTACAAACTTTCTTCCGGCGAAAAGCAAATGCTCGTCATCCTGCTCACCGTACTCGTGCAGGACAACAGCCATTGCGTACTCTTTATGGACGAACCGGAAGCCTCTCTTCATATAGAATGGCAACAAAAACTGATAGCCATGATACGTGAACTGAATCCGAACGTACAGATCATCCTGACCACCCATTCACCTGCCGTCATCATGGAAGGCTGGCTGGATGCCGTGACGGAAGTAAGTGATATTTCAACGGAAGCGAACGGATTTAAAGTATCCCCCGCTCATTAATCATTAATCACTAATCACTAAACCGTTAATCACTATCTACATGGCAACTTCACTACGAGATAACCTGACTTCTTCATACTTCAACGCAGCCCACAAGCTCTACTCGAAGAAAGCCCGTCGTCGCATCATAGCTTACGTAGAAAGCTATGACGACATCGCTTTCTGGCGTACCCTGCTCGAAGAGTTTGAAGATGACGAGCACTATTTCCAGGTGATGCTTCCCTCGGCCAACTCCCTCGCAAAAGGGAAAAAGATGGTTCTCATGAACACACTGAACACAGCCGAACTGGGAAGAAGCCTGATAGCCTGCGTAGACAGCGACTATGATTTCCTGTTGCAGGGCGCAACCAATACATCCCGCAAAATCAACCGGAACAGATACATATTCCAAACCTACACGTATGCCATTGAAAACTATCATTGCTTTGCCGAAAGCCTGCATGAAGTATGTGTGCAAGCCACATTGAACGACCGCTTCATCTTCGATTTCAATGCCTACCTGAAACGGTATTCCGAAATTGTATATCCTCTTTTCCTGTGGAACGTGTGGTTCTACCGCCAACGGGATACCTATACTTTCCCGATGTACGACTTCCACACTTATACTGCCTTGCGGGAGATAAGCATCAAGCATCCTGAAAAGAGCCTGGAAGATTTGCAGCGGCGCGTCAACCAAAAACTGTCGGAACTGAAAAAGCGTTTTTCCCGTAGCATCAACCAAGTGAATGCGCTGGGTAATGAACTGAGAGAATTGGGGTTGATGCCGGAAACCACCTATTTATATATGCAGGGACACCATGTCATGGATAGCGTGGTCATGAAACTTCTGACTCCCGTATGTACGGTGCTGCGCCGGGAACGTGAACAGGAAATCAAACGATTGGCCGAACATAATGAACAATTCAAGAACGAACTGACTTGTTATCAGAACAGTCAGGTGAATGTGGAAATCATGCTGAAGAAGAACGTAGCTTACAAACGGCTGTTCCACTATGACTGGCTGAGACAAGATATACATGAATATTTAGAAAAAGGGAAATAAAAACTAAAAAGAAATAGAGAGAAAACAGTTTATGGAAGAAGTAAAAGAAGTGATAAATACAGTGCCTGTTGCACTGGTGGATGGAGAGACGCAAGATATCGGTAATGCAATGATGCAAGGCGTGAACGATACCTTGTTGTCAATGGGAGTGGATGAAGTGTGGGCGGATAAGATTGATAACTTTATCATATTACTGATTATCATTGGTGTAGCTCTGTTGGCTAACCTGATTTGCCGTAAGATTATCCTGCGTACGGTATCCAGGCTGGTGAAACAAACGAAAGCCACTTGGGACGACATTGTATTTAATGACAAAGTAATGGCGAACGTCAGCCGGATGGTTGCACCGATATTAATCTATATTGCCATCCCTATCGCATTCCCCGACCATGTGGATTCCGCTCTGCTCGACTTCCTTCGCCGGCTCTGCCTGATATACATACTTGCCGTATTCCTTCGTTTCGTGAGTGCCTTGTTTACTGCCGTCTATCTGGTGTACAGCGCCCGCGAGCAATATAGGGACAAACCTTTGAAAGGACTTCTGCAAACAGCGCAAGGCATTCTCTTCTTTGTAGGAGCTATCATTATCATCAGTATCCTGATAAAGCAGAATCCAGCGGTGTTGCTGACCGGACTCGGCGCTTCCGCCGCCGTCCTGATGTTGGTTTTCAAAGACAGTATCATGGGCTTTGTTTCCGGCATACAGCTTTCCGCCAATAATATGTTGAAAGTAGGAGACTGGATTACGATGCCGAAATATGGTGCCGACGGAACAGTGATAGAAGTTACATTGAATACGGTCAAAGTACGCAACTTCGACAATACCATCACCACCCTTCCCCCTTACCTGTTGGTCAGCGACTCTTTCCAAAACTGGCAGGGGATGCAGGAATCCGGTGGCCGTCGTGTGAAGCGTTCCATCAATATAGACATGACCAGCGTACGCTTCTGTACACCGGAAATGCTGGCGAAGTACCGGAAGATACAAATATTGAAAGACTACGTGGACGAAACGGAGAAAGTGGTGGAAAACTATAATAAAGAACATGATATTGATAACTCGGTGTTAGTAAACGGCCGTCGGCAGACCAATCTGGGAGTTTTCCGCGCCTATCTCACCAATTATCTGAAGAACCTGCCCACCGTCAATCAGGACATGACTTGCATGGTGCGTCAGCTCCAGCCTACCGAAACCGGTATTCCGTTGGAACTTTATTTCTTCTCCGCCAATAAAGTCTGGGTTGCCTACGAAGGCATACAGGCAGATGTCTTCGACCATGTACTTGCCATCATCCCCGAGTTTGACTTGCAGGTGTTCCAAAATCCTTCGGGAGCGGACTTGCGCCGGATAGGCGTAAAGATAGAGAACTGACAAGCACGATAAGAACAAGCGATATTCCGATAAAATCATAATAAACTACTTATATCATGAACACACCGTTACCTAACCAAATTATCCGCGAGATTACTCCTTTGTCCGACAAAGACTGTTTTTATATTGCGGAACGCTATAAGACTGAATTCACTTATCCCATCCACAACCATTCCGAGTTTGAATTGAACTTCACGGAGAAAGCGGCGGGAGTAAGGCGGGTGGTAGGAGATTCATCCGAGATAATAGGCGACTACGATTTGGTCTTGATAACGGGCAAAGACCTGGAACACGTTTGGGAACAGAACGAGTGCCACTCCAAAGAGATACGGGAGATTACGATTCAGTTCTCTTCTGACCTCTTCTTCAAGAGTTTTATCAATAAGAACCAGTTCGACTCCATCCGCCGGATGCTGGACAGGGCGCAGAAAGGACTGGCTTTCCCGATGTCCGCCATACTCAAAATATATCCGTTGCTGGATACGTTGGCTTCCGAGAAGCAGGGGTTCTATGCAGTCATCAAGTTTATGACGATTCTCTATGAGCTTTCTCTTTTCGAAGAAGAAGCCCGTACCCTGTCCAGTTCGTCTTTCGCCAAGATAGACATTCATTCGGATAGCCGTCGGGTACAGAAAGTGCAGGAATATATCAATCTGCATTATCAGGAAGAGATTCGCTTGGGGCAGTTGGCAGCTATGGTCGGAATGACGGATGTGTCGTTCAGCCGGTTCTTCAAGTTGCGCACAGGCAAGAACCTTTCCGATTATATCATTGATATCCGTCTGGGGTTCGCTTCCCGCTTGTTGGTGGATTCCACCATGTCGATAGCCGAAATCTGTTACGAGTGCGGATTCAACAACCTTTCCAATTTCAACCGTATTTTTAAAAAGAAGAAATCTTGCTCTCCCAAAGAGTTCCGCGAGAACTACCGGAAGAAGAAAAAGCTTATCTAGTGCATTTCTGCGAAACGTTTATCGCGTTAAGAACCAACGCAATAGAGTTTCCTATAGTTTCCTTGTAAGGAAACGCCCGTTTCCCGTAGAGGATACTGTCGTTTCCTTACTGGGATACGTTCGTTTCCCGTAATGGATACCGGCGTTTCCCTATAAGGAAACGGAGCTGCCATTAGCGCATTAAAAAACAGGCTTGAGTGTATTAAGAAAAAGGCTCTTATCTTAACGTCAGTTCGATATAAACTTAAGTAATCCCGTAATAAGAATGCAATCGTTCTTTCAACTGATTGTATTTCCTTCGTCTTCACATTGTAATCCCTGCCCTCTACCTTTGCCGACGTAATCAAAACGTATAGCAAAGTTAGATGAAAAAACAATTTCTAATCCGAATTTCAGTTGCAGCCTTCTTCTGCCTGTTGTGTGTACTTCCCGCGTTGGCTGCCAATATCAAGATTAAAGGAGCTGTGAAAGACAAGCTGTCCAAGGAACCTTTGATAGGAGCTACCATACGGCTGATAGGAACTCAAACCGGTGCAGTGACCGATATGGACGGTAATTTTGAATTGAATGACCGCGGACTTCTGGAAGGAATATATGATGTTGAAATCAAATATATAGGATATAAAGAAGTACGCCGCAAAGTCCGTGTGGAAAACGGGAAACTGGTGATGCTGAACCTCGAACTGGAAACCGACGCGCAAGAACTTGCCGACGTGGTGGTCGTAGCGAAGAAGAACCGCGAGAACGAAAATATGCTCTTGCTCGAACAGCAGAAAGCAGTCATTGCCGTACAGTCCGTCAGCGTAAAGGAACTTTCCCGCAAAGGAGTCTCGGACGCGGAAGGCGCTGTGACCAAAGTCTCCGGCGTGTCCAAACAGGACGGCGTGAAGAACGTCTTTGTCCGTGGACTGGGCGACCGCTACAACGCAACTACCTTCAACGGCTTCTCCCTTCCTTCCGAAGACCCCGAATACAAGAATATCTCCCTCGACTTTTTCGGCACGGATATTATCCAGTCCGTAGGCGTGAATAAGGCATTCAGTGCAGGCGGCAGCAGTGATGTCGGCGGGGCGGCCATCGACATCGTATCCAAAGAACTGACAGGCGGCGGAAACTTCGGCTTCTCCCTTTCCGGCGGACTGAATACGCAGACCGTATCATCCGACTTCCTCAAAATGGACGGAGTCAACTTCATGGGTTTTGCCAACCGCACCGAACCTGCCGACGAAACCTCATGGGGCTTCAAGAACAAGCTGAACCCTTCCGGACAGCATCTTCAAATCAACAGAAGTTACAGCATTTCCGGTGGAAAACGCTTCTATGTGGGCAAGGACAAGAACCCGCTCTCTTTCTTCCTGACTGCCGGACATACGACGGACTATCAGTACACCGACGAAACCATACGCAACACGACCACCGGCGGTACTGTCTACAAAGATATGAATGGAAAGAAATCGGCGGAGAATATCAGCCAACTGGCACTTGCCAATGTGGACTACGATATGCAGAACCGCCACCATGTCAGCTATAACTTTATGATGATACACGCCAACACCCAGTCGGTAGGCGACTACAACGGCAAGAACTCCATCTTCAGCGACGACTATGAGAACCTGGGATTTACCCGCCGCCAACAAACGAATGACAACCTGCTGATCGTCAATCAGCTAATGACCAATTGGGGACTGACTAAATCAATCAGCCTGGACGCCGGCGCTTCCTATAATATAGTGAAAGGCTACGAACCTGACCGCCGCATCAACAACCTGACAAAAGCTGAAAATGGATATACCTTGCTTAGAGGCAACTCCCAACAACGATATTTCTCCGCTTTGGATGAAAACGACCTGAATGTAAGGGCCGGACTTGTCTATCGGCTGAAAGATAATGTAGAAGAAATCTCGAGCATCCGTCTTGGCTATACAGGCCGGTTTGTAGACGATAACTTCCGAGCAACGGAATACAACCTCACCGTAGGACATGTTTCCACCATCCCTTCTTTGGACGATTTCTCGCTCGACGATTACTACAATCAGGAGAATCTTTCTTCCGGCTGGTTCGAGATACAGAAGAATCTGGATGAATATACGGTAACGAAGAATATCCATTCGGCCTATGCGGAAGCCACCTACCAGTTCAATCCCCGTTGGATTGTAAACCTGGGAATGAAATATGACAAGGTAGACATGGAAGTAGACTATAATGTAAACCGTGGCGGTTCTAAAGGAAGCAACAAGATTCAGAAAGACTACTTCCTGCCCAGCTTGAATCTCAAATACAATCTGAACGATAAACACTCCCTTCGTTTGGGAGCAAGCAAGACTTATACACTGCCGCAAGCGAAGGAAATCTCCCCCTACCGCTATGTCGGCGTGAACTTCAACAGTCAGGGGAACCCCCATCTGAAACCTTCGGATAACTACAACCTCGACCTGAAATGGGACTTCAACCCCAGTCCGACCGAATTGATTTCGCTGACCGCTTTCTATAAACTTATCAAGAACCCGATTTCACGTATTGAAGTGGCAAGCGCCGGCGGATACCTCTCTTACGAGAACATAGCGGACGAAGCGACCGTGGCCGGCGTGGAAGTGGAAATACGCAAAAACCTGTTTGTCCGCCCGCTGGGCAGCGCCGCGAACGGAATGAACAAACTCTCCTTCGGACTGAACGGCTCATATATCTATACGAACGCGAAAATGCCTTTGGCTACGGTGACTACCGGTTCGCAACTGGAAGGAGCCGCCCCCTGGATTGCCAACTTCGACCTCTCCCATACATTCACGAAAGGAGAACGCAGCTTCATCAATACATGTGTGCTCAACTACGTGAGCGATAAAATCTATACGATAGGTACGCAAGGCTATCAGGACATCATGGAACGGGGAATCGTAACCCTTGACTTTGTATCCCAAGCCAAGCTGAACAAATACCTGTCGCTCAACCTGAAAGCCCGCAATCTGCTGAATCCTTCGTATAAGTTGAGCCGGAAGGCGAATGAAAGCGGAGAGAAAATAACGCTGGGCGACTACAAAAAAGGAATAAATATAAGCCTGGGAGTGTCGTGCACATTCTGAACCGGGTGAAGAAATAAGATTATTAACTAATAATGAAAGCAAAATGAAAAGATTGTTTGTGAACTTTATGACATGTGCCGCAATGGCAACTGCGATTACACTGACTGCATGTAGCAGTGATGGTGACGGCAACGGTGATGACAATGGAAATGGTGGAAACGGTGGCGGAACAGGTAGTTCTATCGTAGTAGGCGAGAACATCCTGTCGGGAACACTGACTGGAGAGCAGACGCTCGAATCTAAGGAATATATCCTGAACGGGACTGTAATCATTGAAAACGGCGGTCGCCTGAATATCCCTGCCGGAACTACGATTAAAGCCCGTGAAGGTTTCAGCAGTTATCTCCTGGTAGCGCAAGGCGGTAAGCTTTATGCCGACGGAACGGCTGAAAAACCTATCATCTTTACCGCCAACACCACAAGTCCCAAATCCGGCTACTGGGGTGGAATCATTATCAACGGTAAAGCTCCTATCTCCGGTTCGAGCGCGGACAAGAGCGATACGGGCCTGACTGAGATAGACAACAACTATAAGTATGGCGGCAATGTGGATAATGACAATTCCGGTTCATTGACTTACGTACAAATCTGCTATGCCGGTGCCCGTTCCACCGCTGATATCGAACACAACGGATTGACGCTGAACGGCGTAGGTAACGGCACGAAGATTGAAAACATCTACGTGCTCGAAAGTGCCGACGATGCCATCGAATTCTTTGGCGGAACAGTCAATGTAACCAACCTGCTGGCTGTAAATCCGGACGATGATATGTTCGACTTCACGCAAGGATATTCAGGTACATTGAAGAATTGCTATGGTGTATGGGAAAGCGGTTATAACAGTACGGAAGCAGACCCTCGCGGTATTGAAGCCGACGGTAACCTGGACGGTCTTTATCCCGACCACCTGCGCCAGTCCGACTTTGTAGTCGAGAACATGACGATTGTGAACAATGCTGCCAATACCATGGACAATGTAGACCGTATGCAGGACGTGATTAAGATTCGCCGCGGCGCGAAAGCGACTATCAAGAACGCATTGGTGAAAGGTACCGGTGGTACAATCGACCTGATCGATATGAGCGACAGCAAAGGCGCAGGTAATGCGGCTTCAAGCATCAGCATCACCAACTCATTACAGTTCAAGACCAAGTTGAACGGTGTGTTGAACACATTCGAAGAAGCGGCAGGAAACACAGGTGCGGATACTTCCTTGTTCTCCTGGACAGGATACGACTTATCAGCTTTCTGATATAGAACATAGAACAGAGGTTTGTTATTTTACTCAATCGGCATGAGGGGATTTGCGACAAGTAGATTCTCTCATGCCCTGTCTTTATTCTTTTATGTTCTTTTTTATAGGTAATATTTAGGTCTTTATGGTTTCGGTGATTTCCTTTTTAGTATATTTGTCGACCTATATATTGTACACCAATTAAAATATGCAAACAGACTACGAACGATATCGTAAAATGTCTTCCCTGGCTCAAATCGGATGGTGGGAAGCAGACATAACAGCAGGGTATTACCTATGTTCGGATTATCTTTGTGACCTCTTGGGATTAGAGGGTGATACCATTTCTTCTTTGGATTTTCTCAATTTGATACGTGAGGATTATCGGGAGCAGATTGCGCAGGAGTTTTGGGCGAATTCTTCCATTCATAAGGACTTTTATGAACAGACATTTCCTGTTATCACTCCCGGGTATGGTGAAGTCTGGCTTCACACCCGTCTGGCTTTTCGTGAGAAAGGTACGGGAAATGATGGCGGGGACAAGTCTTTCGGAATCATTCAGCGGGTGGAAGCTCCCAAAGATGTGGAGCAAAGGAATGCGCTGATACGTGTAAACAATCTGCTTCGCCGCCAAAACTATATTTCCCAGTCTTTACTCCGTTTTCTGCGGGATGAGGAAGTGGAGTCCTGTATAACGGAAATCCTGAAAGATATATTAAACCTGCATGCCAACCGTGGACGCGTTTATATTTTTGAGTACGATGAAACTTGTACTCATCATAGTTGTACCTATGAGGCTACTTCCGAAGGAGTATCGGAAGAGAAAGAGAGTTTGCAGTATATTCCCACTTCCCAGTCAAGGTGGTGGAGCCGGCAGATATTATCCGGCAAGCCTATCATCTTGGATTCATTGAAGCAATTGCCCGAAGGGGCTGTGGACGAATATGATATTCTTTCAGCACAAGGAATCAAGTCATTGATGGTAACCCCTTTAATGGCGGGCGACCACGTTTGGGGCTATATGGGAGTGGACTTGGTGGAATCTTACCATGAATGGAGCAATGAAGATTACCAGTGGTTTTCTTCGTTGGCCAATATTATCAGCATTTGCATCGAACTGCGGAAAGCGAAGGATAAGGTAATCAGCGAACAGGCCTTTATGAATAATCTTTTCAGTTATATGCCGATGGGGTATATACGTCTGTCGATTATCCGTGACGAGAACGGGAAGCCTTGTGATTACCGGTTGACGGATGCCAATAATGCCTGTAGCAGATTCTTCGGCCATTCTCCGGAACAATATTTCGGTCGTCTGGCTTCTGAACTGCATACTGATTACAAGCAGAAACTGGAATTTTTAATGGATGTCCTCAATAGCCGTTCATACTTGGAAAGAGATGAATATTTTCCCATGACGGGACTTTATACTCACTGGATTCTTTATTCGCCGGAAAAGGATGAAGTGATCGGGCTCTTCCTCGATTCTACTGAAACGGTAAAGGCGAATACGGCTTTGGATCGCAGTGAAAAACTCTTCAAGAACATTTTCGCCAACATACCGGCAGGAGTCGAAATATATGATAAGGACGGTTATCTGCTCGATTTGAATAATAAAGACCTTGAGATATTCGGCGTGGCTGATAAGTCGGACGTGATTGGAGTCAATTTCTTTGAGAATCCGAATGTTCCGCAGGAGATACGTGACCGGGTACGTAATGAAAACTTGGTCGACTTCCGGATTAATTATTGCTTCGAACATGTGGGTAAGTATTATCATACGAACCGTGCCAATATTATTGCCCTGTATTCAAAGGTTACCAAACTATATGATAAAGAAGGCAATTTCAACGGGTATATCCTGATTAGCATAGATAATACGGAACGGCTCGACGCCATCAACCGTATCCGTGATTTTGAGAACTTCTTCTTGATGATTTCCGATTACGCGAAAGTGGGCTATGCCAAATTGAATCTTCTTGACCGGAAAGGATATGCCATCAAGCAATGGTATAAGAACTTGGGAGAGGAAGAAGATATTCCTTTGAGCGAAGTTGTGGGAGTGTATGGTAAAATGCATCCCGATGACCGTCAGCGTATACTGGACTTTTATGACGAAGTCAGACAGGGAAAGAGACGGCATTTCCAGGGAGAAATGCGTATTCACCGTTCCGGCACGAAGAATGAGTGGAACTGGGTAAGCAGCAATGTGGTGGTTACCGCTTATGAACCGGAGAATAACGAAATAGAGATTATCGGCATCAATTATGATATTACGGAACTGAAGGAGACGGAAGCCGAACTGATTCAGGCGCGTGACAAAGCGGAAATGATGGATCGCCTGAAAAGTGCTTTCCTTGCCAACATGAGCCATGAGATTCGTACTCCGCTGAATGCGATTGTCGGCTTTTCCGACCTGTTGGTGGAAAACGAGGATATAGAGGAACGGCGGGAATATATTAAAATCGTACGGGAGAATAATGATTTGCTGCTCCAGTTGATTTCGGATATACTCGACTTGTCGAAGATTGAAGCGGGTACGTTCGAGTTTACGAATGGAGATGTGGACGTGAATCTGTTGTGTGAGGATATTGTCTGTTCCATGCAGATGAAGATGGTGAAGGAGACTGTGCAGTTGGTACTCGACCCGCATCTTCCGGTTTGCCGTATTATCAGTGACCGTAACCGTATCTATCAGGTTATTTCCAACTTTGTCAACAATGCCATCAAGTTCACTTCCGAAGGAAGCATCCGCGTGGGTTACAAGCTGAAAGGGGAAGAACTGGAATTCTATGTTCAGGACACGGGTATAGGAATAGAGAAGGAGCAATTGCCGCATATCTTTGAACGTTTTGTGAAACTCAATTCTTTTGTGCATGGTACGGGATTGGGACTTTCCATCTGTCAAAGTATCGTGGAACAACTGGGTGGAAAAATAGGTGTTGACTCTGAAGTGGGAAAAGGCTCGCGGTTCTGGTTTACAATTCCCGGTGTGATTGTGACGGAAGAAGCGTTTGCGTAAGGCAAGAGGATATATAAACATAAAAATGGTCTTGATCATCGCCGGTATGAACCGGCATTGAATCAAGACCATTTTTTATTGGGATATGTCTGTCTTTCGGATGTATCCGCTTAGATTCCGAACGATAGTTTGTCGATAGACTGATATACGATACTTGCGATACCCAGTCCGATAATCCCCAACGTACAAAGTGCGAGTCCCCATTTCGTGCAACGGTCGCTGCGGAAAGCAGGGATCGGATTGTCGGAAGGAGTGATATACATCGCTTTTACAATCAGCAGATAGTAGTACAGAGAAATCACCGTGTTTACCAATGCAATGAATACCAACAGATGGAAGCCTGCATCGAAAGCAGCCATAAAGATAAAGAACTTGGAGAAGAATCCGGCAAACGGCGGGATACCTGCCAGTGAGAACAAAGACAGGGTCATAAGGAATGCTATTTTCGGATTCGTCTTGTAAAGTCCGGCATAATCTTCGAGCGTGAACTTCTGGCTGCGCAGGGCTACGATAGTAATCACGGCGAATACTCCGAGGTTGGCAGCGGCATATACAAGTACGTAATATACCAGTGCCGTCATTCCCTGTGCCGTACCACCAATCACGCCAAGCATAATATATCCGGCCTGTGAGATACTGGAGAATGCCATCAGACGTTTCAGGTTCTGCTGGCGGATGGCGAATATATTGGCAATGGTGATAGATGCGATAGTCACCCAGTAAAGCACTTCCTGCCAGTCGTTTATCATCGGTGCGAATACTTTAATAAGGATAGCCAGCAGAACGAAAGCTGCCGAACCTTTGGATACGACGCTCAGATAAGCGGTGACTGTACTCGGTGCACCTTCATATACGTCCGCTGTCCACAGGTGGAACGGAACGAGCGACAGTTTGAATGCCATGCCCGTGAAGAAGAACACGAATGCCATAATCTGCAACGGATTTCCGTCGATATGAGCGGGAAGGTCGTCAAAGTACAATGTTCCGGCAGAGCCGTAAATCATGGACAGACCGAATAGTAACAGTGCGCTGGAGAAGAGGGCGGTAAGGATATACTTGGCTCCCGCTTCAGCAGAGTTGTGACGGTATTTGTCGAAGGCAATCAGAGCGGCCATCGGGATAGATGCCGTTTCCAGTCCGATGAAGAACATCAGGAAGTGTCCGGCGGAAATCATGAGATACATGCCGAACAGGGTGGAGAGTGTCAGTACATAGAACTCACCTTGTTTGAAGGAAGTATCTTCACGTTTCATCCATTCGTGTGCCATCAGGAAGACAATCAGTGTACCTATATTCAGGATTGATTTGACAACCGTATGCATGGGTACGTAGTGATACATACCACCGAATACGTCGGCAGCAGTTCCCGGAACGAAGTTGATAGCCGTATGAATTGCCATCAGAATGACAGGTAACATGGTGTTCAGCCGTGCCTTTCCATCATTTTTGTGTGCGTCCGGGCTCATGAAGAGGTCAGCCAGAAACAGTAGTATCAGGACAACTACGAGCGACAGCTCTTCTCGCATATGTAGAAATTGTGAATAATCC
>ERZ791802.814-NODE-814-length-28666-cov-3.622977_pt1 | contig 28666 bp, 30 predicted proteins | sample MGYA00510308_ERZ791802 | MGnify/ENA primary metagenome ERZ791802 (study PRJEB30046, sample SAMN00792028) | human gut metagenome | study: EMG produced TPA metagenomics assembly of the A metagenome-wide association study of gut microbiota in type 2...
TGGTATGCTGTTTGGTAAACACAATTCCTATTAAAAACCAACTCTAGCATAGACACATATTACCATATTTCTAGCCGCGATTCCTCCCGTGTCTTAATGACACGGGTTTCCTCGCGGTTCTCTATGAAAAAATGATGTCGTAATTTATTAGTATTTTCCTTTGATAGGTTTATGCCGTGTAAGCATCAGTTTACACGGCATGTTTTTCACAACATATTGTTAAATCGGCATTTTTTAACAGTCTCTATGGTATTGTCGACAAGAAATTTAGCAATATGCACAATGTTATTAGTCAAAAGTATTCATAGGTTATAGTCCCCCGAAAGGCTTATATTAATCATATAAGGAGAATATACGCCTCAGGCAATCAGCATTTGGCCCCTTCCTTATTTGATTGTCGACTGAGGCGGTAACGGGAGATGATAATGACTATAAGCAAACATCGTTACACACTTCTCGGTTTGATTGCTCTTTCTGGTTCTGCGTGGGCTGTTTCTCCGATTCCGACTTTCGATAAAGAAGCAGTGACTCAGTACCCGTACATGCGCACGGGCGATCAACGTGTAGCCTCGCCCACAGACTCTGTCTCCAAGGATACGGCAGAACAAGATATCCCCAAGGGTAATACCGGTACAGAGCAAGATCCTGCGTTTTTCGTTAAAGAAATTCAGCTCACGGGGGCCACGGTTGAGGATCCTGAAAGCATCTTAAAAGAGTTGCTCCAAAGCTACACCTGGCGCAGTGTCAAGGTTAGTGAGCTCTCTACGCTTACCGATGAGATTGCAGAGCTGTATCGCGAGGGTTGGGATGAGGTGCGTTCGCAACGTGAACGAAAAGCTGAATTGCACTTCATTGAAGGCGGTATGAAGATCGAATCCAACTAAGATTAACCGTTAAGTAGAAAGCGGGGCGCAAGGAGCGCCCCGTTTGCAATCCAATATCGCTATAACATTAATATCCGATTATTTTGATATTAAATTAATATTGTTTCTTAGGAGTCAATTGTCAATCCCATCCCGAGAAAATACTCTCAATCATTAAAGAATTCTCAAAATTCAGGCTTGCAATCGCCTAAGAGTGAGCGAACGGATTTCGTTTAATTCTAAGGTTCTCGATCGGAGAATTAATAAAATACGAAACGCGTTGATGACTTTTTCGATTAATACTTGATTAGATTTAAATAAAGATTGAAATCAAATTAAACCAATATTAATTCAATATTTGTTTAATATGTTTTGAATTTTCTAGAAGATAAAACTAGTCGAGAACAATCAGAGCGTGCTGATGGAATTTAGAAGCTCAGCAGGAGACTTGGCAGCAGCAAGCAATTTTTGAATCTTGGCTCTGAGCGTTGTATTGACTGATGATTCAAGCGCTAAAAGCAGAGCTTGGGCTTGGGAGTTGCCGCGGGTGGCCAGATAGCTACTTAATGCATAAGAGGCCGCAATGTTGGTCGCTGTCCCTGCGCCAAAGCGGTAAAGGTTCGCAAGTAGCATCAGGGCTTTTTCATCATTTTGAAGCGCAGCTCTCATGGCCCATCGGAAGGCTTCTTCGTAGGAGGCGACGGTTCCTTCGCCCGATTGATAAAAAAGAGCCAGTTGCAATTGAGCCGGGGCGTAACCTGCCAAAGCGGAGAGTTTCATCCAACGGAAGGCTTCCTCTTCATTACGTTTAGCGTAGTCGGGATGAATAAAGAGTAGCCCGAATTCGTACTGTGCGCGGGGTTCTCCGTTAATGGCCGCTTTGCGAAGCCAACTTGCGGCCTGAACGAGATCGATTTCGCAACCCGTGCCGTGAGCCAGGGCATAGCCCACGCGATATTGACTCGCGGCGTGCCCTTGAGCGCCCGCCAATCGAAACCAGCGAAGTGCCTGGTAGGCATCGACCGTACCCGATTCGCCGTCCATCAGTGCGCAGGCAAGGTCATATTCAGCTTCAGCATTGCCAGAAATGGCCGCTTGTCGGAAAAGTTCCATGGCGCGGGCGACATCGCGAGTGACGCCTTGTCCCTTCAGATACATGCGCCCCAATAGGTGTTGGCTAGCGGCATGTTCCTTTTCAACGGCTTTTTTGAGCCACTTTAAGGCGGCTCGGTTATTGGTTGAGAGTGTTTGCCCTTCGACTAAGAGCTTGGCGAGTTGGTACTGTGCATCGGGATTACCTTCGGCAGCGGCCCGAGCAAAGTAATCCATCGTTTCTTTAGAGGCCTGAGGCGGGGTGTGCGCAACACCACCCAAGAGTCCCAACACGTAGTTGGCTCTGGAGTTAATTGCAGCGTTTTTCTTATTTGCGCGACCGGCCATGCAAAAGATTCCTCGCGTTAGCCCGTGTTAGGCAACACCCAACAGATGAAGACCCAAAACATAGGTCAACGCCAAGCCGTAGTAAGCGACCCAACCGCCTACGCCCCAAGTGATGCTTTTGGCCCAAAACTTGTGTTCGTAGTCTTCACCGTAGGTTTCGTTGACGTACTTCAATTGCTTGAGTCCATCGGCAAAAGTCCACACCAGCCATAAAAGTACCATGATGGTGAGTAACACATATTGGGTGTAGGGGATGCCGCGCAGCATCGGCTCGGCAAAAATGTACAGCACCATGATAAAGATCGTCGAGCGCATGTAGCTGAAAGAGCGAACGCTCATCTCTTCTTTGCCCATAGCGCGCCAATTCATGCCGCAAATAATGCCACCGAAAACCGGCGTAAAGATAAAACTCAATAAAATCGCCCACATGGGATTCCACAGGGCCACTTCAGAGCGCTTTTCACTAGGTGTAGTCATAACAAAAGGACTAAGAACAATCTGGTAAATGAAGCATTGTATGAACGTTTGATTAAATCAACATTATCTTAGATTTTTCAATAGGCAAGCGGCCTTGAGCTTGATACAATCGGTTTTGTTGAGTTTAGTTCATAGGTCACACTCATTCAGATTATGCGCAAAGGACTTTTGTTGACATTGATGCTCGCATCCGCCGTTCTGGCCGGTTGTGCAGACACGCCCTCAACGTTTTCTTTTGGAAAACGCTCTGGTCAGACCATTTGTCTGGAAGATAACCCTAATGTCAGACCGGAATTTTTCCTGGCGGTTCGTCGTGCATTAATCGACAAAGGGTTTAATGTCGTGCGCATCATGCACAATCAAAAGGGCTTAAACACCTGCCCTCAAACTTTGCGCTATGAAGCCGTTTACGGTTCCTCCTGGAGTCACTCTTCACTGCGTTATGCCAAGCTTGAGCTCACAGAAGTCTCACGTCACAACAACATTTACACCGTACAGTGGGACGAACGCAGTGCCTCACCCACGCTTTTCGATAAAGTTGACGATGCCTCCGTTGAAATACGTGAGCTTGTCGATCGACTTTTCCCTGAAGAAATCCCTTGGCGTTAAATCGACAAATAGTCGATTTTTCGACCCAACAATTTGACTTGACTCAGTAATTGATCTTAGTCCCTAGAGGAAAGCCCTGATGTCCAAGCGACAAAATTGGGATGACAATATAGACATGGACGGAAGTAGCAGTACTGTAGCGACTTTGTCCATAGGGCGTTCGGTTTATCGCTTACGGACGCTCGACCAGGTAGGAAGAGGGGGATACAGTGATGTATCTGTTCTACTTGGCGGGTGTTGTCAAGAATATAGGGAGCTTGACGACATCCTCGGAAACTGCGGGTGCAATGCCTAGCAGCCTTTCCAATTTTTCGCCCACTGCGGAAACACTCTGCAGTGGGCATTTTTTAGGCAACAAAAAGGCCGACTTCAAAAGTCGGCCCGGTTCCCAAAGGATTATTTGGCGTTATTTCGCGTTGAGCTCCGGATCTTCCTTCGCACGCATCAATAAGCGGGCGATTTCCGTTGCATTATGGATTTCCAACTTACGGTAAGCAGCACCGCGGTGCACTTGAGCCGTTTTTTCAGAAATGCCGAGTTGTTCAGCCACTTCCTTGTTTGACTTGCCTAAGCTGATCAAGTTGACCACTTCGCGTTCACGAGTCGTCAGATTCTTGAGCTTATTCTTAAATTCAATCACGTCGGCCATTTGTTCTTGACGGTTCATGTATTCCGTGATCACGTCATCGACGACCTTAAAGAGGCGTTCTTCACGAACGGGCTTTTGCAAGAATTCCACCGCACCGTTTTTCATCGTATGAACGGCCATGTCGATATCGCCGTGACCGCTGACGAAAATAATCGGCAAATCCACGCCCATTTCATTTAAGTGCGTTTGCAGACCCAAACCACTCATGTTGGGCATACGCACGTCCAAAATGATGCAACCCGGACGGGAGAAATCGTTGCTGGCTAAAAATTGCGAACCGTCACGGTAGGTCTTCACTTCCCAGCCTTCGCCCTCGAGCAAAAAGGCCATGGAATTACGGATACCTTCATCATCATCGACGATACGCACAAGGGGGGTGTTGTTTTGCATAGGAGTATTCCTTGTTTAAGTCCATCTCACAATTATATGAAAAAAATTTAGGGGATTGCTTACCAACTACCCAATATGTCTAATATAAGGCCACATTTCGGTGCTTAGGGGAAAAAATAACCGCCGAAACAATACTGCTTCGGCGGTTGGGTTAGAGCAAGAAGCGTCTAAGCGTCAGAATTAACGGTCATGACCGCGTTCTTTGCTTGAATACTTCTTGTTGGTTTGACCCTTAATGCGCACGGTATCAAATGCCGTGACGCGTTCGCGGCCTTCTTGTGTGTAGAGGTAGGTGTCATAGACGGCACCGGCCATCATGTTCTTGGCAAGGTCTTTTTGAGCAAAACTCATGACCATGTCAAGTTTGCCATCGCCGTGCAAGTAATCCACGGCGTTGGCGTTGTTGATAAAGACGTTTTGAGCGAACTCGGGATGGTAGCTAAAGCGGCTATCAAGGGCGTTAAATTGCTCACGAGTGGCCACATTGGCCGGCATAAAGCTTTGTGCCTTACCGGGCTTGGCAAGCGGGTAGGAGGCACATAATATTGAGGATTGAAGATGCGACTGCCGTTATCTTCATTGTGACCGATCAGGATGTCGCCCGTTGCTGATGCGTCTTTACCGACAATAACGGTTGAACACGCCATAGCGCTCATGGAAACGGCAGCTAAAGCACCGGCCACTGCGCAGGCCACAAGAGAGGAACGAATTTTCATGGCAATATCTCCTTATATTGACTGATAAAAAAAGTCCGATTTGGGCTTCAATTCTCCCTTGTCTCACCGTAAAGATTCTTTTTATATCAGCCCTTGGAGGTGTGTTTGTAACTTGGCGTCAAAAACTTCATAAAATGAAGCGAAATCATTGACTTATGTCAATAGTGCTTAGGTAAAAGGTCAGGGTCGACAAGAGCTTATAAAATAATGGGTATTGTTCTCAGGAAGATAAACCGATCAGTGAAGAACAGAAGTGTTGATGATTAAAAAATAATTAAAAACAATAGGTTAGAAAAAATTAGTCTGTGATACGTTCAAAAGCCTTGCGCATTAGATCCATCTCTAAGGGATCGGCTTGGAATTGTTGAGCAATTTTTACCCAATTGTCAGCGCAGTACGCAGTGATTTCGGCAGCCGCAACCTGGGCCTTTTTGCGAGAAAGGCCGAAGTATGGGGCGACTTCTACGGCTTTATCCAAACTCGGGCGATCGCAGTCCTCGGAGACTGCCGTTGCGTGATGTCTGCGGTTAATTAAGATGGGCTCGGGCTTTAAAGAATAGATCGGAGCGAGGCGCCAACCATCGTCCTGGCGGATAAAGCTAATGTTATCGAGCGTATCATTGACGTTACCGATCGCCATGTTAAAAACCATTCGTTGCCATAGCTCAAAGAGGTCTTCTTTAGGTTTGGCACCATCACAATTCAAAATATCGGCCACTTCCAAATATGTATGTTCTGACATATCGTGAGCCGCCAATAAAGCGCGAGCTGAAGCACAGTGAATCGGTTTGCCGTTTTGATCTCGATCAAATCTCAAACTCACCAAAGTCTCCATGCCTCTCATTGAGGTGAGCTCTGCCGAGACCGTTTTTAATCCCATTCGTTTTGCCAAGCTCAGAGCGACAGCTTCCCAGATCGTTAAATTACGTTGCGGATCGGGTGAATTAAATTTTGAAATAACATTTAAATTTTTATTGGTTCTGTAGCTCAGCTTAAATCGCTCGCCGGGGAGCGCATCAAGCGCCTTATAGAGAGAATCTATGTCGTGAATATTGCTGTGACCGAGGATTAAACGCTCTAAATCTAGGGCCACCGGGCCAATAGTACGGCTTGTTAAAGGCTCGGCTGAGGGCTCAGTAAATCCTACGGCTCCAATGCGAAGTGTTTCTTGAGATTGTAGCAGTAACTGTATGTTTGTAAAGTCTTTTTGATGGATAAAGCGGGCGGCTTTTTTGGCGCCAAGCCCAGGAATCAAGTCATACATGAAGCCAAAAACAGGCTGGTTGAGTCCCGTTTTGAACACTTTAGGAATAAGCGGTACGTCACGACTTAAAGGGAAACCGTTTGCTAGCCAAAAAGGATCGTACACGAAATAAGCCGGAGCGTCCTCACGCTCTGGCTCATCAAAGCTCAATTGCCCAATTGGCAGGGGATTGATAGAGCTTTTAAAGTAAAGCTTTAAAACAGTTTGTGCCATATTAGATCAGGCGACGGGGTGCACGGGCGCGTTTGGGTAAACGTTCAGATTCCAGGCGCAAACCCGATGTATCCGAGGCAGGAGACGCAATATCGCCCATAGGGGCGCCTAAACCGATAGCTTGCATGATCGCTGCCACATTACCGATCGCGACGCCGGGGTCACCGGCTTCAACTTTCGCTAGGGTGTTGAGGGAGATTCCGGCACGTTCAGCAACTTGCGATTGGGGCAAACGACGTCTTAGTCGAGCTGTTTTCAAATTTGCTCCAAGGGCCTTGAGAGAGGCTTCTACAGCGATTGACGGTCTCATTTTAATTCTCAATATAATGGTGAAAAACAGTTTTAATTAGCATTATTATGATGATTAAAAAGTTTATTGTCAAGTGGATCATAAAATTCATCTCAGGGGATTTTTAACCCAGAAAAATTCACTTTAAAAACGGTATAACACGCAATATAATGAGTGAAAACAGGTGATAAGTGTTAAAATATTGCGTATAAAAATAAATCTAAAATTCATTTTTCCTTTTAAGAGGTCAATATGTTGATCCAGATTGAGGATTGTGTCGATGATCTTGAGGTGTTAAAGAAAGCGATTACAAAAGATTAAATTTGGAATTGAAAATATGTGTATAGAAAATTTCTATCGATCCTCGTCTTGCTACCGGCGAGTCGAAAATTAAAATGTAAAAGAAGAATAAATATACAAAGAATATTTCAAAAAATACTGTCTAAATTTTTGCGTTAATTTTCGAAGAATTTTCTGAGTTGATAAAAAAATGCGCCGGTTGAATTTCCTCCGGCGCAAATTTGGTCTTTATAGTATTAACAAACAGTTATCTTACCAACCATAAAATCTCGACCAAGTATCGATAACCTCAATGCCATTGTCTACAATAAAATACCTAGGGTGCTGAGCGGCTGTTGGACAAGCATGGTTGGGTAAAATTCTTAAACGCATGCCCACTGGAAACTCTTCAATGTTAACAGTCTTGTTATTTCTGGCGGCAATAATTCCATGCTCCTGATTGGCTCCACATACCCAAAGATCATCAATTAATTGTCCGTTGATATCACAAACTAACCCATAGCCTTGATCACATTTTTGATTGGCGGTGCCTCGGTCACGTGACAAAGCCATCCAACCTCCATCGGTTATGATCCAACCTTTTTCTTTTTGGTGTCCGATGACGGTAACCAATAACGACATTGCGATGTCATCGGTGCTGCAGACGCCAACACCGGTTTGAAAGAGGTCAAAAAAGACGTAAACCCCGGCTCGAAGCTCGGTCACACCCGTCCAATCCTGGGAGCTAATTGCTGTGGGTGTTGAGCCTACGCTGACGATAGGGACACCGAAGCCCGCTTCTCTGAGCATCTTTGCGGCCGCACAGATGCCTTCACGTTCGCCGTTACTGCGCTCTAAGAGCAATTCCGGCGTATCCACGTCATAGGAGCCTCCTGCGTGCGTTATAACGCCGGCTAAAAGGGCGGGGGCCTCAATGGCGCGAGCCACCTCGAGAATCGTCTTATCGTCGGGTTTGAGCCCCGAGCGGTGGCCGTCACAGTCGATTTCAATGAGAACCTTGATCGCCACATTGTTTTCATGACAGTATGTCGTCACAGCATGGGCCGTAGCAACATTGTCCAAAATGATTTTTAAATCAACGCTTTGCCGTAAAAGGGCATGGACACGAGGGAGTTTCTGCGGTGCAATGCCTACAGCATAGATCATGTCCTTGACGCCGTGAGCGGCAAATTCTTCGGCCTCTTTGAGTGTGGAGACCGTTGCAGGGCCCAGTGGCGTGAGCATTTGTCGGCGGGCGACCTCCCAGCACTTGCTCGTCTTTAAGTGCGGTCGAAGTGTCACGCCCAAAGCGTGAGCTTTGGCCTTCATTCGATCAATGTTGCGCTGCATTTTGGACAGCTCAATGACTAAGCTCGGTGTATCAATGGTCTCTAAATTCACTTTTCGCGTCCTCAAAAGGTGATTGATAGTGCATTGCCTTATTGTAGGACAGGGTTTCTGTTCGTGGAGAGTAATTTTTCTAAAAAAAATCTAACCTATTGATAACAAATAAAAAAGGCGCGAGTAACTCGCGCCTAAGTCTGAACCTAGTTATGAGAAGATGGCCTTTTGGTTATTGACCGAACCACTTCTTGTAGAGGCGATCGTATTCACCATTTTCTTTCACGGCCTTCAATCCGTCATTGACCATCTTGAGCAATTCAGGATTCTTCTTGCTAACGGCAATACCGGTTTGTTCGCTATTGAGCTGACCGGGCAGGACCACCATGTCCTTGGAGCCGCGCTTGGCAACGAAGTAGTTCACAACGGGTTTGTCGTGAACGACAGCTTCACAACCCTTGTTGTTGAGTTCCATGAAGGCTTCAGGGCCGTTGTTGAAGAGCTTGACGTTCTTGCCGCTCATCTTTTGGGCTGTAATGGCGCCCGTGGTGCCAATTTGTGCACAAAGCATTTGGCCCTTGACGTCATCGATTTGCTTATATTTGCCCGAATCGGCAGCACGTACCATCACCACCAAGCCGTTGTCATAGTACGGATCGGAGAAGCTGATGCGTTTTTTGCGTTCTTCGGTAATCGTCATGCCCGACATAGCGATGTCGATCGTGCCGGCTTGCAGAGCCGGAATCAATCCGTCAAAGGGCAAGTTGTTGAGTTCAACTTCTGCACCTTGGGTCTTCATGATGGCAACGATCAGTTCCATGTCAAAGCCTGCGGGCTTGCCATTTTCAACGAATTCAAAGGGGGCAAATGCCATGTTGGAGCCGACTTGGTAGACCTTGGGTGCGGCAAAAGCAGAAGCCGAAAGACCGACAGCGGTTACAGCCAAGGTCACAAGGGTCAGGGGTGCTTTGAATTTCATAGTGCAATTCTCCGGTTATGAAATCTTTAACATTGCCGACGGGGTCGGCGCGCGTTTTGTGACAGTCTATCGGTATTTCGATATCCATCAAGTTGATTTTGTTTAGTTTTGGGGGTGGAATAATTCCTAAAAAATATAATATTTTGTCAACTAATAGGGCAAACATTACGACAACTACTTGTTTTATCCCAAGTAGTTGTGCTCACAATGATGGACAAATTTCGGATTGGAAAATTTAAGAAAGTCCGTTACCGATTTGTTGGCGCGATTAAAAGGGTAAAAAGGGGCTTGTGCTACAAATAAAGAGAACCAATTGTCGCCAAAACAAAATTTTGATTTAAATCAAGATTGATAAAATTCGACCTGATTTTCAAGCGAAATTTAGGGCCAGAGCTTTCAAATTATTCGTTGTCTTCGACAAAAGGAACGCGAGCGGTGATGCAGCACAATAGCTCCGCAGCAATGGTGCCGCAGGCAGCAGCCACTTCGTCCACTCTTAAATGCTTTCCCCATAACTCAACGGGTGTTCCCACTGTGACTTCGGCAACATCCGTGACGTCAACCGTCATAACATCCATGGCAATACGACCGACAACGGGGGCAAGGACGCCGTTAATCCACACGGGAGTTCCCGCCGGTGTCAAACGAAGGTAGCCATCGGCAAAACCGCATGCAACAACAGCGATCCGAGAGGGACGGGTAGCGGTAAAAGCACTGCCGTAGCCAACTGAATCACCGGGGTTAACGTCTTGAATGGCGATGATTTCTGAAGAAAGCGTCATCGCGGGTTCAATGTCTATGTCGCGAGAGGGCACCATGGGATCGGGCGTGATGCCATATAGGCTGATGCCGATTCGAACGGCATCGCCTTTGACCTGAGGTAACCAAAGGGCTGCGGCCGAATTTGCAAAGCAAGCCCCTTCTTTTCGCTCAGCGATTGCTCCTAATGCTTTGATTTGATTGGCTACAGAGACGCCATGATCCATTTCATAGAGCGGACAGGCGTTTGCAAAATGCGTCATCACACCCATGACCGTCACGCCCTCGATGGCTTGAAGCGTTTGCCGGACAAGAGGCTCTTCTTCAGGTTTAAACCCGAAGCGGTTCATGCCGGAATTTAGTTTGATGTGTACTCGAAGATCTCTAAATGGAGCAAGTGATTGAAGGACTTTAATACCTTCTTGATTATGAATGACACATTCGGCGTCAAACGCCTGAACGATTTTGAGGTCTTCGGGCTTGAAAAATCCCTGCATCAGTAAGATTCGTTTGTCCCAGCCGGCACGTCTGGCGCGCTCAATATCAAAGAGGTCGATGACAGCAAGGCCGTCGGCCGCCTCAAAAGCTTTCACGGCGCGCTCCAGACCATGCCCGTAGGCGTTGGCCTTTACCACAGCCCAAAGCGATCTTTGGCCCGCAACGCGCTTCATTTTTTCTGCATTGCGACGCAGACTTCCCATGTGAATTGTGGCTTTAATCGGACGGGCCATGACGGCATTCCTCAGAGGATTTTCAGACGAAGAAAATTATAGAGCCGGGGTACTTACGCGAGAGGAAAACATTGCAGAGATTTGCGCAATAGTGTGTAGAAGATAATTCTTTTTCGTTTAGAGCGCTTAAACAAAATAATATTAAATCAACATTGATTCGATATTGACTTGATAGTAATACACTGTTTTTTCAAATGAATATGCTACTATAAGCCGAAGGAGAAAACCGATGAAGATTTTGCTAGCGCTTGACTCATTTAAGGGGTCCATGTCTGCCCGCGAAGCCATGGACGCTTTTGCGCTCGGTGTGCATGAAGTGGCTCCCGATACTCAGATTGAGTCAATGGCAATCTCTGACGGTGGAGACGGATTGCTCGGTAGTTTATCCGCAGTGTTAAGTGACATGGGGTTTACTGAGCGAACGGTGTCTGTCACCGGCCCATATTTGGAAAGTGTTCAAGCTCGCTACCTAATAAAAGGTGCCACGGCTGTTTTAGAGATGGCCCAAGCGAGCGGTCTTGTGTTAACCGATGAGGCGAATCGACGCACACTTGATGCCACAAGTTTTGGCACGGGTGAAATGATGCTCGATGCTATTCGTGCCGGTGCGACAAGTTTAGTGATGGGATTGGGTGGCAGTGCCACAAACGATTTAGGGCTGGGAGCCATGCAGGCGCTCGGTGTTCAATTCTATGACGAAGAGGGTCAGTTGATTCAAACACCGATCAGAGCGTCTGATTTGGGTCGTGTGTCCAGGATTGGACTCGAACCCTTTACGAATTTGACCTCTGAGATCAATGTCACTGCCGTGTGTGACGTTGACAATCCATTATTAGGCAAGCGGGGCGCAACAGCCGTGTTCGGTCCTCAAAAAGGATTACAGGCAGGAGATTTTGAGATACTTGAAGCGGGGATGGCAAAAGTGGCTCGATTGATTGAGTCCAGTCTGGAAGTCGCCATTGCAGACCGTCCTGCTTGTGGTGCTGCCGGTGGCATGGGTGCGGCACTTTGTGCTTTCATGGATGCCGATCTATTACCGGGTATTGATTGTGTACTCGATTTATTGCAATTTGATCGTGCTTTGGATGGTGTCGATTATGTTGTTACGGGTGAAGGGCGATTGGATTATCAATCGCTGGCCGGTAAAGCGCCCGCCGGAGTGACACGTCGAGCAAACGATGCCGGCATTAAAGTCATTGCCGTGGCAGGTCAAAATCAGCTCACTCAAGAGCACTGTCGTGCGATGGGAATTGAAGCGATTTATGACTTAATGAGTATTGCTCGTGATACTTCTGACGCGATGAAAAATGCGAAGCTCCATATGCGAACATTGGGTCGCGAGGTGGCGCAAAAACATTTTATGAACAATAACTAATGTCTATTGTTTTAATATTACTATGATATTGGTTTGATATTGGAGAAATATCATGATAATTGCAGTAGCCAATACCAAAGGCGGAACAGGAAAAACAACGACAGCGTTGCAGTTGGCACTCTTGCGTCTGCACCAAGGTTTCGATGTGTGGCTTGTGGACGGTGACGATCAGCAGTCGGCATTAACGGCTGTCAGTATCCGAAGTGAAAACGATGTAAAGCCCTCTTTGGCCTGTTCCGCTTACTCGGATGCTCGAACCATCCGTTCTCAAATCGAAGCTCAACGTAAAAAGTGGGACGATATCATTATTGATGTCGGCGGACGAGATACGGGAGCGTTGCGTGCTGCGTTACTTGTGTGCGATGTTTTGCTTGTTCCGGTTCAGCCGAGAAGCTATGACGTTTGGGCACTGTCCCGTTTGGAAGACATTATTAAAGAAGCTCGCGATATCGGTGCTGAGTTCGATGCCTACTGCTTCCTGTCTTGCGCAGACAGTCAAGGGGCCGATAATGAAGAGGCCGCAAGCGTGATGAAAGAGTGCGAAGAAATGCAATTCTTAGATTGCCCCATCGGTCGTCGTAAAGCGTTTGCGACAGCGGGTGGAGCCGGTCTCAGTGTGCTTGAAATGCGCCCGAAGGACTATAAGGCTTGCCGAGAAATTAAGGCGCTTGGGAAGTTCTTATTTAATATTTGATTGATATTTGATTGAACTTGCTTTAATATTAAACAAGTATTTAATTAATATTTTATAAGGTGAAGTCATGGCCATTACCATGTTGCGCAAAAAGCCCGCCGTCGAACGCAAAGAACTCGATGAAAAGGCCGTGGATGATTTCTTAAGTTCAAGTCCTGCCCCGGCGAAAAAAAGACATGAAGGTTCGAGCAAGCGTAAACAAATTACGTTGACCATTTCTGAGACGCTTTTGGCTCAAGTCGATGAAGCGGCTGCCGAACTCGGTGTTTCTCGCGCCGCTTATATTAATGCTGCCGTCTCGACTGCGCTTAAAAACGGTCTGACTCGATAATAATCGTCTCCAATATTTTCTTTGATCCCGATCTTCCCTTTGAAGGTCGGGATTTTAATTGCTAAGTGTTTAACAAGGCAATGAGTTGGGGCATTTCAGAAGAATTATCTTTAGAGAAAGATTTTTACCTTATTGATTTAAGTCATTTTGGCTAGATGGAATTTACTCAAGTTTTTCGGATTTCGTCAAAAGCGTAAAGACGGCCTTACCGTAGAATGAGTGCTCCTGTGGTTTTCACTACTGACCTTTTGTGTTTCTCTATCATTTGGAGGTTTGAATGAAAAAGACTTTGTTAGCCCTCGGCTTAGGTTTGGCGTTGAGTGCGACCGCCATGGCCGCCCAAGATTTCCGTTTAGTGATTCACGGTGGCGCAGGCAATATTGTAGAAGGTCGTTTTACGCCTGAGGAAGAAAAGGCCTATCACGAAGGCTTGCAGGCTGCTTTGAAAGCCGGCTATGACGTTTTAGCCAAGGGCGGTACCTCGGTTGATGCCGTTAAAGCCGCGATCAATCAAATGGAACTTAATCCGATTTTCAATGCCGGTCGTGGTGCTGTGTTCACGAACGAAGGCAAAAACGAATTGGATGCCTCCATCATGGACGGGAAAGATTTGACGGCAGGTGCTGTGGCCGGTGTCACGAATGTGAAGCACCCGATCAACTGTGCAGACTTGGTTCGTACGAAGTCGCCTCATGTCATGATGGTCACGCAAGGCGCTGAGAAGTTCTGCGCACAAAACGGTGCTGAAATTGTTGATCCCAAGTGGTTCTTTACACAACATCGCTATGACCAATTAAAGAAGGCTCAAGAAAAAGAACAAATCGTTTTGGATCATGACGGTGCTAAGAAAACGAGCAATGCCGAACTGTATATCGATCCTTTAATGTACGACTATAAATATGGTACGGTGGGTGCCGTGGCTCTCGACAAACACGGCAATCTGGCTGCTGCAACCTCCACGGGCGGTATGACCAATAAGCGTTTCGGCCGAGTGGGTGACAGCCCGATCGTTGGTGCTGGTACCTATGCTAATAACCAAACGGTGGCAGTTTCTGCTACGGGTTCCGGTGAAATGTTTATCCGAACCTCTGCTGCACACAACGTCCATACGCTCTACAAATATGTGAGCCAAGATGTGCAAAAGGCTGGCGACGCCGCTATTAAGGAAGTTGGTGAAATCGGTGGTTCTGGTGGTTTAATTATCTTGGATGCCAAGGGAAATTACGCCTTCCCGATGAATTCCAAGGGCATGCATCGTGGCACGATTGGTCCGGACGGCAAGCCTATGACTGCGATGTACGGAACCGAAAAATTGCGTCACTACAGCAGCAAATAAATAATAACTCTTTGATTTAGATGCTTTAAGACGGGCTTTCTCGTCTACGACGATCCTCGGTGAAGATCATTCACCGGGGATTTTTTCAAGCAAAAGGAAACGGCGAGTTTTTAGCTTGAAAAGAAAATAGGGGAAGCAGTCAAATTGCTAGAATCTTTTCAAATGATCGTCGGGAGCTAAAAAATGAATCGATTGAAATCCACAGTTGCCGTTGCTGTCATGGCGTTGAGCACAACGCTTTTGGCTCAAACGCATCAAATTCCTGTTCCCACAACAGTCAGTAAGCCCATGGCTGCCGCTGTTGCCGCTCCTGTTGCTGATCTTTGGCTCAAGGCTCCGAAGTCCGTTTCAGACTGGCAAGCCATTGCATCCGAATATGCGGATACGGTCGGTCGGAGTGCGCTTAGTGATGCCAAAGCATTAAATGTGGATGTTCAGGCAACAAAAATTGCCTCGGTTAACGTTTATGTATTAACGCCCAAAACGATCGATCAGGATAAGGCAGATAAGATCATTTTCTATATCCACGGGGGTGGATATATATTAGGGCACGGTGCATCGGGTATTGTGGAAGCTTTGCCGATGGCCGCGGACCACCACTACAAAGTCGTCTGTGTCGACTATCGGATGGCCCCTGAATTTCCGTTTCCTGCTGCAATCGATGATGCGTTTGCCGTTTATCAAGAATTGGTGAAGACCCATGGAGCAGACAACATTGCCGTGATGGGGACTTCAACGGGAGGGGCCATGACGCTGATTTTGGCGCTTCAAGCCCATGATGCAAAAGTTCCCATGCCCGCTGCGCTCATTTCGGGAACACCTTGGTCGGATATGGACAAGATCGGGGACAGTTATTTTGTCAATGACGGCGTTGATAATGTGCTCGGTAGCTATGACGGTCTAATTAAGACAGCAGTTGAGTACTACGCTAAGGGGCACGATTTGAAGGATCCTTTGCTTTCTCCTGTCTATGCGAGCGATGACGCGTTGCAGGCTTTTCCGCCAACGTTATTGATTTCCGGTACGCGCGATCTCTTTTTAAGCAATACGGTTCGTATGCACACAAGACTGTTATTAAACAAAGCTCCAGCCGAACTTATTGTCCATGAAGCGCTCTCGCACGCTCAGTATTACTTCGTTACTGATGCGCCGGAAACAGAGAACCATTACCGATTGTTGGATGATTTCCTGGACCGTGTTTGGGTGCGAAAGCCCCAAAAATGAGACTTTTAGAAAGACGCTAGTTCGATATTTGATCGCATTTGTTTTAATATTAAAACAATATTGAATGCAATTTCAAATGATATTAAAACAATGGCCCGGCAGTTTTCTCCTTAAAGAGTCTGTCGGGCCATTTTTAACTGAAAAAATCAGGCACTAATTGTTGTCTTTGGCCAGCGGTCTGAAGCCTTTAACCGTTCGAACAACTTCCATAATGTCATCAGTAATGGAAATTCGTAGTCCTTGATATTTACCCGTTTGACAGAGATGTTCCAGTAAGCGATACACAGGCATTTCTTCACGCCAGAATTTTTCACCCAAGAAAATCATCAAGGAAGAATGACCGTAGGTGAGGTAGTGATTCGGTACGGCTGCTTGGAAAATTTCCTGCACGGTACCGGCGCTACCGGGGGTGTAGATAAGACCGCCACGAGTAATATTTAAAAGCGTATCTTCGCGAATGCTATTGTCAAAGAATTTCGCAATGTGCGTGGCAAAGGGCGTGGCAGGCTCATGTCCATAGAGCCAAGTCGGCACCCCTAAACTGATAAAGTGGGTTTGACGGAAGCGTCGAATGACCTTAAAGGCGCTCGATAACCAACCGCGGTCTTGCCAACTGGGGCTTTCCATCAGTATTTCAAGCGCTTCTTCGACTTCTTCGTCGGTGCGCTCGGCAAGCCAGGCGCCTAAGTGCGTGGCTTCCATTGCACCGGCGCCGCCACCGCTGACCATAATAAAACCGGTTTCCGTGAGTTTTTTGCTTAAAAGAACAATTTGACGGTACATCGGATCGGTTCTTAGTAGATCGTGACCGCCCATGATGCCCACGATTTGGCGTTCATGAAAGCGTGACAAAAAGTCTTTAATGGCACTACTCATCGAGTGATCGTGCAAGTAGCGCGATAACGTTTCTTTAATATCGGCTCCATAAGCGCCTTTTTGGCGATAGTGCTCGTAGACAATGTGATCAAAGCAGTCATTGAGTGAGTCTTCATTATCGGGATCAAATTCGTCATAAAGACTATTGGCTGAGTACAAGTGACCGCGGTACATGTCAAAGGGACTTTCCAAGCGTGGGAAGATAAGGTTGCTTTTATCCAGTGTGTTGGCGAAATTCTCCGGTAACTCGCACCCTAAAAATAAGCAATTACTAAAGCGGCACTGCTCAGCCAAATCAGCCAGTTCTGAAAAATCAATGTTTTGGAACACGTGATGATCAATGTTGCCGGGTTCGGCGACCACTCCCAAGAGCTGCGTGACGGAATCAACTTCAATGTAATCGGACATAATCTGGCTCCTTGCGCAAAAAAAATTACTTCTCTTCTTTCATTCTCCCATAGAATCTAAAAAAAGGAAGATATTTTTTTTAGCGTGACGCACATATGATTGCTATCGATCGAGTAAGAATTCACGGCTTTCGAGGAATTTATCATCTGGAGATGCCTCTGGGTGAAGACTCCGTACTCATCGGTCCGAATAATTGCGGTAAATCAACAGTCCTGCGGGCTCTTGAGGCTGCGTTAAGCGAAGCGGTGCAATTAACACCAGACGATCTTCATATCAAAGCGGATCAAACGCGAGTCAGTACCATCACGGTGGACATGCGCATGATTCCGGTGGCTGACGGTCACCGCCGACAACCTGTTTTTGACAACATTTGGCGTACGGTCTTTGGTCGTGCGATATCACTTGATCGTCATCATCGTGAGTTTTTGGCGTTAAGAAGCGAGTGGACGGTTACGGACGGCACCTTTGCCCGAAAGCGGTTTTGTTTGACCAATTGGGAAACGCAAACGCCGGGCTTTGAAGTGGAAAATATTCCAGATTGCCTGAAGTTTGTTTGTGTGTACTCTGACAATACACTTGACGGTGAATTGAAAAAACCGCTCTCTTTTATTAATCAGGCCATTGAAAAGCTTGATAAAGCCGTTAAAGCCTATCCGGAATTAGCCCGAGAGCCCATTGCGGATCTTCGCAATATGATTAATTTGCTCTCGCAAACGATTGAAGGCCCCGGTGTCACATTGCCTGAGCATATCCCGTTTACTGCCGAGCGGATCCATCATTTCTTCAAACTCATGAAAGAAAGCCCTGAGGTATTTCCCAAACTGGCATCCACGCAGGGGCACGGGCACGCCAAGACAACGCTTTTGCTTTCAACGGTGAGTTTTCTTGACATGCTCACGAAAAAGGCCGAAGCCTTAAATGAGCCGCTTTTTGTGCTTGTCTGTGCTGAAGAGCCTGAGGTGCACTTGCACCCCAATGCGCAGCGCTCTTTAATGGCACAACTGAAGACGCTTTCCAATCAACTAATCCTCACAACGCACTCGCCCTTTATTGTCTCGGCCTGCGAGCCCCATGACATATTGGCCATGGAACGAGTTGAGAAGGGGATTCGCGTTAATTGGTTGCCTCGGAGCATGGATGCTCTGGATACGAGAATGCTTAAGCGTCTTGTGTTTCGCTATCGTGCCGAGGTGCTTTTTGCCCGCGGTCTCGTATTTGTTGAAGGGGTAACGGAAGAGCAGCTCATCCGGGGCATGTTCCAAGCCTACTTCGGTCATGATCCGAGCGAATACGGGATCAGCATCATTGGGGTAGACGGCAAGAGCTATGCGCCATTTTTAACCATGGCGATGAGTTTTAGAAAACCCTTTGTGGTCATCAGTGACAACGATGGCGATACCTCTCATGTTGTGCGTAAACAATTAGCGGATATCGAACGAAAGTTACGGTATACCCGAGACCAAAATGCCAGCGCGCTATTTTTCCTTTCGCCCGGGTTGGCCATTGAAGGGGAACTTGTTCACAAAACAAAGTTGCGACGTGAAATTGTCGATGCGTTGGTGATGAGTAATTCCACGGGCAATGAGCAACCCGACTCTCATCAACGGCTCAAGCGTCGTCGCTTGATGAGCCTGCCTGATAAAGAATTGAAACGCCGACTGGAGAAGAAAAAGAGCGAGTACTCCGGATTTTTGGGGGACATCATTGCACAAAATCCCTATAACCAAACGATTGATGACATGATTCCGGTGCCGATACTTAGAGCTTTTGAAAAGATTCAAGAGTGGGTTGACATTAAAATATAACTACATTGACAATGTCTAAAGCGCCTATAGAGTTTTACTCCCAGGCGCTTTAGCTTTTATTAGTTCATTAAAAAAACAAGTTTCCCCATAATCTTAAACTATTGATCCTATAGAAACACAAATAAATCAATAAGATATGTTACAAATTGAGTTTCATTCTCATTTAAATTCTGATACGCTTACACCATCAAAACGATTTATTTGTAAAAGGAGTCAATCATGACCTGCTCGAAGAAACTTAATACGTATTTGGCAAACTTGGCTGTTTGGAATGTGAAGTTACACAACTTGCACTGGAACGTGGTCGGTAAGCTTTTTGTGAGCCTTCACGAGTACACCGAGTCTCGCTACGATGCCGCTTTCGAGGCTTTTGACGAAGTCGCCGAAGTGCTCAAGATGCGAGGCGAGATGCCGCTCTCGACCATGAAGGATTATTTGGCTGTTGCCACCATTGAAGAAGTGCCTGCTCAAGACTACGGTTGCCGAGAAGTCGTGGAGATGGTGCAATCCGATATGCAATTGATGCTTGCTTTGGCAAAAGAAATCCGCGATGATGCTGCTCAAAGCGATGACTTCCAAGTCCAATCGCTTTTCGAAGGCTACATTGCAGACTTCACGAAACAGCTTTGGTTTATTCGTGCGATGACCACTGGTCACGGTCAAGCGTGTTCTAGATAATTTATCACTACTGTCCAAATAGACTTTTAAAAGCCATTAAAAACTTCCCTGATCTTCGTTAGGGAAAATAAGGGAAGAAAAATGGCGGTAATCCTTGTAGATTTTAAGTTTCCACACCAAAAATCGGGATACCGCCATAGACCAACATTTTACCGAAACAGCCAATCAAAATGCACCGATCAGTTTTTTCGCTCAGCTCATGAAGTACCTTCCTCGCCGTTGGCTTTTGGGTGAAGACCTAAAGCGCAATCCTCGCAGCAATGCTCGTAAATTCACTGTGTGGGATCAAATGGTTTCACTGTTGTTTTGCCATTTGGCCGGTTGTGACTCTTTGCGGGAAATTGAGGATGGATTAGTGTCAGCCGTGGGCAAACTACAGCATCTTTCGACTCAGGCTATGGGAAGAACCACCTTAGCTTACGCCAATGAGCACCGATCCTACAGCATCGCTCGCGATCTGTACTTTCGGCTTTTACAGACCTATGGGCATCTTTTCAGAGCACGCGGTGATCAGGACTATGCTCGTCCGATCTATGCGCTCGACTCCACCACCATATCGGTGTGTTTATCGCGTTTTCAGTGGGCTCACTACCGTCGTGCTAAAGGCGGGTTCAAGCTGCATACGGTACTGGATCAGGATATGCAAATGCCTGTGGTGATGAATATGACTACGGGAAACAGAGCCAATGTTAAACACATTAAATCTTCCTTAGATTAATCGAATTTCAACTTTCTTACCTATTGCTTTTGCATATCGCTTAAGTGTAGGCAGGGATGGCATTTTCCCGGAAACGAGTCCTCGTTCTAGTCGGCAGACTGCACTTCGAGGAACTCCCATTCTCAATGCTACCTCAGTTTGTGTCAGTTTTTGCTCTTTACGGGCTTTGATAGCTTCATCTAATAACGCAAACTCTTCCTCAAGCTCTTCGTAAGCTTTGACGAATTCAGCATTTTGGCGCCATTTATTGATAAGTTGCTCATGAGATTTTTTAGAAAATTCAACCATTTTCCTTAACCTCTTTCATTCTTTTCCGAGCCAGTTCAATCTCCTTTTTAGGAGTCTTTTGACTCTTTTTTATAAATGCGTGAAGGATGACGATCTTTTGTCCAATCAGAGTACAGAAGAAAGCTCGTCCAATTCCTTCTTGTCCTTTAGCCCTAATTTCGAATAATCCTTACCCAAAGGATTCAGTGTATGGCATTCCTAAATTAGGGCCGTTATCGATGATGCGATCGGTGATACGAGCATAACTTGCCGCTATTTTAGGAAGCCAATTTTCAATACTCTCGTAAACATCATCAGAGTAGTATATGATCTGAAACATAAAATCAATTGTTATCAATTTTGTTAACAATCATACCATATAAGTCTGCGTTTCTGTACGCTGATTTCTAAGTTATGTTTCTTCCTTTTTCAGTACATTGAAGATGTCAGCGATGCGATTCACGCCAGACGCCTTCAACACGGTCAAACGGACCTAATCGGGCTTTGTGAAGTCTCTTTTGCGATTGATCCCGATGGGTGCTTCTCCGATATCAGACTTCGGAAAACGTCGGGCAATCCGGAGTTGGATTTGGCTGCGCTAAACGCTGTTCGAAGCGCAAGTTGTTTCGTTAAACGGCCAAAAGATATTGCAACCGGCGAGATTGAATTGACGCAAGAAATCCGATTCCAATACGGGTTGCGCTGAGCGTGGCCTCGGTCTGAGGAAATTATTTCACCCAAAAGCAAAAGTCCGGCCTCGGCCGGACTTCTGCTAAGTCTAACGCATTGAATTAATTAAGATTTGGAATCTTCGTAGCGCTTGAGCTTTGACTCAAAGTCATCTAAGCAGTTCACAACGACTTTATTGAGTGCCAGAAGTGCGATTAGGTTTGGAATGACCATCAAACCGTTAAAGAGGTCTGCAAGCGACCAAATCAAATCCACCTTAAGCGTTGCGCCGATCACGATAAAGATACAAACGATCACGCGATAGGGCATCAGTCCCTTTTTCCCAAAGAGGAAACGTACGTTTTGTTCCCCGAAGAAGAACCAACCGATGATCGTCGAATAAGCAAAGAAGAACAAGCAGATGGCCACAAAACCGATACCGAATTGGCCCAAGCCTTCGTTATAGGCCAATTGCGTGAGTTCAATGCCGGTCGTTGTATAGTCTAAAACGCCCGTGACCATGATGACGATGCCGGTGAAGGTCACAACAAGTACCGTGGCAAAGACACCGAAAATGGCTACCAAACCTTGTTCGGCCGGGTGCTCAACTTTAGCGACAGCGTGAGCGTGCGGAGTCGAACCCATACCGGCTTCGTTCGAGAAGAGCCCACGAGCCACCCCGAATTGAATGGCCTTAGCAACGGTAAAGCCCAAGGCGCCACCCGTAACGGCTTGTGGATCAAAGGCTGCTTTGAAAATGAGTTCAAAAGCGGGGACGAGTTGATCGATGTGCATACCGATCACAATGCAGCCGCCCGTTAAGTAAATCGTTGCCATAAAAGGTACGATTTTTTCCGTTACGCTAGCGAGTCGTCCCATACCGCCGAAAAAGACCAATCCGCTGACAATGGCGGTAGCCACGCCAGTCACAAGCAACGGGATGTTAAAGGCGTGTTCCATTGCGATGGAAATCGAATTGGATTGCACCATATTGCCGATGCAACCCAAGGCAATGATGATGGCAATGGAAAAGAATACTGCTAAAGGACGGAACTTTTCGCCCAAACCTAATGTGATGTAGTAGGCAGGACCGCCGACCACGTGACCGTTTTTATCTGTAGTCTTGTAAGTTTGAGCCAATACTGCTTCGGCAAAGATCGTTGCCATACCGAAAAATGCCGCAACCCAAAGCCAAAACAGTGCACCGGGGCCACCGGAGACGATGGCGGTCGCAGTTCCGGCAACGTTACCGGTACCTACCTGAGCAGCAATGGCAGTTGCCAAAGCTTGGAAGGAACTCATACCGCTTTTATCGGCTTTATTACCAAAGAGAGAAGCGCCGCCGAAGAGAAAGCGAGCAGCGAGACCGAACTTGCGAATTTGGACGAATCGAAGACGAATCGTATAAAAGATCCCCGTTCCGCACAAAAGCGGAATGAGAACAAAGACGCCCCAGAGTACACTGTTTATCTCCGAGACCCAGTGCGTTAGACTATCCATGGTGAGCACTCCAAAAATGCCATTGTAGGGAGTGCAAATTGTTGACAAAAGCTAAATTTCAGTGAGTCTTAGGTAAGAACCCTTACAAATAGGTATTCTGCGTTAAGTCTTAAAAAGTAGATGAATTAAAAATTTTATTTAGTTATGGCAAATAGAGTCTTTTTCGTGCTTGAGTTTTTCCCAGGGCTCTAATTAATAAATTAAAATGAGAACGATTCTAAAGAAGAGTTCTCTGTAGTGATCATTGAGTTAATTACGGCATTAGTCATTGCTCGAATTCTCGCAACGGTCTTGGCTTTCTGGGCGATCGGGGCGATGTTCGATCGCGTCGGCAAACGACTGTTACCGATTGCCTGTGGGTTATTACTATCGGTTGCAATGACGCATCTTTTGCCTGAAGGCCTGCTTCAAGCAGATATCTTCTGGGCAGGTCTTTTGATGCTTGTTGTCGTTTTATCTTTTGTGTTACTCGAATTGATCGGTACAGCACTAGCCAGGCGCCCGGGCGAGCAAATGCAAACTCGACCAGAAGTCCGTTCTCTTTTAACCGGGATGTCACTGCACGGCTTTGCCGATGGTTTGGTTTTAGCCGGTGCCTTTGTGACCGATTCACACTTGGGTTGGTTTGCGGCCTTTGCTATTTTGCTTCACGAGGTGCCACAACAAGCCGGTGCAGCCGCTCTATATCGTGGAGCGGGGTATTCCAGACATAAAACGCTCATTTGTCTTTTACTGCCGACACTTTTTGCGGCAATCGGTGCCGCAACAGGCGCTGTGACGATGTTGCAACCCTTCTTGCTACCATATGTTCTCATTGTCTCGGGCACGTCTTTTGTGTACATGACGATGAGAAGTTTCCTGCCACACATCATCGCTCAAACCACGACAGGGCGAGACGTTGTTTTAACCTTACTGCTTTTAATTGTCGGTATGGCTGCCGGTGTTGCTTTAAGCCAGCAAGAGCACGAACACGCTCATCTTCACGCCCATGAATCGGCAGAAGTGTCGCTGCCCCTTGAGCAATAGCTCGTTAAGCTTGAACCTCTTTGGGCATTGGCAGATTGAAGTGCGTGAACCAAAACCGCCAGTGCTCCATACTCGGACGATTAAAAATGGTCCCAATCAAACGCATAATTTCTTTAATGCACTCGCTCTCAGCATTGGCTTTCAGACACACTAAATGAATGGGCCAAGGTGCTCGGTGCCATTGCGGTAAGACCGGTATGACCTCGCCAGCAGCCAATTCTCGGGCAAGGAACCCCGTAGTAAGATCAATGGCTATGCCTTCGGAGGCAATCAATCGATTTTTGCAGGTCAAAGCATCGGCCTGTAGTAAATTAGCACTCTCGGGCAGCTCGTAAACGGCTTCGTTATTTTCAAGCTGTCGGCTGTAGGAGCCGTTGTTGGAGTCGCGAATTAAAAGTTGATGAGCTTGAAGTTCTTCAATACTTTGTGGACGTCCGTGTTGTTTGATGTATTTTGGGGTAGCCATTAAAAATGACCAATTAAGCCCGGGACAGTGAACGTAAAAAGACTCTTTGCGTAAGGGTTCAAATCCAAACCAAGCAATGTTGACACGTCCTTCTAAAACATCCTCTTCAGTAGCGTCAGTACTGATTTCAAATTCAATGTCAGGATGCGCTTTTGCGTATTGATCAAGCGCTTGCAACGTCGGAGCCCGTCCCATGTTAATGGGCAGACTGATTCTAATCAGGCGTTTCTTGGGTTCGCTGCCAGAAAGAATCGATTTCAGTGTCAAATCAAATTAGCTTTGAGCGTGGTTAAGTGCACGCAATGAGGGGAGTAACGAGCGGGCGTTATCCGATAAGCGGGCTGGCTTTGAGTTTCTCTCGATGAGATTAAACCCCAGCGTTTCTTCAAGTTGTTTTAGCGCACGAGAGGCCGTTGAACGGTCTGCTTCCAGTATTTCAGCCGCTTTGGATAGTGAATGATTTTGTGCCATTAAAAGCACAACGTGCCAAGGATTAATCTTTTTTCGCATGAACGTATTTTACGTCTAATGTTTCAATAATTGAAACATGCAAATTGTCACATAGTCAACCTCGATCAATAGTGTGAACAAAACAATGATGCGAGGTTAAAAATGAACAAAATGGTAATCAAAGGAGTCTCATTGGCTGTTCTTGCAGGTCTGTGTTGGGGCTCGATGGCGGTTGTTGCTCAACACTTAATGATGAGCCGTGAAGTCAATGGCGAGCAGTTAGCCGTTTTGAGAATTTTGGGCGCCGGGGTTTTGCTTGTACTGTTTGACTTGGTCAGTTCACGCGGGCAAAGCCTCAAGGACGTCTTTAGAAAAGAAAATTTCAAGGATCTGCTGATTTATGGCCTGGGACAACTGGGCATCCAAGGAGCCTTCTTTTTGTCCATTGACTACGCGAACGCTGCCACTGCAGCTATCTTGGTGCTCACCGGTCCTTTGTTTATTGTTGGATTTCTGGCGATCGGGGAGCATCGAAAAGTTCGAATTGTAGAAATCTTTGCCATCGTAATGTCTTCAATCGGCGTGATCTGTTTGGTGACAAAAGGGGACTTAAGTGGCATCAATTTCTCAGTAGCAGGCGTTTTCTGGGGCTTAGTTTCTGCTATGTGCGGGGCTTTCTGTACGGTGCAACCGAGAAAGTTATTGAAACGAATGTCTGTGATGCAAGTTGTCGGGTGGGGGATGTTTTTTGGCGCCCTGTTGGCCTGTATTATCAAGCCGCCTTTTACGTTCGATATCCATTGGGACCAAATGATGCTGGCCTCCTATGGTTATATCGTGCTGATCGGAACTGTTTCAGCTTTCTGGTGCTATTTGAAGAGTCTTAAATTCGTAGTACCTTCAGTCACTTCCATTTTGGCGTGTTTTGAACCTTTGTCTGCAGTGGTGTTGTCAGTGATTTTGTTAGGAACAGTGTTTACAGTTGTGGAAGCGATCGGCGCGGCTTTGATCTTCTCAACGGTATTTGTTTTGGCCAGATCGAAATAACTGAAAATTAATCGATAAAATTAGAAGCCACACCAACTCTACCGAAAGAAAGCTCCTTCAGTACCAGGTAGGGGAGGCGTGGTTTTGTTTTCAGTTAAAAGTGTACACTAACAAATTTTGAAAAGCAAGAAAAATTTAAATATTATTTAAATTTTTTAATGTTATTCAAAAATAACACATGGAGAGATATTGATGGGATTAATTATTAAAGCCGGTACAGTCTTTGCGGTCTTGACGGCAGTAGCGACTGCAGTTCATGCAAAAGATCTGGCGAAAAATGAAGTGCCTGCTGAAGTACTAGAAGCCTTTGAGTCGAAGTATCCAGGGGTTGTCGTTGAGAAGTATGATTTTGATGACGATGACAACGTGTTCGAAATTGATGCTCAAAAGGGAACCCTCGAAATCGAAGCGAAGTTTCGTAAGGATGGAACTCTAGTGGAATCAAAAGAGGATGTTAGGGCACAAGAGCTACCTGCAACTGTTTTAAATCAAATTAAAGAGAAGTATCCAAAGGTTAAAGTGCTCGGTGCCAATCGAGTATTTAAAGACGGTGAGCATTTCTGGGACGTCGGCATTAAAGACGGAGGTCGTTATCGTAATGTGATCATTTCTCAATGACGAAATTTTCTTCGCCCGCTCCTTGCCTACCTCGCGAGAATCGAGTCAACTTATCTCTGAATAAATAAACGCGTTTAAAACGCCTCAAACGGGTAAGAGGTCAAATTTTAAAATTTGAGGCCGTTTAAACGCGTTTTTGAGAAAAGAGCACTTGATTAGATAAATACACGTTTTATTCAACATAACTATTATTATGTTGCGTTGTGTGGAGAGGGTTTTTGAGGTGTGATTCCTCATAGTGCGTATAACGTTGCATTAATCAGATTTAAAACTCAGATCAAGCTTAGGACACTTCACGCCATACTGTTTTGCATAGCGCTTGTATTCAGACAGTGCATCACAAACTTCTTCAATCATTTGCAGGACACTCGGTTTGTCGATATCGAATTTAGCACCCAAACGAATGAAATCAGATTTATTCGGATGGCGTCCCTTGCCCAAAATGGACGTCATATGCTCGGCATTTAAATTGCCCGGTACTGCGTCATACACGGGAGAAATTCGCCAGTGCCCTTGCGCGTTCATAAGAAAAGAAAAATTCTTTGCATGATCATCAGAGTTGCCGATTGCAAAATTGAAAACACAACGTTTAAGCTGCTCTTTAAGTTCATCTTTTGAGCATAGATTCTGGGTAATCGCCAAAATCGATTCATAATCTAAAGACGGCGCTCTAAAATCACAATGCACAAGACCTGCGGCGGTCATCATATGCATTTTGCCTGCCTTTGTTCTGTCGAAACGCTCAATTCCAAACCAGCCCAGTCCGTGAGACGATTCAAATAGATGCGTAGCCGGAACCGTTATCCCTGCCTTATTGGCAATCAAACTCGTGATGTATTCTTGAACACCTAAATCAGAGGAATCTTCAGAGCTTTTAAATTTGATGAGCCACGGCGAAAAATCTTCATGGTGAATTTGCCCTCTCTTTAAATGATTGAAGTCAGCTGAAACAAGGCAAATAATCTTGGGGCGGGCTCCACCAGAAGATCCGTTTAGTTGCCTCAGTGTATCGAGCGCCTTGGAAGACTCGTTTTCTGCAAGAATGGCTTCGACGTCCTGAGAAAGCGAATCAAGAACAATATTAACGGGTTCAAAAGGAGTTAAAGGCTCCTCTGGCTCGTATTCAAGAGCTCCCATACCTTGTTTCCCAACCCAACAAAGTTTTTGCAAAACAGGAACATTTCGAAGGCTCTCGCCCATACGTGAGAGTTGCCTGTCAATTAAAAGATTTCCCCAACCGTCTGGCAAACTATCAGCAACCATACCGGGCAAGCCGTCAAAAAGCGCATTTTGGCTTGTCCAATACGACGAGCTGTTAGGCATTGCCAATGGTGATGGTTGAATTCGGAGTTTAAGAAAGTCAGGCGCATACTGAAAGGCTAATTGGGGCGCTTCGTCCGTTAAACTCCCCAGCAAGATATTTAAAGATTCGCAATTTAAAAAAACATTGACTTTCATCGCAAACTCCGAGCTCTTTTACGTGGTTTGTTCTGCTTACTAAATAAATCGATAGTTGGATTTACTTTGAAGAGATCATCAAAGTCTGCGGCTAATCGTAAAGTAATAGCCACGTTAACCAAGTGTTTGAGCGAAATTTCTCCTTGACTCTCAAAGCGACGCAAAGATCCAAGAGACACGCCAGAACGTTCTGCAAGCTCTTCTTGAGTCATGTTCTGATTAACTCGATGCTGTTGGAACCTTTTGGCGAGATTCAATCGAATATCTTTGGGGGATTTTAAGTTAGTAAGTACGCTCATTTTAATAAATAACTGCAAAATATTAAGTTTATGGTTAATATTTTAGCACTTATCCTCCCTGAAAACGAGTAAATATCGCCAAATTTGACTTTTGACTGTTTTAAATTGATTTAATATTAGAACAATGTTAATTTAATTTTGGAGCCATATTGAATTAATATTAAAATAACTTGACAAATGAATTTGACTCCCCTATACTGTCAATTAAGAAAAACAAGATCTATTTCTGAGGCGGTGCGCTTAAACGAATGAACTGCCGAGTCGGTATTGCCTCAACGGATTGTCTCATTCCCCGCTTGTCAAACTCGCTTCAGATAAACAATAAGCGGCCCTCTTTAAAGAGAAGCCGCTGAAAACTGATTAGTTGTCTAAACAACTCCCCACTCAAGTGGGAAGGTTTCCTCTGATCTGACTTAAGGTTA
>ERZ791802.821-NODE-821-length-28580-cov-8.093322_pt1 | contig 28580 bp, 27 predicted proteins | sample MGYA00510308_ERZ791802 | MGnify/ENA primary metagenome ERZ791802 (study PRJEB30046, sample SAMN00792028) | human gut metagenome | study: EMG produced TPA metagenomics assembly of the A metagenome-wide association study of gut microbiota in type 2...
GGCGTAGGCGGCGATATACTGGCCGCTGCGCATTTTGGCGTGGAGAACGGATTTGATTTTGCCCGACAGGTCTTTCAAATGGTAGTCGTTCATCAGACTGCGGAAGTGCAGCATATCCGTGTTGTCGCCCTCGGTGTCGAGGCAGTCAAGGACGGATACGAAGCGGCAGCCAAGCGCGGGAAAAATGACGTCGGTATAGCGCCCGACCTCCACAAAGTCACGGCCCAGCCGCGATAGGTCTTTGACAAGAATCAGGTTGATAAGGCCGTGCCGTGCGTCCTCCAGCATCTCCAGAAATCCGGGACGCTGAAAATTTCCCCCGCTATAACCGTCGTCCCGGAAGGACTTGACCTCCGTCCAGCCGTTGAGCATTACGAATTTGGAAAGCAGTTCATATTGATTCTCGATGCTGACGGATTCATCAGCAGGGATATAGTTTTTGGCCTTGGCGGAGTTGGAGGCGTCGTCCACGCTCAACCGGCAGTAGATGCCGACCTTATATAGCTTTTTCATACGCTTCCTGCCTCTCCTGCGCCAGCGCGTCGTCCACGCTGCCGACGTAGCGGTAGACCACCTTGACGTCGCAGATGCGCTGTCCGTTGACCTTCCGCGCCTCGCCTACCTCGATGCGGTCCACCAGCTCAAAGAGGATGCTCTCGTCCAGCGCCGTGATCTCGGTGTAGCGGCGGATGACCTCCATCCAGCGGTTTGCGTCCTGCCGGTTTTCAAGCTGCGCCCTGACCTTCTGCTCCAGCTCCGGTATGGCGGCGGCTTTTTCCGCCCGTTCCGTTTCGTATTTCCGCATGAGCGTCTGAAAGACCGTCTGGGGGATGGTGCCGGTGCATTTGTCCTCATAGAGATTCTGCATCAGCCGTTCCAGCTCACTCATACGCGCCTGAAGCTCACGCAGCTTGCCCAAAATATCTTTTGCGTGCAGCTGAGCCGCATCACGAATCGCCTTTTTTACCTCATCTGGCAGTATCGTTTCCTGCCCCTGCAGCACTGCACAGATATGCTCGTCTTCAATGCGCATGTCGTGCTGCGCGCTGATTTTGCCAATGATATCATTGTTCATGGTGATGACTCCGCTCTCTAAACTGCGGCAGAATTGCAGATCCGGCTTTCCGTTGCGAAGGAGAAGCACATCGGTAGTATATCCGCCGATATCCACGATAAACATCCGCAGCGTTTTCAATAGCTGTCCGCTTTGAGGAACAACAGCGGCATACGCCTGCGGATACACAAAGACATTTCGGATCACAATGCTCATAGGACGGTTGTTGTAAGCAAAATTCACTGTTCCAAACCGCCTGAAATACTGCGCGAAGCGTTCTCTCAACATCCCGTAGTGTTCCGGCGGCAAGCCAACCGCAAGGTCGATCTGCTCAAACGCCGTATTGGCACCGGCAGCGGAAAGCTCCTTAGCAACGGCAAAGAGCGACAGGATAAAGTATCGATCATCTCTGGTCTTGTCTCTCATATAGGGCAAGCGCTGCCCGGTGAGCGACCAGTATTTCCCGTTGTACTCCAAAACCTCCTCTGCCATAGGCGGTTTTACTGTGTGTTCTGTCAGTCCGGAAATGAAAGAGAAATGCGGGGTTTTAACGGCATAATTTCCATGATCAATGGCGATCAACATAAGAGTACCTCCCATTTTGGTTTATCTAATTACACGGTTTAGCATGCGTATTTACAGCAGAAATACGCATTGAGTCAATAAATACGCGCGAAACGAAGGATCAGGCTTCTGGCTCTCCGTGGGGGAAAAGTCTCTGTTTCTCTTTTGGAAGAACACGATTCGACGCATTTACATTATTTCTTCCATAAAAGAAACTGTTGATATTTCCAGCTGCTTGTGCTATGATAAAAGAAAACTCCGGAGGTGACCTGCCATGATCGTGCGTGAACGATATATGCGGCTGATCCGTGATTTTATGGATAAGCCTGTGATTAAAATCATATCAGGAATGCGGCGGAGCGGCAAAAGTGCTCTCTTGGAGCTTACGCGTCAGGAGCTGCTCGACCGCGGTGTTGACAGGAAGAACATCATTTTCATCAACTTTGAATCCTTGCGCTATGAGGCGCTCAGGGACTATAAGGCGCTGTACGCAGAGATCATCAAAATCGCTGGACAGACAGAAGGACGGATCTACGTCCTTCTCGATGAAATCCAAGAAGTGAACACTTGGGAGCAGGTCATAAATTCCCTCCGCGTAGATCTTGACTGCGATATCTATGTAACAGGCTCAAACGCAAAGCTCCTCTCCGGGGAACTCGCCACGCTGTTGGCTGGGCGGTATGTGGAGATACAGGTCTATCCGCTGGATTTTGATGAATATCTGGCATTCGCAGCAGAGAATGAGGACGAGGCAAAGCTCTCGAAGCGGGAACAGTTTGCTAACTTTCTCCGTTTTGGGGGACTGCCCGGCATCCATCAGCTGAAATGGGATGAAGATCGCGTCATGCAATACCTTCATGACATCTATAATTCCGTTCTGCTGAAGGATGTGATCGCACGAAACCGGATACGCGACACGGCGCTGCTGGAGAGCATTGTCCTGTATCTTATGGACAACATCGGAAACACTTTTTCCGCAAAAACAATCTCTGATTTTTTAAAAAGCCAGGGGCGAAAGCTAGGCACGGAAACCGTCTACAATTATCTGAAGGCATTGGAAAGCGCCTTCCTGATCCACAAGGTCGTCCGCTTTGACATCAAGGGAAAGCGGATACTGGAGACGCAGGAAAAATACTACCTCTCCGATTTAGGTCTGCGCCACGCCGTTATTGGCTACCGGGACAATGATATTGCCGGCGTTCTGGAGAACACTGTATTCCTGGAGCTGCTGCGCAGAGGTTTCTCCGTCAACATCGGAAAGCAGGATGTGGCAGAGGTTGACTTCGTTGCAAACCGGGCTGACGACCGGCTCTATATCCAAGTCTGCTATATTCTTACGCCGGAAAACACGGATCGGGAATTTGCGCCGCTGGAGGCAATCTCGGATAACTACGAAAAGCTTGTTCTGTCCACGGATACGCTGCTGCGGGTCAACCGTGGAGGGATCCGTCAAAAGAACATTATTGACTTTCTGTTGGAACACTAAATATGAGATAACGCAGGAACGAGAAAAGGACGGTACAGCCGAAGCTGAACCGCCCTTTTTCACTAAGATAATTGCCGTTGGAAGCAGTGCTCCCAAACATAATCATCAAGACCTTTATATCGGGGATCCCACAGATAGGTGCCATAGCGAAAACCTGCATCCGAAAGCAGTGAGACCAGCGTCCTGTATCCGCCTTGCACATGGGGGTTCTCCATGAAATCCATGTCGAATGCAGTCATGATACGTTCTACACCTTGCTCGTGCAGCTGCGGCAGGATAAGCTCCAATTGGGTCAATGTATTTACCCCCGCAACTGCGAGTACCGTCTGTCCTGTCAGGTAATGGATGACATCCGCTTTCATGGGGCCCTCTGTGAGCAGCACCATAGCGCGCGGTTCCCCCGCAATATGTACCCAACCCTCCGCCTTACAGCCGTCTGTGCGGCCGCTGCTGGATACCCAGCGAAATTTGCGCCGTGCCGCATTATCCCGGCGAATCTGCATGCCTTGAATACGGCCTTTGCTGTCTCGCACCGGAATCAGAATACCGCGGCTCTCACAGGCAAAGGACCATTTCCCGTCTTTTCGGTAAAAGCCGGGTACACCGGACAGATAATATCCGCTGGATTGAAGCTGCCTTGCAATGGTTTGCATTCCCACCACCGGAGTGGTCCGGTATCCAAGCCTATCGATTTCCTCATCTGACAGGCCCCGGTTTTGCAGGTTCTGCCGATGGTCGGAGGCCAGCGTCAGCTTGGACAGAAGCCCGGTATAGGTGTCGCTTCGTGATGCAATATCTGTCGGTGGGACTTCTGCAACCACGGGTACAGGAATGTGCTCCGGCTTCGGTATACTGCCCTGCACATCCAAGCGTGCGATCAGCGCGTCACGGACCTCCTCGCGGGCAATTCCCGTATAGTATGCATACAGATCGAAAATGCCGCCGGAGAACCCACAGCGCGGACAGCGAAATACATCCTTCTGCAGATTGATGTTCAGGTGTTTTGCATGTGGCTCGTCATCACAGTACGGGCAGGGTACATTGTAGTTGCTTCTTCCGTATGGCGGGTATGGAAGCCCAATCAGCGGAATGATGTCTGACATATGAAAGATGTCCATACAGCCTCCTTTCCGGGGGACGGAATATCCGTCCCCCGTGATGATATCCGCATCACACGGATGCCTGCTGCATGGCATGTTCGCAGATCAGCCTTGTCATGATCTCCTTTCACATTTGAGATTAGCTCTTTGATTCGCGCCGAGAGCATCGTCCCGCGCTGTTCCGTATCTGTACGCCTGATGGCAATGCATAATGCTCTCCGCTCTCCTACGATCAGCACGCGCTCCTTTGCGCGTGTAATTGCCGTATAAACAAGCGGACGCACCAGCATGACCGCATGGGCGCACTGCAGGTTGATGATAACAGACTTATATTCGCTGCCCTGGGACTTGTGGATGGTGGAAGCGTAGGCCAGATCCAGCATTTCAAGGTCGCTGCCGTCATACTCGGCAATTCGGCCATCGCCGAAATCAACGGTCAGCACGCTGTCGGTGTCATCGCGGGTGACGGAAGTGATATAACCGATATCGCCATTGCTGATGTCCTCGCAGTTTTTTATCTGCATGACCTTGTCTCCCAAACGGTATATCCGCTTTCTGTATACAACCTCCGGCTTTTTCCCGTCCTGCGGATTGAGCTTTTCCCGAAGACGCTCGTTCAGCGCATTCACGCCTGTCTCCGTCTTTTGGCGGTACGGGGTCAGAAGCGCCACATTGTCAACACCGTATTTGGCGGTTTCCTGTAGATACAGTGTCTCGATCTGCTGTGCGGAAGTACTCATGTCGCAGGAGTCATAGAAATGGAAATCCTCGCCGTATTCCAAGCTAAGATTTCCATGCCGGATGAGCTTTGCATTAGCGGCGATACGGCTACCATAGCTCTGCCGGAATATGCGATCCAGCCGCACTACCGGCACAGCGCCGCAGGCGATGATCTCGCTCAGCACGGCGCCGGGCCCGACAGAGGGAAGCTGATCCGCATCGCCAATCAGCACAAGCTGACTGCCGTGCGGTACGGAGCGGAACAGATGGTTGGCAAGATAGATATCCATCATGGACACCTCATCCACTACAATCAGATCCGCATCCAGCATGTGCGTTTTGGAGATGACGACATCAGTTGCGATTACCTTGAACATAAGATGCTCCTTTCTTGCAGGTGCTGCCTGCTATAACATGATTTATTTCAACCCATTTCGGGAAGAAACCAAGAAACAAAAAAAGTGCCAACCAACACGAATGTGTTAATTGACACTTTATAACTTGAATACTCTGGTGTTCCGCGCAGGAAACCTTGATACTTATGATTGTATTATAGCAGGTTCTCATATGACAGTCAATTGCTTTCCGCTGTTTTCGCCGGGCACCTCGCTGTTTTCACCGGGGCACCTTGCTCCAGCACAGAGAGAACCAACTCCAACGCAAGCCTCACTCGAAGCGGGTCGAATATACAGTTCCCATCCGGCAGGATACCCGCTTCGACTCTGTTCTCTATTTCCCTGACTAATCCGCGGATCTCATCGCCTTTTGTCATTTTGATCCTCTTCCTTTCAAAATATCGATTGCCAAATATGTGCTAAGCTGTTGGCAGCCTTCGTTTTCATATACCGGTGTGCCGGTTGCCGTATATACCGTGATGATGTCGCCCTCATCAACATTTCGAGGTTTTCCGGCGATCTGTATTTTCACTGTATGTGGGTCTGACCACAGATAGAGCGTTTTGATGCGGCGGCGCATCGGAGTTTTTTCCAGCCCGGTACAGTGACCACGAATTACCACTATTTGATCGGTGACTGCTCTATACAACAGTTGTAATGCACTGAACCCATAAAAGGCGAAAAAGAGCAGGACGGAAAGAGACAGATAAAGGTTGCCCTCCAACAACAGAGACACCACCATCAATAAAAGGCTTACCAGCGCGGCTCCACATCTCATTATAATCTGCTTTTGCAGCGGCGGTGGAATTTTTTCGAATTTTTCTCTCATTACGCACCTCACAGCAGAAGGATTCTCTTTTTCTTCAGTAGCCTGAGCAATGCGGAAACGACCTCATCCCGCACTGCGGCGTGTTCCATTTGTGCTTCCAGAATGTTATCAAAAATGGTTTCCTGCGTATAGATTGTTTCCGTCAGGTTCTGCCTGTTTCTATCCCCCAACAGGTTTATTTGTGGTGCTACATGATGTTCTGTCAGGAATACCAGTTCTGCCGTGGTGAGCCGAAGTCCGGCTTCTGTCAGCCATAGCAGCAATTCTTTTTGGCGTGCGCTTAGAATCGCACGAACTCCTTGCGGCTTCGCAGGCGCCAGAACGCACTGTGTCAATGCACGATACTCAAAAACGGGCTCATCGCCTTCTGTAATTTCAACAAGCCCCTGACGTTTAAGCTGCTGCAGTGCTTTTACCTCCAGCACATTCTCGCGGTTTTTTGCAAACCCAAATCTGCCATTAAGCCAGAGCGCAGCCTGTTCCCCGGTCAGCTGAAAATCTACGCCGCAGCGGGTCACGAACAGAAGATCCTCTGTGGAGGCTCTGATTACCATACCTTTGGATATATATTTCATTTTGCTCACTCCTTGTCTGTCCTTTTCCCATATTACACGGCAAGGCGGCGCGAATTACAGCACTCACAGCAAATACATTGCGACAACGCACAGAATAACAATCAGCAGCATGACTCCCGCCACGGCGGAAACCTTCTTCACCAATTCCATGTCAGGCCCCTCTTTCAGTTTTCCTGCATCTGAAGGCAGAACATCGTCATAGTAGCCGTCATATCCATCGTCCTTTGGAAGAAAAGCTCCTCCCATGTGTTCACCGACAGGCTTTTCATGCTTTTTCCGTGGCTTTGGAGACAGGTGCTTACGCTTCTTTTCCATACGCTTTTGTGACTTTACGGGTTTCTCTTTTGGCTTTTTCTGACCACCTTCCGCAGTCGGCAGACTCTTCCCGCACTCCATGCAGAAAGAAGCGGCGCCATCTGCAAAATCGGCGCCGCAATAGGGACAATATTTCATACTCAGCACTCCTTTGGGCAGTATTCGGCATTCATGCCGGGTTTCACGACCCATTGGGGGACGATACGATTATACCACAGCGTCTTTTTCGTGTCATCGGCGCAAACCCTGCCATTTAGTCTGCCATTTCGTGAGACATTTTGTATTTCCTCAATAGTCGGGAGCGGCAAAATCGTATGTATTTATTTTGCGCTACGGGGATCATCTTCCCCGCCGCTGCAGCTTTTGTGCCATCTTCCTTAAAGCAGCGTGCTTATTCCGGTGGAAATCAGATCTGCCACACGATATAATGAATTTACAAGCATACTTTTTGCGCAATGCATGCAATGAACAGCGATTTTTGTTGTCTATATAGATGAAAGGCCTTTACGCAGAGAGAAGGGAGGGCGCAATGAGAGACCATGAGATCATAGAATTGTACTGGGCGCGTAACGAGAGCGCGATTACCGCCACCGCAGAAAAGTACGGGAGCTACTGCCATACGATTGCATATAACATACTGCGTAACAAAGAGGATGCGGAGGAATGTGCCAACGATACATACCTCGGCGCATGGAATTCGATCCCGCCGCAGCGTCCGAACCGTTTGTCGAGCTACTTAGGGAAAATCACGCGCAACCTCGCTCTGAACCGTTATAAGCGGTATACTGCCGAAAAACGCGGACACGGGCAAGTAGTCCTCGCGCTGTCTGAGCTGGAAGCCTGCGTTCCTTCGGAAACGACTGTGGAGCAGACCATCGAAGAAAATGAGTTGGCTGCCGCCATTGACCGCTTCCTGTATGCAAAGCCCAAGCTGAACCGTAACATTTTTGTCCGCAGATACTATCATCTCTACGCAATACGGGATATTGCGGACGCATACGGAATGAGCGAGAGCAAGGTGACGTCTTTGCTTTTCCGTATGAGAAACGAATTAAGACGATTTCTTGAAAAGGAGGGAATTATGCTATGAAAACCGAAGTTCTTCTTCGTTCGATCGGAAAGATCAATGACGAGCTTATCGCTGCCGCGGAAAGCGAAGCAAATACCAAAAGAAAGCCCGGTTGGGCCAAGCTTGGAACAATGGCTGCCTGCCTTGCACTGGTTCTCTGCACCGGCATTGCCACACATGCCATCCGAAGCAATGCGACAGCAGGAACCTTCACAATGGATGTCAACCCCAGCGTGGAATATACGATTGCCAAAAGCGGGAGCGTTAAGAATGTCCGCTGCTTGAACAGCGATGCGGAAAATACGCTCAGTGATGTTGCGCTGGGAAAGCAGAGTGTCGAGACCGCTCTAACGCGCACGGTCGCCGCCTACGAGGCCTGCGGATATATGGAAAATGGCGAAGCGACTGTTCTGATCTCTTTTGATTCCCGTCTTGATGCGAATGCCGAACTAAAAGCCTCTCTCTCTGCGGAGATCCGGAAGGCCTTGGAGCAGACCGATGCCGTCGGCACACTGGTTTTCCACTCCGAACTGACGGAAAACGCTGAAGTGGCGAAGATCGCCGAGGAATTCCATGTTTCCCTTGGCCGCGCCGACTGGATCCTTACCGCAGCAAACAAAACCGGGCTGCCCACGGACGAGGTTGCCCGCATGTCGTTGGACGAGCTTCTTAAATTCCAAGAGGCTTCCGGCATTGTTTCTGCCAGTGTATCGAAGTTCATCTCCTTGGAGGAAGCAAAGAAGATTGCACTGAAGGACGCGAAGCTTGATGAGCTGACGCAGAAGATCGTGTTCACCAGAGAGGAGCTGAACCGCAATCAGGGCAAGCCCTGCTACATCTTAGAGTTCTACACCGCGAAGAAGCAGTATTCTTACAAGGTGGACGCCAAGAACGGCAGCATCATGGAGGCTTACCACTTCATTCTTCTGGCGGATGCGAAGAAAATCGCACTGGACGATGCCGGGGTCAACGTGAAGGTGGTCTTCACGACAGAAGAGCTGGTTGCCGGCGGCATCAAAACGCCTTACTACCGGTTCGTCTTTGCCGATGCGAAAACACAGTGGACATACCGCATTGATGCGGTGCTAGGCACTGTGTTGGAGAAGCAGCGGAAAGAGATCGTGACAACGGACTTCATCTCTCTGGAGGAGGCGAAGGAGATCGCCCTGAAGGATGCCGGACTTAATGAATCCACGCAAAAAATCGTGTTCACCCGAGAGGAGCTGAACCGCAATTCTGGCAAGCCCTGCTACATCTTAGAGTTCTACACCGCGAAGAAGCAGTATTCTTATAAGGTTGACGCCAAGAACGGCAGCATCATGGAGGCTTACCACTTCATTCTTCTGGCGGACGCGAAGAAAATCGCGCTGGACGATGCCGGGGTAAGCGAAAAAGTCACCTTTACCGAGGAAACGCTGGTTGCCGGCGGCATCAAGTCGCCCTACTATTACTTCGCCTTTGAAAGCGACTCCGCTCGCTGGACTTACAAAATTGACGCGGTTCTGGGCGTGATCATGGATAAGACCTGCGATAAGATCATTCCCCCTGCCCCGGAGTTTATCGGCTTGGAAAAGGCAAAGCAGATCGCATTAGAGGACGCAGGGCTGGATGAGACAGCGCAAAAAATCGTGTTCACCAGAGAGGAGCTGAGCCGCAATTCTGGCAAACCCTGCTATATTCTGGAGTTCTACACGGACAAGTGTGCGTATTCCTACAAGATCGATGCAGTATCCGGGGAAGTTATCGGGAAGAAAGCCGAGTGGTTTTCCCGTCAGGAGTCCGAGACTGTGCCGGACACGTCTCAAAATTCCGATTCCAGGCAGCGCAGAACAGATTAAGCTATGATAAGGTGCTTTTAAGCAGCAGAAAATGAAACAGCAGAACGTGGGGCAGGATTGTAATATCCTGCTCCACGTTCTCGGCAGCGAAATACAGAAAGCAAAAATCTCGACGCTCAAGGAGTAAGGGTGGATTTTCACAGGGGAATACTACCCTATAAACAGGAGGACAATATGAGCTTATTCAGAAAGAAAAAATGGGACATTGAAAGATCGGAGCAAAACAAGGGCTTGATTCGTCAGCTATTTAGCCAAGCGATGCCAGACGGCGATACATGGAAGATCGTCTACGGCTATGGGCTTAATATAAAAACCAGCGATTATATTATTGCCAGAAAAACCACCTACACATATACAAGCCTGATTATTGGTTACCGTGAGTCGGACATGAGCATTGCTTTGCTGCAAACCACTCCCGAATTGGAAGGGTGCAGCGAAGCGGAAATCTTCACAAGAGACAGCATTAAAAAGGCAAAGATCTCAACAGGTATGTATACGATTTATCATCAGGGCGGTATCATGGCAGGCTATACCCAATTTGCCACCTTGCCGGAAAATGACGAGGATTATCTGGTCTATATATATCAGCCGGAAGAGCACGAGGATTTTGCTAAGTTCTACAAACGATTTTCGGGAAAATAGAGCAGATTTATGAAAGAATTACTGAGCTATCTATTCCCATTTTTCGTTGTGTGTTTAATTCTTTTTGTCGTTACAAGAATATGGGTCACCCTTTGCTGAGGTAAGATAGCGTTACCATTTATTCGTCATCATTGTTACCTGACTACACAATTTATTGACTGGCATAAGGTTCTTGGATTCGGGGAACCGCAGGCATAGCGCAAGGCGCTCTGCGTTTCCCTTTTTCTTCAAATGTCGGTTAGTCGTCGCTAACCAACTGAAAGGAGCAGTTTATGTTCAAAAAAGTAAAACCCTACATGGGTGAGTACATGAACTACACGAAAAAAGCGATTGTTTGTATTTGCGCCGCAATCATTTTCAGTGTTCTTCCGTATTTTTTCTCTATCAAATCATTGAGCCATTAATCACAGGTCAGGCACTGTCATTGCCAAAAATCGTAGTTATCGTGGCTTTGACAGCGGTGTGCATGACAGGAAATGCGTTACTGTATGCAAAAGCGATAAAGCAGCTGCTGGAGAAAGCAAAGGTCCGGTATGTTTTTCTTCCTCCGTATAGCCCTGACCTGAATTCCATTGAAAATCTCTGGTCGAAGGTGAAGGCACTTTTGCGCAAATTCAAAGCCAGAACCTTGGAGACCCTTCCAGATGCGATTCAGCGTGCTTTTCGGGCGGTGACACCATCTGACTGTTCCGGCTGGTTTTGCGCTTGTGGTTATTCGCGTTAATTTATTGAATTGCTATAAATAAGAAAAAGCCCAGCCCTTGCTGAACTTTTTCGACAGACTGAGGCACCCGGCCGATAAGGCCGGGTGCCAATGTGCAATGGCGGTCGCAGACCACTTGTAGGGGGGATAAAATCAGCAATACTTTTCAATCGCAGCGTCAATCATCGCGGCAGCCTCGTTAACGATAGGCAGGTCAGACTCAATCAGCGCGGGCAGAGGCTTGCGGACACCGCCGCAGAAAATGCCTTTCCTAGCTAGAATGGACTTCTGGACAGCGTAGAGGTTGCCGTGCGCCTCGCATATCTTGTAGATGATGCGGCAGATCTCATTCTGCACCAGATAGGCATCCTTCACCTTCCCGTCGTAAAACAGCTTGCGCGCCTTGATGAATAGCTCGGGCATGACTGCATAGGTGCCTCCAATGCCTCCGGTCGCGCCCATAGCCAGACCGGAGACAAACTGCTCGTCAGGACCATTCATCACGACAAAATCTGCGCCGCCCTCGTCTTTCCACATCTGGATGTCCTGTGTGGCAGCGGAGGAGTTTTTGACGCCGATAACACGAGGATTCTTCCGCATCTCCTTCAGCAGAGGCATGGTCAGAGCCACACCGGCCAGCTGCGGAATGTTGTAGATGATGAAGTCAGTATTGGGTGCGGCAGCGGAGATGTCATTCCAGTAATCCGCGATCGCATAGGGCGGCAGGTGGAAATAGATAGGAGGAATGGCCGCGATGGCATCCACATGGACTGACTCCGCATGGGCGGCCAAATCCTGACTGTCCGCAGTGTTGTTGCAAGCAACGTGTGCAATGACTGTAATTTTGCCAGCAGCCTCCACCATTACATTTTCCAGCACAATCTTCCGTTCTGCCACGCTGTGATAGATGCATTCACCGGAGGAACCGCCGACATAGAGACCGTTGACGCCCTTGTCAATCAGATACCGTGTGAATGCTCTAACGCGCTTTGGGCTGATTTTGCCTTCGTCATCATAGCAGGCATAGAATGCAGGAATCACGCCCTCATACTTTTTGGTGTCCATCGTAACACACTCCAATCTGTTATTTAATTGCGATCTTCACAACAATTTTATCGACATGGGATGGAATCCCACAGACTAACTTGGGCATATGCCCCTCTCCGGGATAGAGCAGAGCAAACTGACCCACGCGCAGAGACAGGCGATAAGCTTCATCACCGGTGTATAGAATGGAATCGTCCTCTTCGTGTTTCCATTCAGTGAGCAACTCAGTGGGGGCGAGAGCGATCCCCTCCTGACCATTCAGGACGATGTGCAGGTCGAGATACCGCTCATGCGCCTCAAAGAGCGTTTTTGGTGCTCTTACTGCAGTGGTGTAGTCAAAGCGGTTCAGGAACACGCGATCACCGGCGATGCCTGTGCATCCATAAGGAAGCTGGAAAAGGTCAGTGGCACGCAGATATTGAACGGCCGTGGCAAAATCGGAGGATAGTGTCTCGTAGCGGGAGAGGTTTCGCAGTGTATCGTAGATCATATTACCACCTCCTTCTGAATAATAGTTGAATTGGGGCAAGCGCGTGAGCGCTGCTGTAATATTTCTTGACCATTTCTTCGGGGACGATGTCAGCATCACCACAGCTGAAAGTGAGGTCACGAATCAGGAGTGTCTGGTGCGGGTCGGAACAATGATCCAGCAAATAGCCCGTCAGCTGGATCTCTGAGGAGAGAGCACCTAGCACTGACAATTTGACTGATGATGTCCGCCTTGCATATGGGAATCTCCATTACGTTCATTTTGCATCCAGATATAAGTAGTTTCTGTATAAGTAGTTTCTGCTTAAAATATAACGTGCTTCAGGAGAGTTGACAACAAGAAAATGATGGATTTTGAGAAGTTCGTTTATATACACAAAAGATGGAACAAATTTTCATTACAATTTACAATTGAAAATTGTTTTTTATCGGTGTAAAATATGCACAAGTAAGCGTGCTGGGCAGGAGAGAGGACTTGTGCAGAATGGCGAGAATAACGTCGAGACCTGTCAGAGACCCAAAAAATGAAAGACGAACTATTAGATGTCAAGCCTGAAATGCGAGGAATGGCAAAAAAGTAGACGGCTCAAAAAAGGCATAGCAAAGCAGACGCCCGGTTGGGCGCCTGGGTGAGCATATGAAAGAACAGAGTTATGCGGCTGTGTTATATGGCTGCCGGGATTTCTCCATTCAAGAACCGTCTTGCGGTAGGAGAACCAAACCAATCCACAGCATCCCTTACATTGTAGCACAGCCCTTGGAGAGGGGCTTTAATAACTACTACTCTATAATACAAGGAGAACAAAATGAAAAAACATCTGAAGAGAACGCTTTGCCTGCTGCTCAGTTTGGCTATGGTACTTGCTTTGGCTGCGTGCAGCGGTGGCGGAACTACCCCTGGCGGCACCAGTCAACCCGCTGACAGCAGCAGTGACAGCTCCGCTCCGGCTCCCAGCACTGATGGTGAGAAGATCATCTACACCAATGGCGGCCCCGGAGAGTTCTTCGAAACTCCCTGGCTGAATCCCGGCACCTATATGTATAACAAGACGGTCTATGCACACCTCATAGTGGCTGACGCTGACCTGAACCCCATTCAGGATCACCCCGACGCTCTGGCAACTTATGAGTACAGCGAGGATGGCAAGACGTTGACCTTCACACTGCGCGACGATGCCTATTGGCACGATGGTGAGAAGGTCACTCCCGAGGATATCAAGTGGAGCATCGAGTACGTCTCCAAGACCTCCGTCATCAACTCCGTGTTCCTGTCTACGTTCAAGGCCATTGAGGGCGCTGTGGACGCCGACGGTAACATCAACGACACCTTTTCCGGTATTGTGATCGACGGACAGAAGATCGTGATCAGCTTTGCAGGCATCGCACCCGACGCACTGCTGACCTTCACTCAGTTTGCGCCTGTTCCTCAGAAGTATTTCACCGGCGTTGATCCTCTTCAGGTCCAGCAGGCTGACTACTTCCAGCATCCCATCGGCTCCGGTCCGTTCGTGGTCGAGGATGTCCAGATGAGCAACTACACCATTCTGGCACCCTTTGACAAGTACTACAACGGCGTTGCTGGCTTCAAGATCCAGATGCTGCCCTCCGCCGGAGACTCTGACCCCAATCTGGCTACCCGAGCTATGTCCGGTCAGCTGGATTATGGTTACACCAAGATGATCGCCGACGTGCAGGCCATTGAAGGCACTTCCGGCATCCATGTTCAGGATATTAACGTCCGCTATACCCGGCTGTTCTACCTGAACAAGTTCGACAGAGCTGACGGCACCCCCTCTCCTCTGGCGGATGTCCGTGTGCGTCAGGCAATCCGCTATGCCATCGATATGCAGACCATCTGTGATACTCTGATGAACGGCGGTGCTGTTCCTGCCAACAGTCTGGCTCCCGATGAAAATCTGAAGTCCGATAAGCTGAACAATTATAGCTACGATCCTGAGAGGGCAAGAGAACTGCTGGAAGAAGCTGGCTGGGATGGATCCGTCACCCTGAAGTGCGTGTACTACTACACCGATCAGGCCACCGTTGATTTGATGAGCGCCATTCAGGCGTACCTGGCAGATGTCGGCATTACCTTCAAGGCCGAGCTGGTGGAAGGCGACCTAGCCTCCATCCTGTGGACTGCTCCCGCTGACCAGACCAACGGTCCCAGCGCTGTTGGATGGGATATCTGCTATGCTGCTAACGCCGCCCTGTCCCTGCATGAGTATTACGACCGCTATCGCACCGGTTCTGCCACCAATTCTCACACGCCTGAGGATCCTGAGTTGAATGCTCTGATCGACGCCACCAGTGCTTCCGCCGATGTCAATGTCCAGAATGAGGCATTCCGCGCTCTGATCGAGTATGAGAACGAGAATCTGTTCTGCATGGCTCTGTACTATCAGCCCATCTTCCTGATCACCAGCGACCGCATCAGCGGCATGAAAGTCGGTACTCCTCAGTACTGCATCGATTGGGACATCCAGAACTGGACCGTGTCCTAATGCGCTCGAAGCACATCGTCTTTCAGCTCCGCATATGCCCAGATCTGAAAGATGCGCTTCAACGAATACCAACGGCAAAGGAGCGGCATACGCCGCCCCTTTTGCTAATTCCGTTACCGGGAGGCCGAGCTATGCGTAACACATTACAGTATATCTTAAAAAAGCTCCTGTTTATGATCCCAATGGTGCTGTTTATCACCTTCCTGATCTACCTGGGATTGTATCTGACCCCGGGAGATGCGATCTCCTATATGTTCTCGCCGGATCAGCTGGCAAACATTGACCCGGCAAAGCTGGAGGAACTGCGTGAGCTGTACGGCTTGAACGATCCGTTCTTCGTGCAGTACTTTAAGTGGCTGTGGCAGCTGCTTTGCGGGAACTTTGGCTATTCGCTGACCAATGGTCAGCCGATCTCTTCCCTGCTGAAGCAGTACTTCCCGGCAACGCTGGAGCTGTCTCTGGCAGCGCTGATCATCTCCTCCGTGCTGGGTAGCATCCTCGGGATTCTCAGCGCTCTGAAGAAGGGTTCCATTGGTGATAACGTCCTGACGGTCGCTGGTATGATCGGCGTCTCCATCCCGCAGTTCTTCTTTGGCATGGTCTGCGTTCTGGTTTTTGCCATCCATCTCGGCGTTCTTCCCATCGGCGGGCGAACCGCACCGGGCATCACATCCTTTATTGGACGGCTGAAGTTCCTCGTCATGCCTGCCTGTGTGTTGGGTATCTCTCTGACGGCTGGCGTTATGCGTTACGCCCGTTCCAGTATGCTGGACACGATGAACAAGGACTACATCCGCACTGCACGGGCAAAGGGGCTGCCTGAGTGGCGCGTGAATCTGGTGCACGGCTTCCGCGTAGCCGTCACCCCTGTTGTTGTTCTGATCGGCTTTCGTCTGCCGACTCTGATCAGCGGCTCCGTCGTGATCGAGTCTATTTTCCAGTGGCCCGGCGTCGGCAACGCATTTAAGAATGCTGTGACTGGTCAGAACTATCCGCTGGTTATGATGATCGCCCTGTTTTCCGTCATCGCTGTGCTGATAGCCAGCTTCCTGGTGGACATCCTGACGGCAATTCTTGACCCGCGCGTCAAGCTGGACTAAGGGAGGATATTATGGCTACAACTGAAGCAATGAAGAGAAAGCGTACTAAGAATGACCGTAAGTTTGATAGGATATTGAAAGCGGAGGAAGAAGGCCGCATCAGGAAAAGCAAAATGAGCCGGTCTGTGCAGAAAATGTTCCAGAACCGTCTGGCTGTGATCGGCCTTATGGTTTTTGGCGGTATCCTTCTGACCTGCCTCCTTGCGCCGTTGATCGCTGCCTATGATCCCGTTGCACCGGATCTGCGTTCCATCAATCAGCCGCCATCTTTGCAGCACATTTTCGGCACAGACAAGCTGGGACGCGACGTATTTACCCGCACCCTGTACGGCGGGCGCCTGTCCATGCTGATCGGTCTCGGCTCTGCACTGATCGCGGCAGTCATCGGCGTGCTGCTGGGCTGCTACGGCGGCTATAAGGGCGGCATCTTTGATAAGGTCGTGCTTCGTCTGTCCGAGGTGTTCATGTCTTTCCCTCAGCTGATCCTCGTTATGATGCTGGGCATGATCTTTGGCCGTGGCCTGGGTAACCTGATTTTCATCTTTGTGCTGACCGGCTGGGGTGGCGTTTATCGCCAAGCCCGCGCCAGAATGTTGTCCTTGCGTGAAGAAGAGTATGTGCAGTCGATGAAAGCATTTGGCATCAATGATTTTGTGATCGCCTACAAGCATATGCTGCCCAACGCCATTGGCCCCATCGTGGTCAATCTGACGTTGTCCACCGCAATGTTCATTTTGGACGAGGCAGCCATGAGCTTCCTGGGGCTGGGTGTTCCGCCAGAGATTGCCACTTGGGGAAATATCCTCAACGCCGCACAGGATGTCTTTACGATGCAGAATTATTGGTGGCAGTGGCTGCCGGTCGGCATTGTGGTCTCCCTGTTCGTCATCAGCATTAACTGCATCGGCGACGGTCTGCGGGATTCCACCGATCCTACCCAGATGGGTTAAGGGGGGGCAGAGACATGGAGCAAAAAGCAATTATTACTGTAAAAGACCTTTATACCTATTTTTATTCCAATAAGCGTTGCAATAAGGTGCTCAATGGCATTTCCTTTGAGCTATATAAAGGCCGTACCCTATGTATCGTCGGCGAGTCCGGCTGCGGCAAGAGCGTGACGGCCTCCTGTATCATGCAGCTTTTGCCGGAGCTGTCCCGCATTGAGAGCGGCTCCATCACTTATCACAGTGACGAGGGCGATATTCGAATCGATCAGCTGGAGCGCAATGGGAAAAAGATGCGTTCTTTGCGTGGGCACGACATGGCGATGATCTTTCAGGATCCGATGACGGCGCTGAATCCCGTGTATACCATCGGTTTTCAGATCGGTGAGAATCTGAGGTATCACACCAAGCTGGACAAGAAGCAGCGACGATCTAAGTCTCTCAAGCTGTTGATGCACATGGGCATCTCCACCCCGGAGAAGCGCATCGACCAGTATCCGCATGAGTTTTCTGGCGGTATGCGCCAGCGTGCTATGATCGCTATGGCCATGAGCTGCAATCCAAAGGTACTGATTGCAGACGAGCCAACCACCGCGCTGGATGTGACCATTCAGGCGCAGATATTTGAACTGATCGAAAAGCTGAAGTCCGAATACAATACCGCCGTTATGCTTATCACGCATGATATGGGAGTCGTAAGTGAACTGGCCGATGACGTTGCCGTCATGTATATGGGCAGCATCGTTGAGCGCGGCAGCGCAAGAGATGTTCTGAAATATCCGGCTCATCCGTATACGGCGGCGCTGCTCCGTTCCATTCCCGTGCTGCACAAGGGTAAGAATCAGACGCTCGAGCCAATCCGGGGTTCTACTCCTGACCCATATGACCGTCCGGTGGGTTGTCAGTTTGCGCCGCGCTGCGATTACTGCTGCGATAAGTGCAAGCAGATGCCGCCGGAGATGATCCTCTACGGTGGTCATGCAGTCCGCTGCTGGAATGCGGCACAGGTGTATGCTGGCTCAGAAAAGGTAAACGCACCTTCGGATGAAGCGCCCAGCACAGAACAGTGAGGTGTCGATATGAGCGAAGAAAAGAAGGAAGTTTTGCTTGAGCTGAGAGGCATCAAGACGTTTTTTCCGGTTCGCAGTGGATTTTTCAACAAAGTCACAGATTATGTTCAGGCAGTGAACAACGTTGATCTGGACATCTATCGCGGTGAGACACTGGGTCTTGTTGGCGAGTCTGGCTGTGGCAAGACAACGCTGGGCAAGTCCATTATCCAGTTGGTCCACGCCACGAATGGTACAATGATGTACGACTTCGGCGAGGAGGGCGGCAAGAAAGATCTGCGCAAGCTGTCCAAGCAGGACGAGCAGCTCCTGCATCAGAAGGTGCAGATCGTGTTTCAGGATCCATACTCATCTCTGAATCCATCCTTTACGATTTTCCAGTCTCTTGCTGATCCTTTGAGCCATTACGGCATCAAGGACAAGGAGGAGCAGCGCAAAATCATCGGCGATCTGCTGGAAGCGGTCAATATGCGCCGGGAGTACATGGATCGCTATCCCCATGAGTTCTCTGGCGGTCAGCGTCAGCGTGTTGGCATTGCCCGTGCATTGTGCGTCGATCCGGAGATGGTGATCTGCGATGAGGCGGTCTCTGCATTGGACGTTTCCATTCAGGCGCAGGTACTCAACCTTCTGATAAAGCTGAAGAAAGAGCGTAATCTGACCTACATCTTTATTACCCATAATCTCTCCGTGGTGGAGTATATTTCTGATCGTATTGCAGTCATGTATCTGGGGCGCATCGTGGAGCTGGCCTCAACGGAGCAGATTTTTGAGAACACCATGCATCCCTATACGGAGGCGTTGCTGTCTGCAATTCCCATTGTGGATCCAGACAGCAAGCACAGTCGCATCGTTCTGGAGGGCGACGTGCCAAACCCGGTGCATCCGCCGGAGGGATGCCATTTCCATCCCAGATGTCCCAACTGCATGGAGATATGCAGGCACGACAGCCCGCCGCTGGTCAAGCATATGGTGAACGGGGAGGAGCATTTCTGTGCCTGCCATCTGTATGACGCCCCGGAGGAGCAAGTGACTTCGACGAAAGGATGAAGTGAAATACGTTATGCGGTTGGAGCGAGCACGAAACAGTGATGTATTAGTCTTGGGTTCCGGCATTGCAGGTGTCTCCGCGGCTATGAACGCCGCGAAGGCTGGCTGCAGCGTTACGCTGGCTTGCGCTGGAAACCTGTTTTCTGGGTCGAGCTTTTATCCGGGAACTTGGGGTTTGGGATTGATCGGACCTGCGGATGATGCGGACTGCGCGGAGCTTGCAGCCACAATCCAAAGCGTCGGACGCGGGATGACTGATCTGGCTGTAGTGGATGCTTTTGTAAAAGGGATACGCCCTGCAATTGAACAAGTGCGGGCGTTGGGGGTAAAGCTCCGCCGTGCCAACAACAGCGCTCAGAAAGAGTTTATTCCGTGCTTTGACCATAAGCACAGGGATTGGAATGGTATCGAATTTAGCAGTGCCAAAGCGATCTTTTCTGAGCGCCTGAAAACGCTTGGGGTCAATGTGATCTCGAGGTGCGAGACCCTGGAGCTGGTGCAGCGGGATGGCCGCGTCTGCGGAGCTGTCGTTGCACAGGCGGGAGGATTGGCATACATTGGCTGTCGGGCACTAGTGCTGGCTACCGGCGGCTACGGTGGTATTTTTAAATACCACCTCTGCACAGAAGATGTCTCCGGGTTGGGGCAGACGCTGGCGCTGAATGCAGGCTGTGAGCTCGTTAATATGGAGTTCATGCAGATGATGCCGGGATATATTTCTCCGGCTTATCAGACCGTGTTCAATGAAAAGACTTTCCGATTTACAGAGATGACCTGCCCGGACGGAACACCGCTGCTTCGTGAGGAACAGAAGAAACTGCTGGTGCAGCGCTCAACCTACGGACCGTTTACATCCCGGCTTGCCTCAAGAGAGATTGACTATGCGATTTTCAACGTGTTCCAGAAGGATGAGCGGGGCGTTGTTGTGCGATATAATGATGATATGAAGCGCGATCCGCCGGAGTTCGTTCAGACCTATTTCAATTGGCTGAGGAGTGCGCGCGGCGTGACGATGGACGACACGATCCACATCGGCATTTTTGCGCATGCCGCCAACGGCGGCGTTCGTATTGCGCCGGATGCCTCTACCGGAGTTCCTGGACTGTTTGCAGCTGGAGAGGTTACTGGCGGGATGCACGGCGCAGACCGGATCGGCGGCTTGTCTACGGCCAATGGCCTTGTGTTTGGCGGAATTGCCGGACGTTCGGCGGCGCTGTACTGCGAAGGGATCCCGGAGCCGCCGCAGACTGTGGAATTTGCGTCAATAGCTGCGCCGGGCTGTCAGGAGGCGCTGAGCGAGCTGCGCACAGTCATGTCCCGGGAAGGAATGGTCGTGCGCTCGGAACAGGGACTAAAAAATGCGTTGGATACCGTGTATGAATTGCGAGAACGATTGGAGGAGCATCCGTCGGAGAATGGAGCGGAAATTGCCCGCACACGCCGGATGTACGGACAGCTCTGCACGGCAGAGTGCGTAGTGCAAGCAGCGTTGCTGCGAAAGGAAAGCCGAGGTTCGCATTGCCGGTCAGACTATCCTGAAGAAAATGTCGAGCTGGTGAAGCAAATCATGATCCGAAAAACAGAAAACGGACTGAATGCACAATTTGACAGGAGGCAGGAAGAATGCCGATCACAAAAGAAGAATTGAAGCAGTATTCGGTTTACTTGGGCACAAATCCAATGCCGGAAGATTTTGATGTGTTCTGGGATGCCAGGGTAGAGGAGGCACGACAGATCCCGCTGAAATATCACCTGAGCGCTTCTGAGATCCCAGACTTTGATACCTGCCGGTTTATGGACCTTGAGTTTACAGGCATTCGCGGGGAACAGCTCTACGCAAAATATCTGCTCCCGGCCAGCAACAAACCTGTGCCGCTGGTCTTGCAGTTTCATGGCTATCCCGGTGCAAGCAGGAGTTGGCTGGAACAGGCATCCTTTGCCGGTATGGGTTGTGCGCTGCTGGCGATGGACTGCCCTGGTCAGGGCGGTCGGGGACAGGATGTTGGCGGTTACAAGGGTACTACGGTGACAGGACATATCGTTGCCGGTCTGGACGGCGATCCAAAGGATATGTACTATGTACGGCTGCTGCAAAATATTTGCATTCTGTGCCGTATTGTGCGGGAGCTGGACGGCATCGACTTGGAGCGGGTGTATATCAACGGTGCTTCTCAGGGCGGTGGACTGGGTATTATCTGCGCGGCGCTGAATCCGGATCTGGCGAAGAAGGCTGCGATCCTGTACCCCTTCCTCAGTGACTATCAGAAGGTCTCTGAACTTGGAAAGGATGAGATTGCCTATGAGGGACTGCGGTATTATTCCCGGTGGTTTGACCCGGATGGCTCTCGAAAGAAAGAAACGTTCACGAAACTGGGCTACATTGATGCGCACAATTTTGCTCATCGCGTGAAGTGCGAAGTGCTGTTTGGTACGGGTCTTTCGGACAGTGTCTGCCCGCCTATCACACAGTTTTCCGTCTACAATCGCCTGACTTGTCCGAAGAAACATGTTTTCTTCCCGGAGTTCGGACATGAGGAAATACAGGCTTTTGATGATCAGATCATTGATTTCTTTTCGGAAGGGGCGTGAGCAGGATGTATGAAGAGAAGAAGTGCAGAACCATCTGTCCGCCCGATTTTCAGGCATTCTGGAAAGCCCGCGCCGATCGTGCTGCGGACTGTGCGATGGAGATGAAGCCGGTAGCATTTCACAATTCTGCGGCAGAGTACTATGAGCTGCATCTGACGGCAGAGGATGGTGCTGTGCTCTATGCACGCTATATCTGCCCCGTAGGTGAGAAGAAAGTGCCGACGGTGCTGATGTTCCATGATCATGGTCGTGGTATTCGCGGTTGGCATCACATGACACGTTTTGTTGCGCTGGGCTATGCAGTCGTTGCATTGGAAAACCGTTTCACTCAAATAGATGTGACGGCAGATGCTGAAGCTGGTCCTGATGGCATTGCGGCAGTGAAGATGGTCAGCGATGCTTTGACCATGGCGCAGGCTGCGCGCAAGCTGCCCTGCACGGATTGTGCGCGCTTAATTACATGGGGTGAGGGGCTTGGTGCTGGTCTGGCCATCGATGTGGCTGCGATGATCCCCGGGGTGGTAAAATGTGCCGCATTGAATCCGGTGCCCGCCGATTTTCGGACGGCATGGGAGCAGAATTGCAATGAGAGCATTTATGCAGGCGTGATCTCTTATTTCAGAAATCATGATCCGGAGCACACGCAGGAGGAGCAACTGTTTTCTACGTTGGACTATCTCGACTGCGTTAATTTTGTGCCAATGCTGAAAAGTGAGCTTTTGCTCGGTACGTCTGAGATGGATACCGCCGCACCGCCAGATACGCAGGATGCAGTATTCCGTTGTGCCAGTGGAGAGAAGCGGCAGATAAGATACCCAAAGTATATCCATGAACGTATCAACTTTTATGAAAACGAGCTGCTGAAATTCCTGCATTTCTAAGGAGAACAGCCATGATTCGGTTAGGCATCGCCGGGATCGGCACGATAGCGAGAGACTATATTGGACTCATTGCTGCGGGGTGTGTTAAAGATGTGGAGCTGACAGCACTTTGCAGCAGAAGCGATGTGTCCGTGCACAGACTTCAGACGCAGTATAGCCTGTCTGCCAAAGTATTTCAGGACTATCGGACCATGCTGGACTCTGATGTGGTGGATGCCGTCCTCATCACCACGCCCCACGGCTTGCATCCAGAGATGGCAATTCAGGCCGTCAACGCGGGGATTCATGTTCTGGTCGAAAAGCCGGTGGGTATCTACTGCGACGAGGTGGAGCAGGTACTTGCTGCTCTGGAAAAGAGACCGGAGCTTGTGTGCGGCGTGATGTACAATCGGCGGGCATCGAGATGCTTCCGGACTGTGAAGCAGATGGTGGAGCAGGGACAGATCGGCGAACTGGTGCGTTGCACCTGGGTCATCACGGATTTGTATCGTACTGATGCTTACTATTCCTCCGATTCGTGGCGCGGCAGCTGGCAGAGCGAGGGCGGCGGTATTCTGATGACGCAGGCTTCTCACCAGCTGGATTTGATGCAGTGGATCTGTGGGATGCCCGTTTCGGTGCAGGCGCGTTGCACTACACAGAATAGACCCATCAAGGTGGAGAACGAGGCAGAGCTGTTTCTGACTTATCCCAATGGCGCGCACGGGCATTTCATCGCCTCGGCGCATGAGTGCCCAGGACGCAATATGCTGGAGATCTGCGGCACAAGGGGACGGATTACGGTTGAGAATGACCGTGCGCTGGAGCTGCTTCTGCTGGAACAGGATGAGCGGGAATTCACTAGAATGTGCCCATTGCCCTTTGAAAAAGCACCATATACCGTGCGGACATGGACATTTGATGATGGTGACAACAAAGTCCAACAGGCAGCAACCATACAAAATTTTGTATGGACTGCCGAGGGCCGTGAGACGATGCAGTGCACATTAGCTGAAGGGTTGAGGTCATTGCAGATCATCCACGGAGCATATCTATCCAGTTGGAAGGGAGGGGAAATCGCATTACCGGTAGATGAAACTGCATTTTGCGCAGCTTTGAACATCTTATTATGTTCAGAATGTGACTCAACTTCCTTGTAAAATTGGAATGGATCAGAGACTCCAAGCCCTTTTGAAGCCAATCACTGATTCCCTGGTACAGATGAGCATTGGCAAGCGTGTTATAAATCATGAATCATGCCTCGTTTATTTTCATAAAAAATGAAAGAAATTTTCGTTTAATATGATGGTTGAAATTGCTTCCTCGTGTGGTGTAGCATATAGATATGGAAATTATCCTTGCGCATAAAAGATGATTTCAAGGCAATAGAACGACGAAATGGAGCAAACATATGGATATTCTGAGCGAAATGAGTAGCGTCTACTACGAACTTACAATTTCTGAAAAGCGGATTGCGGAATACATTCTGGATCATACGGATGAAGTGCAGATGATGTCGATCAGCGAGCTCGCGGAGGCGTGTCACGTCGGAGAAGCTACAATTACCCGCTTCTGCAAACGGTTTCACTCGCGTGGATACACGGCATTGAAAATTGAGCTTGTGAAATTAAGCCACCCGAGCTATGAGCCCTTTTTGGATAGGCAGGAGTCTGAAACTATGACAGACTCCACTGTGCACCAAAATGTAGGTGGAATGCTATACGGTGAATACTCTGCCGCAATGAAACAAACTGCTGAATTGCTGAAAAAGGAGCAAGTGATCCGCGCAGTAGAGGTGCTCAGTCAGGCAGAGATCGTCTACTGCATGGGACAGGGCGGCTCCATGCTGATGGCGGAGGAAGCGGCGCATCTGTTTTCGTCTGTCAGCTCGAAGTTTTTCAGCGTTTATGATTCTCATTTGCAGATTTCTGCTGCGGCAACCATGACTGCGAAAGACGTTCTGTTCTTTATTTCTTATTCCGGCGCGACGACTGAGATGGAGGATATTTTATCTCAAGCAAAGCAGAATGGTGCAACAATTATTATGCTGACGAGATTCTGCAAATCTCCCGGGGCGGAAAAATCGGATATTGTGCTGCAATGCGGTGCGAACGAATCCCCCCTGCAACAAGGCTCGGTTGCCGCAAAGATCGCGCAGTTTTATGTCCTGGACATTCTGTATCATGAGTATTGCAGTAAAAACCCGGAAGTATCTGCGCGGAACAAAGAAAAAATTATGCGGGCATTGGCCAATCGTCATCAATAATTGATCCTTGCGTATATTCGGAAAGGATCAATGAATCAATACATGGACACCGTCGCCTGTGCGAAGCAGATGATCGAAGAGGCTGTCCAGAAATATGTAAAGGCATAAATCACAGACCTGTTTTTGAATTGTAGCAAGAGGTGCATATACATGAATGAAATGAGAAAACAGCAGCTCTCCGAGGCGCATACATGGGTGCGTGCGGAATTGGATCGCTGCGTGGATTTTTGGCTGAAAAACGGCATGGATCCGGAATTCGGCGGTGTCTATACCTGCCTCGACCGAACCGGTAAAATCTATTCCACGGATAAGAGCGTCTGGATGCAGGGGCGGTGCGGCTGGATATTTGCCCATTTGTGCACAGTCTACGGCACGAAGCAGGAATGGCTCGACGCCAGCCGCAGCTGCCTTGATTTTATGGAGCGTCACTGCTTCAACCACGCCGCAGGCAACCGTATGTATTTTACCGTCACGAAGGACGGTCGGCCGTTGCGGCAGCGTCGGTATTGCTTCTCCGAGGCGTTCTGCGCCATGGCGAACGCGGAATATTACGCTGTTACCGGCGAAGAAAGCCGTCTTGCCCGCGCACGGCAGATGGCAGACCTCTATTGGGATCTCAATCACGGCATGGAAGACCCGGTCGGCATGGGGCCCAAGACTATTCCCGAGACGCGCAGCGGCTGCGCCTTCGGCATTCCGATGATCTATCTCAACGTCGCGCTCATCCTCATGCGCTGCGACCCGGAGCGTAAGGATGTTTACGCCGCGCGCGCGACACAGTGCGTTGAGGAAATTTTCAAATACTTCGTTAAGTTTGATCTTGGCTGCACGCTGGAAAATGTCGCCCCGGACGGCACGCCGCGCTTTGACTTCACGGACGGCCGTATTGTCAACCCCGGTCACGATATCGAGGGCGTTTGGTTCCTGCTGGAGTATGCAAAGCAGTTCGGCAAGCCCGAACTCATCGAAAAGGCGCAGACCATTTTCGATAATGCCATCCGCGCTGGTTGGGACGAGGAATACGGCGGACTTCTGTACTTTGTCGACGCCAAGGGACTGCCTCCTGAATCATATGAGCACGATATGAAGCTCTGGTGGCCGCATAACGAAATTCTCATTTCCTCCATGATGCTCTACCGCGACACTGGAAACGAGCAGGATCTTGACTGGTTCTTCAAAACGCTCGATTACTGCCAGGAGCATTTTTCCGATCCAGCCTACGGCGAGTGGTATGGCTATCTGCGCCGCGACGGACTTCCTACCATGCCTTCCTCCAAGGGCAGCACGTTCAAAGGCCCGTTCCATTTGCCGCGCTGCCTCATTCAGCTCGACCAGATGATGACCGAGCTCGAGGCGCGCGCATGAACCGGAAGGAGGCAACATGAACTATCTAGGAATCGGATACTCTGTTAATGTGAATCAATAGAGGAAGCAAATGGCGTGTTTAACAACAGTATGATCATCGACATGGGCTTCCAGAATATGTTGCTGGGCTACCGGGATGCAGATCGGGGGCATATACTGGAAAACATTGTCTATCTGGAGCTGCTTCGCCGGGACTATCGGGTCTGCATCGGAAAGGTGGGCGAAACGGAGGTAGACTTCATAGCAGAAAAGCCGGATGATAAGGTGTATATCCAGGTAATGGAGAGTATGCTTTCTCCGGAAACCCGGGAACGGGAACTGCGGCCCCTGCAAATGATTTCGGATAATTACGAGAAAACCGTTTTGTCCATGGATCGGGACTTCATCAAATCCTACGATGGGATCAAATCTCTGAATCTGCTGGATTGGCTGTTGGATGAAAAGCAGGCACTCCACCGGGGCATTGGCAGATCAAAAACCGGTTTGTCCGTATTTTGTCATTCTCATTGGTTCCATGAGTATAGCAGGCCGGGTCGTGCGGGAAATGATGGGGCTATAATTGGAATATAAAGGCGAACGGATTGGGATTGCAAACTAGGGAACTTTTTGTTATAATATAGGCAGTAAAAATTCCCTAGGAGGTGCCCCATGAACAACAACTATCCCCAGATTCAAGAACTGCTCCATCAAAAGGCTGACTACCAGGCACGATTGAACCTACTGCCATATGACGGGACACCGGAAATCAAGGAAGATGGCGGCAAGAAGTATTTATACGTTCGTAAACGCATCGGGTCAAGATTGAGTTCCACCTATGTGGATGTGTACTCTGACACGCTATACCAGCTGCTGTTACGCAATTCCCGTGACGCAAAAGAGTATCGGAAGAACATTCGGCGTTTGGACAAGGAATTGGCACAGCTCGGCTACACGGACCAGGAGATTTCCCCTCGTGTGCAGCTGAACCTGGATTTCGCCCGGGCCAACATGAAGTCCAACATCTATGACCAGGCAATTCTGGAGGGTGTCGCCACCAGTTTCCCCCAGACGGAGGACATCATTGACAACGGCATTGTCAACGGCATGACAGCATCAGATGTACAGAAGATACTGAATCTGAAGCACGCCTGGGAATTTATTCTTGACCGGGATGTGATCGCATACCCCAGAGCGGAAATAGAAATAGCCGCCTGATTTCTTTTGAAAACCAAGCGGCTATATAAGTTATTCAGCTAAAGTTGGATAAAAGGGCAAAGGATTATTTTCCCTCTTTTACTACCTCTAGTCCATGAATATTCTTTGAGTTCAAGTAGAGGTCTGCACCGTTTTCGCATTTATACACATTCCCATTATTATACGTCACAGCATACCCAGTGAGTACTATATCGCATTCTCCATCATCGCGCACATCATAGTATTTAATCGCCCCAGTTATCATCGCATCCTCATTTTTAAATTTGGCATAACACCGGATAGTAGACCCCTTGTTAACATCAAAGAGTTCTTCCCAGATATTATCACTATCCGATTTCTTTCCGATCCATTGTGAACACTTCCTAAAGCAGTCCATAGTCTTAATTTTGACTATACATATCGCAAAAATAAAAGCAACTACTACTGCGATGACTTCGGAAATCCATATGCATGAATTGTCGGTTTTCACGAATAAGTTAACAACAAGGTTTATCACATAGCTTATAGCAATGCTTGCAACGGCGGTTCCTTCAAACGAGTTGTACTTTTGTTTGTTGAAAAAATGGAATGTTTTAATAAAAACATAGCCAGGGACGAATTGTGTTAGAAACTGCTGTAGTGACTGAAATAATTCATCAAAAACCATAGTAGCATCTCACCTCTGTTTCTTTCCCTTTTTTTTCTTTTGGGGAGGTACCCCATTAGGAGATGGCCATTCGACGGGAGTGGATGGCAGATTGGGTAAAGTTACTTTTCCTATGATTACTTCCTATTAGGAACACTGTAAATACAAGGCTTTTCGGAGCCTACAA
>ERZ791802.836-NODE-836-length-28242-cov-4.582538_pt1 | contig 28242 bp, 27 predicted proteins | sample MGYA00510308_ERZ791802 | MGnify/ENA primary metagenome ERZ791802 (study PRJEB30046, sample SAMN00792028) | human gut metagenome | study: EMG produced TPA metagenomics assembly of the A metagenome-wide association study of gut microbiota in type 2...
ATGGACATGCACCCCGTCAGAGCCAGTGCGGCTACAAGTGGCAGAACTTTAAAACAGGTCATTTATTATTCCCCTTTTTTGACCGAGCTTTGCTCGGTAGGTTGGGTGCTATCTTGTGCACCTTCTTCGCCCTTTACTTCCTCATTTTCAGACTTGGGAGCAGGCGGATCATAGAATGTCAATTCACTTTCTTTCAACGCAGCAGCTTCTACGGCTGTTTCACGCGAAATCGCATTAAGGTCAACATTGCGTTCATTGGCAGAGCCGGAAATACGCATGATGATCACGTAGAAGATCGGCACGAACAGAACACAAAGCAGTGTCCCCGTGATCATGCCACCCAACACGCCCCAACCGATAGCGTTTTGAGCGCCGGAGCCGGCACCGTCGGCCATAGCCAAAGGCAACACACCAAGGCCGAATGCCAAAGAAGTCATCACAATCGGACGCAACCGCAATCGAACGGCATCAATAGCAGCGTGAGCAATGTCCTCACCCTTATCGTGCAATTCTTTAGCAAATTCCACGATCAAAATGGCGTTCTTACTAACCAAGCCCATGGTTGTCACCATACCAACCTGGAAGTAAATGTCATTGTTCATGCCTCGCAACCATGTTAGGCCCAAAGCCCCGATAATCCCCATCGGAATAACGAGAATCACGGCAATCGGAATGGACCAACTTTCATAAAGAGCTGCCAAGCACAAGAACACCACCAAGATGGACAACGCATACAAGGGAGCGGCTTGACCACCGGCCTGAACTTCTTGGTAAGACACACCGGTATAGGCCATGCTGTAGCCCAAAGGCAGGTTTTGAGCAACTTCGCGCACAGCATTCAATGCGTCACCCGAGCTCTTGCCGGAGACCGGATTACCTTGAATATTGACGGCAGACACACCATTGAAACGTTCCAAACGCGGAGAACCGAACTTCCATGAAGTCTTTGAGAAGGCCGAGAACGGCACCATGTCTCCTTGGTCATTCTTCACGTACCACTTGCCCAAATCTTCCGGTTTTTGACGGAATTGGCTATCGCCTTGCACATAAACCTTTTTCACACGACCGCGATCAAGGAAGTCGTTCACATAGGTACTACCCCATGCGTTGGCTAGCGTTGTGCTAATTGAGGAAATCGATACGCCTAAAGCGCGGGCTTTTTCCATATCAATTTCCAAATTCAATTGCGGCGTATCTTCCATACCGTTCGGACGGACCATCGTCAAATCTGGGTGAGCATTGGCTTGAGCCAAGAATTGATTGCGGACTTGCATTAACTGGTCATGCGTTTGACCGGCATTGGCTTGCAAATAGATATCGAAGCCGTCGGCCACACCCAATTCCGGCACTGCCGGGGGCGAGAACGCATAAGCGCTGGCATCCTTATATTGAGAGAATTCCATCATGGCGCGTCCAACGATGGAGTTCACATCCTGACCTTCATCTTTACGCTCACCCCAGTCCTTCAACTTCACGAACATCAAACCGGTATTTTGTCCCGTCCCCCCAAAGGAGAAGCCGGACACAGAAAACACGGACTCAATATTTTGTTCTTCGTGCTCAAGGAAGTAGTCACGCATACGAGCGAGCACTTCTTCGGTTCGTTGTTGCGAAGCACCGGCAGGCGTTGTCACTTGGGCCAGCAAAACGCCTTGGTCTTCACCCGGCATAAAGCCTTGGGGCACTTTAACAAAGCCTAAGACCACGCCACCGATAATGCAGGCATAAATGATCAACACTCGAACGGTACGCGGAATAAAGTGACCAACTTGGGTGCGAATCCATAAAGAGAAGTTTTCAAAGCCGCGATTAAACCGTCCAAAGAACCCCTGTTTTGTTTGATGAGCATTCTTATCAATCGGCTTAAGCATCTTGGCGCAGAGAGCCGGCGTCAAGATCAATGCCACCAACACAGACAGCACCATAGCAGCCACAATCGTCACGGAGAACTGACGATAGATCACCCCCGTAGAACCACCGAAGAAAGCCATCGGCACAAACACTGCGGATAGCACCATGGCAATACCGACCAAGGCGCCCTGAATTTGTCCCATCGACTTAATCGTTGCCTCTTTCGGCGGCAGACCTTCGGTTCGCATCACACGTTCGACGTTTTCCACCACCACAATGGCATCGTCCACGAGTAGCCCGATGGCTAGCACCATGGCAAACATCGTCAACACGTTGATTGAATATCCCATGACCGCCAAAACGCCGAAGGTACCCAACAGCACCACCGGCACGGCAATCGTCGGAATTAACGTTGCACGCCAATTCTGCAAGAACAAGAACATCACGCAGACCACGAGCACAATAGCTTCAAACAACGTACGGACCACTTCTTGAATGGAGATTCGCACGAACGGAGTCGTATCATACGGAATCACCCATTCCATGCCGTCCGGGAAGTTAGCTTGCATGTCTTGAAGCAAGTTCATCACGCGTTCGCTAGTAGCCATGGCATTGGCACCCGTTGCCAGACTAATGGCTAAACCGGTTGATTCATTGCCGTTATACAAAGCAATCACGTTATAGCTTTGTTGCCCCATTTCAATGCGAGCGACGTCTTTAAGAAGCACGCGCGAACCATCGGTTGCGGTTTTAACTAAGATGTTTTCGAACTCTTCAACCGTCTCCAATAATGACATGGACTCAATCGTGGCATTGAGTTCATAACGATCGGCCGAGGGAAGATTACCGATAGCACCCGACGATACTTGTACGTTTTGTTCTTCAATGGCGGCTACCACTTCCGCGGTCGACAATGAATATTTGTAGAGTTTGTCCGGATCAAGCCAAACTCGCATCGAGTAGGAACTACCGAACACCTCAACGTCACCGACGCCTGACAAACGAGACAAAGGCTCTTGTACGTTATTGACCAAATAGTCGGACAAGTCGGCACTTGTCATCTTGCCGTACTTATCCACAAAGCCCACCACCATCAAAAAGTTTGCGCTGGACTTATCAACGTCAACACCGAGCTGTTGCACCACTTGGGGCAAGCTACTTTCAACCGTCTTCAAACGGTTTTGCACTTGCACTTGGGCAATGTCAGGATCGGTACCGGCTTCAAACGTAATATCGATAGAAACAGTACCCGAGGAATCCGAATTAGAGGTCATGTACAAATAACCATCCAAACCGGTCATTGCCTGTTCAATCTGTTGCGTGACCGTGTTTTCGATCGTTTGAGCAGAAGCACCCGGGTAAACTGCAGAGATCGTCACTTGGGGCGGTGCGATTTGCGGATATTGGGAAACCGGCAACTGCGTGATCGAAAGTATCCCGGCGAGCATGATCACAATAGCGATCACCCACGCAAAAATCGGTCGATTAATAAAAAACTTCGACATAAGTTAATCCTTTCGTTCGGGCAGCTTTATTGAGCCGTTGACGGTTGTGCGGCAGACGTGGCTTTTTGCTCATCTGCTTGTACCGTAACCTTAGTGCCCTGACGCACCTTACCCGTGCCTTCAAGAACCACTTTTTCTCCGGCCTTGAGCCCAGACTCAATCAACCAGTTTGTACCGATTACACGATTCGCTACAACAGTGCGTTGTTCGATCGTATTTTCAGGCGTCACAACGTACACATAGGCGTTGCCCTTAGGATCTCGCATCACACAACGTTGGTCTAACACGACAGAATTCGGACGAGCCCCTTCTTCCAAGCGGGCACGAACGAACATCCCGGGCAACAGATCTCCCTTAGGATTCGGGAAAATGGCGCGAAGATTCACCATGCCGGTATTTTCATCAACTTCTTCACCGGTAAACGTTAAAACACCCTTTTGAGCGTAGCTACTACCGTCTTCCATTAAAAGCGTCACTTCGACAGCTCCGTCTTTGGCTTGAACCTTGCCAGTAGCAATATCTTGCTTCAGACGTAAAAGTTCGGTGCTGGTCTGATGAACGTCAACATAAATAGGGTCGAGTTGCAGAACGGTCGTCATAAACGTTTGATAGGCAGTAGCCAAAGCACCTGGAGTCACTTCGGAGCGACCGACTCGGCCCGTAATCGGACTTTCCACTCGCGTGTAATCCAAATTTGTTTTGGCAGTCTTTACTGCCGCGCGAGCCGTTTTTAATTGAGCTTGGGCTTGGTCGTTTTGTTGCTTACTGACGGCATTGACCTTCACCAAGGCGGCATAACGGCGTGCATCAGCACGGGCTAACTCATAGTTTGCCACTGCCTCTTCATAGGCAGCTTCGTACAGGGCAGGATCAATTTGATAGAGCTGATCACCGGCCTTGACTTGCTGGCCTTCCGTAAAGGTACGCTTTTGGATGATGCCATTGATTTGCGGACGAACTTCAGCGACCTGATAGGCACTAGTTCGACCGTTTAACTCCGTTGTCATCACCGGCGCAGATATCTGCACCGTTACAACAGTGACCGGTTGAGCTGCCGCTTGAGGCGCTTGGGTTTTCTCTTTGCACCCTGCAAGCGAAAAAATCACTGCTACCGACATTGCAGCAGCGGCTAACTTCGGGGCAAATTTCATCTTATTTTTCACAGCACTCTCCAAACGAGAACATCCGGATGAATTTCCGGCTATAAATCAAAATATTATTTATGACTGAACGTTCATTCAGTCGATTAGGAAAAGATTATCGCATTATGTCAGAAACAACGGTGAAATAGATATCCTTTAGTTCCTGCTAAAGTTGAAAAAATGATTTCAAAAAGTAATAAAACTCAAATTTTTCCTACAGTGTTGACGTTTCTTCGCAAAAGGTGAACAATGTCGGGACATTTTTTCTCACCATTTGAATTCTCATGTCATTAGAGATTTTTCATCTGCAATACTTTTTAGGCGGACTCGTCAGTTTGCTTGTCATTACTAACCCGCCTTCGAAGATCCCTCTCTTTATCAGTCTCACTCAAGGCATGGATGATACTCAGCGTAAAGCTCAAGCTCGCTGGGCCGCCATTTACTCGGCCATTATCATGTTCGTGAGTCTTTTGGCCGGCAATCTGCTTTTAGCCTTTTTCGGCATCTCCTATGGCGCCCTTCGCATCGCCGGCGGCTTTGTCGTGGCAGTTATCGGCTACCAAATGTTATTCGGTCAACAAGCTCCATCTCCTAACAAAGCTCCGCTTGTGCGCCGCGACCGTGAAGATTATGCTTTTTTCCCCATCGCAATGCCGATGATTGCCGGTCCGGGGACAATGGCCGTGATTATCGGCTTTTCCACCGAAATTGCTGAATTTCCAAGCTGGGAGGATCAAGCCGGTACATTCTTCATGATGACGCTGGCGATTATTTTCTGCTCAATGGTTTGTTGGGCTGTAATGCGCTCGGCAGACTTCTGTGCAAGAAAATTAGGCCCTTCTGGCACTATCGTACTCAGTAAGCTGATGGGCTTTTTGCTGATTTGTATCGGCGTGCAGTTCCTGGGTTCCGGTATTCGCGCCTTCGCAGTAGGCGGTTAATAACAAAATCCCCAAAAAAATGCCGATCAAGTTTTTATTGATCGGCATTTTTTCAATCACAATCGTTTATTCAACGGTCACGCTCTTTGCCAAATTTCTCGGCTTATCCACGTCGTTACCACGGATAAGTGCCGTGTGATAAGCCAGCAACTGCAATGTCACCACATGCAAAATAGGCGATAACGCTCCATAGTTTTCCGGCATGCGGATAACGTGGATATGTTCCGAAGAGCTAAGCCCCGTATCTGAGTCAGCAAAAACGTAGAGTTCTCCTCGGCGGGCTTCCACTTCTTTCATATTGCTCTTGAGTTTTTCGAACAATTGATCGTTAGGGGCCACCGTTACGACCGGAATGGACTCATCAACAAGCGCCAATGGGCCATGCTTAAGTTCTCCTGCCGGATAAGCTTCGGCATGGATATAAGAAATTTCTTTTAATTTCAACGCACCTTCTAAGGCAATCGGATAGTGAATACCGCGTCCTAAGAAAAGGGCGTGTTCTTTATCAGCAAAACGTGATGTCCAGCCGATAATCAACGGCTCAAGTGCCAAAACGGAACTCACGGCCTTGGGCACATGGCGCAATTGCGTCATGTAGAGATTTTCGTCTTCAGCCGTTAAGCGGCCGTTGATCTTAGCCAAAGTCAGAGTCAAGAGGAAAAGTGCTGTCAGCTGCGTCGTAAAAGCCTTCGTTGAAGCCACGCCGATTTCAACCCCTGCACGGGTAATGAAATGCAATCGGCTTTCTCGAACCATGGCACTCGTTGCAACATTACACACCGTTAAGGTCTTATCCATGCCGAGTTCACGAGCATGTTTTAATGCGGCTAACGTATCGGCCGTTTCCCCCGACTGCGAGATCGTCACCACAAGCGTACGAGGATTGGGAACGCTCTTACGATAACGGTATTCGCTGGCAATCTCCACATCGCACGGGATACCTGCAATGGCTTCGAACCAGTACTTGGAAGTCATGGCTGCGTAGTAACTCGTTCCGCAGGCAATCATGAGGATACGGTCTACTTCAGGGAAAATCTCCGCAGCTTCTTCGCCGAAAATCGCAGGCGTGATCTCACGCACGGCTTCGAGCGTATCGGCAATGGCGCGCGGTTGCTCAAAAATTTCCTTTTGCATGTAGTGACGGTACGGACCAAGTTCTACTGCGTTACTAAAGGCTTGAACCTCACGCACTTCGCGTTCCACGGCTTCGAACTCTGTACCGACATGCTTGAAAATCTTGTAGGACTCTGGCAACAGTTCGGCCACATCCCCGTCTTCCAAGTAGATGAAATTATTGGTTTCACCGGCCAACGCCATCGTGTCACTGGCCGCAAACATTTCATTTTCACCGACACCGATCACCAAGGGCGATCCTTGACGGGCCACAACGATACGGCTGGGATCTTGCTTACAGAAAACCGCAATACCATAAGCACCGCGCACGCGATTTAATGCATCCTCCACGGCCTTTAACAGATCACCGTGGTAGCAATCTCGAACCAAATAGGCCAACACTTCAGAGTCGGTTTGGCTTGAGAATTCCACACCCTTAGCTTGAAGCTCGGCGCGAATTTCTTCATAGTTTTCAATGATGCCGTTGTGAATTAACGCAATTTCATCCCCAGCGAAGTGCGGGTGGGCGTTACACACCAAAGGTTCGCCGTGCGTAGCCCAACGCGTATGCGCAATCCCCATTTCGCCGTGCAAGTGCTCGTGCTGAATTTGCTCTTCCAACTCTGCCACTCGAGCCACGCTTCTGGCGCGCTTGAGCCCATTGTCCCAAACGGCCACTCCGCAACTGTCATAACCGCGATATTCCAAACGCTTGAGCCCTTGAACAAGCAAAGGCACGATATCACGCTTTCGGGAGGTTGCTGCAACAATACCGCACATAATAAGTTTCCTTTTTAATTACTGTTTTTTAACCGGTCGCTTCCAGCCTTCGATCACGGTCTGGCGAGCGCGAGAGATGGTCAATTTTCCGTCAGGCGCATCGCGCGTAAGCGTCGTTCCGGCGCCCAACGTAGCGCCTTCGCCTACTGTCACCGGAGCGACCAATTGAGTGTCCGAACCGATAAAAGCATTGTCCTTAATTGTCGTTCGGAACTTATTGACCCCGTCATAGTTACACGTAATGGTACCGGCACCGATATTGACTCCGGCCCCCATGTCCGTATCTCCAATGTAAGAGAGATGGTTGACCTTACTGCCAACGCCCACGACGGACTTTTTAATTTCTACAAAATTGCCGATATGAGTTTGTTCGGCCAGGGTTGTACCAGGACGCAAACGCGTGTACGGTCCCAAAATTGCCTTTTCGCCAACGACAGCTCCGTCAAAGTGACAAAACGGCTTCACTTCGACCCCCTGAGCCAACTCGACGTCTTTTAACACGCAATAAGCGCCTACCGTCACGCCGTCTTTGAGCACCACGCGACCACTGAAAACGCAACCCACATCAATTGTCACGTCGCGGCCGCAAATCAATTCTCCACGAACGTCAATACGTCGAGGATCAATCAATGTGACTCCTTCGGCCATCAGGCGTTGGGCTTGTTTTTCTTGATAAGCACGTTCCAATGCCGCAAGCTGGATCTTACTGTTCACTCCCTCGACTTCGACCGCACTTGATGCGAAAGCCGTATGCACAGTCACTTGATTGGCAACCGCCATCGCGATGACATCCGTGAGATAGTACTCGCCTTGAGCATTTTCATTTTTCAGTGCAGACAGCCACTCATTGAGTCTGTTGGTAGGCAACACCATAATGCCAGTGTTGACCTCATTGATCTTTCGTTGTTCGGCATCAGCATCTTTTTCTTCAACAATGGCGCAGACAGCTCCATTGGCATCACGGACGATGCGCCCATATCCTGTCGGGTTGTCCAATTTGACCGTTAAGAGTCCGAGCTCGTTGCCCGCCTCCTTGATTAACGTTTCAAGCGTTTGAGTTTCAATTAAAGGTACATCTCCTAACAACACCAAAGTCGGTTTGTCAGGTTCGCACAAAGGCAATGCTTGCATCAATGCATGCCCCGTGCCGAGTTGCTCTGCTTGCAATGCGAACTGAATATCGTGATTGTCTTTAAGATGATTTTTCACAACGTCTGCTGCATGTCCCACCACTACGATAATGCGGTGCTCTCCTTCAATGGCACGAGCTTTGTCCAAGACATGATCGATCATGGGTTTTTGAGCGATCGGTTGCAAAACTTTAGGCAATTGGGATCGCATCCGCTTACCCATGCCGGCGGCCAAAATAACAATATTCATTTCACTGGTCCGATGGTCAATATCCTGTTAATTTTACTTGATTGAAAGATATTGCTCACGCAAAATAACGGCATTGTTGTGCTTATTTTCACAAAAAGCGGGACCTCCAACATTGGAGAGTCCCGCACTGCTCTTCTCAAAAGCCTTTGGGCCGATTAAGCTTCAGCGCCTTCTTGATGAATACCGGCTAAAAGCCAGCCACCGTCACCCTTCACGGGCTTGGTTAAAATCCACAACTCATCTACGCGTTCTGCTTCACCGCTGACGTTGAGCGTGCCGTCAAAGTGTACGCCGGCCAAGTACTCATCACCGTCTTGAATAATGCCGCGGAAGTCTGACTTCAGTGTCACGATTTCCGTTTGGTAATCTTGAGCACCTCGTTCACGCAACTGATGGGTTACCGTACGGAACACCTCATCGGTCGTAAAGTCATTGAGCGAAGTAACATTGCCTGTATCCCAAGCCTTTTGCATCTTGGCAAAGTTAGCTTCTGCCACGCGCAAGAATGCGTCCACATCGAAATCTGCAGGCAAATCAACCTTAGATACAGTGCCCGGGTTATTGAGTTCATCGAGTACACTGCCGGCCGCTGCAGCTGAGGCGCTATATTGCGGTTGAGCCTGAGGTTGGGGAGCGCTTTGCGTTTGCGAGCGGAAACTGTCTTCGTATTGCTGACGCTCTTGGCGGGGCATTCCAGCAGCAGCTCCTGCACTACGTTTCATGAGGAACATTCCCAAAAGCAAGCGGATGACGTAATAAGCTGCAAAGGCAATAAGCGCCATCATGATAAATTGAGCAAAACCTTCACCAAATCCCAAGGCATGAGCCAAGGCCGTGATACCCAACGCAGCAGCCATTCCCATTAACATGCCACGCATAGGACTCGGGGTAGCAGCTTGTTGCGGACGGGTTTGTTGAGCCGGAGCGGCTTGTTGTTGACGTTGTTGTTGGCCGGGAGTGGCTCGTTGCTGATTTAAGCCAGCGGCTGGTGCCGGCGTAGCCTTGTGTTGCAACGTCGGAGCTGAACGGCCAAAGCTCATCCCACCGCCTAAACGACGGGCAGCGTCAGCGGTCACCGACATCGACATCATGGTCAAACCGATAGCCAAAACTGCAATCCATTTTTTCATTACAAACTCCAAATTTAAAGGAGAAAAATATTAATCATTCAAAGGTTTACGTCCGATGTGCAGAGCACACACGCCAAACGTTAAATTGTGCCACTTCACATCCGTCATCCCAGCCTGCCTCATCATTTCAGCCAGCTCAGCCTGCCCAGGGTGCATACGAATTGACTCCGGTAAGTAACGATAACTGTCACTGTCGCCAGAAATCAACCCTCCTAACCAAGGCATCAAACGGAAGGAATAAAAATCATACAAGGGGGCTAAAAGTCGGTTTACTTTGGAGAACTCCAACACCAAGACCTTGCCACCCGGGCGACACACTCGGCACATTTCGCGAAGAGCAACATCCTTGTGTGTCATATTGCGAAGACCGAAACTGACCATCACCACGTGAAATGTGTCATCGGCAAAGGGCAATTTTTCACAATCGCACTGAACAACAGGGCTGTCAAAACCGGCCGAACGCATACGCTGGGCCCCTAAAGTCAGCATGGCACGATTGATATCGGTTGCCCAAACTTCACCATCACGACCAACTCGCGGCGCAAACTGTAATGACAGATCACACGTACCGGCGGCCAAGTCCAATACTTTCATGCCACGATCGACATCGGCTTTGTAAACGGCATAACGCTTCCAAAGTCGGTGCATACCGAAGGAGAGCACATCGTTCATCAAATCGTATTTAGGCGCAACGGAGTCAAAGACTTCCCGAACCTGACGGGCCTTATCTTCTTCGGCAACTTTTTTAAAACCGAAATCAGTTTGACGATGTTGATTGTCTTTATTTGTCATATCAGTGCCTACAGCCTTTTTTCGCTATCGGCTTAAAAATATCGTTTCGAGGATCATCGGGATCGCGGCTAGCACCCTTTACCTTCAATTGATCCAAATAGCGCTGCCAACGCTCTGCTTGCTCGAGACCCAACACCCGTAAATAGTCCCAATCATAGTAACCGGAGTCATGTCCATCGGAAAAAACAATTTTAATGGCATAACGCCCTACAGGCTCAATGTCCACGATGCGCACATTTTTCTTTCCGACAGGCAGTTGCGCTTGCTCGGGCGTGTGTCCCTGCACCTCTGCCGATGGACTCGAAATCCGCAAATACTCAGCAGACAGGCAACAACGGAAGCCATCCTCGTAGGCTAGCTCCAACGTATTGGAGACTTGGTGATAGGTTATTTCAGAGGGTACTTGCATTACGCAAACCTAATAATTCGAACCTGGCACCTCCGACAGGAATCGAACCTGTGACGCGACCTTCGGAGGGTCGCATGATATCCACTTCACCACGGAGGCAGGATTTCCGATTATAAAGAACTTATTAGGGTTTTTTCGATGTTGTCGACTTTGGTTACACGTCAACGGGGTCCACGTCCATCGTCCAGCGGACGGCACTTTTAAGCGATACCACGGCCGGATACCAAAGGCGCAAAAAACGGTTTAAGCGGGCTTTAGTGTCGGCTTCCACAAGAAGCTGAGCACGCTCCCGATCGGCGACACGCATCAGAGCCATTGGAATAGGATCATAAACTGTCACATGGGCAAAATCTTCATAACGATTTCGGATGATTTCAGCTTGTTGAACGGCCAGACGCAAAAATTCCAACGCCTTATCAATATCGGTTGCATCGGCCGTTAAAAGCGCCTGACTGACAAAAGGAGCGGCATATTCGTCTTTACGCTCTTGTAAAAGCCTGTCAGCAAAAAGGCAGTAATCCTGAGCGGCTAACGCTCGAAAAATCAACTTATCACCAAAGCGGCTTTGAACCAAAATTTCTGCACGAGAGCCCGCACGCCCTGCACGGCCGGCGACCTGCATCAAATTGGCAAAAGCACGCTCTTCGCCCCTGGGATTGGCACTGACTAATTGCGCATCAATATTCAACACAACAACGAGCGTCACATTTTGAAAATCATGCCCCTTAGCCACCATTTGCGTGCCCACAAGGATATCAACCTCACCGGCATGCACCGAGGCAAATGCTTTTTCTGCCGCGTCTTTTCGCTGTGTAGAGTCTCTATCAATGCGCAAAATCCTCGCTTCCGGCCACAGATGAGCAATCGTCTCTTCGATTCGCTGCGTTCCTGCCCCCATCGGAATCAAGTCCACATTGCCACAGTCCGGACAACGACTGTAAACCGCATGCGACCAACCACAATGGTGACAGATAAGACGGGCTCGATCCTTATGGTAGACCGCATATGTTGAGCAATGAGGACACTTGGATAACCATCCGCAACTCGTACAGGTTATAACAGGAGCATAACCACGACGATTTAAAAAGATAATGCACTGCTCACCACGCGAGAGTCGATCGCTGACGGCCTCGACAATCTCCGTGCTGATGCCTTTAATGAGTGAGCAATGCCTTGGATCAATCACTCGCAATTGAGGCATGACAGCCGTCTGTACTGCTCGTTTGGTCAACGTTAAAAGGTTGTAGTGACCTACTCGAACATTGGCCCAGGTCTCCAACGAGGGCGTAGCAGAACCTAAAACAACCGGAATGGCCAACATTTGAGCTCGTTTAACGGCAAGATCGCGAGCGGAGTAGCGAATGCCATCGCCGGCTTTATATGACAGGTCATGCTCCTCATCGACCAGCACCAAGGAGAGTTCGGGAATGCTGGCAAAAATTGCCATACGCGTGCCAATTAAGATTTGGGCTCGTTTTTCATGCATGGCAAGCCAAGCTTTGGCTCTTTGCCCCTGAGATAGACCCGAGTGCATCGTGACCACAGCTTTATCGGGAAAGTGCGATCTGACACGACCCTCCAACTGCGGAGTCAAATTGATTTCTGGCACCAGAAAAAGAATTTGAGCTTGAGGTTTGTCCTTAAAAACCGATTCCATCATTCGAAGATAAACTTCAGTTTTGCCACTACCAGTAACCCCGTGAAGTACAAACGCACCGAATCCTGAGTGTTTTTTCAGCACTTCGACAGCACGTGCCTGTTCATCATTGAGCGTTAACTCAGGAACTTGTTTCACCTTAACAGCTTTAAAAGGCTCCCTGAGTTTTGCTAAAGACATGGCATAGCGCGGACCGGGTTTGGAGCGAAAAAATTGCGGCAAATTCGCCAATGCCACTTCGCCCCAAGTATGCTGATAATAGTCAGCCGCAAACTTGGTAAATTTCAACCAATGGGTAGACAAGGGCTCAATTTCGTTGATCAGCCTTAGGTAGGATTTGCACTTTTTTTCATCAATGTCGATATGACTTGTCATACCGACAATTAGCCCAAGTTCGCGTCTGGCACCCAACGGCACCACGCAACGATCTCCGACTCGGGGCTCTCCCTCTCCAGCCTTGTAGGTCAAGATAGGCAAAGCCGGCACATCGAGTGCCACTTGGACATAATGCTCTTTCGACATCTTTTTTCTCAAAATAATTGGCATCTATTGTAGCCAAACAGATTGGCATACAAGAAAGATTTCCTTCTGGATCTCGTTATTTGATCTTCTTTTGTTACAGAAACGTTAAAAAATCCTTTTAATCAAACAATTAACTTCCTTAGCTTTATTTATTGTGGATAACTTTGTGAATAAATCTCCGAATTGATGCATTTTGGAGCATCTACGCTCAAAGAGCCATAAACATTTGAATCTTCAAAGATTTATATTTTCTCATTAAAAATCAAAGGGTTATCAATATGCAAAATTGATAACCCTATAATTTACAAGGACTTTTTCATATCCACAATTCTTGTGGATAAGTTTGTGGATAACCTTGTCTATTGGTGATACTGGCGACTATATTGGTGCACTTCATCGACCAAAATAGCAACAGATTCCGGAGGAGTAAACTGGTTAATTCCATGCCCAAGGTTAAACACGTGACCTCCTGCCCCCACCTTTCCGAAGTTATCGATAACTCGACGCACTTCTTGGCGAATAAGAGCTTCTGAACCGAAAAGAACCATAGGATCAAGATTTCCCTGTAAGGCGACTTTGTCTCCCGTACGACGACGCACCTGAGCCAAATCACTGCACCAATCAACACCTACGGCATCGGCTCCACTTTGAGCAATCTGCTCAACCCACTGGTCGGCTCCCTTCGTAAAGCAAATCACGGGAATGCGCTCGCCATCGCGTTCTCTAATCAGCAGAGAAATTACCTTTCGAATATATGCCAGAGAAAACTCTTCAAAGGCAGCAGAAGCTAAAGCGCCACCCCAAGTATCAAAAATTTGTACAGCTTGAGCACCGGCTGCGATCTGAGCATTTAAATACGTCGCCACACTTTGAGCATTGATCTCTAATATGCGATGCAGAAGATCTGGACGGGTGTACATCATTGTCTTGATTTTGCGGAAGTCTTTCGAAGAACCCCCTTCGACCATATAACAAGCCAATGTGAACGGGCTACCCGAAAAGCCAATTAACGGCACACGATTGTTGAGCGCTTGACGGATGGTAGACACTGCATCAATTACGTAGCGAAGCTTTTCATCAGGATCTGGAACAAAAAGCGCATTAACGGCTTCTTCACTATCGACAGGTTGGGCAAACTTCGGGCCTTCTCCTGCTACAAAACTTAATCCGAGCCCCATTGCATCAGGAATCGTCAGAATGTCAGAAAAAAGAATAGCCGCATCAAGATTAAAACGTTCCACTGGCTGCAAAGTTACCTCACAGGCCAATGCGGGCGATTGTGCAAGCTTCATAAAACTTCCGGCTTTAGCCCTTGTGGCGTTATATTCACTTAAATAACGCCCAGCTTGCCTCATCAGCCACACCGGCGTGTAATCGCATTGTTGGCGCAAAAGAGCGCGTAAAAACGTATCATTAGTGGGTCTATTCATTCTTAGTTGCGGAGCGCTGATGCCCCTACCCTCTTGGTTAACGCTCAAAGAAAGCGGTGTTGTCATCAATATCCATGCTCAACCTGGCGCTAAACGCACAGCGGTTGTCGGTTTATATGGAGAAAAACTCAAAATTGCCGTAGCCTGCCCGCCAGTAGACGGCAAGGCAAACGCTGCTTTAATTGATTTTCTCAAACGATTTCTCAAAGTCCCCAAGTCTCAAATCGAGATTATTTCAGGAGAGAGTAGTCGCGAAAAACGGATATTTATTAAAGGTATTGACGCACAAACCTGCGCCAACACCCTGTCGGTGCAAGGATAAGTAGCTAGACTTAAGGATTCGTTAAGAGCAAACAAACGCCCGCCTTGGCGGGCTTTTTGCGGTCAGTTAGCGCACAACCAGTACCGGACGGTCGATTTGCGCCAGCGTCTTTTGCGTTTCACTACCGATAAAGAGGCTACCTATACTGCCCATTCCCCGGCTGGCCATCACCACGTAGTCAACGTTCTCATCTTTTGCGAGCTGGATAATGCACTGCCATGGTGCTTCTCCATGAACGGCTTCGACTCGACAGGCAACACCGGCAGCCTTGGCAGCCTCATAAATATCGCCCAAACGCTTCTGAACATCAGCAGCTTCGCCGGCTAAACCATCAGCAGGTTTCGCTCCCTTGACCGCTGTCATACCGATCAACTCCGCTTGAAGCGGTTTCGCAATACCGATTGCAGCTTCAACAGCTTTTGCGCTCAATTCAGAGCCGTCAGTACAGACCAAAACTTTCATAGCTATTGCCTTCATTAATTTGTTTATCTGCTTTTATCCTACCGCTAATTCAGCTCGTTGACTATGACAAAACGCAAAAAAGGCAGATGCTTTTTCGGCACCTGCCTTTTTCTGGTCGCTTTCGCGCTTAGTGATGACGCTTGAGTTTCTCGATAGCGGCCAATTCCGCTGCCAAGATTGCCAACTCTGCATCGAGCTTGGCCAAATCGACTTCGCTCGTAGCCTTGCTGCGAGCTTCTCGAGCAGCAGCCAAAGCTTTTTCGGTTTTGGCACGATCCATTTCTTCTGAACGGATAGCGGTGTCGGCCAAAACAGTCACGTGATGCGGTTGCACTTCAATCACGCCACCCGCAACGAACACTTGTTTGACTTCTTTCGTGTCGGGCAAAGTGATTCGCACAAAGCCCGGCTTAATGAGCGAAATCAACGGCGTGTGTTGAGGCAGGATCCCCAATTCGCCGGCTTCACCAGGAAGCGCAACGAATTCGGCATCACCGGAGAAGATCTGCTCTTCTGCGCTAACGACGTCAACTTTAATCGTAGACATAAGTTGCTCCGTGGTCGTGTTTCGGCTTTCGGTCGTTAAAAGTTACCGACCGAGAACCGAACCTATTAGTGCATTTGCTTGGCTTTTTCGAAAGCTTCGTCGATGGTACCGACCATGTAGAAAGCTTGTTCGGGCAAAGCATCGCACTCACCGTCAACGATCATGCGGAAGCCGCGGATCGTTTCTTTCAACGGAACGTACTTACCGGGAGCACCGGTAAACACTTCAGCCACGTGGAACGGTTGAGACAGGAAGCGTTGAATCTTACGAGCACGCATAACCGTAAGCTTATCTTCCGGAGCCAATTCATCCATACCCAAAATGGCGATAATGTCACGCAATTCCTTGTAACGTTGCAAGGTTTCTTGTACGCGACGGCAAATCGTGTAGTGTTCGTCACCGATGATCAACGGGTCAACTTGACGGCTCGTTGAGTCAAGCGGGTCCACGGCCGGGTAGATACCCAAGGCGGCGATGTCACGAGAGAGCACCACGGTGGCGTCCAAGTGACCGAACGTCGTAGCCGGAGACGGGTCAGTCAAGTCGTCAGCAGGCACGTACACGGCTTGGATGGAGGTAATGGAACCGACCTTGGTAGACGTAATACGTTCTTGCAAGCGACCCATTTCTTCAGCCAACGTCGGTTGGTAACCCACGGCAGACGGCATACGACCGAGAAGAGCTGACACTTCGGTACCGGCCAAGGTGTAACGATAAATGTTGTCAACGAACAACAAGATGTCACGACCTTCGTCACGGAAAGCTTCAGCCATCGTCAAGCCGGTCAAGGCCACACGCAAGCGGTTGCCCGGAGGTTCGTTCATCTGACCGAACACCATGGCCACTTTATCGAGCACGTGAGACTCTTCCATTTCATGGTAGAAGTCGTTACCTTCACGGGTACGTTCACCCACACCAGCAAACACGGAGTAACCACCATATTGCTTAGCAATGTTGTTGATCAACTCCATCATGTTCACGGTCTTACCCACACCGGCACCACCGAAGAGACCGACCTTACCACCCTTAGCGAAGGGGCAGATCAAGTCAATCACTTTAATACCGGTTTCGAGCAAGTCCACAGACGGGCTCAATTCGTCAAACTTCGGAGCGGGACGGTGGATTTCACGGCGTTCATCTTCGCCGATCGGGCCGCAGTCGTCAATCGGGCGACCCAACACGTCCATAATACGGCCCAACGTCTTCGGGCCGACAGGCACGGTAATACCAGCACCCGTGCTACGAACCTTCATGCCACGTTGCAAACCTTCAGAGGCACCCATAGCAATGGTACGAACCACGCCGTCGCCTAACTGTTGTTGCACTTCAAAGGTCAAACCTTCTTCAGCAAGAGTGTTCTTTTCATCCTTTTCCAAGATGAGGGCATCGTAAACTTTGGGCATTTGGTCGCGCGGGAACTCAACGTCCACCACAGCGCCAATGACCTGAACGATCTGTCCGATACTCATGGGATTTCCTCTTTAAGACACAGCGGCAGCACCACCAACGATTTCAGTAATTTCCTTCGTGATGGCCGCTTGACGCGTCTTGTTATAAACCAATTGCAAATCACCGATAAGCTTCTTAGCGTTGTCGCTAGCGGCTTTCATAGCCACCATACGAGCACTTTGTTCAGAAGCCATGTTTTCTGCAACTGCTTGGTAAATTAAAGCTTCGATGTAACGCTTCAAAAGCACATCGAGAACCGTGGCGTCACTCGGTTCGTAGAGATAATCCCACGAATAGGTCCGAGGTTTTTCACCGATTTCTTCAAGTCGATCACTCGACAAGGGCAAAAGTTGTTCAATGACGGGCTCTTGCTTCATTGCGTTGACAAAACGCGAGTAAGCAAGATACACCTTATCCACTTCTCCGGCCGCGTATGCATCCAATTGAGCTTTGATTGCACCGATCAAACGTTCCATTTGAGGGCGATCTCCCAATTGAACAACGTGCGACAACAAATGCACGCCGGCTTGTTGCATGAAGCCAAGACCCTTGTTGCCGATGGCGGTGCCGATCACTTCGACACCTTCATCATTCCAGTCCTTGAGTTTATGCAACACTAAACGTTGGATATTTGTGTTCAATGGCCCAGCCAAACCTTTGTCCGTCGTCACCATGATCAGACCAACTTTTGCAGCACTCTCTTTATGAGCGCGCAAGAACGGATGTTCGTAGTTCGTCGAAGCCGTAGCCAAATGGGCTATGATGTTACGGATGCTTTCTCCGTAAGGACGAGCTGCGCGCATGCGATCCTGCGCCTTGCGCATTTTCGAGGCCGCTACCATTTCCATCGCCTTAGTGATCTTGCGCGTATTTTGTACGCTCTTGATCTTGGCGCGAATTTCCTTGGTACTAGGCATGTGGTCCCCTTAGGTGTTTATCGACTTACAATTAGTAGGTACCGCTGTTCTTAAATTCAGCAATAGCCGTCTTCAACAATTCGCGGTCTTCAGCCACCAGTTCTTTCTTAGCTTCAATGCGTTGAACTAATTCGGCATACTTGTCAGCCAAGTAGTCACGCACAGCCTTTTCAAAGCGCAAAGCGTCTTTGACTTCCACGTCGTCGTAAACACCTTCTTCAACGCAGAAGAGCACAATAGCTTCTTCCCAAACTTGCAACGGTTGGAATTGCGGTTGCTTCATCAATTCGGTAACGATCTTGCCGCGTTCCAATTGCTTACGAGTAGCTTCGTCCAAGTCAGAGGCGAATTGTGCGAAAGCAGCCAATTCACGGTATTGAGCCAAAGCCAAACGCACACCGCCACCCAACTTCTTAATAACCTTCGTTTGAGCAGCACCACCGACGCGAGACACGGAAATACCCGGGTTAATAGCGGGGCGGACACCGGCGTTAAACAAGTCGGTTTCCAAGAAGATTTGGCCGTCGGTAATAGAAATCACGTTCGTCGGCACGAAAGCGGTCACGTCACCGGCTTGCGTTTCAATAATCGGCAAAGCCGTCATAGAACCGGTCTTACCCTTAACTTCACCTTTGGTGAAGCGTTCTACATAGGCAGCGTTCACGCGAGCAGCACGTTCGAGCAAACGGCTGTGCAAATAGAACACGTCGCCCGGATAGGCTTCACGTCCCGGCGGACGACGCAACAGCAAAGAAATTTGACGATAAGCCCAAGCTTGCTTGGTCAAGTCGTCATAAACAATTAAAGAGTCTTGGCCACGGTCACGGAAGTATTCGCCCATCGTTGCACCAGCATACGGAGCGATGTATTGCAAAGCGGCAGATTCAGAAGCAGTTGCAGCCACGACAATCGTGTACTCCATTGCACCGTGTTCTTCCAATTTGCGGACCACGTTAGCGATCGTGGAGGCCTTTTGACCGATAGCGACATAAACGCAGATCAGGTCTTTACCCTTTTGGTTAATGATCGTGTCCAAAGCCACTGCCGTCTTACCGGTTTGACGGTCACCAATGATCAACTCTCGTTGACCACGGCCAATCGGCACCATAGCGTCAATGGACTTCAAACCGGTTTGCACCGGTTGGGACACAGATTGACGATCGATCACACCGGGAGCCACTTTTTCGACCACGTCAAATTCGTCCGTGTCGATCGGTCCCTTACCATCGATCGGTTGGCCCAACGCATTGACCACACGGCCAATCAACTTCGGACCAACAGGTACTTGAAGAATACGACCGGTGGTCTTCACCGTGTCGCCTTCACTAATGTGTTCGTAGTTACCAAGAATAACTGCACCCACAGAATCACGTTCAAGGTTCAAAGCCAAACCGTACGTGCTGTTGGGGAATTCCAACATTTCGCCTTGCATCACGTCGGAAAGACCGTGAACGCGGCAAATACCGTCGGTCACGGAGACCACGGTACCTTGGGTGCGAAGATCAGCGGAGACCTCAAGGCCTTCGATGCGCTTTTTCAGCAATTCGCTGATTTCACTAGGATTGAGTTGCATTTCTTACAGCTCCGAAATTTATGCGGTGAGTGCCTCTTGCATTTGAGCAAGGCGCGTCTGAATCGATCCGTCGAGGGTCTTATCGCCCACACGAATGCGAACGCCACCGATCAATTCTTCATTGATCGAGACGATCGGAGTGAGCTTAAAACCAGGAAAACGTTTTTCCAACGCGGTGACTAAATCTTTAACATCTGCGTCCGTCAAGGGCATCGCAGATTCGATGTAAGCGTCAGCCACGCCTTCGGATTGATTTTTAAGTTCGCGGAATTGACGGGCAATTTCCGGCACGGCTTCCAAGCGATCATTCTCAACGATCACCTTCAACAAATTGGCGGCCTCGGCGGGAATATCCCCTTTGCCCAAACCGGCAAGAATGAGATCGTAGAGTTGCTCCGAGCTCAATTTCGGATCACCGATCACAGAAACCAGCTCAGGTGTGGTTACCACTTGGGCAAAACTATCCAGAACAGCAGCCAAATCGGCAGCTTCCTTAGGTCCCTTCTTTTGTTCACTCAAGGCCAATAACAAACCTTGTGCATAGGGACGGGCAATCGTCGAAAGTTCAGCCATGATTAGAGCTTAGCCTTCAGTTGTTCAAGCATTTGAGCGTGAACTTTAGTGTCAACTTCGCGACGAAGAATTTGCTCGGCACCGGCAACAGCCAAGCGAGCAACTTCATCACGCAATTGCTCACGCAGGCGTTGGGCTTCTTGAGCCACTTCAGCCTTCGCAGCTTCAATAATACGATCGGCTTCTGCTTGGGCCGTAGCCTTTGCTTCCTCGACAATCGCTTGACCGCGTTTTTCACCGTCACTCATAATAGCCAAAGCTTGAGCACGAGCCTCAGCCTTGATTGCTTGACCTTCCTTTTGGGCTTCCGCCAAGGCCACTTCACCTTTATCGGCAGCTGCCAAACCTTCGTCAATCTTCTTTTGTCGCTCTTCGATCGCTCGAATGAGCGGCGGCCAAATGTACTTCATGGTGACCCAGGCACCGAAGAAGAACACGGCCATCTGTACAAACAGAGAAGCGTTGATGTTCATTATTTGAACCCCGTTAAATCAGATTGAATCCCCTACAATAGGGGATCTCCCCCTGACGTCGTTAATAAAAGAATCTCGAAAGGAAAGCTTTTATTAGCCGACAAACGGATTAGCAAAAGCAAACATCATTGCGATACCAACACCGATCAAGAAAGCGGCGTCGATAAGACCGGCCAACAAGAACATCTTGGTTTGCAAAGCGTTCATCAATTCAGGTTGACGAGCGGCGGCTTCAAGATACTTGGAACCCATGATAGCGATACCGAGACAAGCACCGATAGCACCGAGACCGATGATGAGGCCAGCAGCCAAGGCAACAAAAGCAACGTTGGTCATTGCAAAACTCCTTAATCCTTAAAGTGGGAGTAAAAGTTAATAAAAAGAAAGAAAAAAATTCAAAAAGCTAGTGTTAGTGACCTTCATGAGCCTGACCAATGTAAACCAAGGTCAGCATCATCATGATGAACGCTTGTAAGATCACAATCAAAACGTGGAAGAGCCACCAGCAGATCCCTGCCACAGCATGTCCGACAACACCGAAGGCGCTCAATGCATCGAAACCGACACAAAGACTACCCAACAGTGCAATCAAGAAGAACAACAATTCCCCTGCATACATATTACCGAATAACCGCATGCCCAAAGAGACGCACTTTGCTAAGTATTCGATAATATTCAACAAAAAGTTGAACGGCCAAAGCAAAGGATAATTGCCGAACGGAGCCACGAACAATTCGCGACCAAATCCGCCAAAACCTTTCACTTTAATGCCGTAGTAGATCATGAGGAACAAGACACCCACGGAAATACCCAACGAACCGTTTAAATCGGCCGTGGGCAACGGGCGCAGATAATGAATACCGAACCAACCGGCGATCGTCGGAAGAAGATCAACCGGAATCAAGTCGATGGCATTCATTAAGACCACCCATACAAACACCGTCAGAGCCAAAGGAGCAATGAACGTGCGATCACCGTGAACAATGGATTTGGCCTGTTCGTTGACAAACTCGACGAGCATTTCAACGGCACATTGCCATTTGCCAGGCACACCAGAGGTGGCCTTCTTTGCCCCCTTATACATAAGGGCCAAAGCGCAAACCATCATTAACACGGAAAACACGATCGTGTCGATGTTCAACACCGACATATCCACAATAGTGGCTTGCTTTACGGTCGATAGGTGTGTGAGATGGTGAGTAATATACTCGGTAGCGGTGAGAGCTTCAGCTGCCATGTTTATTCTCGGGTTAAAAGTCCCAATAAGGAACAATTCAGGACCACGATGATCGAAAAGAGCATCGCGGGCCAAACCAAGTCCTCGTACAACATCACAATTACCACCAATAAGATAGCAATTGCGATCAGTTTAATGAACTCGCCAATCATGAAGATGAAGGCAGAATTTGTCGGATTCAGGCGAACCAGAATTGACATATTCAACGCAAACAATGCATTCGGCACTGTGCAGGCAATGCCTGACAACAACGCAGAAATAGCCGCACTCCCCCCTCCGAATAGAGCGGAGATTGCAGCGACTCCAATAGTAGCGACAGTCTGCAAAAGTATGATTTTCTTCATATGCTTCAGTCAACCAACCCCTGCAAACTTTTCATCAGCGCGCATTATACGATAGGCAACATCTATAAACAAGGAGAAAAACTCAGAAACCCAAGGGTTAACCATTAATCCCAAAGAACATTTTTTTAACTATTTGTATAAAGTAGGAATAATTTTTCATGTGTCGCCCAAATTCCTCAAAAGAGGGAGGAGGTTTAGCTGTGTATCGACACGGTATCAATTTTGAATTACGTTTGGGAATTAGTAATTTTAAATACTTTTTTGTAATTTACAAGCTAGTATTTTTACAGCAATTCAGAGTGCAATCTATCTATTCAAGAACCGGCTTTAATCGTATGTTTTGGTACAACAACACTTGTGACAAGCACAAGTGTCGTCGTACGAGATAAGACAACTTAAGAGAAATCTCCAAAGTGAGCAATGATTCCATCTAGCTCATCGTAACTAGAAAACTCGATTATCAGCTTTCCCTTGCCCTTTCGGTTGGCATTTAACTTAACAGTAGCCCCGAGCGCATCGGATAGTTCTTGCTGAAGTCTTAGGGTGTCAGCATCCTGCTCGATCCCCCTGCTCGGCTTCTTACTATCCTTACCCTTTTTCATTGTCATCGCCGCTACAAGGGTTTCCACTTGACGAACAGACAGTCCTTTTTTGACGATTTCCTGAGCTACGGCCACTTGCATAGCCGGTTCCAACCCTAGCAATGCACGGGCATGACCCATAGTAATCTCATTGCTCATTAAACGATCTTGCACGGGTTTAGCAAGGTTCAGTAAACGCAAAAGATTCGTCGTCGCTGTTCGGCTTCGCCCGATAGCCTGCGATGCGCTCTCGTGCGTCATCTTAAATTCTGTCACCAATCGCTGAATACCTGCGGCCTCTTCCAGAGGATTTAGATCCTCACGTTGAATATTCTCAATCAAAGCCCAAGCTAAGGCTTTTTCATCAGATATCTTACGAATTAGAACAGGAACCTTCTTTAATCCCGCGAGAATACAGGCACGGTAGCGACGTTCACCAGCAATAATTTCGTATCGTCCCCTACTGATCGGACGCACAAGAATCGGTGAAATCAACCCCTGCTCTTTAATCGATTGAGCCAACTCTTCCAAAGAAGCCTGATCCATCTTGGTACGAGGTTGATATTGCCCTGCTTGCAACTTATCAATATCAATCGCTGAAGTCGTATCGTTGCCAGCATCCGACAGCGTAATTACTACTTCTTCCTTTTTGCCTAATAAGGCGTCCAGACCTTTACCCAGGCCTCCCCGTCCTTTCTTTGCAACCATCAGTTACTCCTTGGATTCTTTTTTAAATTTCTTCATACGCTTTAAGAACTCAGCACCGAATTCTTGATACGCCTTAGCCCCTTTACTAGACTTGTCATAAAGCACGCCAGGCAACCCATAACTCGGAGCTTCTGCCAAACGAACATTACGCGGAATGACTGTCTTGAAGACTTTATCGCCAAAATATTCCTTTAATTGTTCACTGACTTGTTGCTGCAATGTGACGCGGGGATCGTACATAACGCGCAAGAGCCCGATTAACGTTAATTTGGGATTTTTGGCAGCTTGAATACGACGGACTGAACTCACCAAATCCGTCAGTCCCTCCATTGCAAAATATTCACATTGCATAGGAACAATTACGCCTCGCGCTGAACACAAGGCATTAATAGTCAGCATTGATAAAGAGGGCGGACAATCAATAATAACAAAATCGTACTTATCATCTTGTTCAATCAAGATGTTTTTTAAACGCTCGTCTCGGTCTTCAAGTTGAACCAACTCAACTTCAGCCCCTGCCAGCTCGCGATTAGCAGGCAGAATATCGTAGCCAGCTTCTTCGGCGTGCACGACAACATTGTCAAATGTAGCCTCTCCGAAAAGGAGCGGATAAACAGTTTCAGTAATAGAGTCTTTACTAACTCCGCTACCGGTAGTTGCATTCCCCTGCGGATCCAAGTCAATCAGCAAAACGCGCTGTTTCAGCTTGGCGAGCGCTGCAGACAGATTCACGGCAGTTGTAGTTTTACCCACACCACCTTTTTGATTAGCAACACAAAACGTCAAAGCCATATTTCAATCCCTTTAACTCTTTGGCATGGCGAGCCACAATTCAGTAAAACCTTGCCAGAAAATAGCCACACCAATACACAACAAAATAAATGCAAACACGCGCGACAATGCATCTGCGCCAGTAGCCCCCACGGCAACACTAACCCGATCACAATATCGATAGCACACATAAATCGTCATTAGTGTTGCAACAACAGCTACCAAACAACCGATCAAATCAGCCATACCATGCCCAATTACACCAGTACCAATAGCAGTTGACACTGCAATCATGCCCGGCCCCATCGTTAACGGCAAAGTAATTGGATAAAAAGCCATCGACAACAGCTTTTTGCGCGATTTTGGCGGTTCAATATTTCCACTGTCTGAATCATCATGGGTAGCTTCATTCAAAGCCTTCCACCCCGTTGAGATTAACACCAATCCACCGGCTACACGCAAGACCCCCATCGATATACCGAAGAAACTCAGAATTAGATGACCCGCGAACAAACAGATCAACAAGATGATGCCTGAGTAAAGCACAATGCGATTCACCATCATCTTGCGAGTTTCATCGTCAATATTTGGCGTTAACGCCAAAAAGAACAACGCCCCACCAAACGGATTCAAGACAGGAATAAAAGATGCGAACGCATATAAAAACGTGCTCAATGCTTGGTCAAACACGACACTACCCTCGCAAAAAAAAAGGAGCCAAATTAACTCCTTTGCATTCTGACATATAAAAACAAAAAATTCTCAAAAAAGCTCGACTTAAATCAAGCATCCCTTGAGAAAAATTGTTTCACATGAAACACTCAATCAACTCAAAAATATAACATTTAGATTTTTTGCAACATTGCACAATTTTGAGGCAATATAATTCACAACCAACACAACAATCTATCACGTATCAGTTTGGTTTTGTTGATATATTTGTCATTTTGCCTAAATATTGTGCAATTTAAACAAATACCATAAACAAATACACGGTTATTCCATTGCAGACAAAACAATTAAATGACGTTTTTCATGCAACTGTGGGACATCAATTTCGGTCACATTCTCCAATTTCACAAAATCATCTAATTGAGACAATTCTTCATTAAGTAAATGTCCTTTCATTGCCAACCAAACACCACCATCTTTCAAAAGATGTTTTGACAAATTGGTAAATAATAAAAGTGAAGAAAAGGCCCGAGATGAAATTGCATCATATTTTTTGGATTGGAGCCTTTCAACTCGCGTATTGTGAACTCTTACATTTTTTAGACCAAGCTCTATATATGCTTGAGTTAAAAATGCTGTCTTTTTACCAACAGTTTCTACAAGTTCAACCTGAATATTGGGACGACAAATTGCTATTGGAATAGCAGGTAATCCCCCTCCGGATCCCACGTCAAGTAAACGTGCTTGATCGTGTAAATAACGATCAAAATAGGGAATAACTGACAAGCTATCCAAAACATGATGAGTCAAAACCTCTTCTTTGCCCTTAATGGAAGTCAAATTGTATGTTTTATTCCATTTAAAAAGTAGCGCAGAAAAGCGATCGAGCTGATCAATCTGCTCAATCGACAAATCAAGGCCGATAGCGTATACACCTTGTTTTAGGGCTTCTAAATCGAGAAAACTCACCACTATCCCCTTATTTAGCTTCGTTATAACGACGCGATTTGATAAATATCAGCAATAGACTCACTGCAGCTGGCGTAACACCAGAAATTCGACCGGCCTGGCCTAAAGTTTCGGGACGATGAGCTTTAAGCTTTTGTCTGACTTCAAAGGACAATCCGCGCACTTTATCGTAGTCAAAATCTTGAGGAATCGGTGTAGTTTCATGCTCCAATAACTTTGCAACCTCTTCCTTTTGGCGATTAATATAACCCGAATATTTTGCGCCAATTTCAACTTGTTCACGCTCACCTCGAGTTAAATCAACACCCGGCGAAAAGAGTGTTCCATCCTCTTTCTTCAAACTCATCAATGTTTCATGTGAAACATTCGGCCGAGACAACAAATTAAAGAGTGAATACTCTCTTTCAATACTAGTTCCAAGAACTCGAACAGCTTCTTCATTAGAAACAATTCCAGGATGAACCCAAGTACTCTTCATGCGTTCAATTTCTTTAGCAATTCGATCTCTTTTACGATTAAAGAAGTCCCATCGGATATCATCAACTAATCCTAATTTCCGACCGATTTCCGTTAATCGTTCGTCTGCATTATCCTCACGCAGACTCAAGCGATATTCAGCCCGGGAAGTAAACATTCGATAAGGTTCTGTGACTCCCTTAGTAATCAGGTCATCAACCATTACGCCCAAATATGCCTCATCTCGACGTGGCGTCCACGACTCTTTTTCTAAGACCTGACATGCAGCATTTAAACCCGCTAACAATCCTTGTGCAGCAGCTTCTTCATACCCTGTTGTTCCATTAACTTGTCCCGCAAAAAACAACCCTGGAATAGCCTTTGTTTCCAACGACGTTCTTAATTCACGTGGATCATAATAGTCATACTCAATTGCGTAAGCCGGACGCACAAAATGCGCATTTTCCAACCCAGGTATCGTATGCATAAACGCAATTTGAACATCAAATGGAAGGCTAGACGAAATTCCGTTGGGATAATACAAATTATTCGACAGTCCTTCCGGCTCTAAAAACACATGGTGAGAAGTTTTATCCGCAAAACGAACAACTTTATCTTCAATCGAAGGACAATATCGCGGACCAATCCCCTCGATAATTCCAGAGAACATTGGAGACCGATCTAAATTATTTCGAATAATATTGTGCGTTTCCTCGTTTGTATTTGTAATCCAGCACGGAACTTGTTTGGGATGTTCAATCACCGGCTCCCAAATCGAAAAAACAGGAACAGGATTTAAATCACCCAACTGCTTTTCACATTTAGAAAAATCGATACTTCGGCCGTCAATTCGAGCTGGCGTACCCGTCTTTAATCGCCCCTTAGGCAAACCCAAGTCAATTAATCGTTGTGCCAAGCGAATACTAGCAGGATCCCCTACTCGACCAGCTGGATAATGTTCCAGACCAACGTGAATCAAACCATGTAAAAATGTTCCTGCTGTAATAACAACTGTTTTCGAGTAAATACGAACATTTGTTTGGGTCACCACACCAACAGCTCGACCACCCTCAACAATCAAGTCATCTACACCCTGTTGGAAAACCCATAAATTTTCTTGAGTTTCAATGCGTTTCCGCATTGCTACACGGTAAAGTTCACGATCAATTTGAGCTCTTGTTGCTCGAACAGCTGGCCCCTTTGAGCCATTCAGAATACGGAATTGAATACCAGCTTCATCAGTAACCTGAGCCATTGCCCCGCCCAGCGCATCCAATTCCTTTACCAAATGACTTTTTCCAATCCCACCAATAGAAGGATTGCAAGACAATTGGCCTATTGTCTCAACATTATGAGTAATCAACAATGTTTTACACCCCATTCTTGCTGCCGCTAAAGCCGCTTCAGCACCGGCGTGCCCACATCCAACAACAATAACGTCGTACTTAACAGGATAATCCATGTTCTTCACCGTTTCACGTGAAACAAGGATAATTATCTACATAATTATCCTTTAAAATCAATTACTTACCAATA
>ERZ791802.843-NODE-843-length-28099-cov-24.258594_pt1 | contig 28099 bp, 23 predicted proteins | sample MGYA00510308_ERZ791802 | MGnify/ENA primary metagenome ERZ791802 (study PRJEB30046, sample SAMN00792028) | human gut metagenome | study: EMG produced TPA metagenomics assembly of the A metagenome-wide association study of gut microbiota in type 2...
AATGCCCAGGTGGCGGAATTGGTAGACGCGCACGTTTCAGGTGCGTGTGTCGAGAGGCATGCAGGTTCGAGTCCTGTTCTGGGCACGTTTTCTTTGTGAAAAGAAAGTCATCAAATGCGGAAATAGCTCAGTTGGTAGAGCATAACCTTGCCAAGGTTAGGGTCGCGAGTTCGAGTCTCGTTTTCCGCTCTTTCTTTATTTTATAGTAAAAAGCCCCACAGGTTTCATTATCTGTGGGGCCTTTTTTTGTCTCTATACGTCATTCTTTCTTTAGAGAAAATCCTAGCATCATACCGTCATAGCTACTGGCTAATGAACTGATTGTTTTCAGTGTGGAATTATTACTTTTACCAGAAAGTGTGGTAATCAGTTTCAGGAGTTTGTCAGAATTGAATAATAAATCCATGGAAGTAGAAGTACAGTTCACTTTTGCATTCAGGGGGAGTAACTTTGCAAATTTCATTTTTACTTGTTGGCTGGAAGCATCGTACGAATAAGTGCCTTTCAGATCACGGGTTCCCAGTTTGGCACTGAAAGTACTGTCGGCATTGAATGTGTATGTCATTTGCCCGTTTTTAATACCTACTTTGGAAAGTTGTTCGTCAAGTTTCTTTTCGGCTACGCCTGCAGCAACAGCACCACCTGCTTTGTTTAGCATATTGTCTGACTCAAACTCGATGGCGGAACCGGAATAGGTCCATGTACCGATCATGTTAATAGAGGTTTTACCCGTCACAGTGCTGACAACCTTTTCAATGTTTTCTTTATTAAATAAATCTTTTAGAGATTGTGCCTGACTATTGGTAGTCAATAGCAGTGTGGCAATAAAAATGTACCAAAAAAAAGTCCTTTTCATGTCTTTTTATTTATTTGAGTTTATCTCTTTGTTAATGGATGCTATATAGTTTAACAGTTCCTCCCGCCCCATACGATTTTCAGAGGAAGTGATGAAATAGGGGGGGAGTTCTTCCCACTGTTCTTGTAACTTTTTCAGATATTCACGGATATTTGAGTTCAATTTACCTCCTTTCAGTTTGTCGGCTTTAGTGAAAACAATGGAGAAAGGAACACTGTTCGTGCCCAACCATTCGATGAAAGCAAGGTCAATGGGTTGTGGCTCGTGACGACTGTCAATGAGGACGAAGAGATTGGTCATCTGTTCTCGCTGTAATATATAACTTTCAATGATACGCTGAATTTGTTCCTGCCCTTTTTGTCCTCGTTTGGCATAGCCGTATCCGGGAAGGTCTACGATGTACCAGTTTTTGTTAATCAGGAAGTGATTGATGAGCATCGTTTTTCCGGGAGTGGCAGAAGTCATGGCAAGTCCTTTGCGCCCTGTCAACATATTGATGAGACTGGATTTTCCAACGTTAGAACGTCCTATAAAAGCATATTCGGGGAAATTCCCTGCCGGGCATTTATTTACGTCCGTATTACTGATGACGAATTCAGCATTTGTAATCTCCATTTTGTTATCAATTCTTTAGTTATTTCCATTTGCAAAGGTAGTACTTATTTCAAAAAATTTCGTTCTTAATTCGGAATTCTGTATATCTTTGTCCACTAATAGGAAAATTTTAAATATGAATGGACAATTTCCCTCGATATTATTAGAGAAGGCAGTAAATGAGTTTGCCAAACTACCCGGTGTAGGGCGGAAGACAGCGATGAGGCTTGTACTTTATTTGCTGCGCCAGGACTTGGCGGTGGCAGAAGCTTTCGGTAACGCTATTATAACTTTGAAACGTGAGGTGAAATATTGTAAGGTTTGCCACAACATATCAGATACTGAAACGTGTCGTATCTGTTCTAATCCGCAACGGGATACATCTGTAGTTTGTGTGGTAGAGAATATCCGGGATGTGATGGCGGTAGAAGCAACCCAACAATTCCGTGGATTGTATCATGTATTAGGAGGGGTTATATCTCCGATGGACGGTATTGGCCCTGGAGATTTGGAGATAGAAAGTCTTGTGCAACGTGTTGCTGCCGGAGATATCAAAGAGGTAATCCTTGCTTTGAGTACTACGATGGAAGGAGATACTACTAATTTTTATATCTACCGTAAGTTGGAGAAGATGGGCGTGAAACTTTCTGTCATTGCCCGAGGTGTTTCTGTGGGTGATGAACTTGAATATACTGATGAAGTAACCTTGGGGCGTAGTATTGTAAATCGTACTCCGTTCTCAGGTATCGTCTAGCCCCGTAGGTAACTGCTGATTATCAATTATCAATTAAATTTCAATGGAAGAACAAATAAAACAAGTTGTAAAGCGGATAAAGGTTACTTTCGTTTATTTCTGGCTGTTGCCTATCCTTCTTGTAATACTTGGAGAGAGTGGAGGCGACTGGATAGGAATATATGCAGGTAATGTACGTGTCACTTATTTTGCCGAAACAATTACTATTCTGCTGGTTGCCACATGCGTGCCGTTGTCTTTGAAGCTTTTCTCGTGGATACTGGTGAGAAGGATTGATACAGTAGCCATTCAGGATGCATTGCGTCTCTATTCTTTTTGGTGTAGGATACGGTTAGCTTTACTTGCCATACCGGTATTAGCAGGTTTTTTCACCTATTATATGATATTGAGTGATACGGGGGCACTTTGTGCACTCATTGCTTTAACAGCTTCTCTATTTTGCTTGCCTGGTGAGGAGCGTTTGCGCAAGGAATTACACATAGATAAAGAAGAAAAATAAACAGAAAAGACAGGGTTATTATAAGTATGAAAGTATCTTATTTTATAGGCGAACATATACGTCTCCGTGCTATGGAACCGGAGGATTTGGAGGTGATGTACGCTATAGAAAATGATCCACAAACATGGGATATAACTAACTTCTCGGTACCATATTCTAAGTTTGTCCTAAAACAATATATCGAAAATTCCCAATGTGATATGTTTGCTGATCGCCAGTTACGGATGATGATTGTGAGATGTAAGGATGAAACCGTAGTGGGTACAATTGATATTACGGATTTTGCTCCTATGCATGCACGGGGTGAAATTGGTATCGCGGTACGGAAAGAGTATCAGGGAAACGGTTATGCTAAAGAAGCATTAAAACTTATATGTGATTACGCTTTCGGCTTTCTTTATCTGAAACAATTGATCGTTCATGTGACTTCGGATAACGAGAAAAGTATACGGCTATTCAAATCATGTGGTTTTAAACAATGTGGGCTTTTGAGGGAATGGTGGTGTGTAGGGGGGCGTTACAAAGACGTCATCTTGATGCAATATATCCGGAACGTTAATTGAGGGTAGGTATTTGTGGAAAATGGGACCACATTTCATACTTACTTCCCAACTTACCGAGAGCGTTTTTCCAAAGCTCTTTGCTGTTGTTCACGTTCATCAGTGAGTTTAAATCTTCTTTTCCTACAAGCCATGTGTTTTCTTTGATTTCCCGGCACAATTGTTCGTATTCCCAACCGGAATAACCAAGGAAGAAACGTATTTTACCTTTAATGGGATTTCCCCGCATAATGTATTCTTTGATAGCGTTAAAATCACCGTTCAGGTAGAAACCTTTGCTGATAGGGAGTGATCCTGAAATATTTTCCAGAGTATGCAAATAGAAAAGCGTGTCTGTGCTAAGCGGACCGCCTTTATATATAGGTATATCTTCTGGATAATCAAATTCTTTGAATATATCGTTCAGAAATAAGGGTAGAGACTTGTTCATTATCAATCCCATTGTACCCTCTTGTGTGTGATCTATCAATAAGATAACCGAACGTCCAAATATATGATCACAAAGGAAAGGCTCAGAAATCAGAACCTTTCCTCGTGCAGGAACTATATGATTAGTTTCTATTTTGAATATATCTGTATTAATAGACATGCCACTAATTTACAGAATATTCTATAAAAAACAAATTATATTTCCTTTTTTTATCAATAATAGAATGCTTTTATTGATATTAAAGTTTTCTGGCTCAGTTAATATTATTTAGTCGGATGATTTTCGGCAAAGATAGCCATACGTTTGTCTAGTTGAGCATATTGGTGATCCTGGATGAATGAAGTACAGGCACGCAATCCCTGTTGGTCACTTCCGGTAGTTACCAGTGAAATGGCACTTACTCCATAATACATCAATTCTTTGGCGAGTTCTCCACTGTTCATACCTGGATAACCGATCGTAAAATAAAAACCATCAGCGACAGGGTCACCCAGGTCATTATCATATACCAGATGGAAACCATGGCGCAAGAAGATTTCTTTCAGGCGGCGGGCGCGTTCACCGTAAATCTTTACTTCATTGAGAAAATTATATTTTCCATCGTTGGCAGCTTTCAGCATAGCAGCAAGTGCGTACTGTGCCGAGTGGCTTGTTCCTGAAGAAAGAGCATAGAGTACACGATGAATAAATACAGTACCGAATGTTCCACCACCATAACGTTTCGTAAATCCTGGATAGGCACGATGATACAACTTGTCCGAAATACAAGTTACACCGATTCGCTGTCCTGCATAGCTAAAGGCCTTGGAACCGGAAATGAGCAGTACATAATAGTCTGTATAATGTGCTATTGACGGTTGAAAGGGAGCTTGGAAAGGTTTACTTAAATCTTGGCGAAAATCCATGGCAAAGTAAGCAAGATCCTCTAGGACGATTGTATCATACTGAGTGGCCAATGTGCCGATAATACGAAGTTCTTCTTCTTTCAGACAAATCCAACTGGGATTATTAGGGTTTGAGTAAACGATGGCAGATATATTCCCCTTCTTAAGGTAACTTTCCAGTTTTTCTTTCAGTTTGTCACCACGATAGTTATATACATCGAATGTCTCGTATTTCTGTCCCATGACGACCAATTGCTGCTTTTGGACCGGAAAACCCGGATCAATGAAGAGAATGGTATCCTTCTTCTCATTACATTGGCCGCATGTGAGAAAAGAAGCAAAAGTACCCTGCATGGAACCTGTAACAGGGACACAACCTTCAGGCGCAACATCTACATCAATAAATGCTTTGATGAAGCGTGAGGCTTCTTCTTTCAATGTCGGCAGTCCATTGATATCGGGATATAAGCTTGCAATCCCTTTTTGCAAAGCTTCAATTTCTGCCTCTACACCTACAGTAGAAGGAGGAAGTCCCGGAACTCCCATTTCCATTTTAATAAATTCTACACCCGAAGTTGCTTCAACCTTGGCGGCAATTGCTTTTACTTCACGAATAGTGGCTTTAGAAAAGTCTGCTATATTGAATTCTTTAATAGTTTCATCAATCAATTTCTGTTCAATTGGGGTATTTTTCATACTTATTCATTTTAAGTTCGTTTTGCAAAGGTAACATAAATCTCTTATAATCAACCTATGTTAAAAAAAAGATGATTTTTTTTCTCAAAACCTATTGCAGATATAAGATATTTGTCTACCTTTGCAACCGCAATCGAGAGAGATGGCAATGATAAAATGAAATTATGGTGCGTTAGTTCAGTTGGTTAGAATACATGCCTGTCACGCATGGGGTCACGGGTTCGAGTCCCGTACGCACCGCTTAAAGAATATCTTTAAAATAATAAATGTTTGACACTAATATTTAGTATATTAGTGTCTTTTTTGTTTCATTCTTTTCCATTCTTTTTATTATACTTTCCATAAAATTCGACAATGAGAAAAAAGGTATTTTGTTCCGAAACCGAAATGCAGCAATGGCTAAGCCGACTCCTTCATAAGGAAACAGACACTGCCTTAGCTGATTTGATATTGAATGCTGCTGATTATGGTAGTGAAACGGTTTTTGACGGTTTGGATTGGAAAAGTAATAAAATAATAGAGTCTTATAAGTGGTGTCTAGAGTCGTTATATACCAATGAAATTATTGTAGAAAATGAAAATATATCTTTGGAGAAACAAGAGATACTAAAACCTGATTTTTTATTGTTTGCTCCAGAAACCTCCTCACTTGTTTGTATTGAGTTGAAAAACGAGAAAAATGCAACCCGTCAGGTGGGAACCGAATTGGGGGCGTATATAGGAGAAATACGTTCTCAATTACCTTTCTTTTCTGAAGGTGAAATTGTTTTTGTCATTATTTCAACATCATGGCCTACATTGTTAAAACATTATGTAGTAAATGAAATAATTTGGTTGAATAGGCATATTATTTGTTTGGAACCAACAATTGATGATGAAGAGAATGAAAGACTAAGAATTCTGGATTTATCGGAAATCTATGCAAAGAAATATGATATATTGATTGGGGAAAAGCATTTGGGAGGTTATCATGTTGGTTTATATGATCATAAACATGACTTACGTACAAAAGAGAAATTACTTCGGAACATACTTCAGTTAATGGCTGATAAGGGGGAGAGGTTACATGGGCATGGTTTTGCTTTTCTATGGAAAAATTCAGTGGAACAATCGTCTGCTCCATATGTAATCACGATAGTCGACATTTCCTCTTTTTCTTTGATAGATAACCATTCTTCACATGCTGTTCCTAATAGTAATATGATGGAGAAATACCAACATATTATTAATGAGTATGATCCATATTCACAAGGTCAATCTGTTGATTGTTTATATACATTTGTACGGAATATTGTAAAAGATATATGTAGTCCGAATATTGAACATGCTATGACTTGGGATATTCTTATAAGAGAAATGGATGAACAAAATGAGACAATAATAGCGTATGCTTCATGGGGGATATTTCGAGAGATATTTACAGAGAAATTAATTGCAAATGTTCATTTAGAAGACTTTGATGTTGAAATGGATAGTCCTATCATAGGATTTGATAGTATATATGAGATTGTTGATCGTAATTATGAACTGATACAACATTATAGGGAACTGGGATATTCTGAGAGCGACATTAGAACATATTTGTTAGACATGGATAGCCATCCTCATTTTTAAAGAAGGATTTTCAAGTCTTACGATGTAACTATTGTAAGATTTGAAAGATCTGTATAGCAAAAATTGGGTGATATACAATATGTTATCTCTATATTATTTTCAGGTCATATTGAAAGGATTTGATGCTTTTCTAAGTAGCCGGCTGGAATTTATATAACTTTCTGCTATGAAGAACGAATTTGAATTCTTATGTTTATCTTTGCAACCACATTTATAACGGATAAGGATTTCCGCGATAATCTTACTTATGAAACAGAAACGTATACCATTAGTAGGAGAACAATATCTTGTTCCTTTTATTTTGATTACCTCGCTTTTTTTCTTGTGGGGATTTGCGCACGCTATTCTGGATGTACTGAATAAGCATTTTCAGGAATTGCTGAACATTTCGAAAGCACATTCGGCCTTCATACAAGTGACGATGTATATGGGGTATTTTGTGATGGCTATTCCTGCAGGGTTATTTATCAGCCGTTTTGGTTATCGTAGAGGAGTCGTTTTCGGGTTATTACTCTATGGAATAGGTTCGCTACTTTTTATTCCGGGACAGTTTTATTTGTCATTTAATCTTTTTCTATTTGCTTTGTTTGTCATTGGTTGTGGATTGACGTTTCTGGAAACTGCTGCAAATCCATATGCCACTGAATTGGGAGCAAAAGAGACAGCTGCCAGCAGATTAAATTTTGCGCAATCCTTCAATGGATTAGGTTGTATTTGTGCACCTGTGTTGACGGGATTACTCTTGTTTCCGGAAGATAGTACAGGTGGTTCGGGAAATGTGGCTTTACCCTATGTCTGTATGGGAGTGATAGTGTTATTGGTTACTGTGGTATTTACGAAAATCAAGTTACCGGAGATAGAACATTGTGTAGAAGTAGATAAAGACGGTAACCAAGTGAAACTATGGTCACACCGTCTTTTCATTTTTGGGCTTATCGCATTGTTTGCCTATGAGGTAGGAGAAATCTCTATTAATAGTTTCTTTATCAATTATGTGGTAGAGCAAGGTTGGATGAATGCTCGTGATGCTTCATTGATACTCTCTTTCGGAGGGTTGGGACTGTTTATGCTGGGACGATTTATTGGTAGTTGGATAATGGGGCGTGTCTGTGCAGAGAAAATGTTGCTGATATGCGCTACGGGAACAGTGCTGACCACTTTGGTGGTACTATTGGATGTAGGGATGGTCTCATTGGTGGCACTTCTATGTGGATATGCCTTTGAAGCGATAATGTTTCCAACTATATTTGCCCTGTCGCTCAGAGGACTGGGTAATCATACCAAACGTGCTTCTTCTTTCTTGATGATGTCTCCGGTAGGGGGGGTAGTGGGGCCTCTACTGATGGGATTGGTTGCTGATCATAGTACAATGGTGATGGCATTCACTGTTCCTTTGGTGGCATATAGTGTAGTGTGGTGTTATGCGCGTAAAGTAGTTTATGTTTCTTGATTTTTTAGTAAAATATTTTTTCTATAAGAAACAAAAAGAGTCTTTATATTGTTATTTATCTACGATAAAAATTGAATAGATAACGATGAAACAGGATTTTACTACAAGTCGTGTATACAATCTCTCGGGAATGTTTACACTTACTCTTCGTCTGGTAGTAGGCTGGACGTACTTTTCTGTATTTTGGAGACGTATTGTATTGGAGAATAGATTAGTAGAAGATTCTCCGGGATATATCGGAGAACAATTTAATCATTTTCTTCCAAATGCATTGGGAATTAGACCCGTGATAGAATATTTGGTGGCTACACCCGATATTTTATGGTGGTCGATGCTTATTTTTACTATCATTGAGGGGATAGTCGGTTTATTGTTCATGTTGGGGTGTTTTACCCGTTTGGCAAGTATTGGGGTAATTATTTTGGCAGGTGGTATTTTGTTGGGATCTGGATGGATAGGTTCTGTTTGTTTGGACGAATGGCAAATCGGAGTACTGGGGATAGCTACCGGCTTCACAATTTTTTTAGCAGGAGGAGGTCATTATTCTATGGATAATCTATGGATTTCTAAAAATCCTGGATTTAGTGAATGGAAATGGTATTCTTGGGTTGCTTCCGGAGAATTTCCGTTACAAGGGGAATCTTTGAAAAAGTTGGTACTTATAGGTAGCGGAGTAATTTTGTTCTTGACGTTATTTACCAATCAGATGTTTCATGGAGGGGTATTTGGAGAACTACACAATATGTCGGTAAAACCCAAAATAGAGATTACAGATGCAAATCTGCAGGATAGAAGACTTCAGTTTACCATGTCGAGGGTTGAGGGTATTGATGTTTATGGTTCTTTCCTTATTGGTATTGCCCTGGAAGATATGGAGGGTAATAAAATTCTTAATTTGAATATGGAAGACTTGGCTCATTTTCCCACTGGAAATATACATAATAAGTATGTAGCAAAGGTGAAACCGGGCAGACACAGTATGATTATTCCACTCGGAGCCAAGGCAACGCTCAACATTGAAAGCGCCGGCTTAATAAACCTTTCTCCGGGAAATTATAACCTGATATTGACTGATATCAGCGGAATGACTTGGGAACAGGAGATAATTAAAGGTTATTCCTGACGAAGAACTTAATACAGGAGATATCCGGCAACACCCGAGAATATTATCAATAAGATGGGATGTAAATTCCATTTCCATGTCACGCCAAAAGCTCCTACAAAGATGAGCAGACTTTTATAATCAATGAAATTTTCTTTGTTCATCAGTAGTAGGGCAGCAGCGGCTATTAATGAAACAGACATAGGCAGTAATCCGGACATTGCTGCCTTGATATATTTATTATTCTTGCACTTCACGAAGAAGTAGGAGATGAGGAGTACTAGCAGGAAGGAAGGTAGACAGACGGCAACCGTAGCAACCACGGCTCCCCATACACTTTGTGTGACGGAATAACCTACATAGGTGGCACTGTTGATACCTATCGGACCAGGTGTCATCTGTGAAATGGCTACCACATCGGTAAACTGTTGTAAAGTGAGCCAGTGATGATGGTCTACTACCTCATATTGTATCAGGGATAACATTGCGTATCCACCGCCAAATCCAAACATGCCAATCTTTAAGTATACTAAAATGAGTTGCCAGTATATCATATTTGTAATTTTGTCAGTTTATCTTTTAACCATAATGTGTATATCATTCCTCCCGCAATACCAGCCAAGACAATGTAGACAGGAGACAGTCCAAACTGCCAGATTAGTACTGTGGCGATGGCTGGGAGTATCAGCTGCCAATATCTTAGTTTCAACGCTTTCACCGCAGAGATACAGGGAAAGAGGATGAGGGCAACTACTGCTGGGCGGATACCATTGAAGATGCGTATCATGACTTGGTTGTCTTGGAAGTGGGCGAAAAACATGGCTATCAACATCATAATGGTGAAAGAAGGAAGGATGGTTGCTAGTCCGCACACTAAACTACCTTTTACTTTATGTAGCTTGTAACCTACAAAGATAGATATGTTTACCGCAAATACACCAGGCAGAGATTGGGTGAGTGCAAACATTTCCATAAAATCCTCTTTGTTCATCCATTTTTTTTTAATGATTTCACGTTCAATGAGAGGTATCATGGCATAACCACCACCGATGGTAAACATGCCTATTTTGGCAAAAGTAAAGAATAAAATCAGGTATTTTATCATGTTTCAGGTTCTATACTTAAAAGGTTGCAATATAGAATAAAAACTCCAGTATTGCAACCTTTTCAAGAGGAATAAGATGATGTTATTACTTCATTTTATTCAAATTTTCTTGTGCTTTTTCCGGTTCTACGGTCAATGCTTTGGTAAACCATTCTTGTGCTATTTCAGAGTCACCTGACAACCATGCCAGTACCCCCATGTTGTTCCATGCGCGCGGATCATCTTTGACTCTTTCCATATACTGTTTTGCACGGTCAAAGTCACCATAAACAATATTAGCGGATGCTGCATTGATATTTGCCACAACATCCTGCGGATAGTTGGTGGCGGCAATCTCATATACTTCCTTGTATTCCTTTGTGCCCGGCTGGTATTTCTTTGCTACCCCATACATTTCTTGCAGGTTCAGCATTTTCGGATTAGTATAGATGAGTTCTGCGGCTTCCGAGTTACGTACTTCTCTAATTTCGTATTCAACAGAGATAGACAAACGGCGTAGACGTGAGAAGTAGTCATTAACCATTGTGCGGTAAGAAGTTCCCAAACCGGATTTTAGTCTTGCTTCACGTACATCCAGGTTCGGATATTTTGCTATGATTTCCAATGCCTTTTCTGCATAAGCCGGTTTCTCTTCTTTGAGCATTTCGATGAGACTGTTCCAGTCTTCACCGGCTGATGTAACCTTCAGAATACTATCTTGGAAGTTATAACTTCCCTTCAGATAGAGTGCGAAAGAATCTGCGCGTTTGGTAGCTACGCGATCATTCGTCTTGGCAGAACCGTCGGGTGATGCATAACCACATATGTTGATAGCCTTAAAAGTGATAAGGTCACCTTCAGTCAGAGGATTTAGCGTTTCTTTCAGCTTCTGCAATTCAGCGGAATTATTCTTGTAGTCAGCTTTAAATTCAGTACCACCTACTGCGTACTCTATATATAAGGTGTTTTGTTCTGAACGTATTTTTAGTGGTTGCTCAGTTGGAGTAAGGTAAGATACCATGTTCATACAAGGTTCACAAATTGCGCCTTTTTGCGGTAGGGCGGGAGCTTCTTCCACAATTTCCGGTTCTATTATCTGAATTTCGGGTAAGTCGATAAGGCAGTCTTTCTTGCCTTCTTGAAGTATCCACATATCGGCCTTACTCATCCATTCCTGATAAGGAATGGAGATTTTATAGTCTATACGGTCTTGACGGTCAGCAGACTTGCCTTTAACAATGGTATACGGTTGGGTATAATCACCTTTCTTGGCGATACGGCGATCTTTACGACGCATCTTGAAGTGTTTCTTGCCACTTACCACTACCGGAGGGAGAGTTTGATAACTCTTTCCATAAAACAGTACAGGAGTAAAGGCATAAGACTGCGTACTGTTGACTTTTACTTCTTCCACATTGAAGTCAAAATCCAGTGTAAGTGTATCATTTTCTAGTGTCAATGTCGGTTTGGTTACTTTAACCTCACCTGCAAATACCGTTAAAGGCAATATTGCAAATAGTAGACAATATATTTTTTTCATATTCTTCTATATTTTAATGAATAGGTGTTTTAGAGTGACTGCACTTCTGTTACTTTGTATTTACGTTTGTGCTTTGGTCCGAAGGTAAAGTTGATACCCATGTTTACGTTAACTTGCGCACGGCTGATAGGAGCGAAGTAGGCAGGCTCATATTTGCACATTGGCATATCTGCAGCAAGAAAGAAGTTGAAACCACGTGGGTGGAAGTTCAACATTAGTCCGGCTGTTGAACCGAAATTGGACAGAGCATAGTTCAGTGATGCTTCAAACCATGAGATAGGGGCAACATTAGCAGATATACGGGCTTCTGTCCAAGTATTTACTCCTTGAATACGGGTAGTGGACAGAAAACCGAAGTTCAAGCGATCATAAGCGGGAAGAGTGTACTGCGCGCCTAAATGCAGGGTAGCTGCCAGAGCTGTAGTACGTTTCATGCCTTCGCCTGCTTTGTCGAACTTAGCCATGTCGGCAAGGTCATCTACTATTTTGTCGACCTGGTTATCCAATTTATTTTCTTTATTATCGTCGGTATCTTCGAAAGGAACATCTTTGAAACCATCGAACTCAAATGTCTTGGTCATGGTACCTTTAACGGTATTTTTCCATGAAATAAAACCAAGGTCAATGATAGATGCAGAGAAGCTCCACTCGTCGTTCAAGCGATAGGTTGCACCCAAATCAATTGCCATACCAAAGCCTGTGGGGCCAATGTTGTTGTCATCGAAATCCACTCCGTCATAATCAATCTGGTCATTGGTACCTTCTTTCAAGACATCTGTACGATTACCGTCAAGATCCAGTTCGTAGTCATCTTCTTGATAGTTACGTGTTTCTCCCTTGGTAGGTATTATCAATCCTTTTGCCGATACGTATGCTTCAGCGCCTTGGGGAGTAATACTCCATCTGTCACCCGATACATGAAGATCCATTTGGTCAATGCGTACGGTAGCTTTTGCAAGTCCTACCAAAGCTTTTAGTTTGGCACCTACAGTCAAATTATCATTGATTTCGCGGGCATGACCAAAAGCAATCTCGGCAAAGTTGGTACTCGTGATATTGATGTTCTTTAGTTTATAATGATTGTCGTTAGATTCTTTCATAAACTTGAACAGCTCATTAGGCATAGAGAAATTGACATCGGAACGTACACTGATACCTAAAGTGTTAAACCCTCCCCAAGCATGGAAACCTATTCCAAGAATTTGTTCGTTGAGGTCTACACCTACCTTAACACGATTGGGGAGTTTATTGAGGAATTCTTTGGTACTTACGCTTTCATTCATGAAAGTAGTCAGTCCTCCATCTTGTGTTTTATAGATAAAAGTTCCTACACCAGCTGTGGAACGTGCGCCTACATAGAGATTACCCAGTCCTGGCATACTGACGTATCCGCGTTCGCCCATGAAAGCCGGATTTAGTAAATGGCGGTAGGTAGCACCTTCTAAGAAATATGCCGAACGTGAGGTTTGTTGTGCCATCATTCCGCTTGTAGCGGCAGTCGTAAGGACTGCCACCATTATTTTTTTATATAATTTCATAATAGTAATTCTGCTTTAAATTAATTCAAATCAAAGTTTGCTTTTTTTATCTTTACTTTGGCATTCTCAATCTTGACCCATTGGGTTGCTTTCAGCGGTAAGCCTGCCGTGGTTTCATTTGCTTTGGCGTGAATGGTTAGTTCCAGCTTGTCCAATTTCTTTAGATCAGCACTGGAGGTTGCTACCAGGCGAATTAAGATAGGAGTCTTAACTGCACTGTCTTCAGTGATGGCTCCACCTATTTTCCCGTCTTTTATATCATTGGCATATACGGTTGCCTCAATGGTTGTCAGTTCGTTACCGTCAGTATCTTGTGCCTTGGCACTTAAGTTCAAATCCAGAGGGACGTTATTCAGTGCATCTGCCAATATTTCCAATGTTGCGGAAGTTGTTTTGTCAAGTACGTCTTCCAAGTCGCTGTGCAGGTCATCAATAACATCAATATAGTTGATATTTAAATCCTCGAATTGCAAAGGAACGGTTACATCATATTCACCGGTGATAGTCATATCCTTGGAAATGTCTACATGATGTTCTGTACCGTTATTTGCTTTGGCATTCATATGGAACTTCACTCTATCGGGAACGCGGGTCATTACTTTGTTTAAATTAGACACTACTACATTTTCGTAATGATGGGTCGCGTCATTTTCAGGCATATTCATGGCTTCACGTGAAAGCATGAACACACTTGTCTTTGTTTCTTGACCCACATTTGTTGGTTGCAATTGGAATTTAATGCCTTCCACTCGTGAGTTTTCTATTTCCTTATCATTTTCGTCTACACCATAAATCGTCAAGTTCATGTCTACCGGTACACCTACCGTATTGTTAAGTGTCAACTTAATTTGTGGGTTTTTGATGTCGAGTTCATTTCCTTCATCTTTCAGGAAGTCAAGATCATCGCCGAGGTCGAGTTCAACGTTCTCATCCACATCGTCTATCACCGGATCTACTTCACCTGTCACTAAACCTACCGGCATTTCGTCGATGGTGACGGTTGGAGTGACTGTGATACCTTTTAATCTATCTGTGTTGATGTTGTCACCTCCCAAAGTTTTAACATCACCCAGAATGTCTACCTTGGTTTCATTTTCATCGGTTATTTTCAGCCATGTCTTTCCGTTCTCCACTGTAGTTTTCAGGCCTGTGCCGTTGTTCATGTAACTGAAATCCATACCGGTGGTTTCCAAAGGTTTGGTGTAGCCTTCCAGTACTTTGAATTTATCATTCAGGGTCAATACATTTTTATCATAGTCCATTCCTTCAATACCTGCCGCAAATTTAACAAACTTAGGTAATTGAATTTTCAAATCACTGAATTCCAGTTCTGAAATTTCTTCTTTGGGGAAGTTGTCAGAGAAATTGATATGTAATGTCATTTTAGGAGTACTACCTGTTTTCCAAGCAACCGTTTTTAGAATTTTCAGTGCTTCGTCTACGTCTTCCTTGACTTCAAAAGAAGTATTGTCTTTTACTTCTGCAGTATAAGATTTAGCATCTACAAAAGCATTTGTAATTTCCATTTTCCCACCGTTTACAAATACGTCCATTTCTTTTTTGTCCAGGTCGGCAACATCTGTAGAACTGATATTGTCTTTCTGGAGTATCATAGGTGCATTATCTTTCAGATAATACGTCACGGGATCGGTTAATTTGATAATAGGCTTTCCGTTTTCCATGACCGGCTTGCCTTTATCCGTACCGGTAAAGTTTACTTGTTTCAGAAGAAGGGCGACTTTTGCGTCGGGCAATGCGGTTGCCGGTATTGTCAGTTCATTTCCTGTATATGTAATGCCATTATCAGCTTCTTTTAATTCCATTTTATAATAAGAAGGGAATTCTATAACCAGATCACCACTTTTGAAGTCTACAGGCAATTCCAAACCTTTGGCGATATCCATTGCTAAAATGGAATTATCCTTGAAATCAACAGAGTGGACTTCGTTCACGTCTTCCAGTCCGTCAATGGTAGTATTCATTTCTACGGTACCGCGTTTCATATTCGCTTCAATATCATTGGTGGTCACCAATGCATGGTCGAAGATGAAATCGGTTTTTTCCATCTGAACACTGAGCATGTCGGTTGAGGTTGGGGCTTTTTCCGTGGTATATGTGAAATTGTACGTGATTTTATCATGGATTTCGATACCTGTCGGAAGGCTTGCATTCAGTTTCTGTCCATATACATAAAACTCATAAGTTGCTTTGGATTCAGTTTGTAATCCTCTGGCCAATTGAATGCTGTTGCCTGGTTGCTTTTCCCCGTTTGCATTGTACAAAATGAAATTTACAGGGAACTTGACGGTAAAGTCCGTGATATTTATCATTCCGGCAGGAGCTATAACGTTGAATGCTATTTTCTGTCCATATTTCTTGTTGCCGCTTTGATCTTGCAATACAACTTCATGTATGGTCTTTACTTCTTTCGGCCATTCCTCCTTATAGGTAAATTCAAAAGGGCTTTCCTGGTCATTGATTGTACCTCCGCCGGCAACAATCTGTTTCTTTCCGGTATCCATGCTTCTGTCTTCTGGCAGTTTTACGTCCACGACAATGCTTGGCGCATCCAGTTTGGACGAGCTTTTTTTGTCTGCAACGTTGAAGTCATCCAAGCCGGCTTCGAAATCTACAGTTGTTCCACTAAAACTGGGTTCGTCTATCTTTATATTTACCGGATCTACCTTGATACTTACGTCATCAATTCCATCATTTTTCTTGATAGCATACGTTTGGTCATCCATTTTCTTCAACGTTTCCGATTCGTCAATGAGCTTGTCCAACGTGGTTTGTTCAGAATATCCCAATGGGATGGTAAAAGCATCTCCACCTACGGAGATATTCATGTCAATGTCCTTGTTGAGGTCGTAACCATTGTCGATACACGATGTAGTTATTCCTAAGGAGGTTAGTAACATAACCGCATTGACGAACGGTTTTCTTGTAGCTTTAAACATCATAATCTTATTGTTTATAGTTTGTTTGCTGTTGTTTACACAACATGAGTTAAAAATCAGAAATACAGATTAATTAAAAGGTATTATAGAATACTTTTTAAATGCGATGCAAAGATATGAAAAATCTTTAATTAGGTAATGAGAAAATAATAAAATCTAACATTTTCTTTTATGTAAATGTCTGTGTAGCATACAAGAATTGTATAAATTTATATAATTTGTTTCTAAAAGATTAAATTATTATTTGTTTTTGGTCGTTTTATTCTTAAATCTATTTAAAACTTATTTATATGGTAGAGTTTAATACTTATATTTAACACCTGAAAAAAAATATACCAGTATTTATTAATATTATGCAAGTAATTCAATTGCAAGGAAACGACAAAAGGCTTTATGAGCTTGTAGCTCCTCTGGTGATGAATCCTGAGGTACTCAGACAAAATCACAATTATCCCTTCCGTACTACCGAAAATTTCGCATGGTTCATTGGGATGGAAAAGAAAAATGTTATTGGTTTTATTCCTGTAGAACATAAAAAAAAGGAATATATAATCAATAACTATTATGTGAAGGACAATAAGGAGGAAACTCTGAAATTACTCTTGGAAAAGGTTATATCTGAAACGAACGCAGATGTAAATCTTACTTCGGTCACTTTTATTGAACATAGACAGGTGTTTAAGGAACTCGGCTTTTCAGAGGAAAAGGTTTGGACCCGTTATGTGAAAATGAAAAAAGACAGATGAATATGGTGCCATCTAAAAATGTATATGAACTTGCACAAGAACGTATTAGCTTAATATTTAAAGAATTTGACACCGTTTGCGTCTCTTTCTCCGGAGGAAAAGATAGTGGTGTATTGTTGAACTTATGCATAGATTATGTCCGTCGGAATAACTTGAAGCGGAAACTATGTGTATTTCACATGGATTATGAGATACAGTATACATATACTATTGATTATGTAGACCGTATCTTAAAAGCTAATGCGGATATTCTGGAGGTTTATAGGGTATGCGTACCTTTTCGTGTCACTACCTGTACTTCTATGTATCAGAGTTTCTGGCGTCCGTGGGATGATAGCATGAAAGACATTTGGGTACGGCAAATGCCGCCGAATTGTTATACTAAAGATGATTTTCCGTACTATACGGAGAATATGTGGGATTATGAATTTCAGATGCATTTTGCCAAATGGCTACATTTGCGAAAAGATGCGGTACGCACCTGTTTCCTCATCGGTATCCGTACACAAGAAAGTTTCAACCGTTGGCGTGCTATTCATTTGAGCAGGAAATATCAGATGTATCATAATTATAAGTGGACTTCGAAAATTGGTAATGACATCTACAATGCTTATCCTATTTATGATTGGAAAACTACGGATGTCTGGATTGCAAATGGTAAGTTTGGTTATGATTATAATCATTTGTACGATCTGTATTATAAAGCAGGGGTCAATATTGAACGGCAACGTGTAGCAAGTCCTTTCTTGTGCGAAGCTCAGGAGAGCCTGTCGCTCTACAAAGTAATTGATCCCAATACTTGGGGAAAAATGATCGGACGTGTTAATGGTGTAAACTTTACCGGAATATATGGAGGGACACATGCAATGGGGTGGCAAACGGTCCGATTGCCCAAAGGATATACCTGGAAAGGTTTTATGCAGTTTCTACTCTCTACCTTACCCGAGGAAACTCGGCGTAACTATCTGAGAAAGCTGACTGTGAGTATTGAGTTCTGGCGAACCAAAGGAGGGTGTCTCAGTGAAGATACCATTCGGAAGTTGATGGATGCCAATATCCCTATTGAAGTGATAAACTATACGAATTACAAGACTAATAAGAAGCCTGTGCGTATGGACTATCTGGACGATATCGATATTGCTGAGTTCAGGGAAATACCTACTTACAAACGTATGTGTATCTGTATTCTGAAAAATGACCATGCTTGTAAGTATATGGGGTTTGCCCTGAATAAAGAAGAGATTTATAAACGAGACAAAATTATGGAACAATTCAAAAATATGATGTTATGAGTGTAGATAAAAGTCCGGTGTATGGTGTAAAAGCAATTCCTGTAGACAAAATACAGGCTAATGATTACAACCCTAATGTAGTGGCACCTCCCGAAATGAAGCTTTTGGAACTTTCTATTTGGGAAGATGGCTTTACTATGCCTTGTGTTTGCTATTATGACGAGAATACGGATCAGTATATTTTAGTCGATGGTTATCACCGTTATCAAGTGATGAAGACTTCCAAACGAATTTATGAACGCGAAAACGGATTACTGCCAGTTGTTGTTATTGATAAGGATTTATCCAACCGTATGGCATCTACCATTCGTCATAATCGTGCACGTGGAGCACATAACATTGAATTGATGTGCAACATTGTAGCAGAATTAGATCGTGCCGGAATGTCCGATCAGTGGATAATGAAAAACATCGGTATGGATCGTGATGAACTGTTGCGTTTAAAACAGATTTCTGGATTGGCGGATTTGTTTGCGAATAATGATTTCAGTATTCCAGATGCCAAGCAAGAATATATTCCTTAACAAATAAAATTATTCTTTTACAAAACTTGCATAAGTTAACCAAATCGCCTACATTTGTCAGCATAAACAAAACGAACAGGTTTCATAAGTCTTCGGACATTAGAAAATAGTTGCATGAAGAAAATTTTGGTAAGCGGTGGTGCTGGTTTTATTGGCTCTCATCTGTGTACACGGTTGATTAATGACGGACATCATGTAATATGCCTTGATAATCTTTTCACCGGTTCAGAGGATAATATAACTCACTTGAAAAACAATCCTCATTTTGAGTTTGTGCATCATGATGTAGAGTTTCCGTTTGATGCGGAAGTTGACGAAATATACAACTTAGCTTGCCCCGCTTCTCCAATCCACTACCAATATGATGCCATTAAGACTATAAAAACCTCTGTTTTGGGAGCCATCAATATGTTGGGACTGGCAAAGAAAGTGAATGCAAAGATTATGCAGGCTTCTACCAGCGAGATATACGGTGATCCGGTAGTGCATCCCCAAATGGAAAGTTATTGGGGAAATGTAAATCCGATAGGTATTCGTTCTTGTTATGATGAAGGTAAACGTTGTGCCGAAACTTTGTTTATGGATTATCATCGCCAGAATGGTATACGTATTAAAATAATACGTATATTCAATACGTATGGTCCGCGTATGTTGCCTGACGATGGGCGGGTGGTATCCAATTTTGTAGTTCAAGCGTTGCAGAATGAGGATATTACGATTTATGGTACAGGTCATCAATCACGTAGTTTTCAGTATGTAGATGATTTGATTGAAGGAATGGTGCGGATGATGAATACGGAAGATGATTTTACCGGGCCGATAAATTTGGGAAATCCGAATGAATTTTCCATTTTGGAGCTGGCTGAGAAAATTATCAAATTAACAGGAGCCAAGTCGAAGCTGATTTTCAAGCCCTTGCCACATGATGATCCTAAACAGCGCCAACCGGATATTACGTTGGCTAAAAATAAATTGGGGTGGCAACCTACCATTGAATTGGAGGAAGGCTTACGCTACATGATAGAATACTTTAAGGACTACCGTTCTTAACCTTATAATATCGGAAACGGAAAAATACATAAAAAGATGAATATGGAAATAAACCATTCTGAGTACAAGATCCTCATCGTAGATGATGTGATGTCAAATGTGTTATTGTTGAAAGTACTCTTGACAAATGAGAAATTTGCAATCGCTACGGCAAGTAATGGCCGGCAAGCTTTGGAGCAAGTGGATAAAGAACATCCCGACTTAGTGTTGCTAGACGTAATGATGCCTGATATGAGTGGTTTTGAAGTCGCGCAGTATTTGAAAGCTAATGCAAATACAGCTGATATTCCAATCATCTTTTTGACAGCTTTGAATAGTACTACAGATATTGTGAAAGGTTTCCAGGTTGGGGCTAATGACTTTATATCCAAACCTTTCAATAAGGAAGAATTGATAATCCGAGTTACTCATCAGATTTCATTGGTAGCAGCCAAACGTCTTATTCTGAAGAAGACAGAAGAACTTCAACGAACCATTGCCGGTCGTGATAAATTGTATTCTGTTATCGCCCACGACTTACGGTCTCCAATGGGGTCTATTAAGATGGTGCTGAATATGCTCATCTTGAATTTGCCTGTAGAAAAAATTGGTGACGAGATGTATGAGTTGTTGACTATGGCTAATCAGACTACTGAGGATGTATTTTCTTTGTTGGATAATCTGTTGAAGTGGACCAAAAGCCAGATTGGTAGCCTGAATGTTGTATATCAGGATATTGATGTGGTAGAGGTTGTGGATAGTGTAATAGATGTATTCAATATGGTAGCCGGATTGAAGAAGATTACTATTCGTGAAGAAAAGGTTGATAAGCTACCTGTAAGTGCAGATATAGATATGTTGAAGACAGTGGTACGCAATTTGGTAAGTAATGCCATTAAATTCAGCAATGAAGGTTCCGAGGTACTGGTCAAGATGGAAGAGAAGGATGGCATGGCGGTAGTCAGTGTCCATGATCATGGTTGTGGAATCGATGAAGAGGGGCAGAAGAAGTTGTTGCATACCGACACGCATTTCAGTACATTTGGCACTAATAATGAAGAAGGTTCCGGTTTAGGATTGCTGCTTTGCCTGGATTTCGTAAACAAGAATGGTGGTAAACTGTGGTTCACTTCCAAACAAGGAGAGGGGTCGGTATTTAGCTTCTCAGTTCCTTTGAAGAAATGATAAGAAAAAATATTTTTTATCTCTTACATAGTTTTCTATAATCGCAGTATTCACACTTTTTACTGTCTTTCGTTTGAGTAAAAGGTTCATCAGGATTGTATATTTCTTGTAATAATGCCTTTAGGCGGTCTCTAAAATCATCTTCAAAAAAAGCGAAATTGTTTACCGGTATCTTGGGCTGGCGGGGTGCCCCCATTTCTATGACTGGTGAGTAACTTTCCGATGCTGCCCGGTGAATATACAACAGGGAGGGAGCTACTTTCAATGGTTGTTTACGGCACATGATACAGGCATATAAGAATGTCTGGAAAATATAGTTCGGACGTCCTTCGGCAGGAATAAACAATTGTTCTATATTTTCCGGAGTTTTTGGGGTACCTCCGGTTTTGTAATCAACAATACGTAAAGTATCATTCTTGCTATCCAGTCTGTCTATGGTACCGCCTATCTGTAAGGGCAGTTTTCCTAAAGGGGTATCAACTTCCATAGTTTCCCTGATTTCTTGCTCCATACCTTCCATACAGAATGGGGCATATTGCAAATCGTTACGTAAAAGTTGTCGTAGGTAGGAAGTGATGACTTTGGAGTGAATAAGCTGTGTACCGTTATATTCCGGTTGTTCTTCTTCTGATACGTGGAAGAATTTTTCCTTAAAAGCACAGTCTACGTAAGACTGTAGTTTCACATCATTTCGTAATAATTGCTCTAAATCCTCTTTTCGTATTTCTTTACCGTTGGTTATGAGGTCATTGTATACCAGTTCGGAAGAACGGTGGAAAATGGTTCCGAATAGGGCAGAGTCTATTTCGGCACTGACTTCATCCGGCGTTTTCAGCCCGGCGACACGATGATAGTAAAACTTCAATCTGCAATCCAGGTATTCGTTGAGTGCCGATGGCGAGAAGAAAGCCTTAGGGTGACGACGGACATCATATGAGTCATACATCCGCTTCAGCACTTCGGATGTCTTTTTTATTTGGATATCGCGGCCATGCTGTGGAGATTGTCCCGCTTCAAGATATTTTCGGGAGATGTCATGCGGTGACTCTATCAGGAACTGAAGCATGAAACGTGACATTTCTCCACGGTTCAATCCGTCTGACGCAGTATTATATAATAAAGTGATATTCTCGGCACGTTGTATCAGACGATAAAAATAATAGGCATATACAGAATTCTTATGTTCAATGGTAGTCATACCGAATGCTTTACGCAGATTGTAAGGGATAAACGAAGAATCTCCGTTTGCTTTGGGAAGTTGTCCTTCATTGAGGGATAGCATGATAAGATTACGGAAATCGAGATTACGTGTTTCGAGCACTCCCATTACCTGCATACCAATGGCGGGTTCCCCATGAAACGGGATGTTGGTAGAAGTGAGTAGACGGTTCAATAATCGTTTGAATGTGTCTGTCTGCAAACTCAGCCCGTCGGTTTCAATCAGGTTTAACAGACGGTTGACGAGGGTATAACTCTTGAACAGGGATTCTCGGTAAAGTTGGTTGAAAATGTCTTCCGCATCCTTCTCTTGACGATAGATGACGGCTACTTCACGCAACAAGTCGGTAATGTAACGGCATAGTGAGGCAATACCGTTTTGAGGGGTAAATACCTGTTCAAGAAAGTCGTCTTTCTTTAGTTCGGAAGGGAGAGGATAGAAACGGTTGTCTCTCGTTAACTGCTCCTCCAAGTCTTCCGCAAATGGTGAGAGTTGACGTGTATAGGAATGCTTCAACACAGAAAGTACACTTTCGTAGGTATATCGTCCCGTATCGGTACGATAACCGGTAGTCTGCATTTCCAGTAGAGCGTTGATATAACTGTATACGGGCGTTTGTGCCAAAGGAAATCCCATGGTGATATTGACATTCTTCACTTCGGAAGGAATGGAGTGGAGTACGGGCAGCAACAAGGCCTCGTTGCAGAGTACCACCGCATTTTCTTTCTCAGATGTTTCCCAACCTTCTTCCTTATGGTTTGTAGTTTGTAATTTATAATTTTTGATCCCTCTAATCCATTCCGGAATATAACGTGCCTGTGCATTTTCTGTTGGTGCAGAGATGAAATGTATTTGTTTGGGCTTGCGTAATGTATCGAACGCACTTTCCGGTAATTCATTTGGAAATACCTTCAGATTACGAAGAATGAATTCTCCGGCTTCGTGGACATAAGGAGGTTTTTGTTCGTGGGGCAAACGGGTATAAAATATATCATAGTCCCAATAGAACATAGCTTTCCCTGCATTCTGTAATCGGAGGAAAAACTCAGTCTCTACTTTATTCAACACATTGAAACCTACAAATACGTAGCGGTCATAATGCAGACGGTCGGCATCAAGTTGTTCTATGACGTTGCGATACATCATGCCTTCGTACGCAATGCCCAAATGGGTCAGATTGGTACGATAATGGCGGTAGATATCACCTAATTTATCCCAAAGAGATATAAACTTCTCTTTGAGTTGTGTACGTTTTTCTATAGAGAAATTTTGAAAAAATTGTTGTATGGCCTCTTCCTGTTCTTTGTCAAGGAAGTCATAGTTATCCATGATGTTCTTCAAATCCTGTAAATTGGTGAAAAGACGATCGGCGTCTACCAGATTTTTATCCACATCATCAAAATCACTGATGAGTAATTCTCCCCAGAAATAAAAATCATCCAATGGTTCTTCACTGTGAGTTTCTTCACAGAATACTTTATAAAGTTCACATACCATCCGGATAGGATCACCCGGCTTCAACGTAGAAAGTTGCCGGAACAGTTCACTGATATTTACGTAGGCAGGTGACCAGATGGGCTTGTCGCTTTCTGCTGCCAGATACTCGTTGAAGAACAAGCCGGCACGTTTATTGGGAAATACGATAGCCGTACGCGACAAATCGTCTCCTATTTTTGAATGAAGGTCGTGAGCGACCAATTGAAGAAATGTTTCCATGTAATGTCTATATCCTGTTTGCCAGTATGACTGGACATTATTATACTTTTTCTATATTTCCTTCTTCCACATACCACAGATATCCGTTGATACTGTTTGCATCATATCCCATGCGAACCAGTAATTGCATATAACCTTGTACCTGTCTATTGTATTTTTTATTCGGTTTACCGAATTTGAAGTCAATAACCACTATTTCGCCATTTCGCATCATTACCCTGTCAGGGCGGCGGGTATGCAATTCTCCGTTCTCTCTCCAGATAATATCACATTCATTGAATAGCTGCCAACTACCCGAGTACCAGTCTTTGATTTGTGGGATGGAAAAAGCACGTCGAGTCAGGTCACGAACTTCTTCTTCTGTTTCCGTGCGACCGATTATTCCCTCAAATACAAGTCTGTTGATAGCGTCATCAATGTCAGCTTCTGTTTTGATGGCGGAGAAAAGAGTATGCAGCAAACGCCCCCGGTTGATGAAACGTTGCCAAGACTCAGCTTCATCCACACCGGCTATAAAGTCTGCCGAACGGTTGGACTGTCGGAATTCGATGTCATGGCGCATACTTTCCATATGAACGGGGAGTTTTGCGGCAGTCTGTGCCAGTTTATTGATTACGGGAGTATCGACAAGAAGGTCGGGTTTGTCTGACGGACATATTTTGCCACATTCATAAATGCTTTCTTCATCCCATGTCCCTTCGCCTGATTTGACAACTTGCGGTAATGCGGCGGAAAGAAGCTCGGATATGGTTCCTTTTTGCCCTTTTTTGCTCCATAGGATTAAATTCTTTCCGGTACGGGTAAAAGCCACGTAGAGCAAATTCAGATTGTCTACCCACAATTGCAACCGTTCGTCCAAATAATCTTTCCGGTATACCGATTCGGCCATGGTGGAGGAGTAGTTGATCGGAACGATATCCAGTGCATTGTAAGGCTTTTCCGGTGCCGTACACCATACGAGCTGGTTATTGGTTTCATTCTCTAACTTCCAGTCACAAAAAGGTATCAGTACAGTATGAAATTCCAATCCTTTTGATTTGTGGATGGAATAGATACGTATGCCGTCCATTTCTCCACTGGGTATAGTCTTGGAACAGAGCGTTTCATCCCAAAAGCGAATAAAGGCGTCAAGGTCGGAAGAATTACTTTGCAGATATTCCGTTACGGCATCGAAGAAAGAAAACAAATAAGCGTCTTGCTTTTTAATATTACCCATATTGAAAATGCTGAACAATTCTTCCAGCAACTCGTATAGCGGCATCAAACGTAACTCGTCCTTACGAGAAATAAAGTCTTCAGGCAATAATGTTTCAGGAGAAGCCATGAGCAGACCATTCAAATCTATGTTTTCCTCATATTCCTCTTTTTCTGTTCCTTTCTTTGTAACTTGTAATTGATAATTTGTAATTAACGAAGCCCTTGCGATAGTCTCTTGCGGATTGGACAGATAGCGCAGTGCATCCATCAGCATACAGATGGCAAGTGATGCATCCAAACGGAAAGCTTCGTCGGAAACTATCGGGAGGTTCAGTTCTTTGTCGAAGTAATCGGCAATCGTTGGGATATTCTTGTTTTTTCGTACAAGAATGGTAATGTCATTCAATTGGACACCTTCATTGAGCAGCTGTCTGACTTCTTCTCCTAAGGCTATCAAGGTTTTTTCCGTATAATTATGTTCGTCGTCCGGTTCAAGGAATGCAGCTTTTACATATCCTTTCGTTTCTGTTTTGGGCGATTCTTGTGCGACGTCGGCATAAGCTTGTTTTAAAGAGAAACATTCCTCTTTCAATTCTTCCAGATACAGGGAATTCAGATAATCTACGGCTGCTGTGAAAAAACGGTTGTTGAAACGGATAATATTTGTTTCACTTCGACGGTTGATTTTTAAAGTTTCCACACGTACCGGGAAAGGAAACGGAGTAGAGGACTCGGCCGGGTAAGCTGCGCCCAAACCATTCAATATTCCCCAGTCTCCATTTCGCCAACGATAGATGGACTGTTTCACATCCCCCACAATCAAGCTGTCGGCTCCTTGCGAAAGCCCTTCGAGTAATAGTAAACGGAAATTGTCCCATTGCATACGGCTGGTATCTTGAAATTCGTCGATCATCACATTCCGTATGTTGGCGCCTATCTTTTCAAACACAAAAGAAGAATCTCCTTCATGCACCAGTTTATGCAGGAGGGCATTTGTATCGGATAAAAGAAAACGGTTATGCTCACGGTTCAGCGTGCGTACTTCTTCATCAATATGGTTGAGCAGTTGCAACTTGTTGAGGTGTTGCAGGGAAAGGCGGCAACTGTTTATCGTGCGACTTTTCTGTGACCTCAATTGTTCGGCATCTTGCAGTAAGGGTATCAGGCTGGTTTCTGCCAGGTGAATGATATCATTTTTGCGTGCGGAGGTTTTTGTGGTCCAGTTTTTGGCATCTGCCAGGCAGCTTTGCAAGGTAGCGTTTATAACATCCTTGTCTGTCAATCTGCCATCCCGCAATTTGCGGAAGTAACTGCCGATGCCTCGTGAACCTCCTTTCAAGTCTTCCGGAACGAGAGCATGACTTTCAAGTTCACCTTCGAATTGGTCATAGAAACCTTTCATTTGTTCCAATGCCTCAGTTTCCATTTCACGCAGCACGTCACGATAAAGTTTTATTGTCTCGGGGTTACGAAGTTTTTGTCGCAATCCTTCGCCCCGCTCTATATAACTTTCGTCGAAGATATTCCGTCCGAAGTTTTTTACTTCGTTAGAAACATTCCACCGTTTATCATCGGCTATACGTTCATTGATGTAATCCAATAGCCATGCCAGTACGGGTGAAGTGGGAGAGAGCTTCTCTATGAGACTGTCTACGGCATTGCTCAACACATCGGTATTGTTCAGTTCAATATTTAGATTAGGACTAAGTTCCAGTTCCCGGGCAAGGTTACGCATTACGGACTGGAAGAATGAGTCGATCGTTTCTACACGGAAACGGCTGTAGTCATGTAGCATATATTGTAATGCCATTCCTGCTCGCCGGCGAATTTCTGCGTCTTCGTTGTCCGAAAATAGTTTTTTACCTGTTGAGAACGTTTCTTTATCTGCTGGAAGCGCTTTTTCATTTACTGAAAGTGTTTCCCCATTCTCCTTCTTTGTAATTCGTAATTCGTAGTTTGTTTTTCTCAGGTCTTCTTTGATACGCGTCAAGTATACCTCCGAAGCCGGATCTTTCTTCCATATACCGTAAAGTTGTGTCAGGATACGTTCTTTCATTTCTGCTGTAGCCTTGTTGGTAAAGGTTACAGCAAGTATCTGTCGATAGGCATGTGGATTGAGTATTAAGTGCTTGATATATTCCACTGCCAAAGTAAAAGTTTTTCCCGAACCGGCAGAGGCTTTATATATTAATAGTTCCATGTAGAAAAAGGATTCAGTGTTTAAGAAACAAAGATAATGTAAACTTTACATAGAATGAAATGAATGTGTTTATTTTATCAAATACATTCATTTAAAATATGAATAAATAATAAAGAATGTTTGTGTAATCAGTTGAAAATAAGTTGTATACGTCTAATTCTTGAGGGTGTTTTTTAAACGTTCGTATAAAAAACACTTTTTTAGCCTTGTATGTAAAACGAGGAAAAAGAATGAAAAGAAGGAATATTACTCTGAAATCAAATAAGACATGAGACTCTGAAAATGAAAGGATTAACTTCCATGTCCTTGAAATACAAAAATATTTTTTATCAAACATTTTGCCAGTATAAAAATCACTCTTATCTTTGCGTACATCAAACGAACGTTTAAAAAACATCCGTTTGTATTCAATTTATTCGTTTTCAGATAGATA
>ERZ791802.872-NODE-872-length-27373-cov-11.906692_pt1 | contig 27373 bp, 14 predicted proteins | sample MGYA00510308_ERZ791802 | MGnify/ENA primary metagenome ERZ791802 (study PRJEB30046, sample SAMN00792028) | human gut metagenome | study: EMG produced TPA metagenomics assembly of the A metagenome-wide association study of gut microbiota in type 2...
CTTGCAAAAGTACGGCTTTTCTTTGAATTGGCAAACTATTTTTGTATATTTTTCCGGTAGATACCTCTATCGAGGGGCTCACTAGTAGCCGTTATTATTCATTCCATTGAGTTTCGGATTACTTTGCATTTCCTTCAAAGGGATGGGAAAGAGTTCATGTTTGCCTTCCATGAAATTACGGTAAGCGGGATAAGGCTTGTTCTCTTTCTGATTCACGGAACTGGCTTCACCAAATAGTTTCAGAGCTTTGCCCAACACGCCCCAACGGAGCAGGTCGTACTTGCGTTGCCCCTCAAAAGCCAACTCAAGACCACGTTCCCAATAGAGAACCGTGCGGAATTTTCCTTCGGGAGTCGAGTCGTCAATAAAAGTCAGGTTATGCGTTTTTTTCCGTGCGCTCATCATCTCTTCATAATTCTCTTCTGTTATAGAGGTGGCTTCGGCACGCGTACGGACGCTATTCAGCAGTCTCCATGCTTTCTCACGGTCGGTTCCTGTCTCATTGTACGCTTCGGCGGCCATCAATACGACATCGGCATAGCGTAAAGGACAATAATTCACATCGGCATAATTGATATTCTTGTTCCATGAGTCTTTCGGCATCCATTCCCTGCGCCATTTTCCGACATACCAGCTTCCGGCACTTCTTTCTTCCTTTACATGCTCTTTTTTAGTAGCGTTCCAAGTGTAGCGATAAGTACAAACCGCCACGTCACGACGCTTATCCTTCTCCTCGAAGAAGCTGCGCCATTCGGGAACTACAATAAAGAAACCATTGGCACGTCCCATGTAATTATGAGCCTCAGACGGAGAGATTCCGGTAGGTTCCGCTACCTGCGGGCCGTTATAAATCCCCCAAGCTCCACCGTTGCGGCGTCCCTGCGAATGATAGAAAGCAATTTCCCAAAGACTTTCTTTTGTATTCAACACGCCTTGCGAGAAACTTTTGAAAAGCGCTTCATAGCCGCCGTCATAAAAGTCATGGTATCCTTTATCCTCAAAGGCTTCCCATTCTTTTATCACTGCATCGAAGTATTCTTTGCGCTTGCTGTCGTCCGGACGTTCCAACTGCCCGTTGGCATGAAGGCTGTATCCGGCGCGTTGCAGATATACACGCATCAGCAATGCGCGGGCTGCTCCCTGCGTCACCCGTTCGGGAGTGGAAGAAGCTGTCGCCCAGTCGAGGTTATTCTTAGCGAAAGTCAGGTCGGTTATTATTTCATCGTAAATCGTCTCGCGGTCTACCCGTTCGCCGAAGGCGGATTCATAAGATGAAGAATAAGAGGTTTTGAAAGGGACATCCCCCCAACCTTTCACCAGGTCGAACGCAAGAAAAGCACGCAGGAAACGCGCTTCGGCTTCCAATGCTTTCAAACGGGGGTTTTCACTGTATTCCGTCATGCCGCTGATACCGTCAATAGTCAGGTTGGCACGGTCGATTCCCTCATATTTCAGTTTCCACAGACTTTCAATCCATGTATTCGTGGAGTTGAGCTGATAGTGCGCAATGTCGTGAACCTGATTGTCGGATTGTGTACGGGCGGTATAGTAGGTATCATCCGATGCAGGAGCAGCCATTTCATACCAACCGTAATGATTGAAATCTGACAAGGAACTGTATATCCCCATGACAGCCATTTCCGCTTTTTCTTCCGAATCGAAGTAGCGGTCGCGGTCATATTTAGAATTGGGTTCTTCCGTCAGCAAGTCCTCGCAAGAAGTAAGTCCTGTAAGCAACAAGGCGAATGTTATATATAATAGGTGTATCTTTTTCATGATGCTATATATTTAATGAATTAGAAAGCTACGTTAAGACCGAAAATAAAAGAACGGCTGAGCGGATATGCTCCGAAATCGACACCCGGTGTCAGGCCGCTTTTCATGGTGGATACTTCCGGGTCGAATCCGGTATATTTTGTCCATGTCAGCAGATTGTTGCCAGTAGCATACAGACGCAGGTTCTTCAATCCGACTCTCGCAATCAGATGTTTCGGGAATGTATATCCCAAAGTCACATTACTTAGTTTCAGATAGGAAGCGTCCTCTACTGCCCAAGAATGGATATAATTGTCACCTTGCTGTGCATCATGGTAGGCGGCCACCGTTTTACCGGCATTCAGGGCTGCCAGTTCCGCGGGGTCGGTCACAGTCTGTCCGGCAGAGTTGATTGTCATCCAACGATTGGAGCTGTTCATCACGTCCAATGCATTATAATTCTGGCTGCCTATTTTACTGGTGGTCAGTTTGGTAGCGTTCAGCACTTCGTTACCATAGCTGAAAGTAAGGAATATGCTCAAATCAAAACCTTTGTAGGTGAAAGAGTTGTTCAGACCGCCATAGAATTTCGGTTGGGCGTTGCCGATGACTGTTTTATCATTTTCGTCGATGATATCATCGTCGCCGGTCAGATTCTTGAACTTCCACATTCCCGGACGAATCCTGCCTTTATCACCATGATAAGGCACACCGTCTTTCAGCGTGTAAGTTTGGGTGGAAGCGTCATAGTTGAAATCATCCACCTGATACAGACCGTCGGTGATGTAACCGTAGAATTGTCCCAACGGTTCTCCGACAGCAATACGGTGCGTGTTCTGATTAAAGCCGAACTTGGCTTCATAGAGTTGTACCGCTTCACCGGTCAGCGCCCTCACGGAATTTTTGTTGTGTGACAATGTCAGCGTAGTATTCCAACTGAATTTCTTTGTGGAGAAATTCACTGTATTCACAGTCAGTTCCACACCCACGTTCTTCGTTTCACCCGCGTTAATCAACATGGTCTGATAACCCGAAGAATAAGGTAATTGGGCATTCAGCAGCAGATTACTGCTTCTGTTAATATAAAATTCGGGCGAAACGGTGATACGCTGGTTCAGGAAACCCAAGTCCACTCCCATATTAAATGTCTTGTTCGCCTCCCATTTCAGGTCGGGATTCGGAATCTGTTTGGAAGCGTAACCGGAAGTGAGATTATCCCCCGTGGCGGTGACAATAGAAGACATCAGGGCAAGACTGTTATAACTACCGATACGGTTGTTACCGGCTAAACCGTATCCGATACGGAATTTCAGGTCGGAAAAGAGGTTCAGGCTCTTTATGAAATCTTCTTCGCTCACACGCCAGGCTGCCGATACGGCGGGGAAGTACCCCCATTTGTTGTTCTTGCCGAATTTGGAAGAGCCGTCCGCGCGGAATGTGGCGGAGAACAGATATTTGTCGGTGAAGTCGTAGTTGAGACGGGCGAAGAAAGAAAGCAGGTTGTCGTCATAATTTTCATCGGACGAAGCAACGGACGGAGTACCAAGGCTCATATCTCCCAAAATAAATTCGTCAGTAGGCAGTCCGCTGACACCGGATTCAAGCACACGTGTCCAACGTTTCACAAATTCCTGTCCCAGTTGCACGACTACCTTATGCTTCTTCTGAAAACGTTTGTCGTAAGTCAGTACGTTAGAGGTCTGGAAACTTCCGGTTTCCGTATTTCTGATAGAGCCGTAGATACCGTTGCGCCTTCCCATGATAGACTGGTCACCGTAGAAAAGCTCCCGGCGGTAAAGTTGATAACGCATACCCGTATTATTACGGAATGTCAGTCCTTTCATAATCTTGAAAGTCAGTCCGCCGTTGGCTTGCAACGTGCGTGTTTCCTTATTGTCTTTTTCTTCGGCAGCGGCTATCAACGGATTCTGCATCACGTTGCCTTCCGAATCACTCAATACAGGGTCTTCACCCGCCAACAACTCGGCGTCACTTCCACGGATACCGATTGTAGGGCGGTATTGCAGTATCTGCACTATCTTGTTGAACTTCGCGTCCACATTGCTACCGCCTTCGTTCGTACCGTTTCCGGCAACACCCGCGCCATACACTTTCAGATAATCGAAGTTGATACGTCCTGTGACGGAAAGGCGCTTGTTCACTTCGCTCTTTACACTAAGCGAGATATTATGTTTGTCGCTTCCGCTATATACCATAGCTCCTTCGTCCTTGAAGTAGCCGTAAGACATATTATAATTGAGTTTGTCATTGCCACCATTCACGCCTACGCGGTAGTTCTGCGTGACGGTAGTACGTCCCATAGTGCGGTCGAGCCAGTCGATACCTTCACGGTTGCCGTAATTCTCATGTAAATCGACAAAGCCGCCGTAACGGTTCTGCCATGCCCGCATACTTTCTCCGGGGTCTGTGGCGTCGCCTAATGTCCTTTCATAATCCGCCAGTACGAATTCTTCCACACTTAGCACATTCAGGCGTTTGGCAAGTGTACGTACACCTACATAAGAGTCGAAAGTCAAAGTTGCCTTTCCTTCGCTTTTCGCGCCACTTTTGGTAGTGATTACCACTACCCCGTTCGCTCCACGAGCACCGTAGATAGCGGTAGCCGAAGCGTCTTTCAACACATCAATGCTTTCAATATCGGCAGGGTCGAGACTGGACATCCCGTCTTCCGTCGGGAATCCGTCGATAATATACAGCGGTTCGTTGCTCTGCGTAATGGATATACCGCCACGCACACGTACTGACATGGCAGCACCGGGTTGTCCGTCCGTCTGTATAATCTGCACACCCGCCATACGTCCCGCAAGAGCTTGGGTGACATCGGACGAAGGAACTTTGAGCAAATCATCACTTCTGACGGAAGCGACAGAACCGGTCAGGTCTTTACGCTTCACCGTGGCATAGCCGATAGCCACCACTTCGTCCAGCAGTACGGATGCCGCTTTCATAGTCACGTCAATCTGCTTCCTTCCTTTCACGGGAACTTCCATATTTTCCAGACCGATAAAGGAAAAGACCAGTACATCTTTGGACGGGTCGCTGACGGTAATGGTGTATTTACCGTTAATGTCGGTGATAGTACCTGTGTTCGCTTTGCCTTTCACAGTTACATTTCCCCCAATCACTTCCAGTCCTTCGTTGTCCACCACCTTTCCGGTGACGGTCAGACTTTGGGCGTGAATGCCGGATATACCGACAAACAGAAATAAAATACTAATAATCTTACTTTTCATGATATTCTATTCGTTATTTATATTCACTTATATTTCAATTGTTTTATTACCGGCTGATTGCACGGGTAGACACCGGTGTCCGGTCGGTCATTTCCGTCACTTGCCAAGTCCCATCCATCGCGTCATAGAGTAATGAAGAGCCGGCGGATTTACGGGGATAAGACGCACCGTTCAATACGGGATTATCCGTTCCATAACTGAATACGACCGGTTCCGCACGATGAGTTACCGTAAGTTTCGGAGTTTTGGAAGCATCGAGAATAGCCTCAATCGTCCAGTCTCCCACACTGAATGTATCACCATCACGGCGGACGGCAGGAACGGATTCTTGCGTATCACCTACCTGAATGACGGCCAGAAAACGGGTGGCGGAACTGCCGTCCACCCGCGCAGTCAGATGCCACTGGTCGGGATATTCCGCTCCGGTGACAGCGGGCGGTACTACGAACTTATCCGTCTGTGACAGGGCAAAGACGTGTCCTCCGAACAGTCGGGTCACAGCCACAAAATCTTTGGTGTTATTATTCGTAACCAACGTGTTTTTCGCTGCGTCGATTCCGAATCTCGTGGGACTATGCAACAGCCATTCCCAACGGACAGCTTCCGAAGCTTCCAACTCGTCATATATCAGCACCGTAGCAGGATGAAGCATCAGTATGTGGCGACGATATTTAGTCAACGGTGTAGCACCGAAACCATTTTCGGGCGTTTGCGTGATACCTGCCTGTTTGAAATAATCTATCCACATCGGGTCATTACTGATACCCTTGTAAGCATGCGAAGCATCGCCCAGACAATAACTGATATGTTGCCCGCCCATGGCACGCATCACGCTGCCATAGCCTTCGGTGGAATAAGGTTGCCCGATGCTGTTCACCAACAACGTATTGTGCGCACGGGTGTGGCGATAAGACATCAGATTATGCGCATCGCTGAAATTCTGATAATAGCCCGTGCTACGATAGACATCAACACCTTTATATAATAAGTTAAAAGCATTCTGACTGGCGGTAGTGTGACTGCCCGAACCGAATGTACTGGAACGGAACGAGAGCGCAAGGTCTTTTTCCCTATCATCCGGACAGCTGTGCATGGCTACTTCGCCCGCGTCTTTATACCACACCATTTTAGCCGCATCCGAAGGGAAAGACGTATCGTAATTCCGGTCGGTGCACATACGGTACAGGCGTAATTCATAGTCCTTACGCACTAACTCACTACATTCTCCGGCATACCAACCGGCATAAGAATCACCCGTTTCGCACGCCAGAAAATCGGCAAAAGCGGCAATCAGGCGATTGGGCTCGGTTCCTTTTTCGCTGTTGTCACCAAAGCCGTTGGTTTTCGAGTTCGGCGGACAGGTATAGACCATTGAACGTCCCGCATTCCGATACCACGGATGCTGCAAAAAGTCCTGACGGGCAATATAGGAGAATAAAGCCGGCATATATGCCAAAGTCAAGATATTGGCACTAAAGTATCCTGTACCGTTATGCCAAATGCCGTCACGATTGAAACCCGAAGCAGGTGCACGGGCTGTCCACAGTTCATAATAATATTCCATCATCGGCAGTACTTCGGAAGAACAGGTTGGTTTGTCATAGAGCGACAAAGCCACTTGGAAGAGGATACGCATATTCTGCTGCCAAAAATGATTGTCAAAGAGATGGTTTTCCTGATAACCACAATTTACCTTATAATAATAGCGGGCTACACGAATCATCTGTTCTTCGGCAGCGGTGCGGTCGGAAGCAGACAGGTTGTCATAAAGCAAGTCATAAGCTGCGACGAGACACCATGCGATGTTAGTAGCGGTGAAGTTGGACGCAAAAAGCTGTTTGTCAGTAGGTGGAGCAGTGACCAAGGCTTCGAGAAGCTGACGCAACTTTTCCGCATAAATTTCTTTTTGAGTCAGGTGATAAGCCTGATAGAGATAGGTGGCGTGTTGCCGGAGTTCTTCGGCACGGCTGTATATATCAGCCATTGTCGTATAGTCGGTGTTCAAAGCCTGAGAAGCACGGCTTTGCAGTTCTTTGTATTCCTGATGTGAAGCCACACGACTACGGGCTTCTTCGATACGGTCGTCCAGGAAACAGTAAAGACGGGGATGCAGGCGGGGAGCGTTTTCCAAGAATGCATTAAAAGCAGGTGTTACAAATTCCGGCGCATCGTTTTTCACTTCAAATTGATAAGTTGTACTCCATTCACCGGGCATATTTCCATTGGCATTCGTAGAACGGAAGCGCCAGAACCATGTGCCGGTATCCAGTCGGCGATGGAGATTATACATACACCATTCCTGCGGTTCGGTAACCACTGTTTCGGGGCTGCTGAAATCTTCGGTGCGTGAGAGGGAGAATTGCAGTCTTTCGCCTGTTTTCATTGCTTGGGGAACAATAAGAGGAGCAGGATTCAGATATAGTTCATTATCTGCTTTAGGATAGGGTTGTGTCCGTATCTTATCCTGATAAGCATCGGGAACTCCGGCGGGCGTTTCGGGCTGCGTTACGTCCGGTTCGGGCAGCGGGTCGGATGAACAGCCAATGAACAACTGTACAACGAACAAAAGGTAAACCGATAGGCGAAATTTGGTGTGCATATTATCTTCGTTTCTAGGTATAAGATTAGGGGCTATTTTCAAAAGTTTCAATGAAGAAGAGAGTAAGAAAGTGGAATGGGGGTATCCCACTTTCTTAAATCTCCTATTGAATAAGGTCGAGTGTTCAAAGATTATTTGAAGATGGTAATCATCGGGCGGCAAAGAGCTCTTTGTGAACTTCCTGTTACTTTCAAACTTGCCGCTTTCGCATCCTGCACCTGTTCTGCAGCTTTATCAACGTTTATGATTACGCCTGAGATATCTTTACTTCCGTTAATGGTACAAGAAGCATAATATACTGATTCAATAGGGTTCCGGTCAAACATTATACCATTTTCAAATGCAAATTCAGGCATTCCTCTGAAAGCTTGGTCACCGGTAGCTTCTGTAGTCCCCATTTTAAACAACATACCCATAAACGCATTTAATTGTTCCAATGTAGGAATATACCATGCACTCAAAATTTCACTATTAAGAGCATGTCCGTTCACCCATGTTTCATAAGTTGTTTTAAACTGAACCTCTCCAATACCTGTAAGCAAAGTCTCCGTAGCTTGTGTTCCATTGGTTACACCAGCTCCCGTCTGAGACAAAGTAGTTAATATTTCGGTGTTAAGATATTGACGGGCAGCCGCCACATTCTCAATCGCTACCGCATATCCGGCAATTTCTTTCCCTTGAAGTTCCACAGGATAATTAGCCGGAACATCACTACCGATAGCTTCCATTGCGAAAACGATACCGACAGCATCTGCCGCGTCACGTACCACTTTACCTTCCGCATTGATATAACTGCCGACTTTCATTTCCAAAGCCTCGTAATCAGGGTCTACTTCTACATCAACCTCAAAGTTACCATCACCAATCTCAAACTTCGCCATAATCTGCATATTAACATCCAAAGGCAATGCGTCAGCACGTATTGTTATCGTTCTTTCATATCCGCCAGTCAATGCCATACTAACCTCTCCCCCGAATTTCGTCACATCCGCAGGAGCAAAGAAGAAATTAGAGAACCAAGCCCCATCTGCCGGATTGAAACTAGCATTCGTATAAGTCACAGGAGCAGTGGCAGTACATTTTCCTTCCAAAATATCATATCCGCTCAAAGCATCGTATTTCACTTCCAAATTGGTAGCACCTACTGCCTGTGCCGGATTCTTCGGCTGTACGCTAATATTAGCAAACGGACGTTTCAATGTCACACTGGCATTGCCGATAGTTTCCAACTTTCCGCAGAAAGCGTCACAAGCTGCCATTAACGCGGCATCAGTCATATCGAATGACGCTTTGTTATATCCTACAGCTCTCAAATCAGAAGTATTATATACTTTATTGGCAGCCCCCGCTGTCGGAACATATTCAGCCCAGAATAGTGCTTTAGCCGCATCTTTCTGTTCATCCACTGAAATAGTGAAAGACACCTTGCCGTCCGCAACCGGTTTAATATCCTGCGCGCCTACCGTATTGCCATCCGCATCCAATAGTTGCATGATACACTGCATAGTATAGCCATCAGGTACAGTGACACCCGCACGGCTAAGGGGATTATTTACAGGAGCCTGTACAGAGATAGTAACAGGCGCTTTAACTCCATTTCCATTGTCCGAAACAATTTCTTCCTGTCCGCAGGATGCAAAAAGCACCGCACACAAAGTCATCAGCGAATAAAATAAGTTCTTTTTCATGATTGTAATTTTTATGGTTAAGCAATTCTTTATGTAATTCATTCTGTTTTATAATTCTCCAAGGTCTACTTCCAAGTCACCATCGTAACCGGGGTCGATACCTATTCCGCCATTCACGTCGGAAGTCAGGAAGTTGCCGCGTACGGTCGTATTCTTGCCTCTTTCACAAGGAATACGCAATACGGTACGTGCCAGTACTTCATTCTTCTCGTTCAGTATCTCCAGTTCCACAGGGATGGAAGCGGTTTCTCCGGCACTGACCAGTACATAGTCAAATCCCAGTTTCAGTTCTTCCGTACCATCCGCGGGACGTTCAAAATCCACTTTGTATTCCATATACATCAGCGAGTTCTTGGGCACGTCATCCATCAGATTATAACCCGTAGGCAGATAATCGCTGTACTTCACACGGGCGGTAAAGCTCTCGCCTTTCAGTCCTCCTGTGGCGAGCTTGTTAAGAAACGCCTTCACATCCTTGGCTATCAGTTCATAACGTGCTACAGGACGGTATAATGCAACATCAAGTCCGGTTTCAGCTCCCCACTGGTTGCGGTAAGAAGTAAGGTCTGCCGATGTGGAAGCGGCAAATACATCTTTGTAGCGGCTGTTCCCTATATATTTTCCCGCAGGAAGAATAAAAGCCAGATTCTCCGCGTCATACACAAGTCCCTGTTCAGGTGTTTCCAAGTTCACGTAGTCAGCCCATACCAGAATGCGGTAATTGCGGGCATGCAACTTCATGCTGACGGGCAAAGTGGAACGGTTGAAATCTTCCTCATACACCGTCTGCCGGGCAACTACTTGTCTATCCAAGTAAGCCTCAACGATAAAACGTCGCAGATATTTAGTTTCCGCCGCACGGCTGACCGTCACCGGCGCACGTTCCGCCAAACTAAGGTTCATTGTCAGATTGAGGTTCAGCGTCACTGCTGTCGGGTCTACTCCCCATTCGCCGTCAGGGGTCATTTCCGGTTCTTCATGCAGGTTGCATCCATTCGCCAGAAGAACGGTGAACAACAGGAAAGCGCAATGTGCCAGTATATATAAACTTTTTCTCATATTGTTATCATATTATTTATATGTATGTTCCTGTCAAAGTCAGAAGCGGTATACCAGTGACGCTCCCACACGGGTTACTCCCCAGTAATGACGGACACGGGTATCCAACAGCGCGCCATTGTCTACATTATAATAGGTGTTATACTTCATATTGGCATACCCCAGTCCCAAAGTAAATTCCGCTCCCCAATGTTCGGACAAGGGCAGTTTGTAACCGTAACTTAGTCCCGCTCCCAACAAGGGTCGGTCTACGTCCTGATAGCGGTTATCGTTCCACTTCACATTAAACCATGCCACGTGAGCGTGCAGTCCGACGAAATGTCCCCGCCCCGCTTCGTTTCCCATCCACCAACGGGCTTCCGGTTGCAACGCTACGGTACGTACACCGTGCTCACTCCCCAAGTCCCATAAACTGCAAGTCAAAGGTAGCTCCACAGTTATCTTCTTGCTCACCTGCATTTCTACCGCAAGGTTCAACAAAGCACAGGCATCATACAGCACATTGGTCTTCAGTGCCAGATAGCGTCCGCCTTCCAGACCGACCGTCTTCTTCCGTTTATCGGCTTTGCCGGAAACGTCCTGCTTCCCCTCCCCTTTGTTTGAAGGTACACCGATTACCGTTACCGGTTTCTTCCCGTCAGGTTTGTAGACCGTAGTCTCTTCCGGCGCGGCGGAAGTCTGCACACGGGGTTTCGCCGGAGTCTGTGCAGACAAGACAGCTACGCCCGATAAGGCAGCCAACAGGCATATAGTTCTCATTTTTAAGTTGGAATGTCTCATAGTTCCGTATCTTTCATGTTTTTATCAGATTTCCAGTTCGGGCAATGTGTCCCTCATGACCGTCTCGTATCCGTCTTCGCTGACGATGGTAGCTTCTCCTTTGTATGTGATATTCACATTCTCCTTAGTGCTGCGGATAAAGAAAGAAGGAGCACCGTTCGGCTTCAGGTTCACGCTGATAAGCCATCCGCCCACCTTGATACGTCCGTCGGATAATATCTCGGGGTCTTTGGCGGGATATTTCAGCGCGTGCGTATTGATGATAGTGGCAAAGCGATATACTTGCGACTTTTCCGACGTGGCGGTGAAATGCCAATGATTCGGATATTTCTTGAAATTGCCTTTATCATCGGCACGCAGCCAGTTCTCTGCCGGATAAAAGAAACGGCTGGTGGTATCCGTCTGCAATGCTCCGCTTGAGAAAAGATAAGCGTCTGACGCTCCCCCGCGGTTGGTGGCCTGAATATGTACAAATCGGTTGTCTGACTTGTTGACAGTCATCGGATTGGCTGTAGTGTGCAAGAGATAATTCCAGTTGACAGGTTCATCCGCCACCAGTTCATCATAGATAAATATCAGTCCCGTCTTTCCCAAGTTCACGATGTGGCGGCGGAAAGTCTTTACGTGATTTTCGTCCCAACCGTTCTCGGGGGTATAGTGCACTTCGGACTGCTCGCCACGTGTCAGCCAAAGCGGTGAGATAACTTTTCCGTACGCATTGGAAGCGTCACCCAATACATAGCCGATTTTCTCACTGACGTAATAACGGGGAATCCATCCGTATCCTTCCGTTCCGATGCGTTGTCCCATGCCGTTCACCAAAATAGTGTTATGAGCACGTGTGGCACGGTGGCACAGCATACTGTGCACGTCGGTAAATTCGATATGGTGTCCGCTGCTATAAAACAACGGTTGTCCTCCGTAGAATGTGTTGAACGCGTTCTGATTGGCAAGCGCGTGAGAAGTAGAGCCGTAAGGACTGGAACGGAAACTCCACATGGCATTGCCGCCTACCCTGTCCCAGTTAGTCTGGAAAGAAGCCAGTCCCGTTTCGGGAAGCACATAGCCGGCAGGAAGCGATGTCAGCCCCTCGCCTTCCGGCAGAGGTTTCTCACATTGCAGGCGGAACCATGCAAGGTCACCGGGCTTGCTCAACAAGGCCTTCTTCATATATTCCGGTTCCACTTTCAAGGTACGGCGCACGAAGTCGGCGGCATACGTGTTTCCGGTGAGACGTGCCAGTGCATCCAAATATCCGATACGGATACTGTTGGGGCGTCCCACATTCTGATGCGAACTTCCGTTTCCGCCGGATTTGGAGAAAGGCGGTTGCTGAAAGATAGTGTACATGATATTTCCCTGATACCAAGGGTCGGAGAAGAAATCATATCCGGTCAGCTTGCTATAATAATAAGGTACTTCTATCAATGTGCGGGTGTTGACAGTGAAGTAGGAATCGCCGTTATGCCAACCGCCGTCTTTGTTCAGTCCGGGGAAACGCGCCAACCAGACGTTATAACAATAGTCTACCCATGTATCCGCTTCGGGCAAATCACCGTAAACGCTGAATGCCGCCATGGTGAGGATACGGAGTGTCATCTGCCACACGTGGTTGTCGGCGATGTGGTTTTCCAGCCGGTTATTGAAGTTCTTGTACATATCGTCCCCTTTCTCCTTGATGGCTTCAAGCAGTTGTTTCCGTTGCGGGGCAGTCAGTTGGTCATAGAAAGAATCGTACACCATGGAGCAGAGTGACAACAAAGTGGAAGCGTTGAAGTCTCCCTTCACATTCTGGTGCTTATCCCAGTCTGCCATGATGAATACGCGCTTGGTAGCTTCCTCCTTATATTTGGTATCCTGAGTCAGTAACCATGCCCGTATCAATGCCTCGGTGTTTCCTTCTTCCGCATCAATGATACGGCGGCTTTCACGGGTGAGGTACGAATTGATTTGCATTTCATTTTTCAGGTTCTTCACTTGAGAGGTATTGATGTCGTCTACCGATTTCATCGGTGTCTGAAGCACCTTGTCGGCACGTTCCAGATACCATTGTCTCTCCGCCTTTTCCTTATTGCGGTTCATGAAGTCTTTCCAGTCGTCCTTCATCATCCATACACGCGGATGAGAGGCAGGCAGCTTTGACAAGACTGTTTTCAGCGAGGGTGGACAGAATTTCCCCTCTTTTTCTTCTACGGTGACTTGCTGCACGCTTCCCCACGTTACCTGTCCGTCCTCTACATAGCCGAACTGCCAGTACCAGACACCTGCTGCAAGCGGTTTCTCCGGATTATAAAACGGCCAGCGGGTCTTCACTTCCGTGACGCCTGATTTCAATCCGGCATCCTGTGAGTAACGCAACCGATAGGTTACTTTCGTTTTATCTATCTTCTTTACTTTGTGTTCGAATCCGTCCAACGGACTGTCCTGCGAGTTCATGTCCGAACGGAGCGGCCACTGGAAAGAAACGGCACGGTCATTTACCACAGCCTTATCCAGCGGATAAGGGGTGGCACGCATCTCGTGCATCAATGTTGTCTCCGTCAACTTGATGACCGCCTGTTTTTGCGCGTATGTCATTTGTGCTGCCGCAGATAAGATTACGAATGAAATCAATACTACTTTTTTCATGATATCAAATGATTGGTTTTTCTGTAGGCAAATGTAGGTAAACCCTCCGAAACGGGACTTTCAATTCATTTCTTCCTTATCTGATAGTGTCTAATACGACTTTGTTTTCGTTCATTTCAACTTAAAAATCGTCCAAAACAGGGGTTATAGACAGCTACAGAAGGAATAAAGGTATAAAAAGAAGATAAACCTGACATTAAATGTGTGTATACGAAAACGTAATAACTACGCCCTATAAAATTACTTCCGGCAGTGCATAACTTAATTCGTCCGCCTATAGTTGAGCTTTCGTCCGCCTATAGGCAAACGAAAAGATGCCTATAGGGATTCGCAAGTTTGCCTATAGGCAGACGAATAAAATTATGCATGGCGAAAGACTAATTCCTTATGGCCGGAAAACTAAATCTTGCATAAGCCCGATAGATTTATTTAACGTCAGTTCAATATAAATTTGAGTAACTGACGTTATTTAGTATGCTGTTTTACATATTCCGAGGGCAAGCAGCCTACGTACTTCTTGAAACTGGTAGAGAAATAGGAAGAAGAGCCGAAACCGACCATGCTGCTAATCTCTGAAATAGAATAACGTCCCTCAAGCAGCAGCTTACAAGCCTTATTGAAACGGATACGCCGGATAAAGTTTGCGGGCGGTTCACCGGATACGGAATTCATCTTGAGATAAAGCGACGAACGGCTCATGCAAAGTTTGCCCGCCAGTTCGTCAGACGTAAAGCCCTCATTGCCGATATTCTCCTCCACCACCTGAATAGCTTTGCTCATAAACTCCTCATCCAAATTATTGGAAGTCATCTTGGCGGTATCAATATCAATCGTGTTCGAATAATAATGTTTCAAGCGTTGGCGCGCTTTCAACTGGTTGGCTATCTTCCCTTTCAGCAATTGAATGGAGAATGGCTTTGCCATGTAATCGTCCGCTCCCGCCTGAATACCCTCTGTCTGCGCATCAACACTTCCTTTGGCGGACAGCAGAAGTACCGGAATATGGCAGGTTTGCAGATTTCTCTTGATTAACTGGCAAAGTTTGATTCCGTCTATTCCCGGCATCATCACGTCGGAAAGGACAATATCTACCCGATGTTCCTTCATGATAGCCAACGCTTCTTCCCCGTTTCCGGCCGTAAGCGTCACATACGTCTGCCGGAAATTGTCTTTCAGATAGTCCACCATCTCCTTATTGTCATCCACCAGCAAGATAGTAGGACGTTCTTCTTCACCGGCAGTCTCCGGTTGTCCGCCGTCCGGAGACGTTTCTTCGGATACCGCAGCCGGAGTTTCACCGGAGAAATATTCATCAGTCAACGGGAGTTCCCGCGAAGAAACGGTTACTACGGCTTCCTGTTCCGGCAATTCCCGTTCTTTTTCCGCGAAGGTATTTATATCGGCAGGCAAAGTGACTTTAAATTCCGTGTATCGGTTGGGCTCACTTGCCACGGTGATAGTTCCGTGATGTTTCTCTACGAGCATTTTCACCAATGACAGTCCGATGCCTGTTCCTTTCCGCTGCCCGTCCACCTGATAGAAACGTTCGAAAATACGGTCAAGCTGTTCCGCGGATATACCGATGCCGCTATCCCTCACCGTGAAACTGTACGTATCCCCCTCCGCGTGTAGAGAGAGCGAGATATTTCCACCGTCCGGCGTAAACTTAAAGGCGTTTGACAGGAGATTCATCAGGATAGTCTCCAGATATGCCTTGTCTGCCGGAAGCAGCCGCCCTTTCAGGTCGGACTCCATGCTGACACTGATAGCACGCTTCTGCGCGTTTTCATTAAACAGGGCAAGAACGTCCTGCAACAATCTTTCCACATTCACCGGCATCACATGAACCGGCAGCGCTCCCGCTTCGGCTTTGCGGAAATCAAGCAATTGATTGACTATGTGCAACAGCTTCCGCCCATTCTTATATACATAATCCAATTTCTGCCGCACAGGAGTGTCTATCGCACTTTTCTGCCCGAGTAGTTCCTCCAGCGGAGCCAGTATCAGGCTCAACGGAGTGCGCAATTCATGGGACATATTCATATAAAAACGCACTTTCTCTTGGCTGACTTCTTCTATCTTGCTCCGTTCTATCTGCTCGATTCTCACCTGCATCTTCATCTTGGCACGGGCTATGAAGAAGTAGATGATGAAAAAGAGAAGCCCCAGGAAGAAACAGGCAAAGAGGGTCTTTGCCCACCAAGTCTGATACCACATCGGGATGATGTGCACGAAAAATTCGGTGGTCGTTTCACTCCACTTGCCGTTGTTGTTGCATGCCTTCACTTTAAAGACATATTCGCCCGGCGGAAGATTGGAGTAACTCGCCCGTGCGAATGAAACATGACGGGAATAGTTCCATTCCGTTTCAAATCCTTCCAACTTGTAAACAAACTGGTTCCGTTTGCCCGCCAAATAGTTGATAACAGCAAACCGGATATTGAACAACTTCTGGTCGGAAGGGAACGACATGCCGAGCATACGCCCCTGCGCGTCCTGATAATAGCGTACCCGATCGCTTTTCATATCCGTAATCACTTGATTAAAGACTACGGCTCCTGTGACAACGGCGTCCGGAGAATACGGGTTATCTCCCAGTTCGTAGGGTTTGAAGTAGGCGACACCGCCTAAAGAGCCCAGGAAGAAAGTACCGTCCTTCGCCTTGCAAGCTCCGAAATAATTGAACTGGTCGTGCGGCAGTCCGTCCTGCTTCGTATAATTGAGGAAAGTGCCGTCTTCCCTGTTGAAACAGGACAAACCCTTGTTCGTTGTGAGCCACAAACGCCCCCGTTCATCTTCCAGTATGCTATAAATAAAGTCGTTCGGCAGACCGTCTTTCATTGTATATTGCTCCCATACGGTCGGTGCGCCCTCTTTATAGCAGTACAGCCCTGTGGAAGAGCCTACCCAGATGTCGTGACGGCTGTCTTCCAACACACAGAAGGCTTGTATCAATCCATGCAGATAGGCGGAAGAGGAAAGATGCAGTTCTTCCAGTTTCCCACCGGCATACAGGAACAGGCTTTCTTCCGTTCCTATCCAGATTCGGCCTTTCGAGTCGCGGAACAAAGTATATATCAGTACATTCTCCAGTTTGTTATGCTTCTTGGCCAACGGATGCGGCGAGAGTTCTCCTGTCTGTTTATCAAAGAGGAAAAGCCCGTTCATCCCTCCTACCCAAAGCGTTCCGGCCGATTTTGTTCTGTCCAACTCTGTTCCATCCAAATCTGTTCCGTCCAATATGGAATAGCAACTGTTGTTCAGGGAAACCGAATGGGGGAAGTCGTATGTCTCTATCCTGCCGCTCTTGCGGTTCAGCCGGCTCAGTCCTCCGCCATGAGTGCCCACATAGACGCTGCCGTCCTTATCCGTCCATATACATTTTATATTATCAGACTTTAGGGAATTGGCGGAAGTACCTGCACGGAAATATGAGAAGTTTCCGGTTTTCCGGTTGTAGTAATTCAGCCCGCCGTCGTTCGTACCAATCCACAGATTCCCGCTGTCCGGTTCTTCGGATATACAGCTCACGGTGTTGTCACTCAGAGAGTTCCGCCATGCAGAATGTTGCAGACGTCCGAAAGCAGGAGCCAAGGGATGATAATAATTCAGTCCGCCGTAGAACGTACCGACCCATATACCGCCTTGGTTGTCTTTCAAAATAGAGCGGATAGAGTTGTGTCCTAACGAGGTAGGGTCTTCGGAAGAGAAGCGGCAGAGTTGGAAATTCTCCGTCTCCGGTTCAAGAATAAGCAACCCTTCCATCGTGCCTATCCATATTCTTCCCTTATCGTCCTGACACAATGTCCTGACTGAGTTTGTCAGGAAGCAGGCGGGCGTATTCTGCTTGTTATAGTGCTTTTTTATCTGAAAATTGTTATCAATGCAATACACTCCGTTGGTCAATGACGCGAGCCAGCAGTTACCGGTTCTGTCATCATAGAGCATGCCGGAAATCACTTCCCCTTTCAGTTGAAGAAGAAGCCGTGTCACGTTTTCATTGCGTTCATAGTAGAAATAGACGCCTTCCGACGTTCCCAGCAAAAAGCCGTCATTCATCCGGCAGACGGAATAGATTGTTTTGCCGGCAAGCTCCGGTTGTACCTTCATCTGTCCCGTGTTCTTATTGAAAATCATCAGTCCGGCATTCGTGGCAAGCAGGAGCCGACCGCCCTCTTCCGGTTCGCCGATAGCCAGTACCTGCATCGGCTGATTGTCCGGTGAGGAGTAGTTGGTGAAGTTATTTCCTACGATATTATAACGGGACAAGCCGACCTGAGTGCCAATCCATATCGCCCCCTGCGGGTCGGTGTGCAGTGAATAAATATGATTATTCGCCAGACTTGCCGTATCGTCCGGCGCCCTGTAATAAGAAGCGAAACGGGAACCTTCATACCAGTTCAGCCCGTCTATCGTGCCTACCCAAATCTTATTATTATGGTCTTGCGTCAGGGCAAGCACCGTGTTCTGCGACAGTCCGTCATCTACGGACAGACGCTTGAAATGGATAGGGCTGTCGTCAGCCAGCACGGTATATAGAGGAAAAAACAAAAAGCAAACGGATAATCCGAATACGTACTTAAATAGCAAATGCCGGTCTTTCATGAGCTGATATTGAAGAATTTATTGTAAAGATAGGAATTTTCAGTTCAATCTTATAAAGGAATCCTGTTTTTTAACTCATATAAAGAACGGCATCTACCTAAAAAAACTAATACTATACTACTGAAGTCCCGCAAGTTTCTGCATAGCTTCTCCTCCTTCCGGAAGCCATGCGGAATGCAGCATATGCGAAACTCAAATTAATTATCGGATTTCTCTTTCAAATCCTTATAGCGTTTCAGAGCTTCCAGATAGTAATAATCGGCATAATTCAACGGCGTATCAATTTCGCTGTCGTGCGGGAAACTGCCGACAGAATGAAGCAGGATAAAACCGTGGTTCTCTCCCTCTTTCGCCAGATATTCTTCGGACGACAGTTGCTTCAGGATATTTTCCGCATAACGGAAATATTCCTCCCCTTGTTTCTTGTCCCCATATCCACTCAGTTCCAGTAATGCGGAAGCTGTTACAGCGGCGGCGGAAGCGTCTCTCGGCTCATCCGGTATCTTGGGCGCGTCATAATCCCAGTAAGGAATATAATCATTTTCCGCCGGACGGTGGTCGATAATAAAACGGGCTATTTTATGGGCGGCATCCAGGTAGTTCTGCTGTTTGGTGAAACGGTAACACATGGTGTAACCATACACTCCCCATGCCTGACCACGCGCCCAGGCGGAAGAATCGGCATATCCCTGAAAAGTTCCTTTCGATTCCACCGTGTCGCTGTCCGCCGAATAACTTACCACATGATAAGAAGTCATGTCCGGACGGAAATGATTTTTCAGCGTCTTGTCGGCATGGGAAATAGCAATATCACGATACTTAGGGTTGTTGGTCTGTTCCGAAGCCCAGAACAGCATTTCGAGATTCATCATATTATCAATAATCACCGGATAACTCCAGTCGCCGAAGTCCCATGAACGAATCAACCCCACTTTCGGACTGAAACGGGAGCAAAGGCTTTCGGATGAATGAACAAGAATCAGACTGTCAGCCGGTTCCGGTTTCAGTCGCAGACCTTGCCCGTAACTGCAAAACATCATAAAACCCAAATCGTGATTCCCCGTATAATACTGCATATCCTGCAGGCGGTTCGTGTACTTCCGCGCTTCCTTTGCCAAAGCCTCATCACCGGTCAACTCGTATGCCAGCCACATCGAACCGGGGTAGAAACCGCTTGTCCAGTCCGTGGGATGTTCCAACCGGTATTTTCCCTCTTTTATCGAACGGGGGAAGCAGGCGGTATCCGGCTCATCCTTCAATTGTTCCGCCATATACAGCAACTGATGCCCGGATGTTTTTACTGCATGGTCGAACCATTCCATCTCATTTCCTTTCGGAGCATTGCAGGCAGTCAGGAAAGCAAGACTTCCTACAGCCAGTAAAAGTTTGTTTTTCATTGTTATAATTCTACTATTGTTGATGCAGGCAAAGGTAAGGCTATGCGGAGAAACAGAGTTTATATATCTTCTTTTTCATTTCCGTTTCTATTTCAACGGACTTTGATTTCGTCCAAAACTGTTTCGTTTTTATCTTTTATACAAAAAACAGCACGGATTCCACAATTCCTTCCATTTACTTTCAGGAAGTTAATCCGCTCCCCCTCAAACACACATCATGTAGAAACTTATAACCTATAACACTGAAGGAAATAGCAACTAATTATAGTTCCTCACATACCCGCATTTCCATACCTTTATATACCACTACAATCTTGTGCAACTGCGTAGAACCAACGGATTGTTTCACCGCATCGGTATCCGCATAGCGATTGACTTGTACGATGGCTTCCTGACGCAGTTCCTCCACACAGGTTTCAGGATCTTTATATTTGGCGTATTTCAACTCAACAATGTAGCTATGCTTCATGTCGGGATAGATGTCGAGCAAGGGACAAAGGAAAATGTCTACGTAGCCTGCTTGCGTGTCTTGTTCGGAGATAGGGCGATAGAAGCGGTTCTGCGCAGTCATGGCAAGAGTGAAGCCGTGAACGAAGAATTCGCCTTTCTGCTTGTCGCGCTGGGAAGCGTAACGTTTCAGGCATTCGGCAATGTAGCCAAAATAGGCTTTCCAGTCGCCTCGATAAGCGAGTTGGCTAGAGAGTTCACTCTTTTCGTAACTGCTGAAACTCAAGTCGGCATCATTGTATGTACTCAGCAAATAAGTGTAAAGTTGTTCCTGAACCACTATGTTAGGGATGGTCAGTTTGGTTTTTCCTTCATGCATTCCGCTGATGGTGAGCATGCCGAAATAGTAGAGCAGGCTTATGAAGTTGTCCGGATGGGTGATGTTGATGGCAGGGAAACCTTTCTTTAACTCGCCGGTGATGAAGCCTTGGCTTACTAGCGTTTGAATGACAGAAGCATCATGAGCAAACTCTTTGTCCTTGCGGATAAGCATACGTAGCTTTTCGTAGTCGATGCGGATATTATCTTCTACCATATCTTGGGGAACTTTGCCGCGCATGATGTAGTTTTTAACGAAGTAGAGCACCATATTAGAATTGTACATAGTGGTATCTCCGTAACATTCCTGTGCAAAACAATAGTTATCATACCACGGTTTCATTATTTCAATCAGTTCATCTACGCTATGCTGGAAGGGACTGTTGGTTGAATAGTAAGTCAGCATTTCGCGTACTTCTCCTTCAGTGAATCCCATCATTTCATTAAATTCCGACGTAAGCGAGTAATTCGTGCCGATATTGAAGCCGCTGGTGAGGTCGTCCATCGTCACAGGGCTGACACCGGTAATGAAGCAACGCTTGATGCTGGAATCCGTCCCTGTCTTTACTTTGTTGAAGAAGGCACGCAGATAGCCTTCGCCGTGTGTTTCATTGGTATAGCGGTGTAGGCTATCGGCATCGGAAAGGATGGCGTTAGTGAAGTGGTCGTACTCGTCAATGAAAAGATACATTTTCTGTCCGGAACGTTCGCAGGCTTGATAGAGGTAATCCAATTGTTCTACGGCTCCACTAACTTGATAAAATCCTTCCAGCGTGCCTTGAGGCAGAAGGTCGACATATTTCTTGCAAAAGTTCTCGAAAGTGATTCTGCAATGGGCATCCAGTCCGTTGCGATAGTTGTTTAGCTCACCGATAATACCAGAGAAGTTAAGATAAAGCACCAGATAACTGTTACGGTCGGGAGTGGGATACTTTCCGATATAGAGGTCACCGAAAAGGGTATCGAATTTATCCCTGGTATACACGTCATAGTATTGTCTCAGCATATTCAATGTAAGACTTTTGCCGAAACGGCGCGGACGGATGAAGAAGAAATAGCGGTCGGCCTGTTCTATCATGGAGATGAAACGGGTCTTGTCCACATAATAATAATTCTCGAGGCGGATATCCGCGAAGTTCATCATGCCGTAAGGCAAACGTTTTCTGTCCGGTACAATATATTTCATTGGATCCATTTTCTGTCCTCCTGCTATTTCCTTATCTTAATCAACAGTTTTACAAACTTCCACACACAAAGATAGTGAAAGTTATTGTCGAGAGAAGGTATCCGAGTATATTTTTAAGCATTATAGGTAGATTTTATCTCATACACGAAAGAAAAAGATAACCTCTCCCTAGAGGCAAGTGTAAAGATAGAATTAAATCCTCTAAAAACATGCAGAGACTTTCCCTATTGAAAAAGTCTCCGCATGATAAAAACCGACTAGATAATATCCATCACAGAAAACTACATGACAAATATAAATAGTACCCTCAATTATTATTAACGAATAACTTCCACATCAATTATATGTTATCGCACAATATCTTCCGGAAACTTAGCCGGCATTTCCACCCGTTTCCAAGTTTCATAATACCAGGTATTCAGTTCATTTCCATTCAAATCATTCTTGATGAAATATTTTAAATGCAGGAAATCACTGTCCTTAATTTCAAATTCGAGAATATTATCCTGATTGTCCAACATCGGAAGATGAATATTCTTTTCTATACTTTCTTTATAAGAATCGTCCGTCAAGAGTTTCCATGTCCCATATCCTGTAATAATCGCACTGGAACCGGGGATAACAGTGAAGTTCACAATTCTTCCGTCATCACTCAATACTTTGAATGTATTACTGGGTTTCAACTCTCCCGGAACATCGGGAGATTCCGACACATAATGGCAAAGTTGCCAAATACCTTTCAACTCGGCCGCTTTGAATTTAGTTTTCTTCTGGGCCATCGCACCTGTTACCGCCAACAACATTATTGAAAGCATGGTAAAGAAATAGAGTTTTTTCATTGCCGTATTATTTTAGTTAACACTCTTGAATGCGTATGCCCAAATATAAAGATTTATTTTGAGAATAGAACAATAAAGTGCATAAAAAAACTCGCATAACCGAAAGATTATGCGAGTTTTACATAAATATACCGAAATATTAGAAATCAGCATTTCTTGGTGTACGCGGGAACGGTATCACGTCACGGATATTCGACATACCTGTTACAAACAATAACAGACGTTCGAACCCTAATCCGAAACCGGAGTGAGGACAAGTACCGAACTTACGGGTATCCAGATACCACCACATATCCTTCATCGGGATATGCATTTCTTCAATACGGGTCATCAGCTTGTTATAATCCGATTCACGTTCGGAACCGCCGATAATCTCACCGATTTTCGGGAAAAGAACATCCATTGCACGTACCGTCTTACCATCCTCATTCTGCTTCATATAGAAAGCCTTGATGTCTTTCGGATAGTCAGTCAGGATAACCGGACGTTTGAAATGTTCTTCCACCAGATAACGTTCGTGCTCGGAAGCCAAGTCTACGCCCCAGTAAACCGGGAATTCAAACTTATGACCTTTTGCTACGGCATCTTCCAAAATCTTGATACCGTCTGTATAAGGCAGACGAACAAAATCATCTTTCAATACACCTTGCAGACGTTCAATCAATCCCTTGTCGAACATATCGTTCAAGAATTTCACATCGTCCGCACAGTTATCCAACGCCCACTTCACACAATACTTGATGAACTCTTCAGCCAAATCCATATTGTCAGCGATGTCGTTGAAGGCAACTTCCGGCTCAATCATCCAGAACTCTGCCAAATGGCGGGGAGTATTGGAGTTCTCGGCACGGAACGTAGGCCCGAATGTATAGATGGCACCCAAAGCAGTAGCAGCCAGTTCACCTTCCAACTGACCGGATACGGTCAGACTTGCCTGCTTACCGAAGAAGTCGTCCTCATAAGAGATGGAACCTTTCTCGTCTTTCTTCAAGTCATACAGATTCATGGTAGTTACCTGGAACATCTGTCCGGCACCCTCACAGTCAGAAGCTGTAATAATCGGTGTATGGAAATAGAAGAAGCCCCTGTCATGGAAAAATTTGTGAATAGCAATCGCCATGTTGTGACGAATACGGAACACTGCACCAAACGTATTGGTACGCGGGCGCAAATGAGCAATCTCGCGCAAGAATTCCATGGAATGACCTTTCTTCTGCAACGGGTATGTATTATCGCAAGTACCCAGCACTTCGATTTCACGAGCCTGCACTTCCACTTTCTGACCGGAACCAACCGATTCCACCATTTCACCGTTCACGCTGATACAAGCGCCGGTGGTAATCTGTTTCAGCATCTCTTCGTCGAAATTAGCCAAATCTACTACGACCTGCAAATTATTTATTGTAGAACCGTCATTCAGTGCGATAAAGTTTACTTGTTTGCTACCTCTACGGGTGCGAACCCATCCTTTCACATTGACCATAGCGCCAATATCTGTGCGCTTCAACAGGTCAACAATTTTTGTTCTACCAATCTTTTCCATTTAACTTTTTCTTTTTAGATACAAGAAGACGAGGTTTCAAATGCAAGATGAATTCTTTCCTGCTTTCTTTCCCCGTCCTCTGTCAAGTTGTTATTTATTGACTTATTATTCAAACGAACCCATGCGGAGGTAGTTTACTTCTGCTTCCGTCAGGTAACGCCAGTCTCCGCGACGCAGACCTTTCTTGGTCAGTCCGGCGAAGAATACACGGTCGAGTTTTATTACTTTATAACCCAGTGATTCGAAAATACGGCGAACAATACGATTCTTGCCGGAGTGAATTTCGATACCTACCTGATCTTTCTTGAAATCATCTGTATAGCTGATGGCGTCTGCATGGATTTCACCGTCTTCCAATTGGATACCGGCTGCAATCTGCTCCATGTCCGCTTTAGCCAGGTTCTTGTCCAGATGAACATGATAAATTTTCTTCTTCAGGAATTTCGGGTGTGTCAGCTTGGAAGCCAGGTCACCGTCATTCGTCAGTAACAGTACACCGGTTGTGTTACGGTCAAGACGTCCTACCGGGTAAATACGTTCGTTGCAAGCGCCTTTCACCAAATCCATTACTGTGCGGCGTTCCTGCGGGTCATCCGATGTAGTAACGGTATCTTTGGGCTTGTTCAGCAGTACGTATACCTTACGTTCGATGCTAACCGGTTCCTCGTGGAACTTCACCACATCCGAGCGTTTGATTTTTGTACCCAATTCAGTAACCACCTCACCGTTTACAGAAACCACGCCTGCTGTGATAAATTCGTCAGCCTCACGACGTGAACAAACACCTGCGTTAGCCAGGAACTTATTCAGACGAATCGGTTCGTTCGGATCAACAAACTGTTCCTTGTACTCGATTTGTTTCTTAATGCTGTACTTGGCATTCGGATCATAATCGCCGGTACGAGGACGAGGACGGTATCCGCCCTGACGGTCGTTGTTGTATCTCGGACGATAACCACCACCGCCACCGTTGTTGCTGCGATAGCCGCCGCCTTCGCCGTTATTGAAACGGGGACGATACGGACGGTCACCGCCTTCACGATTGTAAGGACGCTGCGGACGGTCGCCACCACCTTCGTTATTGAAGCGGGGACGGTACGGACGGTCACCACCTTCACGATTGTAAGAAGGACGTTGGGGACGGTCGCCGTAGGAGCCACCACCTTCGCTATTGAAGCGGGGACGTTGAGGACGGTCTCCATATGAACCACCTTCACGATTGTAAGAAGGACGTTGGGGACGGTCGCCGTAAGAGCCACCACCTTCGCTATTGAAGCGGGGACGTTGAGGACGTTCGCCACCTTCATTGTTATTGAAGCGAGGACGATACGGGCGTTCTCCACCTTCACGATTGTAGGAAGGACGTTGAGGACGGTCGCCGTAAGAGCGGTCGCCATAAGAACGCTGCGGGCGTTCTCCACCTTCATTATTGGTATTAAATCGCGGGCGATACGGACGCTCCCCGCCTTCACGGTTGTAAGAAGGACGATACGGACGTTCTCCACCTTCTCTGTTGTAAGACCTGTTACCATCACGGCCGGCACCTGTATTCTCTTCATTGAAAGAATTTTCGCGCCATTCTTCGTTTTCTGTGCTCATTTTTTTATTCGAATAAAATTAGACTTTGGCCTCACGGCCTATTTAAAAAACACGTTTATTGTATAAGTAAACAATTAAAGTCCCGTATAAGTATGCGGGGTTATTGCTCTTAACTCTTTTTTAATCTCTTCGCTTACATTCAATTCTTCGATAAACTCTTTGATAGAACTTTCTGTAATCGCCTGGTTCGTCCGGGTCAAAGCTTTCAAAGCTTCATACGGATGCGGATAAGCCTCACGGCGCAGGATTGTCTGAATAGCTTCCGCCACTACGCTCCAGCAATTATCCAAATCACGATAAATGGCCGGTTCGTTCAGCAGCAGCTTGCGCAATCCCTTCAAAGAACTCTGAATCGCAATCACGATATGACCGAAAGGCACGCCTACGTTACGCAGAACGGTAGAGTCGGTCAGGTCACGTTGCAAACGTGAAACCGGAAGTTTCACTGCCAGGTGCTCCAAAATAGAAGTTGCAATGCCCAGGTTCCCTTCCGCATTTTCGAAGTCGATCGGGTTCACTTTGTGCGGCATGGCGCTTGAGCCCACTTCTCCGGCTTTGATTTTCTGCTTGAAGTACTCCATGGAGATATACTGCCAGAAGTCACGGTTCATATCTACCATGATGGTATTGATACGCTTCATTGCATCAAAAACAGCGGAAAGGTTATCATAGTTCGAAATCTGCGTTGTATATTCCTCGCGTTCCAATCCTAGTTTTTCTGCAACAAATAGATTGCCGAATTGTTTCCAGTCATACTGGGGATATGCTACATGGTGCGCATTGTAATTTCCGGTAGCACCGCCGAACTTGGCAGTAATCGGACAAGCCTTCAACATTGCCAACTGGCGTTCCATACGGTAAACGAATACCATCACTTCCTTGCCCAAACGGGTAGGAGAAGCCGGTTGACCGTGAGTCTTGGCAAGCATCGGGATATCAGCCCATTCTGTCGCATACGTTTTCAACTGCGCAATCAGTTCTTCAACCAACGGATAGTAGACCTGTTCCAGTGCTTCCTTGATAGAAAGGGGAACAGACGTATTGTTGATATCCTGCGAAGTCAGTCCGAAGTGAATGAATTCCTTATAGTCATCCATTCCACCCATTTTGTCAAATTCTTCTTTGAGGAAGTATTCTACGGCCTTCACGTCGTGATTCGTCACACTTTCGATATCTTTAATGCGTTGTGCGTCTGCTTCGGAGAAGTTACGGTAGATATTCCGTAAAGTTTCAAACACGCTGCTATCGACTCCTTTTAGTTGTGGCAAAGGAAGTTCGCACAAGGTGATAAAGTATTCCACCTCTACCTGTACACGGTATTTAATCAGTGCAAATTCAGAGAAATAAGCTGCCAAAGCTTTAGTTTTGCCTCTATATCGACCATCAATCGGGGATATGGCCGTTAATACATCAAGTTCCATACGTTTTCTTAGATAATTATCAGACTGCAAAATTAACTCTTTTTCCTGAGTTATAAGGCAAAAGGATAGAGAAAGTTTGTATAAAAGCGGTAAGAAATAAAAAAAGTCTCACGAAATACTTCGTAAGACTTCCCTTTTGGTAGTGGGCGTTGACGGATTCGAACCGCCGACCCTCTGCTTGTAAGGCAGATGCTC
>ERZ791802.891-NODE-891-length-26753-cov-11.233388_pt1 | contig 26753 bp, 16 predicted proteins | sample MGYA00510308_ERZ791802 | MGnify/ENA primary metagenome ERZ791802 (study PRJEB30046, sample SAMN00792028) | human gut metagenome | study: EMG produced TPA metagenomics assembly of the A metagenome-wide association study of gut microbiota in type 2...
TGACAAGGTTTTTCTGCATAATTCTTTCTTTTATAATGGCTTGTACCACAATATTCGGGGACAAAAGTAGAAAAAAAGATTCTCCTTACCTTATATTATAAGGAGAATCTAATGTTTTTTAGTAAAATAACGTCAGTTCGATATAATTTGGTTGTAACTGTGTTTTCCCCTTTCAGGGTAGAGGAGGTGGATACCATAATAAAAAAAGTGCTTTATTATGGTGAGAATTTGATATGAAACAGTTTTATTAAAATAGAATTGCTTATATTTACATTTCATATTACATATCATACTAAATATGAGCAATGTTCTGTTGAAAATATATTTAATGTTCTTCTTTATCGGAATGGTGCATTCCATTCGAAGCCAGTCACCTTACTATTATTATAAACAGCTTGGAATTAAAGAAGGACTTTCGCAGTCAAGGGTGCAATGTATCCTGAATGATTATAGAGGCTACTTGTGGATTGGTACGGAGTCCGGCTTGAATTGTTACGATCGCGATCATTTGAAACATTATTTGCATCGGCCGGGAGATGAAAGTACTTTACCTTCAGATAATATAATTTTTATAGCAGAAGATTCTTTGTGTAATTTATGGGTAGCTACGACAGTTGGTATTTGTCTTTACAATAGAGAGAATGATAATTTTAAAACCTTGTCAAATAATGGCAAACCGATTTATGTTGCTTCCTGTTTATTGGTAGAAGGAGGTGTCTTGTTGGGCGGTTCAGGTGATATTTATAAATATGATTATGCCACTAAGAAACTTGAACCTTTATATTATGCAAAAGATCCTGCTTACTATGTCCCTTTTTGGGATATGGTGCGTTATGATGATGAACATGTCTTGCTCAATTCATGTTGGAATGGCATATATTCTTTCAATATTAAAACCCGTGAGTTAAAGAAAATAGAAACTTTTACCTCAAAGAGCTATACTGCTATTTTCTTAGATTCTCATGAACGGCTGTGGGTAGGTGTTTATGGTAGTGGGCTGTATTGTTATCAGGATGGCAAACTTTTAAAACATTTTACAACATCCAATTCGTTGCTGACATACGATGTTATTCACGATATCGTGGAAAAAGATAATCAGCTTTGGGTAGCAACCGATGGCGGTGGAATTAGTATCATTTCTTTGGATGATTTTTCGTTTACTGACATTCAGCAGAAACAGGATGACGTCCATTCGTTCCCTGCCAATACCATCTATCGGCTTTATCTGGATCCTGCCAATAACATGTGGGCGGGGAGTATTCGTAGGGGATTGATTGGTATAAGGAATGTGTTTGCCTGTTCTTATCGGAATGTTCCTTTCGGCAATTTATATGGGTTGAGTAATCAGACCATTAATAGTTTCTTTCAAGATACTGACGGGATGGTTTGGGTGGGGACTGACGGTGGTGGAATCAATCGGTTTGATCTATTGACAGGGACTTTTAAGCATTACCCCTCTACTATGTACAAGAAAGTGGTGGCTATTGTCGAGTATACTCCTGACGAATTATTATTTTCCTCTTTCAATGAAGGGCTCTTTATTTTTCATAAGTTGACGGGGCGGATACGTCCTTTCGTCTTGGTTGATAAAGAGACAAATGATCGTGAATGTATTGATGGCTTTTCTGTCAACATCCGGCGGATAACGTCGGACAAGATTATTTTCAGCGGGCAACATATTTTTGTATACGACACTACTCGCCATCAATTCGATATTGTCGCTAGTATGGGGAGCGAATATGAACGAAACTCCCCGTTGATTATAGCAACAGTGGGCACGAAAACTTATCTTGCCGACTTGAAGAACATATGCGAATACGATTCCTCGGAAGGGGTTTTTAAGACGATTTATCGGGGAAAATATATTATTAATGATGCATCGCGTGACGAAGATGGCATTTTCTGGTTAGCATCTACCGAAGGGCTGGTACGTTGTGACCCACGAACAGGGGAGAGTGAATTGATCAAGACAAGCCTGTTTCAAGAAGTATCTTCTGTGGTGACTGATAGTCAGCATCGGGTATGGGTAGGAACGAGGCGATATTTGTTTGTGTATTCTTCTCTTACCGGGAACTTTGTTACGTTGGACGAAGTAGATGGGGTTTTGCCTAATGAATATCTTTTTCAGGCTACTCTCCTAGCTCGTAACGGAGATGTTTTTCTGGGTGGTACTATGGGGATGACAGTGATAAATTCTGCCTTTCATTTAGATACGGAAGGAGAACATACCGTTGAATTATTGGATGTACTGCTGAATGGACTGCCGGTTCCATTGTCCGACAAGCGGGAGAAAGCTTTTGAAACGATCCGTGTTCCATGGAATTTCTCGTCCTTACAACTGAAAGTGCTGTTGAACGAGGGAGATGTGTTTCGTAAAAACTTTTTTCGCTTTAATATCGAAGAAATCGGGCAGGACTTGGCAAATTCCAATTCAAACTCTTTGGTTATTAATCATCTACCCATAGGGGAGTATACAATTACTGCTTCTTATTATACCCGCAATGGGGGATGGAGTGTGAAGCAACCGGTTCTTCATGTTGTGGTTGTCCCCCCTTGGTGGAAGAGCGAATGGTTTTATGCAGGGCTGTGCATATTGATGGGGGTAATAATTTACGGAATTACTTTCTATTTTTACCGGAAAAAGAAAGCCAAACAGAAACGGGAAATTCTGCGTCTGAAAAACAAAATGTATGAAGAGAAAATTAATTTCTTGACGAATATCAGTCATGAACTTCGCACACCTCTCACTCTGATTTGTGCGCCGTTGAAACGTATTATCAATCATGAACCGGGCGACGGCCGTGAGGTGGAAGAGCAGTTGGTTCCGATTTATAAGCAGGCATATCAAATGAAGAATATTATCGACATGGTGCTTGATGTGCGGAAATTGGAGGAAGGAAAGGATATGTTGCATATTCTGCCCCATTCTCTGAATGAGTGGGTACGGTCTGTCGGAGATAAATTTGCCGATGAATATCGTGTAAAGGGTATCCGGCTGGAGTATGAACTGGATGAGCGGATAGGAAAGGTTTCTTTTGATAAAAGCAAGTGTGAGTTTGTTCTTTCTAATTTCCTGATGAATGCGCTCAAATTTAGCGAGCCTGATACCACCACTACATTGATTACCTGTCTGTCGGAGGGAGAAGACTGGGTGCGAGTCTCTGTCAAGGATGAAGGAATGGGACTAAATATGGTAGATACAGATTCTCTTTTTTCCAGTTTCTATCAAGGGATACATGAGAAGGGAGGAAGTGGTATCGGTCTTTCTTATGCGAAGAGCCTTATTGCTCATCATAAGGGAAAAGTGGGTGCCTTGAACACAGCTGGGAAAGGGGCGGTGTTTTACTTCGAACTGCCGTTACTGGCGGATACATACGGGCGACAGGAACCATTGCAGGCAGATACAAATACGGGAGTGGAAGTGAATGAGCCGGATAAAGTTGATTATATCTTCTTGAAAAAATATTCGGTGATGGTGGTAGAAGACACTTCCGAATTACGAAACTATCTGAAAGAAACGCTGGGTAATTATTTTGCTCGTGTATACGTTGCCAGGGATGGCAAAGAAGGGTTGGAGCAGATCAAAGACCGATTGCCGGACATTATTATCAGTGATGTCATGATGCCTCGGATGAATGGGTTTGAATTATGTAAGGAAGTGAAGACTAATTTGGAAATCAGCCATATTCCATTCATCTTATTGACTGCTTATCATAATTCGCAAAATATGTATACTGGTTATAAGACCGGAGCGGATGTCTTTTTTCCGAAGCCTTTTGAGATAGACGGTTTGCTGGCACTGATTCATAACCAACTTCGGCAGCGCGAACAAATCAGGACGCGATATAGGGATGACAAATTGTTGACACATAAAGATATGAGTTTTAGTAATGCTGATGAAACTTTCTTGCTGAAGCTGAACACGTTGATTGCGGACAATATGAGTAACCCGGAACTGGATGTCGCGTTTCTGGCTACCAATATGTGTATCAGTCGTTCGTTGTTGTTTAATAAAGTGAAAGCTGTCACAGGTATGGGAATTGTGGACTATGTGAACAAACAGCGTATCGAACGGTCCATCATGTTGCTTACTACTACCACTATGAATATTACTGAGATTTCTGAAGTAGTGGGGTTCTCTTCCTTACGTTATTTCAGCAAGGTATTCAAATCTATTAAAGGGGAGATTCCTTCTGCTTACCGGAAACAGGATAAAATGGGGAGTGACACTACACCGTGAGTGATACTTGGAAATCGGTTCGTGATAATTAGAGGAATGAAAGTCATAAAGTATGTTTATGCTTTCATTCCCCTTTCATAAAGAAGTTCCTAAAAACTTGGTTTTACCTTAATCAGAAAAACTATTTATTTAATTTGCTAACCTTTACCCAATCCACTTCCATGATAGCAGGTAGGTTAGTATCGTCAATAGGGCCTGCCCATGAGTCTGCTTTTCCACCGAGTCCCATGTTCAGAATGATGTAGAAAGAAGAATCTTTAGTGAAAGGCCACTGCTTCATTTCTTCTTCGTTTGCCAGTTTGAGGTTCTCATAAGAAAAAGTTTCCTGGTCGTTGACAAAGAACGTAATTTTGTCTTCTGTCCATTCGACGGCGTAGATATTCCAGTCCTCGTAGTTACAAGTTACCGATGTCGAGTTGATAGGGTCTTTGATGTTCAAATCATAGGTATAGTGGGTATGCACCGTCTGATAAATCACGTCTTCTTGCCGGATATGTTCCATAATGTCAATCTCACCGCCATTCGGCCAACTGCTATATAAAGGGGCAGACTTCTGAGGCATCAACCAGATAGCAGGGAAGGCTCCGTCCGGATGGTTGGGGATTCTCGCCCTGACTTCAACCCGTCCGAAAGTAAAGTCGACCTTACCCATTGACTCGATGCCGCCGGCACGATATTCGTTACCTATTTTTTCTGCCTTCAGTATCAGTTTGCCGTCTTCTACATAAGCCTGGTCGTAGCTTTCGGACATCTCGTCACACCAGTCTGATATTGATCTTTGACAGAGTACCCAACTGTCAGGATTGGGAATGCCGTTTACATTGAAATCGTCTATAAAGATAATGTCTCTCAACGTTTCATCATACTTCGGTAGTGCAATGGTGTAAGTCGTCGATTGATTGTCTACGGTGGTGACAGTCACCTTCTGCTCTTTCTGCCAGTTCTGTATAAAAGTGGCGGGATCCGGTGAAATGGCAGCTCCGTCCATCAGTGTATAATCTACGCCGGTGATGACATTCGCATTTTCGATGGTTCCGATTTCTATCCTGTGGGTGGTTTGGTCTATCTTACCGTGATAATAGGAGGTAGTACCCGTTTGTACGTTATTCACTGCTACGGCAAAAGCCGTAAGCGGATAATTGGTTTTCTTTTGGGTGACATACTTTGTTTCATCGTCCAGACATGCAAAGCAGGAAATACCGATGAATGCCAGGCTCAGTATAAATAATAATTTCTTTTTCATCATACTCTTTTTTTTGTTTTACATATTATGAGTTTTATAAGCGCTTGCCCGGATAGTTGTCAGGCGGGCAAGCGCTTTTTTAGCTAAAGAAAGAATCAGTCTCCCCAGTTTAATGGAGCCACGTATTCCCATTTGGTAAAGACGAGACTGCCGCTCGTTGCCCTGACAAGGAAGCTCCCGCCGGAACTAAGTTGTGAGAACGGCACTTTCCAAGTGTCACCCGTACCGTCCGCATCGCTTATACCGTCACTGGTTGCTTTGGCGATTACTTTATCGTTCAGTATCCACTCGGTGTAGAGCCAACTGCCGGTAGGTGTCACACTCTCTTGAAGTTCAAATGACAGCACATTGGGTTGACTGGAATCTACAGTGTGGCGGCAATCAGATCTATCGTCGAACACATCGCTGCACCAAGGTCTTGTACTCAAGAGGGTAGTGTTGTCACTGACATGGAAACGGAGTTCCACGTCTCCCCACATGAAGAAGAGTTCGAAGTTGGCGTTGAAGGGCTCGAAATAGAAGTTGTAACGTCCGGGCATCAGGCTGCCGGGACCGTATTGAGTGCCTAATGTAACATCCATGTTGTGCACTTCAGGACGTTTGGGGTTCGCCTGCTTGAACCTCACGGTCTTGGTCAGCGGCGTAGCGCCTTCGGCGGCTTTGGTAGCCAGTATGATTGTTCCCGTACGGACGCTGGAGCCTGTATGTTCGGATACGTTGATTACCAGCTCTTCAGACCCGGAGAAGGACGTTTTCTCGAAGTCGTACCATGTGTCGTCCAGTTCATTCTCCTTATAGACAGTCCATTCCGCATTGGATTCTACGGAAATCCGTAGTTCCTGCTCCTGCTCGTAGATGGCAAACCATTTGCCGTTCTCCGGAGTTTCTGGTGTCAGCAGCACACCGTCTTGCGTACATCGCACTTCCATGGCTACTTTGCCGTGACGGTCGTAGATGGTTACTACACCCGTTCTCATTTCACCTGTGTTGGGGGTTGCCTCTACTGTAATCTTTCCGTTTTGCTCGCCTTCAATCTTCCCGTTGTTGCCTCGGACAGAGAGCCAGATGTCGCCTTCTGTCACTTCGGCGCTCCACTTTTGGTTACTGAGCACGTTGAACGTCATTGCGTCGCCCTCTTGGTTAATCATTTCCACACCTTCTACATTCAGATAAGCAGTACCTTTCTGAGTGAGTAGAAAGCGTTTGCCTGTCCAGTAGTCGCTCTTGATATGAATAGTGTCTGTACGGTCGTCCAGTGCGGTATTCTCTTTGCAAGTGACAGTTACCTTATAAATCTTACCCGCTTCACCCGTTGATGGTGAGAGAGTATACCAGTCATATTTTCCGAATACTTCCCACGGGTCTGTGGACTTGACTTCGAAAGAGAACGGTTCCGGATTGGAGGCTTCAACCACGTAAGAGTCTTCTACTCTATAACGCAAGTCTACCCACTTCTCTGCTTTTTCATCTTCGCAGCTCTGCAACAGGAAACCTGTTGCAGGCAATGCCAAAAGAAGTAAAGCCCGGTATATTGTTTTATGTATAATTGATTTCATATTCACTTTCTGTTTTTAGTGTTATTCATAAGACTCAAAGTTGATGGATTTGAATGTCATCGTACAAACCTGGTCTGTATCATTTTCAAATCCAAAGTAGAACTGTTGTCCGCGGAAACTCGGATTAGCTGTATAAATATCCGTCTTATTCTTCATTCTTGCCACCTCCTGTTCGTTGGCGTAAAGTATAAGACATATTTTGCCTTCATTTTCCGGATCATCCTTCGCTTCAATGGCAATGGACTTAACGTCATTAATATTTATATTAAAGTCTTGCAGTTTAAAATAAGCTCCGTCCCATGCATCAATGTTTGAAGTCATCTCCGAACTTTCCGGTCTCAGCCAAGCTTTGATGTAACCGGAACCGTCACCCCATGACCATGTATCTCCGTTAAGTTCAATTGAACCATTGCTGTCCGGCATATCTACTTTGTCAAACTCCCAAACAACTTTTCCTTTTCTAAAACCAAAATTGGATACAAATCTGGATGCGCCTGTACTTTGGATAGTAGCATATCCCGTCACCGGATCGACTGTTTCCTCTCCTCTGTTAAGAGATATATTTCTAGGTTGTGTCACTTCAATAGGTACACCTTCAAATCCCGGAACATTCATTTTGGGATACAACAGGATATGTCCGGTGCGCGGAACGAATAAGTTATTAAACGTTGCGGAAAGTTTTAATTGATTACCGTCTGCTTCTGCACTCAGCCATTCTTTGTATTCAGCCGGAATTTCTATTTTCCATTCTACACTGGAATTGATTTCAATGGTTTTCTCTTCACCTTCTCCGCTCATTGTGTTCACGGCATCTTCCTCATTCTTAGTCTCAATGACAATACCGTCTTGTGTAATAGTAAACGTTTCCTCTTGGAAAGCTGTTTTCACAGTAATTTCCGCACTTCTTATCGCTCCTATATTTTGGGGGACAGTAATGGTGATATTTTCTTTTTCACCATTCTCATTTCCCGTACCGGACGTTTTATCAATGTTTTCAAGGAATTGGGTCGTAGTAATGATTTCCCATGGCTTGTTGGAGATAATATTGAATGAAACCACGCCACCTTCGGTAGGAACGATGTCCGTAGGACGAATCACTACCAAATCTTCTTTCGAAGCCTGTTCGATAGTCACCACCTTGGTTCCCTCGATGCCTTCCGCCTTGATAGTCAGCCGGGCGGTACGCTTTTGTTTTCCTGTATTATTTTCGAGCATTACTACAATCTCCGAAACCAGTGAGCTGGCTGCGCTCATAGAGGGAGTGGGCTTGCACCACTGTTGGTCACTTTCGATTGTCCAAGGGGTGTTGGAACTGATATTAAAAACAATGTTACTTGGAGAAGTAGCCAAAGCGGTGTAAGACTCCAGTGCGTCTATCTGGATGTTGAGAGGTCCTTCCGGCTGTGAGTCGATATCGAACTCCTGGCAGGCTACAAAACTGAATGTGCACAGTGCAAGAATCAGTTGCAATAATGTGTTGTTATATAACTTTTTCATATATCTTATTTATATTGGATTAGACAATAAATTACCATCCTGTGTTTTGAGGATTCAAGTTTGTATTCTTATATAATTCGCTTTGAGGTATCGGATAGAGATACATGCAGTCTCTCCACGTACGGTTTTCATAAAGGTTCTTATAAAAATTCAGCGTGCCGTCCGGCTGTTTCTCAATCTTTACTCCGTATAGTTCGCGTTGGGTGGTATCAGCAATCTTCCATCTGCGTACATCCCAGAAGCGGTGATCCTCGAAAGCAAACTCTACACGCCATTCGTTATACAGACGTTCCATGAACTCATCTTTTCCCATAGAGGTGAGTAACGGCATGTCGGCATTCTTTCTTACTTCGTTGATAGCCCACAATGCTGAATATGTATAAGTTTCATCGGTATAGTTGACATCATTGAAAGCGTTAACCATAGATTCCGCATAGGTGAGCAAGGTTTCGGCATAGCGGTAGATTGCCCAATGATGTTTGTTGACAGACTCCTTGCCCGGCTCGAAACTGGTACTTTCCTGGATATACCGGTGCAGGAAATAGCCGGTGGGTGAACCGCCTTCCGACACAATACCGTCATCGACACCCCCTTTGAAAGTTTCTATCGTACTTTCCTTAAATGTCATCCCATTGGTAAGAATCGTGCGATAAAAGCGTTTGTCACGGTTCTCATAAGGAGCTTGCGGATTGAAGTCAGGGTCATCGCAAACCCAGCCGGTGTTTTCCAGTGTCACTTTGTAGCCGTTGGCGGTTTCAAAGGCATCTACCAGATTTTGTGACGGGAAGTTGCTGTAAGCAATTCTGGATGTACGTGTTCCGTAGGTGAAACGGAGAGGGAAATTATATTTCTCGAAGTCTGTAGATTCAGCATTGAGTCTCATCAGTACTACCTCTTTTGATGCGAAATTGTTGGCACTTTCTTGACCGTCAAGAGAATAAAGCCCTGTGTTAATAATATCCAGCGATGCTTTGGCGGATTGTTTCCACAACTCGGTATCCATAGAAGGATTATGCAGGCGGCTGGCTGCATACAGCAATGCTTTTGATTTCACTGCCATCGCAAAACCTCTGGTTACCCTCCCTATTTCTGCTCCCGGTTCATCTACATAATCATCCGGTAGGTTATTGGCTGCTTCATCGCATTCGCTGGCAATGAATTTAACCACTTCGGCAAACGGTGTTTTCCCAATCGTGTTCGCCTCTTCTTCCGTAAGCACTTCCAGTGGCATGGCGATGTCACCATAGCGGCGTGCCAGTTCAAAGAAGTAGTGTGCACGCAGTACTCTGGCTTCATAAGGGAAGTATTTCAATTGTTTCATCCAGTTCTGATACTGGCCGCCGCTGTGTTCATAACGTGTGAAGTCCGCTTGGGCAATCTCTGTGATGAAACTATTGGCGGCACGGATGCCACGATACAGTGTCCAAGCGTCGTCATACGTTTTGATAGGGGACCAATTGCCGTTGTTCGCGTTCTGGATGTTGGCGGCGTAAGCGCCGAACTCACCATCGTCTGAGGCGCAGTCGCGCATGGAATAGCTCTCTTCGGAAAATATTCCTTCGGTAGCAAAAAACGTATATCCTTGCGGCATGTATGAGTATACGTGTGACAGCATATCCTTACTTGTACCGAAATACTTGTACATGTCTTCTTTGGTCTTCAAACCGTCTGTTTCATCAAAGTCGAGATAATTGCACGAAGCAAGGCTCAACGAAGACAAAATGGTTAAGATGATGTATTTGGTTCTCATAATGTTCATTTACTTCTGTTTAAAAATTAAGTTTCACACCCGCCCAATAGCTTCTTGTCGACGGATAAGCGATACCAAGCTGTTCCGGGTCGGCAAAATGGATGTTATCTATCGAGAACAGGTTAGTGCCCTGCACGAATACCCGTAAGTCGGCAAAGCGGGTCTGAGATTTCGGGAACGTGTAAGCTACCAGCAGATTGCGTAACTTCAGGAATGAACCGTCACGATACCACAATGAACTGGCGCGGTAGTTGTTTTGGTTTTCCTGTGTAGTCAGTCTGGGCATGGTGGCTTGGGCTTTGTTCTCCGGCGTCCAGCAAACTTCCTCGTTCAGGAAAGTGTTCGAGATGTTTCCGTTGTCCACAAGCGGTCGGTAAAGCGGACTGTCAAGCAAGGAGACCGTTACACCTGTCATTCCCTGGAAATCGGCAGAGAGTTCGAATCTTTTATAGGATAAATTCAGGTTGAACCCGAAGTAGAAACGCGGAAGTGAGGAACCGAACATTTTCACCACGTCTTTTTCGTCGATGCGGTTATCACCGTTCTGGTCTTTGTATTTCACGTCACCGGGAGCGATATTCGAGAATGTTTGCTGCGGACTGTTGTTGATTTCCTGTTGGCTGTTGAAGAATCCTATGGCTTCCAGACCGTACATCTGTCCCACACGGTTGCCTTGGGTGTACAAGTAATCGTATTCTTGATAGGCTTGGTTTACATTGACAACTTCCGAGTTCAGGTACGACATGGTTGCTCCGATGCTGTAATGGAAATCACCGGCCTTGTCGTTCCAGTTCAAAGAGGCGTCAAATCCTTTGTATTTGTAGACTCCTTCGTTCACTTGTCCCACTGTGACGCCGATGATGCCGGACGTAGAGTTGGCACCGGACACTAGTATGTCCGAACGTTTTTCGTAGAAACCTTCCACTGTGGCGTCCAACCGGTTGTTGAAAGCGGAAAGGTCAAATCCGAAAGTCGCTTTTTTCGATTTCTCCGCTACCAGTCCGACTACCGGTAAATTACCTTCGCTGCCGCCTGAAACACTTCCGGCATTTTCGCCGAAGTTATAACCGGCTGCGTAACCGTATGACTGGCGCCATAATTCGTGGCTCAGATTTCCATCCCAACCGGAAAGACCGTAAGAGGCACGAATCTTAAAGAGATTAATTGGAGTTATTTTCTCCATGAATGCTTCATTGGATACAATCCAGGCGGCAGACACGGCGGGATAGTTCGCAAATTTATCTCCATCCGGCAAGTAAGCCGAACCGGAACGGTTGAATACGGCATTGAGTGTATAACGGTCGTCGTAAGTATAAGTGGCATTCATTAAAACCGACAGATTTTTTTGTGAATTATTTCTGCCGTTTCTATTCACTGACTGCATGTCGTAAATCAGCGCTCCTCCTATCCGGTGTTTGTCAAAGGTACGGTTGTAGTCCGCTTTTGCCTGGAAGTTACTTCTGAACAACAGATTTTCAAAAGGCTGGCTGTGTCCCAGGGTTTCGGAGTCTGTACCCCAGATAGTAGGTGTCGTTATCAATGTACCATCCCCGGCAATGCTGGCTCCGGTATTCATATATCGGTAACTTTTGCTGCTGGTTTCGTACATTCCACCGATGTTATCAAAAGAAATAGCCGCTTCAAGTGCCAATCCCTTGGTCAGCATCTCCAGTTCCTGACGGACGCTCAAGTCGGCGAGCAGGCTTCCGTAGACATTACGGATATGTCCGTAATGTTTCAGCAAGGCAACCGGATTTTTGTCTCCGTAGACTGAACTTCCGCCAAAGATTCCGTTCTCATGGCGAATCGGGAATGCGGCCGAAGGAATACCGTAAATGTCATTGAAAATAGCGTTACGCCCGTAACGGGTTCCCCGGAGTTCTTTCAGCTTTCCGGCGATTCCGAGTTTCAGATAAGTGCTTTTAGTCACGTTCACGTCCAGATTGGTACGTACAGCCAAGCGTGTGTCTGTGGGTGTGGTATCGTAACGCGTATCTTCCGTGTTTTTTTTCAGCATCGAACGGTCACGATAGTAATCCACTACCGTATAGAAACGGAACTTTTCGCTACCTCCGCTGAAAGCCATTTTCAGGTTGTGGGTAAATCCCGTTTTGTTCAACGTTTCGTTCCACCAGTCTACGTTCGGATAGTCATAGGGATAGATGCCTGTGCGGAAAGCATCCAGTTCTTGGGTGTTGTAGCGTGCGGACAGACCGTCTCCACTCAGTGCGCTGTTGAGGGCGTTTGCATACGTATAAGCATCTGCAAAGTCCGGAGAACGGAACTGGGTGTTGACACCGAAGTTATAGTCTACCTTTACTTTTAGTCCGTTACTTGTGCCGCGTTTGGTCGTAATCAGTATCACACCGTTAGCACCGCGCATCCCATAGAGGGCGGCAGCAGCGGCATCTTTCAGTACGTAGCACGATTCGATTTCCATAGAGCTGATGTCGGTGATGTCACGGGGGAAACCGTCGATTAATACCAATGGAGCATGGCCGTGTATGGAGAGAGAAGAAACGTTGTCGGCTGACGAGCCTGTACCCTGATATACGTTCAGTCCTGCCACTTTCCCATACAGTGCTTTACTGATGTCTATGTGCGGAGACTTTTCGAATGCAGAAGCATTGACTCCGCTGACAGAATAACTACTGGTCCGGGAAGATACGTTCATACGGTATCCTACGCTCAGGGTATCAGCCAGCTGCATATCCGAAGCCGCTGCCGGTGTCTGCGCATGTAGAGCTACCGAACCTCCCAGGAGCAGAGTGGTTAATATATAGTTTATTTTATTCATTGTTCAATAGAATATTAGTTTGCATATCAATTTACCAACCCGGATTTTGGGTCATTCCATATCTCTTGTTGATTTCTTCTTGAGGTATCGGAGCCAGATACCACTTGGTGTCCCAATTGTCCGCCCAATAACGGTCGTTCAGCTCTACTTTCTCGAAAGTGAACGATGTTGGATTGTGCTGGTCGTTACCTCTGCTTCTCAGTCCGTAAAGTTGCTTCCTGAAATCATTTTCACGACCTCTGCGCACAAGGTCGAACCAACGTACCTCTTCAAATCCCAGTTCCAACGCCCTTTCTTTCAGCACAGCTTCCAGAAACTCGTCATGATTCATATTCTTGGGAAGTTCGGAGAGTCCTACTCTTCTCCGCACCTCGTTTACCATTCTGTAAGCTTCATCGTTCGGGCGCTTGTTCACTTCATTGAGCACTTCCGCATATCCCAGCATGATTTCCGCCAGACGGGTGTGGGGCCACTGTACTGGTCCTTCACGGTCGCTGTTCTCTTGCAGGATGAACTTCATGGTCATGAATCCGCTACCGGCTTTGTAATTGGGGTGGTTGAGATGGACGGGAGCGACTGTTCCATCACAATATGTGTCTCCCGGACAAGCCACGTTTTCATACAGGCGCGGGTCGCGGGTAGGTTCCATATCGCCCACGGTAAAGAAAGGCTGACGGGAAGGATCCTTCCAGTCGAAGTCTTTCGGGAAATCAGTTCCGTCTGCCCAAGAGAACATATCGACATAGTTTAATGTGGGAAGATACCCCCAGGGGCGACTATCAATATACTCCCAGATAGTGTTGGCACCATATCCATGACGGGTAGAAATCAGTATTTCCGTACCGCCGCGGTTGTAGTATGCCCGGCGGTAGGCAAGACGTCTTGCCCGGTGTGTCTCTTCCTCCGGTTGGATCAGCGAGTAGCCGCCTTGTCTTTCTACTTCCGCAAAGAAAGCCTCGCCCGCTGTCTTCGCAGCTTCCCAACGTTGGGCGCTATAGTTGCCGTAGCAAGTATATTCGTCCGCTTGGGGATGCCATTTCTTGTCTGAGTTGAAAGTGGGGCTGGCAGCCCATTGCAGCACTTTGAACTTCAGTGCCATGGCTCCTGCCTTGGTCATGCGTCCGTCGTCCGCATCATCCTGTTTCCATTTTAAATTGGAGTTGATGACCTCGTCGAGCAAGGCTACAATCTTCTCCACGGTCTGGGCGAATGTGATGCGGGGGAAATTCATTTCTTCGTTGACATCCACATAGTGGTCTATCCACGTCACACCACCTACATAGCGAAGCATCTCGAAGTAGCAAAGGGCTATGACGGTTTTCGCTTCAGCAATGCGCTGGCTCTTTTCGCTATCCGACATGTCAGGCACATTCTTTACGTTCTCGATATAGCACCAGGCGTAGCGGATAGCAGTCCAGTCGGCTTTGCTTCCGTAGCGGTAGGCAGCACTTCGGGGAACGTTGGTGGGACTGAGCGCTCCGTTATAATAGAGTTTCAGAGGACCGTCGTTGATGTTGTCGCGGAAGCTGTAGCATAAGTCGGTAAGGGATTCGAGGATATTCACACCCAACTTCCAGTCGGAAGTGGTAGGCAGTCCGTAAGGCAATCCGGTGTATGCTTTCGTTAGTACCTTTTCCGCGTTTATCTTCGAAGAGAACATCTCTTCGGTGGTGGCTCCGGAACTTTCGGGCTGATTGCTCAGAAATTTGTCACCGAAGCTGATTTCAGAGCAGGAAGAAGCCATCAGCAGGCATCCTAGTGCCATGAATCCTTTTAGTATACTATTCATAAAGTTGTTCTTTTAGAAGTTAAGATTTAAACCAAAACTGTACACCTTAATCAGCGGATACTCTCCATAGTTGTCGGGGTTGCTTTCCGGATCAAGGTATTTAAGCGGTGAGAAAGTCAGCAGGTTATAGCCGCTGAAGTTGAATCCGAGCGAAGTAAGTCCCAGTTTCTTCAGGAATTTCTTTCCGGTGAGCGTGTAGCTGAGGCTCAGACTTTTCAGGCGGAGATAAGAAGCGTCTGCCAGCCAAAGGGTAGAGGGCTCGGAGTTCCAGCTTTCCGAAGTTTCCGAAGCACGTGGATAGACAGCACCCAATTGGTTTTCCTCTGTCCAGCAACCATCATAAAAGTAGGTTAGCAGGCCGCGTTTCCCGGCGTTGGTATACGGGATGCGGTATTCGATTTCGTACATTCTGTTGACATTCTTGGAGCCTACCCACTGCATGGAGAGGTCAAAGCCTTTCCAATTGAAGCCCATGTTCATGCCGAACACATATTCCGGACGGGTGGCAAAGCCGGTCACGCATTTGTCATTTCCGTCTACAACATGGTCGCCATTCAGGTCGGCATACATGGCATCGCCCGGATATACCTTTACAGAGGGCTGCGGAAGTTCCGGATTCAGAACCAGCTCACCGCCGGCATTAGTTGTAAAGTCGCTGTACTGATAGAGACGGACAAAGTTATACAATCCACTGTAACGTCCGGTAGACCCGCCAGTTTGGTTCATATAGGCGAATTGCTTGGGCACCTCGTCCATATAGAGAATCTTGTTGCGGGCAAAGGAGACATTGCCGTCTATGTAGTAGCTGAAATTCTTTCCTATCCTGTCATGCCAGCCTAGGGAGATTTCGTAACCGTGATTGTTCACCTTACCTATATTAAGGTTAGGCAGAGAGGTTGCGATAATGCTCGGAGTGGACTCGGGAGAGATAAGAATACCCGTGCGGTGTTCGATAAAGTAGTCGAAAGTGGCGGACAGGCGGCTGTTGAAGAACTTGACATCGATACCGTAGTTCTGTTTCTCCGCTGTTTCCCAAGTCACCTCCGGATTACCCATGCTTGAGATGGCGGATGCCGATTGGGATATGGGATTATTAGTACCGAAACTGTAACTTCCGGAGCCGCCCCATACGGCAGGCATATACATAAAACGGGAATCTACGCCCTTATCGTTACCTACACGTCCCCAGGAAGCCCTGAGTTTCAAATAATCCACTACCTTCTGGTTTTCCATGAACTTCTCGGCAGTGGCTATCCATCCGGCTGAGAATGAGGGGAAAATACCGAAACGTGTACTGCCCGGTGCAAAGTTCTCCGAACCGTTATAACCTACGTTTACATCGAACAGGTATTTGCTTTGATAAGCATACGTGGCACGTCCCACCAATCCTACATAGTTGCGCGGCAGATACGTGTAGCTGTCCGGATAGTAATTGCGGGACTGGTTGTACAAGACAAGGCCGGATACTTTGTGGTCACCGAATGTCCGGTCGTAGTTGATGCGTCCTTCGAGATACCAGTTCTGTGCCCGTCCGCTACTTTCCGAATAGGTCAGCGGAGTATCGCTGCCGGAAGGAACGAAAATGTGTGTCTTGTCATAATCAGGGTCGGTCTGGGGCATATTTCCGCTTGAGTCGAAATAAGACTGATAGTACACTGTCTGTGATTCTATGGCTCCTCCGGCGCGTTCCTTATATAGTTTGAACTGATTGTCGTAGGCTCCTTTTACGGAAACACTCAGTCCCGGAGTGACGAAATCCAGTTTTTGCGTGATGTCCAGGTCCATATTCAGTGTTGTGTCATACGTTTGGTTGTATCCTTTTCCATAGAACACGAACATACCGTCGCGCATTACCTCTCCCAGTGGTACCAGATCATCGGGAACCAATGTGCGTACTCCGTTGATAAATCCCGGTCCGGCAAACGGATGCGACCATATCTGTGCTATCACCCAGGCATTGGGGTCGTTACCCGTACCCGACTGGACATCACGGGGTTCTTGTATCTTGCCCAGCACACCGCCTACGCCCAGTTTCATGGTGGTGGTCTTGGTCAGGTTCGCATCGATGTTGGCACGATAGTTATATCGGTTGTAGCGGTAGTTGTTGTCATACAACTGTCCGGGAAGCTCTTTCAGAAGTCCGTTCTGATAGGTATAGCCTACCGATACGAAATACCGCACGTTGTCATTACCACCGGAAATATTGACATTGTTCTGACTCTGGAGATAGAGGTTATGAAAGATGTACTTCTTCCAGTCCATGTTGGGGTACATGAGAGGGTCGGATCCTGTACGATAGGCCTCTATCTGCTCCGGCGTAAAGTAAAGTTTGGGATTGGTGACATGATCCATTTCCTGCTTCATGTTCCAGAACCGGGCAAATTCGTAACTTCCCGTCTGCTCTACCAGTGAAATGGGCTGCTGCAAGCCTAGCTTGGTGCTGGCGGAAATCTGTGTCTTTCCCGATTTACCTCTACGGGTAGTAATCAGTATGACACCATTCGCGCCTCTTACTCCGAACACTGCGGTAGAAGAGGCGTCTTTCAGCACGGAGATAGTTTCCACCTCATTGGGATCGATTTGCGAAAAGGCACGTTCTACACCATCTACCAGAACTAAGGGTTTGGATTGTGAGTCGTTCAGTGAACCGACACCCCGTACGTAGATGGCGGCGGCGTCCTTACCCGGTTGTCCGGTAGTCTGTACGGAAGATACCCCCGGCAATGCACCGGCAAGGATGTTCGTGATACTTGTTGCCGGCGATTTAATCAACTCCTTGTTGTCAATAGAGGAGACGGCACTCGTAAGCATCCGCCTGTCCTGATTACCGTAGGCGATGGCTACCACTTCCACTTCACCGAGGTTTTGCGAGTCTTCTTTCAGGCTGACTGTAATAAATGTCCTGTTTCCCACTACAATCTCCTGGGTCACATACCCGATAAAAGAGATGTTCAACACCGACTTTCTGTTTGGGACGACGATTGTAAAGTTGCCGTCGAAATCTGTAATTGCTCCTATGCTTGTGCCCTTTACGGTTACATTAGCACCGGGAACGCCTTCTTTGAGTGTTTCGTCCGTTACCCTACCTTTGATAGTAATACCTTCTGGGGGGAAGGCATACATTATCGGTATGAACAAAAGAAACATAATAAGAAAACGGAATCTTAAATTACGCGCGTTTCTCATACTGTTTAATTTAATTAGGTTAATAATGAAAGATTAATAATATGTTAAGTTAATAATCTGCTTGATTTAAAGTAAGGTCAACACTTGATGCTTTTGTTGGCTTTTAACAATACTGCAAAGTTAGATGAGGTGTGAAAAATGGATGTGCAATATTCACCAAATAAGGTGCACAAATAGCTATAAAATGGCTTGTGATGGTGCAGAAAGCCATTTTATGAAATTATAGGCGGGAAAGGAAGAAGCTGTCTTAAAATATGGGAAACTGATATATTCCGATAAATAGATAAGGGGTTGATACTAATGATAGCTTGGGAATAATTTATCGAATGAAATTAAATTCCGGTTTATATAGATTAGTATCTATATATTCTACGTACATTTGCCTCATTAGTATGCTGGTTTTCGTTTGACAGTTGTCAAACGAACGCTTGACGGCTGTTGAACTATCGCTTGACAACTGTCAAACGAAAACTGAATAGTGAATTGAATAAATAATATATGGGAAGAGAGAATTTAATCTTTCCCAATGAAAAACTGCTAAGTAATGAGTGTTAATTATGACCTTTATGAGACTCCCAATCCTGATAAGAATGGAGAAGAACTACCTTTGCACGCACGTGTCGTTTTGAAGGGCAGTTATACGGCTGAAGAATTTGTGGAACAGGTGACTATGCTTCAGCATATGCCTCATGCGCAAGTGGTAGGTGTTATAGAAGCTATATCAAAAGAGTTGAGACATTTACTCTTAAAAGGATTTTCAGTAGAACTGGGAGATATCGGTTATTTCACTCTTTCATTGAGTGTTGACAAGAAAATTATGGATGCAAATAACTTGCGTTCACCATCCGTATCTCTGAAAGATATTAATTTTCGTGTCAACCGGCAGTTTAGAAAAGATATTGAGAGCGAACTCAATTTGCAACGTTATCACTCGCCATTTCGTGTGAAGAATCCGTTGCCTGAGAAAAAGTGTCTGCAGCGGTTGGAAAAGTTTTTAGAAGAACATCCGTGTATTAACCGACAGGATTATGCGCAACTTGTAGGAAAGACAAAGACACAGGCATTGCAGGACATCAACGCTTTTATCAAGCAGGGGATATTGAAAAAGTATGGTGTGGGACGTTCGGTGGTATATATAAAAGCGGTATAAACTCACATTATCCTGATGAATCAAAATTAAGTAATTATGAATTATCGTAATATACTTCTACTTGCCGGATGGGTCATCACATTGACCGCTTGCCATTCTTCACCGTCTCCTGTTCTGAAAAAGGCTATGCAGATGGAGAATGTTTCCGTCGATAGTATTTTCTTTTATTTGCAACAAATAGACAAGCCGGAGAATTTATCTTCCGAAGAGCAGGGAGATTATTACTTTCTGTCCTATAAGGCTACTTTGTGGAAGACCGGGAAACCCGTAGATTCTTTATTGCAGACTGCCATTCACCGCTATACCGAAAATGGACAGTTATACCAACGTATGCAAGCGCGTATAGAGCAAAGCGCTTCCTATTTATATCGTAACCAACCCGATTCTACACTGTTGGTTTCGGATGCTCTTCTGCGGGAAGAACTGCTGAACGATACATTAAGAACACAATTGTATGGTCTTAAAAGGGTGGCGTATTCCAGGAATAAGGATTATGAACAAGCATTGATGATGGCAGACAGTAGCCGGCAGTTAACTCGTAAGTACAAGGATACTCTTGCCTGTTTTTTTGCAAGCAGGCCTTACTTGCATCCCTGCACGGCAACAATTGGAAACGTACTCAGGCATTAGTGAAGTCGTTGGATGAAAAGGGAAACAATGTGATTCTCTTTGCTAAAATGAAAGATAAATAGCAAGTTCGTAGATAGAAAATATTCGGAAGTTGTAAATCCTGCAGTTTGCAGTCGCTTCGTGCAAAGTGTCTTACTTCAATTAGTTTAATCCCGTTAGGATGCTAATTGAGGTAAGGCACTTTGGCATAAATACATTGAAGATGGATACTTGGATAAATATTGGTGGAAAGCCCTGAGTGGCAATTTAAAAAAGGGAGCTTTCCTATTTTCTTGTTCTTTTGTACGGGGATTCGCCTGGATAATTTGTTTTCTCGTTTATCTTTGCGAATATCATTTCACGATTTACTTCGACGGGAATCCATTCTTGTAGAAATTGTAACTGTCTTCTATGTTTTCAGGAGTATCTGCTTCTAATACATAAAGTATTTCACGGCAGAAATCCAGTGGTGCAAGTCCGTTGGCTGTTACAATATTGCCATCTCTTACGGCTTGTTTGTTGATATAATTGGCTTCGCCGGTATATCCATTTCCGGCATATTGCTTTATATAGTCAAGTCCATTGCTCGTATGTTCCACATTATTGAGGAATCCGTGCGAGCCGAGAAAAACGGAAGCGTTGCATATTCCGGCAACTAACCTCTTTTCTTTTAATGCTCTTTCGACCAAAGGGACTATTTGCTCTGCTTCGGGCGAAAACCAACGCATACCGCCGATTAGTATCAATCCTGCATAATCTTCAGGCATATCATTTATGCCGTAATCGGGCAAGACTTTGAACCCGCCGATGGATACGACGGGCTCTTTACTTATAGATAAGGTTTTTACTACATAATTAATGGGACTTCCGGGCTTGACGCCTGCATTCAGGTTGGATGCAATATAAGCTCCTTCCCAGTCTGCGAACTCGTTCAGCAGTACAAAAATTATTTCTTTCTTCATGTTTACTGTATGGGTTAATTTCAAACAATCATTGACACTATTCTTTGATTACTTCCCTCCCCCTTAGAACCGGAAACTCAATCCCCCTAAGAAATTGAATCCTTGGGCAGGATAACCTAAATAATATTGATACTTCTTATTCAACAGATTATGTACCTGTGCATAAACAGATACTCCTTTGAATACATTGTAACTTGCTCCGATATGCAAATCGTTGATGGCAGTCATCTTTGAATATCCTTCCACTTCTTTTCGGTTCACATAATCATAACCGAGATTTATATTTAAGGCGGAAATCGGATGAATACGTACATTGAAAGACATTTCACTGACAGGTTTCACTGCCAACAGATACTTTTCGGTTTTACTGTCCCAATTGCGATAAGTGTATTTGGCTGATATTCCCAAAATGTCTTTGTAATCATAGCTGATTTCACCGCCGAGGTAGAAGTTATCCGTATTGTCTTGAGCAAAAGTGAGATAAGAACCGGAATGATTTGTCTTGCTTGGGTTAAATCCCAAATACGATAAGTCGTTTTTTAGATTCTGATAGCCACCGAACGCGTTAAACCAAAGTCCCGGATAGGGGCTCGCTTTAAACCCGATTGTACCATTGATTTGCTCGTAAGTGTCATAAGGACGTTGTACATATCCCAAAGTTGCAGTGGAATTTACATCTGGTAATTCGCCATAAGGACAGATACTTTCCAGCCTGCGGAAATCATTCAATAGCTTGCCACCCGTTGCTTTTGCATAAAGCACATAGCTGTCGGAGAAAATATATTGTGCAGTTACGTCTGGTGAAACACGGAAAGACTTGTCGAATCCAAAAGAGAGGTCTACATTGGCACCGATGTGTAATTTCCAGTCATCATTATCCAGTTCATAATAAGGATTCAGAAGAAGCGTTGTATAGTTCTTGAAATACTCGTCTCCGGTAGAAATATTTTTTGTATATCCACTGTATAGGAGATTATTCATTTCTAAAGCGATGGTTACGGACTGTTGGTCACCGATAGCTCCCGTGACATCGCCTTTGGTACGTACAATTGTCTCTTTAAGGGCTGTATTGGCATCATTCTCATTGAACATGTTATGCTGACGTTCATACATCAGCAGATTCGTTTCGGCATTGAAACGAAGCGGTGCTGTTTCATCAATGAAATGGATGCCGGCATGGAAGTCACCGGAAGTAAATTTCTGTTTGCTGTTTACACTTCCCGGTCTGAAGTTGAAGTTGCTCAGGCCGAAGTTTCCGGCAATATTCAAATCCAGTTTATTGAATTGATGTGTATAATCCACATTAGCACGTGTGCGATAGTAAAAAGCATTCCATTTTTCACCATCTGTGAAAGGAAGAGTCAACTTACCATCCATTCCATCCATTTGGAAACGTACGTTCAGCCTGTCTTTTTTTGACAGACGGAATAAATAATTGGCAAGAACATCCAGATTACCTAAATTACCGTATCCGGCACGCACATATCCGGGAGTTGTTCCGGGTTGGATTTCTTTTCCGGTATAAGGATTCATCAAACCTGCCGGAACAGAAGTTGCCGGAAAGAAAGTCGTGGCATATTCCACCTCTTTCTTGCTCACTGTCGGCTCTTCCACTTTGGGCAGGACGTTTACTTTTGATGCGTCCATAATATCCGGATTATATTCTTGTTCCACAACAACGGTACGATTCATGGTCGTATCTTTGGGCTGGATAGTTTGGGCTTGAAGGCCGGATGGCATGGAAATTGCCAATGCAAGTCCGCCTATTATAGATAGAGAATGTTTCATCTTATTCTTTACTTTTTTATTTTCAACTTTTAATTTGCACCTTTCAACTTGGCAAGTCTGCTTTCAATCATACTTTCTATGTCATCGTTGCCCTGGTAATTCTGTTGCAGGCTCAGCAGATATTGGCGTGCGTCGAGGTCTTTACCCGTAGCGGCATATACATCGGACAAAAGGACGAAACTACGTGCCAGCCAATAAGCGTGCGGTGTGCTTTGTTCTATGTAGTTGAGCAGTTCCTTTTCCGCGGCAGAATATTCTTTCGCGTCAAACAAAGATTGTGCAACCAGGTATTTAGCTTCGGCTCCGTATGGATTACGGGTGTCTTTTGCCAGTTCGCGGAAATCATCCATGGCTTTTTTATCCGCCTTTTGTTTGACATAAGCTTTAGCCCGATAATAAAGAGCTTCATTCCGCAGTTCAGGACTAAGTTTAGGTTCAGCCAATAAATCGGTAGCTGCATGGATGGTCTCAATATCATCCCTCAACAGGAAGGCGCAGCGGAGTATCCCCGTTTCGGCAAGCTGGCGACGTTCTACGTTGGTCGCTTTCTCTTTCAGCATCTTGTAGCTCGCCAGTGCTTCTGCTGTCTGTTGTTGGTTGAACTGCACTTCGGCACGCAGGATAAGGGCTTCTTCCGCAAACGGATTATTCGGATATTCCAGCAATTTACCGGAGTGGAGAAGAATCATATCATAGTTTTTCTGCTCGTTTCCAATCAGGCATAGATAGTAATGTGCATTCAGGCTGAATGCTCCTTCCGGGAAAGTCTGCAAATATTTGTTGAGACTTGTCTTGGCTTCTTCCATCCGTCCACGCATATAAATCTTTTCTGCGGCAGCATATGTCAGTGAATCCTGTTCGTTGGCATCGAAGCGGATATGTCCCGGCATGGCATTCGCTAAAGCCGCGAATTCATCTATACGGTTCAAGTCTACATAAATTGACTTTAAATCACGCATGGCTAGGCGGGCTTCTTCACTGCCCGGATATTTCTCGATGACTTGCTTATAGGCTTCGATAGCCTGATTGTAATCCCCCTTCTGATAATAGAGCAGACCGATTTCCGCCGCAGCTTTCCGGCTGACCGGGCTTTCGGGATATTTGTTCAGCAACTCCTTGAAAGAAGTGATTGCCTGGCTGTTATTATCCATCAATACATAAGACCGTCCTTTCTCGTAAATAGCATTCACGGCATAAGGAGAAGCGGGATACTTTCCTACGAGACGGTTCAGCAAGGTAATCTTACCGGTATAATCTTTTTGTAGACCGGATACAAGAGCCAGTTGATAGAAAGAATAGTCTCCGGAAGGAGTATTCATTTGTTCGGCTTGTGAATAGTAATGCTTGGCTTCCTCGAAGTTGCGTACATTCAAGTGACAGTCACCGATACGGTTGTATGCATCGGCTAAAGCCGTTGCGTTTTCGCCTTTCTCCAGTTGGACATACTTTTGGAAATAATTGCTTGCTTGCGTATAGTCTTTCCGGTGGAAAGCGATGTATCCTAGGTTATAATTGGCAAGCGCATACATCTCGTTATTGGGCTGGGTAGTCAGTTGCAGATAAGCGTTGAAGTCGCGTGCGGCTTCCATCATCCGGTTGAGACGGTAATAAGATTCTCCACACCAATAGTAAGCATCTGCCTTGGTCTGGCGGTTGTATTGTCCGATGGCAATGGACTGATTCAGGTATTTCAGAGCCTGTTCGAAATCAGCATTGGCAAAGGACTGCGTTCCTAATTGGAACAATATCTTTTGCTTGGCTTCCAATATCTGTGCACTCGGTTTGGCAATCCGGTCAATTGATTTCAATGCAGCATCGTAGCTGCGCGTATTCATATAGACTTCTACCAGATAGCTGCTGACTTTTTCTGCATAAGGTGAAGTCGGAAATTCGTTCAGGAACTTTTCGAAAGCAGTGACCGATTCACCAAAAGCGGAGAAAGAAGTCTCATGCAGACAAAGGGCATAGTTATAAGCTGCCTGCTCCTTGATTTGCATATTGGCATTGGACGCTGCCGCTTGTTCGAAAGCCATGCGGGCTTTGTTCTTTTCTGCCAGTTGTAGATAGGAGAGTCCCATATGCAGGTAAGCATTCTGTGTGAGCGCATCATTGGTAGTTGTCACTTTACCGAGTGTCTCGGCTGCTTTGGAATACACTTTCGTCTGATAGTAAGAAAGTCCCAGCATATAAAGGGCATCGCGGCGGGGAGCCGAATGGTCTTTGTTCAAATAATCATTGAATGATTCTACCGCTTTATGGTATTCTCCGAAGTGATAATAAACATCTCCGAGAATACGGTACATTTCCGCTGCATGTTCATTGTTCGGATAAGCCGATAGATAATTCTGTGCTACAATCTGTGCCTTATCATAGTTTTTGAGCTGTGCATAGATTTCAGCGATATAATAGGGTACGAGAGCCTTGTATTTTGGATCGTCTTGCAGCGGAAGGAAACCTTTCAATGCTTCGTTATAGCGTTTCTGTGTATAGCGGATATAAGAAATGTAGTAATCGCAATCTTTTGCATATTTGGGACTGTTGGCGCGCAGCGTCTCAAACCAAATAGCCGCTTCTCTCAGATTATCAGTTTTCAGATAGCAGGTAGCTAATTGATACGTGCGGTCGTCGCGTTCTTCGCTACTGAGCAAGTCGAGGTCGGTAGAATTGAAAAGCGCCATCGCTTCATTGTACTTTCCTTCGTAGAAATAGCAGGAAGCCAGTAATGAATAGATACGGTTGGCAAACGGAGTATCGGGATAGCGGTCGAGATATTTGCGGAGCAATTCGATACGGTTCTTGTCATTTAACTCGTATGCCGAACTGACCAGCATATACTCCGCATCTTGAAGCAGGCTGGCTGTTGGCTTTTGTTTTACAAATGCCTTTAGTGCCGGCAAGGCAGCGGCATAATTCTTTTCCTGGAAAAGTTCTTTCCCTTCTTTATAAAGGTTGTCAGCCGAAGTGAACTTGTCACCTGTCTGGGCAAATCCTATAATGGGTGCGCAGCAGATAGCCGCGCAAATGAGTCTAGTAATTTCTTTTTTCATAATCGGGTATTTATGCAAAAGTACTACATATCTTTCAAAGACAATCCTTTGAAAGTTATTTTATAATCATTTAATTCTTTATGTAAAGTTTCGCTCTTCTTTTCCAACACGGAGATGCTTGTTTTTCTGGGGTTTCTTTTTACTTCTCCGATAAGGGAGGTTTTATTGAATCGGTTGAGGGCTGTCGGGGCTATCGCTATATCTTTCTTTCGGTCATAAAATTTCATATTACAGGCTTTATTCTTAATGGTGGTTAATTGAATGGCCATTAAATTAATGATGATTACAAAGATAATGAAAGTCATGCTATTATTCTCACTTTGAGTGGTGTAATATAATTATTTAAGATGGACTGATTGTGTGCCTTGGTCTTAAATGGTCTTTTTATAGGTTTTGGGCTAAATCCAACTTTTCATTAACTTCTCCGCTTTCCGCTTTCAGTTTCTTCTGTAATTCCCTATTCATCGCTGTTTCGGCTGAAAGTACTTGCTGAAATCACCTTGCTTTGCTTTCAGTTTCCCGATTTTGCTAAAACAGAGGCTTTGTTTAATAAAAATACGGGCTCTGTTCCTACAAATCAGATAGGGTGTATCATTTTATTTTCCAGTAGCCATTTGAGTCTTTCTTTGTTGGCTTGCGAATAGGTACTCTTAGGGTTTCTTGGTGTGAAATGCTGAATTTTATGTTCTTCATCAAGTGACTTTATTGTACTGTCAATCCACTCGAAGCAAAGTGCTTCTTCAACGGCACCGTTGTCTGTAATATTTTTTTCTGCCCGAAGATTTGCTGGAAAATACAAACCAAATTTCATTGGCCGTTTCAAAATTGTCAGTCAGCCACTTTCGCCACTCTTTTCTATCTTTAAAATATTTTATTTCTATTGAGATGGCAGCAGGTCATTCTTAGAATTATTATCCGTCCCTCTACTTTGGAAATAAGCAATAGTTCTTTTTGAGTATTGTAACTACTTCGAACGGCTTGAGATTCCGGAAATCAGAAATTGGGAGAAAGGACATTACGCCTCGGTAGCCTCTGACGACGAACCATATTCCAAAGAACTTCTACTTATTTTATACGATTCTCTTCTCTAAATTGTTTGGGAGTCATTCCTTTCATTTGTTTGAATGTTGAACTAAAAT